>Ga0193751_1001667_pt1 | contig 14037 bp, 16 predicted proteins | sample L1c2metaG_FD_143050 | JGI IMG/M metagenome (GOLD analysis project Ga0193751, IMG submission 143050) | Soil microbial communities from a riparian zone of the East river system, Colorado, United States - L1c2 | ecosystem: Environmental > Terrestrial > Soil > Riparian zone | place: USA: East River... | reverse complement strand
TCGGCCCTCCCGGGCGGCGGGCCGCCGCCGTTCCAGACGACGATGTCGAGGCCGCCGAAGCGGTCTACGGCGGTCGTCACGGCCCGCTCGAGATCGGCGTCCTCGCGCACGTCGCCGGCGACCGCGACGCCGCCGAGCCGGTTCGCCTGCTCCTCGAGCTGCTCCGCGCGGCGGGCGAAGAGGACGACGTTCGCCCCCTCCTCGGCCAGCGCCTCGCCGCTCGCGAGGCCGAGGCCCGACGAGGCGCCGCAGACGAGCGCCGTGCGGCCGCTCAGTCCGAGATCCACGAATCCGGCAGCTCCCCAGAGCTCGCGACGACGCGCGTCGTCATGCCGCCGCGGGCCGCGAACTCGCCTTCGACCTCGACGAAGCGCGGCGCGCCGTCGGCGAGGAGGCGCTCGAGCACCTCGTTCACGACCTCCTCCTGGAAGATCTTGCGCTCGCGGAACGAGGTCAGGTAGTCGCGGAGCGACTTGAGCTCGAAGAGCTTGGCGTCGGGGACGTAGCGGATCGTGAGCTCGCCGAAGTCGGGCGCGTCGGTGAGTGGGCAGATCGAGGTGAACTCCGGCGCGCCGAGCTCGACGAGGTAGTCGCGCCCTTGGAACCGGTTCTCGATAGTCTCGATCAACTAGCTGCTGAGGACGCCGACGACGTCGCGCACCGCCAGGGCGCTCCGCTCGAGGGCCTCCCGCTCGTCGTCCGAGAGGTCGAGCTCGACGATCTCCTCGATCCCGCCGGCGCCGAGCTTCACAGGCACTCCGATGTAAAGGCCGTCGATCCTGTACTCGCCCTCGAGCAACGCCGTGCACGGAAGGACGCGCTTCTGGTCGAGAAGGATCGCGTCGACCATCTCCGCGACCGCGGCGCCGGGCGCGTACCAGGCGGAGGTGCCCAGCAGCTGGACGATCTCGCCGCCGCCCTTGGCGGTGCGCTCGACCATTTGCTGGATCCGCTCCTCGGAGACGAGCTTGCGCAGCAGGATGCCGCCGACGGTGGCTGCTGAGACGACGGGCACCATCTGGTCGCCGTGGCCGCCGAGCACGAGCGCCTGCACGTCCCGGACCGAGGCGCCGGTCTCCCACGCGATGAAGGTGCGGAAGCGCGCGGTGTCGAGGATGCCCGCCTGGCCGAAGACGCGCTCCTTCGGGAAGCCCGAGACGCTCTTGGCGACGTGGCACATCGCGTCGAGCGGGTTCGAGAGGACGACGATCGTGCAGTTGGGGCTCTGGGCGACGATCTGCTCGGTGACCGAGCCGACGATCTTCTCGTTCGTCGTCACGAGGTCGTCGCGCGACATCCCGGGCGAGCGCGGCAGGCCGGCGGTAACGACGACGACGTCGGATCCGGCAGTCTCCTCGTAGGAGTTCGTGCCGGTGATGCGCGGCTCGAAGCCGAGCACCGGGGCCATTTGGTTCAGGTCGAGCGCCTTGCCCTGTGGCAGGCCCTCCTTGATGTCGGTGAGGACGACGTCGGCGTAATCGCGTGCCGCGAGGATGTGCGCCGCGGTCGCGCCGGTGGCGCCGGCTCCCACGATGGTGACTTTCCGTCTCATACGGCTACCTCGGCCTCCAGCTTCTCGATCACCGCGTCGGCGACCTCGCTGGTGCCGACGGCGGTCGGGTCGTCGCGGCTCGGCTTCATGTCGTAGGTGACACTCGTGCCCTCCGCGATGACCGCGGCAATCGCCTGCTCGAGGCGGTCGGCCGCGTCGCGCTCGTCGAGGTGGCGGAGCATGAGGACGCCCGACAGCATCTGCGCGATCGGGTTGACCTTGTCCTGGCCGGCGTACTTCGGCGCGGAGCCGTGCGTCGGCTCGAAGACCGCGACCGTCTCGCCGTAGTTCCCGCCGGGAGCGACGCCGAGCCCGCCGATCATCCCGGCCGCGAGGTCGGAGAGAACGTCGCCGTAGAGGTTCGGCAGCACGAGCACGTCGTACTCTTCGGGCCGTTGCACGAGCTGCATGCACATGTTGTCCACGATCCGGTCGTCGAACTCGACGTCGGCGTGCTCGGCGGCCACTTCGCGCGCCACGCGCAGCCAGAGGCCGTCGGTGAACTTCATGATGTTCGCCTTGTGCACGGCCGTCACCTTGCGTCGGCCGTTGCGGCGCGCGTAGTCGAAGGCGAACTCGAAGATCCGGCGCGTGCCGGTGACGGAGATTGGCTTGATCGAGATTCCCGCATCGCGGTGGCGGAGCCGGCCGCCGTGCGCCTCGATCCATTCGATCAGCTCGACGGCCTCCGGCGTTCCCTCCTCGTACTCGATTCCGGCGTAGAGGTCCTCGGTGTTCTCGCGGACGATGATCAGGTCGACGTCGTCGAAGCGGCTGCGGACGCCGGCATAGCTCTTGCACGGCCGCACCTGCGCGTAGAGATCGAGCTCCTTCCGGAGCGCGACGTTGACCGAGCGGAAGCCGCCGCCGACGGGCGTCGTGATCGGCCCCTTCAGCGCGACGCCGGTCTCGCGGATCGCGTCGAGGACGTCGGGAGGCAGCGGGTTACCGCCGTGGCGCTCCATCACGTCCGCGCCGGCCTCGCGCACGTCCCACTCGAGCTCGACGCCGGTCGCCTCCAGAACGCGCCGCGTCGCCTCTGTCAGCTCCGGCCCCGTGCCGTCGCCGGGGATGAGGACGACCCTGTGCGCCACGCGGGCGAGCGTAGCTGACCCCCGCGAGCGAAGCTCACGCTTCGCTCACTGCGACAAGGAACTCCGCCGGCCGGAGAGCGCGGTCTCCGGCCCACTCCGTGCAGAAGAGCCCATGAGGGCTGACGCAGGTTCCAACCGCACTCCTGTCGCGAGCGGACGGGCTTCGCGCGTCCGCCCGCTACCCCGCGGCGACGTAACGCACCGTTACGCCGCCGCCTGAGCGGGGGCAGGGTTCGAAACGTTCGAACCACGTGCGGCCCAGGGCCGGAGGCTAAGAGATCCGCGTAGCGGGGGCTTAGCCGGAGGCCGGACTGCGCTCGCGCCGGCTTCCGCCGCGCGCGAGCGCACGAGGAAGCCCTCCCATCCAGAGCATCGAAAACCAAAACAGCACGAAGCGGGACGGAAACCACGCTTTCCGGCCCGCGCAGTTCGGTTTCCCAGCGAGCGAAGCCGTAGGCTTCGGCAGGTGACCCTGGCCGAGGCAGCGGCGCGCGCAGGCGAGCTCGCGGAGAGCGGGGCGGCGCAAGAGCTTGCAGCGCTGCGGGGCGAATGGGACGACGAGCTCGAGGCGGCGGCGCGCAGCTCCGACTTCCGGGAGCGGGCGCTCGCGTTCCGCGCGATAGGCATGTTCCGCTGGCGCGCGAAGGAGGAGCTGCTACGCCGAGGCCTCGACGACGGGAGCCCTGCGGCCCGTGGCTCCGCGCTCCTGTCGCTCGAGCTCCTCTCCCGCGACCACCCGAGCACGGTGAACTCCGTACGCCCGGTGCTCCACAAGATGCTGGCGGACGAAGACGAGAACCCGGCGGTGCGGCGCCTGGCGGTGCTGGCGCTGAAGAACGGCTCGGCGCAGCGCGACACGATCGTGCTGCTCGAGGGGCTCGCCGTGGACGACGACGCTGCGGACGACCTGCGCCGCGCCGCAGGAAGCGTGGCGCAAGCGCTGAAGCGGAAGGCTCAGGACAAGCGCTAGCGCGCTAGCCGGCGCACGAGCTGCAGACGCGGGCGCGAATCTCTCGGCCACACGAGGGGCAGACGCGGCGGCGCCCGCGCTTCTCGAGGGCGCTCTTCTGGAGTCCGGCGGCGATCATGAGCCACGCGGCACCGAGGGTGGTGGCCGCGGCGATGGCGACGTGCGGATCGAGGTGCATGGCCTACTTCCTCGTTTGCGTTGCGTGCTTCTTCCGGCGCGCATGCGGGTGCGCCTGGAAATACAACTCCCGTCGCCTGCGATCGGATACGTGGGTGTACAGCTCGGTCGTCGCGAGGTCGGCGTGGCCGAGCATCTCCTGCACGGCGCGCAGGTCGGCGCCGCCCTCGAGCAGGTGCGTCGCGAACGAGTGGCGCAGCAGGTGCGGGTGGACACGCTCGGGCTCGAGCCCGGCCTTGGCTGCCAGGCGGCGGAGGATGAGGAAGGCACCGGCGCGCGTGAGCGCTCCGCCGTTCGCGTTGAGGAACAGCTCCGGCCGGTGTCGCCGCTCGAGGTACGGGCGGCCGCGCGCGAGGTAGCGGCGGACGGCGTCCGCAGCCTCCCGTCCGATTGGGACGACCCGCTCCTTGCTCCCCTTGCCGAGGCAGCGGACGAGCCTGTGCTCGAGATCGACCGACTGCCGATCCAGCCCCACCGCTTCGCTCACGCGCAGGCCCGCTCCGTAGAGAAGCTCGGTGAGGGCGCGGTCGCGGAGCGCTCGCGGTGTCGTGCCGGCGGCGGCGTCGAGGAGGCGCTCGACCTCCGCCGGCGAGAGTGTGCGCGGCAGTGTCCGCCTCCGCTTGGGGAGCTCGACGTTCGCTGCGGGGTTGTCCTGCCGGACGCCCAGCAGCACCTGGTGGCGGAAGAAGGAGCGGACGGCGGCGAGCCTTCGTGCGACCGTCGTCGGCGCGAGGCCGTCCACGCGGAGCTGCGCGACGTAGGCGGCGAGGTCGTCGGTGCCGGCGTCCGCAGGCGAGCGGCCGAGCCAGGCGGTGAGGTGGGCGAGGTCGCGCCGGTATGCCTCGACGGTGCGCGGCGCGAGCCGCGCGGCGGCGAGGGCGAGGAATCCCTCGACGGCAGGATCGGGTTTCTGCGGCTCCGCCACGGGCGTGACTTCGTCCCGCGGCACGCGACGCCTGCTCGAATGTGAGCGTGGAGCGCAGGCGCGTCGTCGTATACGGCTTCGTTCAGGGTGTGGGGTTCCGCTTCGCGACCGAGCGAGCGGCGCGATCGCGTGGGGTGGCCGGCTGGGTGAGGAATCGTCCCGACGGGGCGGTCGAGGCCGTCTTCGAGGGTGAGCGGGAGGACGTCGAGGCGCTCGTCGAGCTCTGCCGCCAGGGGCCGCGGGGAGCCGAGGTCGAGCGCGTCGACGTCGCGCCGGAGTCACCCGAGGGTCTGGCCGGCTTCCGCGTCGGCGGCTAGCGAGTACGGCTCGGCGCTGGCCCAGACGATCTCGCCGCGTCCGAGGTCGAGATCCTCGAGCTCGTCCCGTCTCAGGCGCGCCGTCAGGCGCTCCCCGGTTCCGTCCACGAGGTCGACGCGGGCGTCGGCCCCGAGGACGGCGATCCGCTCGATCTCGACCTCGACCGCCCCCTCGCCCGGCCAGCGCCTGAGCACGACCTCGTGCGGGCACCCGAGCCGAACGGCGTCGCCGACGAAGCGCAGCACGAACTCGGACGCGGGCGCGTCGTAGAGATCGGCCGGCGCGCCGACCTGCTCGAGACGGCCCTGGTCGAGGACTGCGACCTGGTCGGCGACCTCCATGGCCTCCTCCTGGTCGTGCGTCACGAAGACGGTCGTGACGTGCACCTCCTCGTGCAGGCGGCGCAGCCAGTCGCGCAGCTCCGCCCGCACGCGGGCGTCGAGCGCGCCGAACGGCTCGTCGAGCAGGAGGACGCGAGGCTCTGCGGCGAGCGCCCGGGCAAGGGCCATCCGCTGCCGTTGGCCGCCCGAGAGCCGGGAGGGATAGCGATCGGCGAAGCCCTGGAGCTGCACGAGCTCGAGCAGCTCGTCGACGCGCGCCCGGATCTCGTGCTTCGGGCGCTTCCGGATGCTGAGTGCAAAGGCGACGTTGTCGCGGACGGTCATGTGCTTGAAGGCCGCGTAGTGCTGGAAGACGAAGCCGACGTTGCGCCGCTGCGGCGCGAGCCGGGTCGCATCCTGGCCCTCGAGCCGGACTTCGCCGGAGTCGGGGCGCTCGAGGCCCGCGACGATCCGCAGCAGGGTCGACTTGCCGGATCCGCTGGGGCCGAGCACTGCCGTCAGCGACCCGTCCGGGATCTCGAGGGAGATGTCGTCGAGGGCGAGGAACGAGCCGAAGCGCTTCGTGACGTTGCGGACCTCGATCGACATCTAAAACGCTTCCTCCTTCGGCCTCGTTAAGGTCATCAAAATCAACACGACCACCGCGATGGCGGCAAGGACGACAGCCACAGCGTACGCGCCGCCTGTCTGGAAATTCTGGATCATGTCGTCGATGAGCGTCGTCGCCGTCTCGGTCCTCCCCTCGATCCGACCGGACACGACAGCCACGGCTCCGTACTCGCCGAGGCAGCGCGCCGTCGTGAGGATGACGCCGTAGATCACGGCCCAGCGGATCGAGGGCAGCGTGATCAGCCAGAACCGCTGCCGGCGAGTCGCGCCAAGCGTCGCAGCGGCCTGCTCCTGCTCGTTACCCAGCTCGCGCAGGGTCGGGATCACTTCGCGGGCGACGAACGGCACCGACACGAAGATGGTCGCGAGCACGATGGCCGGCAGCGCGAAGAGCACCTGGATCCCGTGTGCGAAAAGCCAGCTGCCGAACCAACCGGTGCGCGGCGAGTAGAGGAGGTAGAGCGCTAGCCCGACCACCACCGGCGATACGGCGAGAGGAAGGTCGATGAAGGCGTTCAGCAGCCCCTTGCCGCGAAAGCGGCGGCGCACGATCGCGAGTGCGCAGAGCACGCCGAAGACCGCGTTGAGCGGCACGGCAATGGCTGTCGCGATCAGCGTGATCTCGAAGGCGTGCACCGTGAAGTGATTCGAGAGGGTCTGCCAGACCGGGTGAAGACCGTGCTGGAACGTCCGGTAGAAGACCATCCCGAGCGGCGCGAGCAGGATGACGAGGAGGTAGAGGAGCGCCACCCCGCGCAGGGCGAGCCGCCTAGGCACCCAGGAGCACCATCGCGACGGCTGAGGCTTCGGCGGACTGGCCGTCCTGGATCAGGTTGAAGATGAGGACCGACGCGACCTCGGTGTGGGGAAGGCTCCCCGCGACGAGGACGATCGAGCCGATCTCGCCGAGGGCGCGGGCGAATGCGAGGACGGCGCCGGAGAGGATCCCCGGCAGGATGTTCGGCAGGACGATCCGCCGGAAGACGGTGAGCTGTCCCGCGCCGAGCGAGCGAGCAGCTTCCTCCATCTCGACGTCGAGCTCGATCAGCACGGGCTGCACCGTCCGGATGACGAAGGGGAGCGTGACGAAGCAGAGGGCGAGCACGATCGCCGTCCGCGTGAAGGCGACGTCGATCCCGACCGGCGAACCCGGGCCGTAGAGCGCGAGCAGCGTCAGACCGGCGACGATCGTCGGCAGCGCGAACGGCAGGTCGATGACGGCGTTGACGAGCGACTTGCCGCTGAAGTCATCGCGGACGAGCACCCAGGCCGTGATCGTGCCCAAGACGCCGTTGACCAGGACGACGATGAAAGCCGCCCCGAACGTGAGCTCGAGCGCTCCCACGGCCTCCGGGCTCGAGATCGTCTGCCAGAACGCGCGCGCGCCGTCCCGCTTCGACTCCCAGACGAGCGCCGCGATCGGCAGGACGACGATCACGGTCAGGAACGTCGAGATGACGCCGACGGACAGGGCCGTACTGGCCCGTCCGCCGGCGCTGATCCTGCGGCTCGGCGTCGCAGCCGACGCCGTCATGGTGCTAATGGGTGGGACCGCCGACCGCTTCCTCGATCCCGACCATCCGGCCCGTGTTCGGGTCGAACCAGACGCGGTTCACCTTCCGCCAGCCGCCGAAGAGCCGGTCCTGAATGTTGAAGGTCGGACCGGTGTTGTACTTCTTGCGCCAACTCGCGAGGTTGGGGCGCTTCAGAATCGACTTCACGACCGGGCGATAGCCGTTGGAGGCGAAGATCCGCTGCTGCTTCGGCGCGTGCGCGTACTTGATGAACGCCTTGGCCGCCGCCGGCGCGTTCTTGAGCGCCACCATCGGGAGTTGGATCAGCATCGTCGGCTTGGGGATGACGAGCTTTCCCTGCTTGCCGGCGGCGAAGGCGGCGTACGCCTCGCTCTCGTAGGTGATGAGGACGTCACCCCTGCCGGAGAAGAACGTGTTCGCCGCGTTCGAGCCGGACGAGTCCTGCGAGACGACGTGGCGGAAGAGCTTCGTCACGAACCGAATGGCTTTGTGGTTGTTCATTCCCGACTTGCGCGCGGCTCCGTATGCCGCGAGGACGTTCCACTTGGCCGAGCCCGAGGGGAACGGATCCGGCGTCACGACCTGCACTCCCGGCTTGGTCAGGTCCTTCCAGCCGTGGATGTGCTTCGGGTTGCCCGGCCGCACCACGAAGGCCACGACCGAGTCGGCCGCGATCCCGCCTTGCGGCGCCTTCGTCCAATTCTTGGAGACGAGCCCCGCGTCGGCGATTGTGTCGATGTCCAGCCCGGTCGAGAGAAACGCGATGTCGGCCGGCTGGCCGGCGACGATCGCCCGCGCCTGCGAGCCCGACGAGCCGTACGACTGGGTGAACGAGACACCCTGACCGGCGGGCTGGTGCTGGAAGCACGTGATCAGCTTCGCCATCACCGCCTTCGGGGTCGAGTAGGCGATGAGGTTCAGGGTCGTGCCCGCCTGGCGGGCCTGCGCCGCACCGGCACAGCCGAAGACGACGAGGAGGATCAGTCCGAACAGCAAGAGTCGGCGCATCGCGCTGCAGTCCTTTCTCGGGATTACCTACCGTCTTTCTAGGTATTGGCGATGCTGATTATTGCCATAAGTGAAACCTCGACCGCAAGTTCGAACAGAATCCGAACAGTCAGGGCTTGCGCGCGGGAGCGGCGATGTCCGCGAGCGTCGTCTGCTCGAGGACGCCACGGATCTGCGTGCGCAGCTCCAGCCAGACGGCGCGCAGGCCTGCCGCCGCGCCTTCGTACTCGAGCTCGTCCGGGCGCACGCCACGGACGGTGGCGATCGGACCCTCGAGCACGCGGATGATCTCGGCGACGGAGATCTCGTCCGCGGGGCGGGCGAGCTCGTAGCCTCCCTCGGCGCCCCTGTGACTCGCGACGAGCCCGCCACTGCGGAGCTGGGACAGGATGCTCTCGAGGAACTTCGGCGGGATGTGCTGGGTCGAGGCGAGCTGCTCGGCGGTCGTCAGCCCGGGCGGCGCAGCGGCAAGCTCCGCCATCGCCCGGAGCGCGTAGTCGACCTTTGCCGAGACTCGCACGCCTCCATTCTCGCCTAGGAACGCGGGTGGGCCCGGTCGTAGACCCGGCGCAGGTGCCGCGGGTCGACGTGGCTGTAGACCTGGGTCGTCGAGAGCGAGCTGTGGCCGAGCAGCTCCTGGATCGTGCGGAGGTCGGCGCCGCCGTTGAGGAGGTGCGTGGCGAAGGCGTGCCGGAGCCGGTGTGGGTGGGGGACGATGCGGCGCAGCGTGCTCGTGTCGAGCCGGCGGCCGCGCGCCGAGAGGAAGACCGCGTCGTCCGCTCCCTTTGCGAGAGACGGCCGCGCATCACGCAGGTAGCGGCCGAGCCAGAGCGCCGCCTCTTCGCCGAGCGGCACGACGCGTTCCTTGCCGCCCTTGCCCCGGCGGACGTGCACGAGCTCCTGCTCGAAGTCGACGTCTCCGAGGTCGAGCCCGACCGCCTCGGCGCTGCGGAGGCCGGCGGAGTAGACGAGCTCGACGAGTGTGCGGTTTCGGAGCGCGAGCGGGCCATCTCCCTCCAGTGCCTCGAGCGTGCGCTCGACCTCGGCGGCAGCGGGGGCGTCGGGGAGACGGCGTGCCCGGCGCGGCGCCAGGCGGGCTTCGGGGACGCGCTCGGGCCCGAGCGCGTGCCTGAGGAAGGCGCGGACGGCGGCGAGCTTGCGCCCGATCGTCGCGGGCGCGAGCTTTCTCGGCTGCCGGCCGTGCCGCGTGCCGCCCAGCCACGCGACGTAGTCGGCGAGGACGCGGACGTCGACTCCGTCGAGGCTGGTACGGCGCTCCTCGAGCCAGCTGCAGAACTCCTCCACGTCGGCGCGGTAGGCGCGCCGGGTGCCGTCGCTGAGGGCGGGCGAGGCGAGGAAGCGGTCGGCTGCGGCGCGTGCGTCCACAGCGGACGGTTCCCCGGCGACGGCACCTTCCCTTTTCGCTAGCGTCATCCTGTGATCGCGAAGCACGACGTGCTCGTCGTCGGCGCGGGCTGCGCAGGCATGCGCGCAGCGATCGAGGCCTTCGACGCGGGCGCGGACGTGGCGATGATCTCGAAGATCCACCCGACCCGCTCGCACTCCGGCGCCGCCGAGGGCGGCATCAACGCGGCGCTCGGGAACGCGTCGGAGGACAACCCCGAGATCCACGCCTACGACACCGTCAAGGGCTCCGACTACCTCGGCGACCAGGACGCAATCGAGATCCTCTGCGACGAGGCGCCGGAGGACGTCTACCAGCTCGAGCGCTGGGGCGCCGTCTTCTCGCGCACCGAGGACGGGCGGATCGCGCAGCGCCCGTTCGGCGCGGCCGGCGCTCCCCGCACGGCGTACGCGGCCGACATCACGGGCCACGTCCTGATCCAGGTGCTCTACGAGCAGGTCTGCAAGCGCGACATCCTCACCTACGAGGAGTACTTCGCGTGGCACCTTGTCGAGAACGACGGGCGTTGCCAGGGCGTCGTCTGCTGGGACCTCCTCGACGGCGGCCTGAAGACGATCGGGGCGAAGACCGTCATCCTCGCGACCGGCGGCGCCGGCCGGCTCTACATAGGGACGACGAACGCCTACTCCTGCACGGGCGACGGGATGGCGATGGCGCTGCGCTCCGGGCTGCCGCTGAAGGACATGGAGATGATGCAGTTCCACCCGACGACGCTTGCGCCGACGGGCGTGCTCATCACCGAGGGCTGCCGCGGCGAGGGCGCCTACCTGCTCAACAAGGACGGCGAGCGGTTCCTCAAGCGGTACGCGCCGAACGCGATGGAGCTCGCCTCTCGCGACGTCATCTCGCGGGCTGAGCAGATCGAGATCGATGCCGGCCGCGGCGTCGACGGTAACGTCCTCCTCGATCTCCGCCACCTCGGCGCCGAGCGGATCATCGAGCGGCTGCCGGGCTCGCGCGAGCTCTCGATGACCTTCTTGGGCGTCGACCCGATCTACGACCCGATCCCCGTGCGGCCCGGAGCCCACTACCACATGGGCGGCGTCGCCACCGACGTCTGGGGCCAGACCGAGCTCACGGGCCTCTATGCCGCCGGCGAGTGCGCGTGCGTCTCGGTGCACGGCGCCAACCGACTCGGCGGGAACGCGCTGATGGAGACGATCACCTACGGGAAGCGCTCGGGCCGGCACGCGGCCGAGTGGGCGCTCACGCACACGACCGTCTCGGTGCCGGATTCGGTCGAGCGCGACGCCGAGCGCGAGCTCGGGACGCTGCTCGAGCGGAGCGACGGCGAGCGACCGTGGAGCATCCGCGACGAGCTCGCCTCCACGATGCACGAGAACTTCGGCGTCTTCCGGCGCGAGCACCAGATGGAGCAACAGGGCGAGATCGTGGCCGGCCTCCGCGACCGCTACCAACACGTGCTCGTCGAGGACAAGGGCGAGGTCTTCAACAGCGACCTGACCCAGGCGATCGAGCTCGGCTTCCTCCTCGACCTCGCCGAGCGCAAGGAGAGCCGCGGAGCGCACGCGCGCCCCGACGACTATCCCGTGCGCGACGACGAGAACTTCCTCAAGCACACGATCATCCGCCTCGTGGATGGCGCGCCGCAGCTGGAGTGGGAGCCGGTGCGGATGACGAAATGGCAGCCGCAGGAGAGGACGTACTGATGCAGGTAGGCCTCAAGATCTGGCGCTTCGACTCGTCCACCGGCGAGCGCGCGCTGAAGGAATACGAGATCGAAGCCCCCGAATGGGCGACCCTCCTCGACTGCCTCGACATCGTCAAGGACCAGCAAGACGGCTCGCTCGCCTACCGCAAGAGCTGCCGGATGATGATCTGCGGCTCGTGCGGGATGCGGATGGACGGCGCCGCAGTGCTCGCGTGCAAGACGCGGATGTACGACCTCGCCGAGGCGGGCCACGTTCCGGTCGTCTCCGCGATGGGGAACCTGCCGATCGTCAAGGACCTCGTCGTCGACATGGATCCCTTCTGGGAAAAGTTCAAGGCGATGAAGCCCTACCTCCAGCCGGGCTACGAGCGGCCCGAGGACGGGCGGGAGTACCGGATCTCGCAGGAGCGGATGAACGTCGTCCACAAAGAGTCGCTCTGCATCAACTGCGGCTGCTGCGTCTCGGAGTGCAACGCGATGGAGTCGGACCCCGAGTTCCTCGGCCCGCAAGCGCTCGCGAAAGGGATGCGCTTCGTCGGCGATCCCCGCGACGCAGCGAAGGTGGAGCGGCTCGAGCTCTACAACTCGGAGCACGGGATCTGGGACTGCACGCGCTGCTATTTCTGCAACGAGCGCTGCCCGAAGGGCGTCGACCCGCGCGACGCGATCGCGAAGCTCGGCGCCGAGTCCGTCGCCGAGGGGATCGATCGCGACATGGGCGCGAAGCACGCGAAGTGGTTCATCAAGTCCGCCGAGACGACCGGCTGGCTGCGCGAGACCGAGCTCGTCCCCAAGACGCAGGGCGTCGTCTCGTCGATCAAGGAGATGAAGTTCGCGCTGAACCTCGCACGCCACGGCAAGGTGCCGCCGCCGTTCCCGCCGCACGTCGCGCGGGACGTCAACGAGGCGCGCAACCTGCGCAAGCTCGTCCACGAGCAGGATCGGCAGGGCGCGCTCGGCATCGTGCAGGGCGAGCACGCCTTGGCCAAGCTCGAGCACGGGTACGTAGCCGAGTCGCTGGAGCAGATCTACGATCGGCCCGGCGCGGCGCCGAGGCCGTGGCTACCGGAAGAGGAGGAAGCGCCGGCGTGAGCACGACCGAGACGAAGCTGAAGAGGGTCGCGTACTACAAGGGCTGCCTCGCCGCGCTCTCGGCGAAGGAGCTCGACACGTCGACGCAGGCGCTCGCCCCGCAGGTCGGGCTCGAGCTCGTCGAGCTCGAGTCGGTGACGTGCTGCGGCGCCGGCGACATCCACGAGGCGGAGCCCGACTACTACCTCCACCTCAACGCGCGGATCCTCGCCTACGCCGAGGCGACGGGCTGCGACACGCTGATGACGGTCTGCAACGTCTGCACGCTCAACCTGCGGCAGGCGAACTACATGCTCCAGGGCGACGCCGACCTCCTCGCCCGGGTGAACGAGAACCTCGAGACCGTCGGCGTGCCGCCGTACTCGGGCGAAGTCGAGGTGCGGCACTTCCTGTGGGAGATCGCCGAGGGCGAAGGCTACGAGCGGCTGAAGGAGGCGGCGCACCGCGGGCTCAAGGGGCTGAAGGTGGCGCCGTTCTACGGCTGCCAGATCCTGCGCCCGTCGAAGATCCTCGGCTTCGAAGATCCCGACCGCCCGTGGTCGCTCGAACGAATCATCGAGGCGTGCGGCGGCGAGGCGATCGACTATCCGGCGAAGATCAAGTGCTGCGGCTTCCCGATCATCCAGGCGCGGGAGGAGACGGCGCTCGGCGAGCTCATCCAGCCCGTCGAGCAGGCGCTCGAAGCCGGCGCCGACGTGATGGTGACGCCGTGCCCGCTCTGCCACCTCTCGCTCGACGCGTGGCAGCAGAAGCTCGAGGCCGCGACGGGGAGGACGTTCAACCTGCCGATCCTGCACCTGGCGCAGCTCGTCGGCGTCGCCGCCGGGCTCGAGGAGGCGGAGCTGAAGTTCAAGCGCCACGTCGTCGATCCGCGGCCGGCGCTCGAGCGGCTGGAAGTCTGAAGGGCATCGGCTCGGCCGTCGCAGCCGGCCTCGGGTGGGGCTGGTTCGAGGCCGGCTGGGTGCGGCTGCGGGAGCTCGAGCTCGAGCTGCGCGGGCTGCCGCCGGAGCTCGACGGCCTCCGCATCGCTCACCTGTCCGACTTCCATCTCGGCGTCCCGTCGCGCGGCGCGCGGGCGGTCGAGGCGGCCGTCGACTGGGCGGCGCGACGGCGGCCGGACCTCGCCGCGATCTCGGGCGACCTCCTCACACATCCGCGCGGCGAGGGCCAGTTGCGGGAGCTCGTTGCGCGCCTGCCGCAGCCGGCGTTTGCGGTCCTCGGCAACCACGACATCGCGCTCAGCCGCGACCCGCAGGCTCGCGCGTCCGAGCTGCGGGAGCTCGAGCCCGTGGCGCTGCTCCGGGACGACGGCCGGCTG
>Ga0193751_1001666_pt1 | contig 14041 bp, 14 predicted proteins | sample L1c2metaG_FD_143050 | JGI IMG/M metagenome (GOLD analysis project Ga0193751, IMG submission 143050) | Soil microbial communities from a riparian zone of the East river system, Colorado, United States - L1c2 | ecosystem: Environmental > Terrestrial > Soil > Riparian zone | place: USA: East River... | reverse complement strand
TGGCACCCCTGGATGCGTGCATCGCTTTTCGGAATTTGGCCGCCCCGGGTGGGCGGAAGGCCCTGGAGGTCACCCAAGATGGACAAGCCAGCAACTCCCGCACACCTCGGCCCCGGCGGCTCGGCGATGTGGGCGAAGGTCACCGACACGTACGGCCTGCGCGCCGACGAGCTGCGGCTGCTCGAAGACTGCTGCCGCGAGATCGACCTGATCGACCGCCTCGAAGCCGAGCAGCGCGACAAGCCGCTCACGGTCAAGGGCAGTCAGGGCCAGGTCGTCGCTTCGCCGCTGGTCTCCGAGGTCCGGCAGCACCGGACCGTGCTCCGAGCGCTGTTCGCTCAGCTGAAACTGCCGGACGACGGCGCCGCGGCGAACGCGACCTCAGACGCCGCGCGCAAGGCTGCCGACTCCCGCTGGCATCAGGGCAAAAGCGCGTAGCGGGTGGCGATCAGCCTCGCCGCCTCACGATCGGTCGCCGACGAGCTCGCCGAGATCGAGGCCTGGTATCGCGATCGCCTGACTCGGCCGGCCGTCGAGGAGGTATACGAGTACCCGCCGGTCAAGATCGGGCCGACCTGGCAGCGTGACGGCCGGTACTGGTTGCTGCCCGAACGCTCGCTTGGCTGGCAGATGCTGGCCTGGACGGGCCGCTGGTTGCAGCACTCCCGTGACGTTCCGTGGCGCTGGACAGACGAACAGGCCCGGTTCCTGCTGTGGTGGTACGCGCTCGACGAGGACACCTGGCGCTGGGTCTACCGCGACTTCGTCCTGCAGCGGCTCAAGGGCTGGGGCAAGGATCCGCTTGGCGCCGGCAAGGGCATGTTCGAGCTGGTCGGGCCCGCCCGCGTCGGCGATGTCGTCGACGGCCAGCCGGTCGGCGTCGAGGTCCTGGACGCCTGGGTGCAGACCGCGGCCGTGTCGCTGGAGCAGACCAAGAACACGATGCGGCTGCTGCCGGGCATGGTCACCCCCGAGGCGAAGATCCGTTTCGACCTGCAGATCGGCAAAGAGCAGGTGCACGCCATGGGCGGCGAGCGCCTGTTCCAGGCGGTCACGTCGGCGCCGACCACCCTGGAAGGCGCCCGGCCGACGGACACCTTGAAGAACGAGACCCAGCACTGGGACTCATCCAACGGCGGCCACGAGATGTCCGCAGTCATCGAGCGCAACGCGACAAAGAGCGCGTCCGGCGCTGCCCGTACCGGCAGCATCACGAACGCGTACGAGCCTGGCCGTGACTCGGTCGGCGAGCGCGACCGCGACGCCTGGGACGCCGTACAAGCTGGGACCGCGGTCGACACCGGTCTGCTGTACGACTCGCTCGAAGCGCCACCGGAAGCCCCACTCACCCTCGAAGCAGCGCCGGCGGTCGTACGGGCCATCCGCGGCGACTCGACGTGGCTCGATGTCGAGCGGATCGTCCAGTCGATCGCGGACCGGCGGAACCCGCCGAGCCGGTCGCGCCGGTTTTGGTACAACCAGATCACCGCGGCCGAGGACGCGTGGACCTCCCCGCAGGAGTTCGACGCCCTCGGTGCGGCCGAGGAGTTGGCCGACGGCGAGAAGGTCGTGATGTTCGGCGACGGGTCGAAGTCGGACGACTGCACGGCCCTGGTCGCCTGCCGGATCAGCGATGGCAAGGCGTTCCAACTCGGCGTGTGGGGCAAGCCGGCCGGCTACGACGACCGATACGGCCCGTGGATTGTGAATCGGGACGATGTCGACCACACCGTCGAGGACACGTTCGAGCGGCTCACCGTCGTCGCGTTCTGGTTCGACCCGTCCGACACCCGCGACGAGTCCGGCGAGCGGTACTGGGACGCGTACTGCGACCGGTGGCATCGCCGGCACGGCAAGAAGCTGAAGCTCTGGTCCGTAAAGACTGGCGACAAGCAGCACTCGGTGACCTGGGACATGCGTTCGCCGCAGAGGATGGCCGAATTCACGGCGGCGGCCGAGCGGTGCATCTCCGACATCGAGGCCGGCCAGCTCGCGCACGACAATTCGGCCGCTCTGCGGCAGCACGTCAAGAACGCACGACGCCGGCCGGGGAAATACGGGGTCGGCCTGGGCAAGGAACACCGCGAGTCGGCACGGAAGGTCGACCTGGCGGTCTGCATGGTCGGCGCCCGGATGATGTGGCGCCTTTGGACGAACAAACACCGGCCGCGGTCGACCGGCCAGCGGCAAATCATCTTGCCTGACAACTAAAAGGGGGTTGCTCGTGACGATGATGGTCCCGTCCAGCGGGTCAACCTCCCTTTTCGCCGGCGCCGGCACCGCGATTCTGACTCTGCCGTCGTTGGACCTGTCCGACGACGAGCAGATGGCTTTCCAGTGGTTGATGGGTCGCCTTTTCTCGGTGCGGCCGTATCTGGAGCTGCGGAATCTGTATTACGACGGCCTGCAGAAGATGACGGACCTCGGCATCAGCATCCCGCCGAGCCTCGCCGGTCTGCGTACGGTCATCGGCTGGCCCGGCGTCGGCATCGACGCGATCGACGAGCGATGCCAGGTCGAGGGATTCCGATACCCGGGGAAAACCGAGGTCGACGACGACCTGCAAGGCATCTGGCAGGCCAACAACCTTGACGGCGAAGGCCAACTCGCACAGATCGACTCCCTGATCTACGGCCGCAGCTACCTGGTCATCGGCCCAAACGACGACGACTCGTCGGGCCCGCCGCTGATCACCGCGGAGTCACCGATCAACATGATCGCGACCTGGGACGCGCGGACTCGGAAAGCAACGTCGGGCCTGCAGGTGTATCTGGACACGAATTTCGTGTCGGACACCTACGGCCAGGAGGTCGCGGCCTTGTATCTGCAGGGCAGAACGATTTTCATGTCCCGCGACAACACCGCGGGCGGGACTTTCACTGGCAAGAACGACTGGCAGATCACCGACCGCGACGATCACGGGATGGATCCGCCGATCGTACGGATGGCGAACCGGCAGCGGCTCGCGAACCGCGGCGGCCTGTCGGAAATCACGCCTGCGTGGATGAACATCACCGACGCCGCGTGCCGAACGATGCTCGGCATGGAGGTCGGCCGGGAATTCTTCGCCGCGCCGCGCCGGTACGCGCTCGGCGTGTCCGAAGAAGCCTTCCAGAAGGCCGACGGGACGAAGATCGGTGCATGGGAAAGCTACATGCAGAAGATGTTCGCGATCCCGTTCGACGAGGACGGCAATATCCCGCAGGTCGGCGAGTTCAAGTCGGGCGACCCGTCGGTGTACACGAAACTGATCGACGCCTACACCAAGATCATGTCCGGGCTGACCTGTTTGCCGTCGAAGTACCTCGGCCTGGAGTCACAGGGCAACCCGGCGAGCGCTGACGCGATCCGGTCGGACCTGGAGCGCCTCGTCCGTCGCTGCGTCCGTAAGCAGATCGGCTGGGGCGAAGCGTACGAAGACGGCGTGCGGATGGCGCTGCTGGTCCGTGGCGGAAAGCTGCCAGCGAACGCTGACCGCTTGGAAACCAGCTGGCTTGACCCCAGCCCCCAGACGATCGCGCAGACGACGGACGCTGTCGTCAAGCAGATCGAATCCGGCGCGGTCCCGGCGACCTCCAATGTCGTGCTCAAGCGGCTCGGGTACACCGCGGCCGAGCGCGCGCAGATGGTCGAGGACCGCAAGAAGGACGACGCGCAGCAGAAGCTCGAAGAGCTCGCGCATCAGGAGCTGCTGAAGACGTTCCGGGCCGCGAACGCGGTCCAGGGCGACCAGCAGAAGGTTGCGGCGCCGGCCGCCGGCCCGGTGCCGGCTGCGCCGAAAAAGCAGCCCATCCCCGCGCCGCCTGTCGCGGCGAAGTAGAGCCTCCCCGCCTGGAGCGGGGCGTTACCCACCCCTGGAGGGTGAAACCGAATGTCTCAGCCCACCCCGCCGGCCGATCCGGCGACCCCACCGGCAACCGACCCGGCCGCGGCAGCTCCGCCGGCCAATCCGGCGGCCGAGCCACCGAAGCCGGCCCCGCCGGCTCCCGCACCGCCGGCCGAGGACTCGGACGCCAAGATCGCCCGGCTTGAAGCCGAGGTCAAGGCGGCCCGCGCCGAGGCAGGCAAGGACCGAGTCACCTCGAAGCAGAACGCCGCAGATGCGGCCGAAAAGGCGCTCGCGCAGAAGATCGGCGTCGCGCTCGGCCTCGTCAAGGACGAGCCGGTCGACCCGGCGAAGCTCACCGAGCAGCTGACCGCGGCCGGCGCGCAGGCAAAGCAGGCACAAGTCGAGCTGGCCGTCTACCGGGCCGCCGCTACAACCGAGGCGGACCCCGCGGCCCTGCTGGACAGCCGTTCGTTCCTCGACAGCGTCAAGGGCGTCGAGCCGAACGACGCCAAAGCCATCGCTGCCGCCATTGCGGCGGCCGTGACGGCAAATCCGCGACTCGGCAAGACGCCGGCACCGGGAATGAAGCCGAACCCCGCACAGGGCGCCTCGGCATCGCCGCCGATGGGTGTCGGCGAACAGATCGCGGCCGCTCAGAAGGCCGGCGATATGCGCGCCGTCATGCGGCTGAAGTCCTCCCAGGCTCTCCAGTCCAACACGTAAGGGCACGGCCGCTCGGCCTGCCCGGCAACCCTGAAAGGAGCCCCTCGTGGCTGCTGTTTCCGGGCAGGGAACTACCTACAACCTGCCGAACTACCACGGTGAGCTGTTCACCGTGACTCCCACCGAAACCCCGTTCCTGGCCGCGATCGGCGGCCTCGGCGGCGCGAAGATGACGAAGTCGACCACGTTCGAGTGGCAGACCGTCGACCGTCGGTCGTCCAGCGCGAACAACGCGGCGCTGGAAGGCGCGAACGCGCCGACCGCCGCCGAGCGCGCGCGGGCGAACGTCTACAACACGGTGGAGATTCACCACAGCGCGATCGAGGTGTCGTACACCAAGATCGCGGCGCGCGGGAATTTCTCGGGGCAGAACATCGCCCCCGAGCAGGACGACGCCGTTCTCGACGAGCTCGCGATCCAGACGCAGGCCGAGCTGGAATCGATGGCCGTCGACATCGAGCAGTCGTTCCTGACCGGTACCCGCGTGGTGCCGGCGAACAACTCGTCCGCCCGCGCCACGCAGGGCATCATCGGTGTTGCCGGCACTGTCTCGGCGAACGCCGGCACGCCGCGGGCGCTGACCAAGGCCCTCGTCGACGCGCACCTGCAGGCGATGTTCAACGCTGGCGCGAAGCTGAACCAGGCGTCGACCGTGATCATGGTTGGTGCCGCGCAGAAGCTGAACCTGTCGAACGCGTACGCGACCCCGGCGCTGAACCAGGTGCCGTTCCAGCGCAACGTCGGCGGCGTCGCGATCGACACCCTCGTCACCGACTACGGCACGTTCGGCGTGATGCTGGACCGCTGGATGCCGGCCGGCAAGATCGGCTTCTTCGACCTGGCCATGTGCTACCCGGTGTTCCTGGAGATCCCGGACAAGGGCCTCCTGTTCGTTGAGGAGCTCGCCCGTGTCGGCGCGGCCCGCAAGTTTCAGCTGTACGGCGAGATCGGCCTGGAGTACGGCCCGGCCAACGCGCACGGCGTCCTCGCGGACCTGAACTAAGCCACCACCCCGCGCGGCCCGGCCGATCTTCCCCGCGGCCGGGCCGCTCTCAAATCCTCGAGGTTTTCCAAGGAGGCATCATGCCCACTTTCCGACACCCGGACCGGCGCAAGCTCGTCCTGCACGACGGCGACAAGGTCTGGGGCGAGTCTGTCGACGGCGTCCTGGAGTTGAGCGCGGCCGCGGCCAAGAAGTTCCGTGACGGCGACGACCAGTACGGCTTCGTCGAGGACGCCCCGAAGCGCAAGGCCGCCGACAAGTCCGACGATTCGGGCGACGGCGACGGCGGCGATTCCGGCGAGGGCGCCAGCAAGACGGAACCGGCCAAGGCCTGACGTGTCCGATCCGGTCGCGACTCCCGACGAGCTGGCTCTCCTGCTCGGCTTGACAGAGATCGACCCCGACCGGGCCACCCTTCTCCTGCGGCTGGCGCAGAGCCTGTGCGAGTCGGTGGTGTCGCCGCTGCCGGCCGGCGCCGAGGTCGTTGTGCTCGGCGTCGCGGCACGGGCGTTCACCAACCCGGCGCAGGCGCAGGCGCAGATGGCCGGGCCGTTCCAGGTGCAGTTCTCGCCGAACGCTGGCGGCCTGTTCCTGTCCCGGGCTGACAAACTGACCCTTCGCCGGCTGGCCGGCACTGGGTCGGCGTTCAGCATCGACACCCTGCCGACGGGTACGGCCGAGATCCAGATGGTCACGGTCGTCGCGTCCGCCGGCTCGTACACGCTGACGTGGATGAACCGGGTCAGTGACCCGCTGGCGTACAACGCGAGCGCCGGGGCCGTACAGGTGGCGCTGGACGCCATCGTTGGCGCCGGCAACACCGCGGTGACCAACATCGCGACCGGTCTCTACCAGGTCCAGTTCGCCGGCGTCCTTGCCACAACTCCAGTGCCGTCACTGATCGCCAACGGCGCCGCCCTGACGGGCACGGTAGCCGTGTCGGTCATCCGGCCCGGCATCCTCGCGCCGGGCCAGGGCCTGCCGTACTGGGACCGCGATTATGTCGGCGGGACCGGCCAGACCGGCGGCTACTGGTGATCTTCGGTGCCGGGGAGACGGTGACGCGCAATCGGCGCACCGACTCTGGAACGAAGGACGCGTACGGAAACAAGGTCTGGACGATCACGCCAACCGACATCCACGGGTGCGGATTCGACCCTGGCATGTCGCAAGAGCTGATGACCGGCGACAAAGACGTGACCACCACGTACCCGGTGCTCTATCTCCCGGCCGACACCGACGTGCAGTCGAACGACCAGTTCACCGTGCGCGGCAAGCCGTACGAGGTCGATGGCGCCGCCAACGACTACGTCTCGCCGTTCACCGGCTGGCGGGCCGGCGTGGTGGTCAAGCTGAAGAACTGGAGCGGCTGACATGCCTTTCGTCTTCGTCCCCGACCCGGACGGGATCCGGGAGCTGATGCAGTCCGACGAGGTCCGCGCCGAGCTGCACGACGTAGCCGAGAAGATCCTGCCGGTCGCCAAACAGCTCGCGGGCGCGGCGAAGCAGCACGCTTTCCAGGCCGCGCTAAAGGTCGAGGACGGGACCCGGCCGAAGGGACGCCCGTTCTCGCGAGTGATCGCCGACTATCCGGACGGCGAGACGGTCGAGTTCGGCGACACCGCGCACGCGCGTCGGCGGATCCTCGGCCAGGCCGCGAACGTACGGAACTGACGTGTTCCTCACCCCGCACAACGCGTGGCCGGACACGGAGAAGGTCGCGGTCGCGTGGCTGACGCAGCAGATGGACGACGTCGCCGATCTGACCGTGTGCACCGAGACGGGCCCACTGATCACGCCGCCGACGATCCGGGTGCAGCGGGTTCCGGGCGGCGGCGGCATCCAGGACGGCATCGAGGACCTTTCGTTGCTCGATGTTGAGTGTTTCGGCGGTAACCGAGACCAAATGTGGGCGATTGCTCGCCGGGCGAACGCCGAGATGATCAACCTGAAATGGCAGACCGTCGCAGGGTCCACGATCGATGAGGTCGTGAATATCAACGGTCTCGGCGAGGTCGAGTACAACGACCCACTGATTCGGCGCGCGATCGCCACTTACGAGCTCACCGCTCGGGTACAGGCAACCGTCTGACCCCCTCCCCGCCCCCCGGTTGGGGGTTTTTCCCGTACCTGAAAGGAAAGCAATGGCCACCGTCGAATCGTTCCAGAACCTGCGCAACGACCTGATCATGAAGTTCCCGCTGGGCGCGATGATTTTCGCCGACTACACGGCGGCGACGATCGCGGACATCTTCGACACCGACAACGCGTCGCTGCTGGCGCTGCCGGCCGGTTACAAGTCGGCCGGCTACCTCACAACCGACGGTGTGACCGAGGGCCGTGCGATCACGACCGATGAGGAAATGGGTTGGCAGTCGGCCGAGGTGTTGCGGTCGGACGTGTCCAAGGACGTTTTCACGCTGAAGTGCGTCCTGAAAGAAATGAACCCGGTCACGATCGCGCTGTCGGAAAACCAGAACCTGGCCGACGTGCCGGCGCTGGGAAACCCGATCACCATCGACCACCCGGAGTCCGGGAATCAGCCGCTTCGTCGGCTGCTGCTTTTGGGCCACGACACGCAGACCGACACCATTTACGGCCGGTACCTGCCGCGAGTGAAGATCACCGACATGGACGACCGCAAGCTCATGCGGACCGATGCGACCACGTTCGGGTTCACCATCACCGCGTACAAGGACCCGGTGTACGGCACGTCGAGCCGGCTGTTCATCGGCGGCGCCGGCTGGCTGGCGCAGTCCTGAGACGACGGCGGGGCGGTCTGCGGTGAGCCGGAACGTCCCGTCGTCCTTACTTCCTTGGCTCACCAACGCAATCGGGCGTGTCTGGCATGTGCTGGTCACGCCGATCGGCTCACCACGGAAAGGCTCACCAATGCCCAAGGCGAAGAACCGGTACAACAAGAACGCGATCCGCCAGCAGATGATCGAGGCCGTCGGCGGCACCGACATCCTGTACACCGTCGACACAGCGGATGGAAAAGAGATCGAGTTCACGATCCCGCACCCATTGTTCTACGACCGGGCAACGAAAGACGCCCTCAAGGAACTGGCCGACGACGACGAGGAAGGCGTGGCGCGCCTCTGCCTCGGCGACCAGTACGACAAGTTCATCGAGGCCGGCGGCGAGGATGAGGACATCTCGATGCTGATGGCCAGGGTGCAGAAGGACAGCTCGGCGAGGATCAACGGCCGCCCTACACGATAATCGACCTCCTCGGGAAATACCCCGAGGCTGTCGAGGCCGCCCTACTGGCCGAGTATCACTTCGACGTGATCGCGGCCTACTGGCGCGGTGAGATCACCCTGCGGAAGTTGCGGGTGTGCACCCAGAACCTGCCGGCCGACAACGCCATCGCCCGCGCCGCTGCCAAGCATTCCTGGCGGGACACGGAATTCCTGCTCGCTGAGATCGGTGACCGCGTCGGCCTGTTGGTCGAGATGACTCGCGCGGCCAACACCGAGGACCACTCGCTCCATACGCCCGAGCCGCTTCCGCGACCGGGAAATGAGGAGCGCAAGGCCGCTGAAGAGAAGGAATTCCAGCGGAACAAGGCCGTGATGGACAAGGACCTCGCTCAATTACTGCCTGGGGGGTGAATTCGTGGCGCGTGCCGGTGCTGTCTGGGTAGATGTCCTGCCAAACATGTCCCTGATGACCCCCGGCATCGCGTCAGGCCTCAAGGGCCTGAATTTCGCGTCGTTTGGGAAGAAGGGCGGCGCGGACTATGCCCGCGCGATGGGTATGTCGGCGAAAGCCGGCATGGCCGGGATGGGTACGTCGCTGGTCGCTCCACTGAAAGCCGCGGCGGACGCCGCCGCGGCCTCGGTGGCGGCGGCCGAGGGCAAGGTCGCGGCGGCACACAATGCCGCGGCGACGGCTTCGGGGCGGGTCAGGGTCGCCGAGCTGCAGCTGAACGAGATGCGGGCCAAGGGCACCGCGTCGGCGGCGCAACTCGCGGCGGCCGAGGAACGCCTGGCGGCTGCGCAGCGGACGCAGGACGTGACGGCTAGCAAGGCGGCGGCTGCTGACAACGCTCTGGCCGGCGCGCAGGAACGTGCGGCGGCTGCTGGCGATGCGGCCGCGGCGAGCACCAAGGGCAGCGCCGCGGCGATGGCCGGAATGAGTGCGTCGACGGCCGGGACCATCGCGATGATGGGCAAACTCGGCCTTGCGATCGGCGCGTTCGGACTCTTCGAGCTCGGGAAGAAGTCTGTCGAGTCAGCGTCGAAATTCCAGGCGTCCATGAACCTGCTCGTCACTGCCGGCGGTGAGTCGAAGTCGGCGCTGGGCATGGTCGGCGCCGGAGTGCAGGGAATCGCGCAGAAAACAGGCGTCGCGACCGACCAGTTGTCGGCCGGCATGTACACGCTGGAAAAGGCGAACCTGCGGGGCGCGAACGGCCTAATGGTCCTTGGTGCGGCGGCTGAGGCGTCGAAGGCAGAGGAAACCGACCTCGCGACGATGACGAACGCGCTCACCTCGGAGATGGCTTCGTATCACCTCGGCGCGGGCTCCGCGGTGAGTGTCACGAACGAGATGGTCGCGGCGTCCGGTGCGGCAAAGACCACGATGGAGAATTTCGCCGGCTCGCTGTCGACGGTGCTGCCGATCGCCTCGGCGGCGAAGCTGTCGTTTGCCCAGGTCGGTGGTGCGATCGCCACTCTGACCTCGCACGGCACCTCGGCGGAGGAGTCGACGCAGGAACTGGCGAACACGATCCGGAACCTGCAGGCGCCGAACAACGTCGCGATTCAGTCGATGGCGCAGTTCGGGATCTCCTCGAACGACGTGTCGACGAAACTCGGCAAGCGCGGACTCACGGGCACGCTGGAATACCTGACGACGACGGTCATGAAAAAGATGGGCCCGTCGGGCTTGATTTTGCTGAACGCGTTCAACCAGTCCAAAGTTGCCGCGCAGGACGCGAACACCATGATGGGCAAGCTCTCACCGAGCGTGCAGACCGTGGCGAAGTCCTACATGAATGGCCAGATCAGCCTGAAGGAATGGCGGCTCGCGCTGCGGGCGATGCCCGCCGATCAGGCCGCGCTCGCGCAGCAGTGGGCAGTCTCGGAGAACCGCGCGAAGGGTTTCAACGCGCAGCTGCGATCCGGCAACCCGGCGGCACTGACGTATACCGCGGCGCTGAAGAAGATGCTTGGCGGCGCGACCGGCCTGAACACCGCGCTGATGCTGACCGGCGAGTCCATGCCCGGTTTCGTCGCTCGGGTGAACGAGATCTCGGCCGCCGGCAAGAAGAACGGCACCGACATCACGACGTGGGCGATCACACAGCAGAACATGAAAACGCAGGTCGACCGACTCGGCCAGTCCTTCGTTGTCGCCGGCCAAAACCTCGGGACGCAGATGCTGCCCGTGCTCACGAAGTTCGCCGGCGGCCTCGCGACGGCGGTCAATGCCGTTACCGAATTTGCGTCGAAGAACAAGGCGTGGCTTGTCCCACTCGGCCAGTTCCTGCTGACGTTCGCCGTCGCTTGGGGCGCGGTCCGGCTGGCCATTCTCGCCTACAACGGCGTCATGGTTATCACGAATACGTTGATGGCGATTTTCAACGGTGAGATGGCTTTGAACCCGGTAGGGCTGATCGTCATCGCAATCGCGGCGCTGATTGCCGGCCTGATATATGCCTACACACACTGGACGTGGTTTCGGGTTGCCGTCCAGGCGGCATGGCAAGCCATCACGGTCGCCGCGATATGGGCATGGAACAACGTCTTGAAGCCGACGTTCAACGCGATCGTGGTAGCGGTCAAGTGGGTCGGCGCCGCGGCCGTCTGGCTCTGGCAGAACGCGCTTGTCCCTGCATGGAACGGAATCGTGGCAGCGGTCAAGTGGCTCGGCGCGGCATTCACGTGGCTGTGGACGTACATCATCAAGCCGGTATTCGACGCGATCTCTTTCGCGGCCCGACTGCTGATCGCGATCGTCCTGACCGTCCTTGTCCTGCCGCTAGTCCTGCTGTTCAACGCGATGAAGCCGGCATTCAACGAGGTCGGCGTTGTCGCGATGTGGCTCTGGCGAAGCGTGTTCGTCCCGGCCTTCAACGGAATCAGCATTGCGGTCGGGTGGGTTTGGAACAACGTCATCAAGCCGGCGATCGCCGCGTTCAAGATGGAACTGGCGTTCCTCGGCAGCGTCGTGAACTGGCTGTGGAAGAACGTCATCGTCCCGGCGTGGAACGGGATCAGTATCGCGATCGGCTGGGTCTGGAACACGATCATCAAGCCGATGATCGCCGCGTTCAAGCTTGAGCTGAAGTTCCTCGGCGACGCGATGGGCTGGCTCTGGCACACGATCATCCAGCCGGTATGGAACGGAATCTCCACCGCGATCGGCTGGGTCTGGAAGAACGGCATCAAGCCTGTCTTTGAGGGAATCAAGGCGGCTCTGACGGTCGTCGGCAAGGCTTTCGACTCGGCGGGCTCGTTCATTGGCAAGGTGTGGGCGAAGGTCAAGGAAGCGGTCGCTGTCCCGATCCGCTGGGTCGTCGACACCGTTTACAACAAGGGCATCCAGCCCGTCTTCAACACGATCGCCGGCTATGTAGGGCTCGGCAAGCTGCCACTGGCCAAGTTGAGTTTCGCGACTGGCGGCATCACGCCGGGCTACACCCCGGGCCGCGACGTGCACCTGGCCGCGCTGTCCGGCGGCGAGGCGGTCATGCGGCCGGAGTGGACCCGCGCCGTCGGACCGGAGTTCGTGCACACGATGAACGCCACCGCTCGCAAGGGTGGTGTCCGCGGGGTGCAGCAGGCGCTCGGCCTGCCCGGGTTCGCCAGCGGCGGCATTGTTGGCGACATCTGGAGCGGTGCGAAGAATGCCGCCAGTGGCGCGATGGGCGTGCTGGGCAAGGGCGGCGATCTCCTGTCGCAGGCCGCCGAGCACGGTTTCGGCGGCATCGCGAAGGCCGTCCTGGGTCCGATCGAGACTGGCCTCAAGGCGGTCATGACGAAGATCGGAAAGAACGGCTTCGCGTCCGCCGCGGCAGGCGTGCCGGTGAAGGTCATCGACGGGATCATCAAGAAGTTCACCGCGTACGACGCGCAGGCCGGCGCGATCGGTGGATCTGACACCGGGAACAAGGCGCTCAACGCCGCGAAGAAGCAGCTGGGCGTGCCGTACGTGTTCGGCGCCGAGTCGCCCGGGCACGCTTTCGACTGTTCGGGCCTGACGCAGTGGGCGTACAAGCAGGCCGGCGTTTCGATCCCGCGCCTCGCGCACCTGCAGCAGAACATGGCCGGCAATGTTCCAGCCAATGCGGCGATTCCCGGCGACCTCGTGTTCTTCGGCCACCCGGCCGAGCACGTCGGCATGTGGGTCGCGCCGAACAAGATGATCAACGCCCCGCACGACGGCGTCCCGGTCCAGTACGACCACTTCGGCGGCGGCTACCCGGCCAGCAACATCGGCCGTCCGTACAAGTACGAGCCGGGCCGGCCGGGCGCCACGGGAAGCGTGGCCGGCGGCTCGGCGCAGCGGATCGCGATGTCGATGCTGGCCAATTACGGCTGGGACATCAACCAGTACCCGCCGCTGAACAACCTCTGGACGAAGGAGTCGGGCTGGTCGACGACCTCCCGGAACCCCAGCTCGGGGGCGTACGGCATCCCGCAGTCGCTGCCGGCGTCGAAGATGGCCTCGGCCGGCGCTGACTACCTGACGAACCCGGCGACACAGATCCGGTGGGGCCTGGGCTACATCAAGAGCCGGTACGGGTCGCCGGCCGCCGCATGGGCGCACTCGCAGGCCGTGAACTGGTACGACAACGGCGGTCTGCTGCAGCCGGGCGCGAACCTCGTTTACAACGGCACCGGCAAGCCCGAACCGGTGCTGACCGACACGCAGTGGCAGGCCGTGCAGCAGAACACGACCGGCGGCGACGGCGGCACGTTTGAGGGCAACCTCTATCTGGACGGTGGCGAGTTCATCGGCAGGGTCCGCGGTGAGGTCAAAAGGGAGCTGGACAGCCAGGCCCGCAAGGTCACCAACGGCGTCCGCGGTGGGCTGGACTGATGGCCGCTTCGGTCACGGCCACCGTCGCGCCGGACACGGCATCGGTGGCGGTGCAGGTCGCCGGCATCACCCCGGCGACCACCGGATACGTCTACCGCGAGGACCAGACCGGCGTACGGACGAGCATCGGCGACGCGGACCTGATCACGTGGGACGCCGGCGGTTGGATCGGCAACGACAACGAGGCACCACTGGACGCGCCGGTCCGGTACGTCGCCACGAACGCGCTGAACGTGGACCAGGCCGCCTCGCCGTGGGTCACGATCCCCTCGAACGGTGACAGCTGGCTGAAGGCCCCGGCGGCGCCGTCGCTGAACATCAAGCTGAAGATCACCGCGATCAACGATCGGACCCGGTCGAAGCCGCAGGCTGTGTTCAACGTGGTCAACCGGACGTACTCGGTGGTCGTCACGATGAAGCGCCGGGCTCCA
>Ga0193751_1001665_pt1 | contig 14043 bp, 15 predicted proteins | sample L1c2metaG_FD_143050 | JGI IMG/M metagenome (GOLD analysis project Ga0193751, IMG submission 143050) | Soil microbial communities from a riparian zone of the East river system, Colorado, United States - L1c2 | ecosystem: Environmental > Terrestrial > Soil > Riparian zone | place: USA: East River... | reverse complement strand
ACGAGGGCATCCTGCAGGCCACCACGCTGGCCACCGGTGCTCAACCAACGCGCCAGCATTCCTCCCGCCAGCGCATCGCCGGCGCCGGTGGTGTCAACGACCGGCCGCTCGGTGAGAGCGGGTACCCGCACAACACCATCATCGATATAAGCGGCGAGGCCTTCCGCTCCCGCCTTGAGCACCAGGCCTTGTAGCCACCACTGCCGCCGGAATTCTTCCGGATCTTTGCCTCCGAGCGCCGCAAACTCCTCCTGGTTGCAGAAATACCAGCCCGCTCTCCGCAGCACATCTCTTGCCTCAGGAGGCTGGGCGTGCACATAGGACAGCATCGCGTCGGCGGCCAGGAGCTGCGCACTGCCCAGCGTTTCCATCAGCTGCGCCTGGCGGTCCGGTCGCATCGAGCCCACAAAGGCCCAGCCCGTAAATCCCGCGGTCAGAGCTGGCGTCCAACTGTCATAGATGTTGTCGCGGCTGCCCAGATCGACATTTCGGCCATGCTCCTGCCGGGCCCGCCACCGATATGTGGGAGCTTCGAGGATCTGAAGGAGCTCGGTGTCGATGGGGTGGCCGCTGAAGGTCTGAGCAACACGCTTGGCACCGTCAGTGCCCACCGGTGCCACAACTTTGACCGGAAGTATCAGGCTTGCGGCCAGCGCAAAATAAACGGCCGAACCTCCGAGCGTTTCCTCGACCCTTCCAAAAGGCCCGTCGCGCGTATCCAGCGCGACCGAACCTGCAACCAAGAGCTGCGGGAGGCTGTCAGGCACGGCGGCCGGTGCCGCTCTGAGCAGTGATCACGTGCCGCGCGTCTCTCAGCTTTGCAAGGAAATCCGCGACGTCCACGTAATCCTCCATATCCATCCAACTTCTTCCCAGCTCGTGAGCGGAGTGCGCGTCTGACCCGGTTGCAGTGACTTTGTCGAGCTCGGCGGCGAGTCTCGCTGCGGCCGCGTTGGCGGCATGGTCGCACCACGGATTGTGGACCTCGATGATGTCGATGCGGTCTGCCAGCTCGACGATGCGCTCGGCTCGAAAGTGAGACCGATTGCGGTCGAAGGGATGCGGCACGTAAGTCACGCCGCCCATCTCGTGCACCAGGTCCATCACCTGCTCAGGTCTTTGGTATGGGGGAAGGCGTCGCGTGATGAAGAGTCCGATGACCTCGCCCTCGAGGGTCTTGGCCTCTTCGCCTACGATCGCGAGCCCGGGGGCGATGCGTGCCAGCTCGAGCGCGCCTTCGACACTGTTGTGATCGGTGAGCGCAATGCGATCGAGCCCGCACTCACGGCTGCGTTCGATCAATTGATCGAGCGTCGTCCTGCTGTCGTGTGAGTAACGCGAGTGAAGATGGAGGTCGACCCGCACTCGGCCGACCGATTAGAGAGCGGCTTCTGCGAGCTGGCGCTCGCGCGCCCTTGCGAAAAGTGGAATCACCTCGGCCGGTCCGCGGCTATTGCACGCTTGTTCCATCAAGGCGGCTTGTGCGTCGTAGATGATCTCCATCACCTGCTCGGGCCGGCGCTCACGTCCAAGGCGACCGGGCAGATCGGCATGAGCTTGTCGTAGGACGACCATCAATCGGGCAACCAGCCATCCGGGGACGAAGCGAACCTCTTTGACCAGACACTCTTCAACCCAGAAGAGCAGCTCATCGGATTCTTGCAGCAAACGGCGTGGCGTCATGACTCTCCGCCGCCTGCGATGCCAGCGGAGATAGCGCTCCTGCTCCTCGATCGTCTGCTCGAGCATGGCCTGCAATCCACTATATCAGCGGCTCCCCGCGCTGCTGCCGGCTTTGGATGCCGTCGGATAGCACAATGTTCGCCAACCACCCGCGGCGGGTATCAGATGGACCTGCCGATCGAATGTCCACTCCCTCCAATGCTGTCGCACGCGATACCGCATGACCATCTGCGCGACGTTTTGATACGTGCGTTGATGCATCCGATCGGTCCATCCCTCGAGCACCGTCACGCTGATGACCTGCATGTCGAGGAGCTCGGCGTCATCGCCGAGTCGCGGCATGTCCCTGATGAAGGCCTCTCGCCCACCCCAGGCGCGCTGCGCATCCTCGGCGAGCATCTCCCACATCTCGTCGAATCTGCCCTCGGCCTGAAGTCTCATGAAGCGCATCTCGAAAGTCGCGGGCGCGATCGACACCGGCGCAGGCGGCCGCATCGGCTCGGCGGTCGGGGGGAGGGCCGCTGGACCTCCCAGCGCGGTGCCCAACATCGAGGTCGTCACGAAGCGGTCGAACTCGTCCGACGGCCACGTCGTAAATCGCCCCGCAAGGCGTGCGAGCGCGGCCTCGATGGCTGGCCAGCGGCGAAATAGGCGCAATAGGGTATTGACCATTGGCGCTAGATGTTGTGTTATTTCCACAGACTGTATACAGAATGTGGGTAACTCGCAACCACACAAGTCCAGCGGCGTGCCGGCGGAGGCGTTTGCCGCGGGGCGCTGAGCGTTGCCGTGGATGCGGGCGGGCTCGCCGCGATCGATCGTCATGGCGTTCGCGTGTGCGGGTGCGCCACAGGTGATCAGGATCGGAGTGAGCGCCTGGCGGGTCGGTCCTCGACCTCAGCCGGCGGCCAGCCGGCGAACGATCGCCGCCACCTCGTCGAGTGGAACCCCCACCGGACAGGCCGCTGCGGCAGCCGCGAGATCTGGCGATTCGCCATCCACATCCGAGGCCGCCGCACCCAACCGCGCATAGAGCCGCATATATGAGGTCGCGAGGTCGGGCAGGCGCACGCTACCCATACGTCCTGCGGCCAGCGCGCATAGCCCGCAGTTGATGCAGCCGATCATGTTCGGATGGCGCGCGCGTTCTTCTGGCAGCAGTGGCCGGACGCCGTCCTGCGTGTACGTGTCGAGAAGCTTCGCCAGCTGAGAGTGCGGGCGTGTCAGCTTTCTGCGTGTCAGGTGCACGCCATAAGCAAACGCCAGCTTCGCCAGTGAATCCGCGCGTGCCATCAGTTTCGCGAGAGCTTGTTGCCCAGCCCCCGCAGCGAGCCGATGGCGAGCTCTTCTTGCGCCCAACCCGAATGACCGAGAACCGGCGCGCGTCCCAACCACGCGCCGCGGATGAATTCGTGCGCCGCGTCGAATCGTTGAGACGCGCTCCAGCCAAGCTCATTGCCGATGACGCCCGCGGCGCGAAGGACGCAAGCAGCGCCTGCGCATGGTCCGGCCGCCAGGCCGACGCGACGGAACGCGTCCGCAAGTGTGCGCACCTGCTCATGTCGAGCCGCGTGCACCAACTCGGCTTCGGTAATGGGCTCGCACCTGCAGACCATCCTTCCAGCGTGCGACTCATTCAAGACTGCGGCGGCGTTCGAACCATGTCGCGTCTGCAACTTCATCGCCGCCAGCGCGGTGATCCCGAACCTGCGTCCCAGCTCGTCCGGAGGCTCGACATCCGACTCATTGCCCGGTAGCGGGCGCGTCGCGGTCACGCTCGGGGCCTGGTGACCTAGCTTGCGGCACACCACGTCCGCGGTCTCTTCGGCCATCAGGCGATACATGGACAGCTTGCCGCCGGCGATGGTCACGAATCCTTCCGCGCCGTCAGGCGCGTGGTCGATGACCTCGTATCGCCGCGACAGCTCGTCCTCATATCGCCGCCACTTGAAGAGCGTCGGCCGCACGCCCGTCGTCGTACGCACCGGCCGGTAGTCACGTATCGACGGAAACACGCGCTCAAAGGCTTGCAGCAAGTAGTCGACCTCGTCCTCGAGCACGTCGACCGAGTCAAGGTCGCCGTAGAAGTCGTCGTCGGTGGTGCCGAGGAGCGAGAAGCCCGCATGCGACACCAGCAGCAGGTCGCGGCCGTCGATCGATTCGGCGCTGATCGAGAAGTTGGAGATCCGGTGCGGGTACACGATGTGAATGCCCTTCGCAGGCCGCAGGTGGACTGAAGCGCCGGCCATGCGGCTTACCTCCGGCACCCAGGGGCCGGCCGCGTTGACGACGACCCTGGAGCGCGCCTCAGACATCGAGCCGTCCGGCCCGTGATAGCGGACTCCGATGACCTTGCCGCCGTCGCGCAACAGGTGCACAACGCGCGTGTGATTGAGAGCGCGCGCACCGTGCGACACAGCGTCCTGGACGTTGGCGAACACCAGGCGGTGCGGGTCGACACCCCACTCCTCCATGGTCACCGCGCCGATGATGTCGGCCGAAAGCCCCGGCTCGGCCTGCCGCGCTTCGTCAGCGGTCAATCGGAGGTGCGGATGAGCGTGCTTGAGCGGCTGGAAGCGGTCGTAGACCTCCATCGCGGTCTCCATCCGTTCGATGTTGTTCTTGTCATGGGGCAGGACCGGGATGATGAAGACGACCCGGTAGACCATGTTCTTGGCGATGGACACGATGTAGCCGGCGTCCTGCGTCGACAGCCGTGTGGTGTCCCAGTCGAACTCGAGGTAGCGCGGACCCCCATGGATCATCCAGCTCGAGCTGCCGGTCGTGCCGCCACCCCAGTCGCCTTTCTCGAGCAGCAGCACCGAAAGCCCGCGCAGCGAAAGGTCGCGGGCGATCCCCGCCCCAGTCACTCCTCCCCCGATCACGCATACGTCGTGCGCGCTCGGCGGGCTCAAGCGAAGCTCACGGGCCGAAGCTTACTTAGCTTGCCGCTTCGTGCTGCTTCTGGAACTCTTCGATGATCGCCTTCGCCAGATGCGCCGGCATCTCGTCGTAGTGCGAGAACTTCTTCGTGTAGCTGCCGCGGCCCTGCGTGATCGACCTTAGGTCGAGCGCAAAACGCAGCATCTCCGACTCCGGCACGGTGACGTGAACGAGCTGGTAGCCGTCGTCGGGCTCCGTGCCCATGATCTTGCCGCGCCGACCGTTGACGTCCGACATGATGTCGCCGAGGTTTTTCTCTGGCACCTTGATCGTCGCTTCGACGATCGGCTCGAGCAGAACCGGGCCTGCATCCAGCGCCCCCTTGCGGATCGCCAGCGATCCCGCGATCTGGAAGGCCATGTCGTTGGAGTCGACCTGGTGAAACTTGCCGTCGACTAGGGTCACTTTGACATCGACCATCGGGTAACCCGCGACTACGCCCTTCGCCATGTTGTCGACGATTCCCTTCTGAACCGAAGCACGGAAGTTCTGCGGAATCGCGCCGCCGAAGATCTTGTCCTCCCACACAAATCCCTCACCGCGCTTGGTGGGCGCGACCTCGATGACGCAGATCCCGTACTGTCCGTGCCCGCCCGACTGCTTGACGTGGCGGCCTTCGGCCCGGCTGTGGCCGGAGACGGTCTCGCGGTACGCCATTCGGGGTAATGCGGTCGTGGCTTCCACGCCATATTTCCGCTTCAGCTTTTCCAGGATCACGTCGAGGTGGACGTCGCCCAGCCCGGCGATGATCAGCTGATGCGTCTCCTCCATTCGCTCGACGTGCAGCGTCGGATCCTCCTCGGCGAGCCGCGCCAGCCCGCTCGAGATCTTCTCTTCGTCGCCGCGGGCCTTGGGCGTGATTGCGAGGCTGTAAGCGGGAGCCGGTAGGTCGAGAAGCGGCAGCGGACCGCCGTCCTTCGAACCCAGCGTGTCGCCGGTGAGCGTGTGCGTCAGCTTGGTCACGGCCCCGATGTCGCCGGCCTTGATCTCGGTTGCGGAAACGTGCTCCTTGCCACGCGGGAAGAAGATCTGCGCCAGCCGCTCGTCGCTACCGCGATTGAGGTTGGTCAGGTGCTGGTCCGCTTTGATCGCCCCGGCGACGACCTTGAAGTAGCTGACCCGGCCGAACTGATCGCCGCCGGTGCTGAAGACGAATGCCTTCGCCGGCTTGGCGGGGTCGCCTTCGGCGGGCGGCAGCAGCTCCGCGATGGTCGACATCAACGTCCGCACGCCGAGCAGCTTGGTCGCTGAGCAGCACACGACCGGCGCCACCTTACCCGCGAGGATCCCCTCGCGCAGGCCGCGCTGGATCTCCTCCTCGTTGAGCGTCCCCGCGTCGAGGTACTTCTCCAGGAGCGAGTCGTCGCTCTCCGCCGCAGCCTCGATCAGCTGGCCGCGGTACTCCTCGACGATCTTCTTCATGTCGTCGGGTATTGGCGCCTCCGTACCTTTGCCGTCGCTCGTCGTCACGAATGCCTTCAGGTGCAGCAGGTCGACGATGCCGCGGAAATCCTGCTCGCCGCCGATCGGAAGGTGAAGCGGAAACGGCCTGGGCGACAGGTGCTCGCGCATGGCGGTGACCGCGCCATAGAAATCGGAATGCTCCTTGTCGAGCTTGTTGACGACCACGATCCGGGGTTTGCTGGTGCGATTGCACAGCTCCCAGGCGATCTCGGTGCCGACGGCCAGGTGGTCGTTCGGACCGACGACTACGACCGCCCCTTCCGCCGCGCGCAGCCCGCTGAGAACCTGCCCCGTGAAGTCGAAGAAACCAGGGGCGTCGAGGATGTTGATCTTGAAACCGTTGTGCTCCGCGAAGCCAACGCCGAGATTGATCGAGATCTTGCGGCGCTGCTCCTCGGGCTCGAAGTCCATGGTCGCGGTCTGCTGGTCGGGCGAGCCCAATCGCGGGATGGCGCCGGAGGCGAACAGCATGGCCTCCGAGAGCGTGGTCTTGCCGTCATGCGAGTGACCCAGCAGGACGACGTTCCGAATCTTGTCAGGCGGGTAATCAGTTGCCATCCAACCCCCAACTACAGCCCGCGGCAGATAGGAAACCTAAGTCTAAAGCGCGATTAAGGGACGGTTGGCTTGGGTATGATCTGTTACCCATGGTCAAGAAGACCGCGTCCATCGAAGAGGTGCTGGCAGCCATCGAGACCGCCCGCGACAAGGTCAGGGCCGACGAGGTCAAGTCGCTCACGAAGCTCGGCATCCCGAAGGCGATGGCCTACCAAATGATCGCCAGCAGGTTCCACCAGAAGGTGGGGAACCAGGAAGAGGCAGAGCCCGATCCTTTTGAGGGCAACGCAACCTCCTGGGAAGAGATCGGCTAAACAGCCTCCTATGATCCCGGCGGCGTGAATCGCGCCCGCCGGCTCGCCCGTCTCCTCAACATCCTCGCCGCGATCATCGCCGAGCCCGGGCTCAACCCCCTGGAGCTGGCGGCACGCGCCGGCGTCTCCGAACGGACGCTGCGGCGCGACCTGACACAGCTGCGCGAGCTCGGGTACGAGGTCGCCTACACGAGTGGATACGAGGTCCAGGAGAAGCTGAACCTCGATGGTCGGGCGGCGGCTCGCAAGCCGAAGAGCGCTTACGAGCAGCAGCTGGAGCTCTTGCAGGCAGTCGCACAGGCCGTCGGCAGCGCCGGCCTCGGAGGTGATCGGGCTGAGAGCGCAGCGGTTCGTGCACGGAGCCGAACGAAGAGCTCCAAACCACCGAGTACCGAGACCTGGCCGATCGTGCTGATCCCGACTGGAGACGCAGACGCCGACTTCATCTATGCGACCGGATTCGCGGTCGAGACCGGCTTGTACCTCCGTTTTGCGGACGGCGACGACGTGCTCGTCGTCAGCGCCCTCGAGATCGATCGCGCCCGCGCTCAGAGCAAGGTGACCAACGTGCTCCAGGACCGCGAGGCCTACCTCTACAAGTCGTGGGCTCGTCTGGCGGCGAAAATGCTGCGCGATAGGGGCGTCGACAAGGCTCGGGTCTCGCCGCGCCTGCGCGCTGTGGACCTGGAGGATCTGCGCGCCGCCGGGATCACGGTGGAGGTCGATCGCGACCTGTTTGCCGCCGAGCGCAGGCACAAGTCAGCCACCGAGGCTGAAGCCATTCATGCCAGCCAGCGCGCGGCGGAGGCCGCTGTCGTCGAGGTCGTACGCCAGCTCGCCTCTGCCGAGATCAACGACGGGGTGCTCTGGTCGGGCGGGAGCCCGCTCACCTCGGAGCGGCTATATGCACGGGCCTCGCTGCTGCTGGGCGAGAAGGGCTTCGCCTGCCCCGACATGATCATCGCCGGCTCCCCGGACAATGCCCTGCCGCATTTCCGGGGCGAAGGTCCGATCCGCGCCGGTGCGCCGGTGATCATCGACATCTTCCCGGTCGGGCGGACCAGTCACTACCACGGCGACCTGACCAGGACTGTGGTCGTGGGCGAAGTGCCCGACGAATTTCGGCGCATGCACGCAGCCACGGTCCAGGCGCTAGACGCCGGCGAGGAATCGATCCGCTCGGGCGTGGCGGCGAAGGAAATTCACCTGGCGGTGTGCCAGGTCCTTGTCGACCGCGGCTTTGGCACGACCTCGAAGGGCTACGAGGGTCCTGACGGCGTGGCCAAGATGAACCACAGCACCGGCCACGGCGTTGGACTTGACGTGCACGAAGGGCCGGCGCTGCGCGAGACGTCTGAAGACCCTCTGCGAGAAGGCGACGTAATCACGGTCGAGCCGGGCCTCTACAAGGTGGGCCTCGGCGGAGTCCGCGTCGAAGACACGGGGATCGTCACGGCCAATGGATTCCAGAACTTAACGACCATTACCCGCAGCCTCGACCCCCAGGATTACTTGTGATGGGCGACCTCCACATCGAGCATGACGACCAGCTGTCATCCGGCGCCTGCTCGCACTGCGGCGCTCCGTTCGAGAGCGTCATCGGCGTCATGTATGAAGATGACGACCCCATCGCGATCTACCGCGCCGACATCTTCGAGCACTTCCACCGCGAGCCAGAGCCGCGGGTCGTGCTGTCGATCGCGGTCGGCGACTGGAGCGACGGGACCGACCGCGCGGACCGGTGCTCCGCCGCCATCGAGGCCTGGGCGGTGGGCGACGGGGTCCAGATGGCCTTCAGCGATCGCGCCGGTGCGACCTGGGAAGAGCTCGAGGTCGTCAGCTGGCAGCTGACCAGCAAGGAGGCCCAGGCCGGCCCGCTGCGTGAGGCCTTCCTGCGCCTGGCCGACCACATCGCTTGCCAGGATCGCCGGCTCCGTCGTGCGCTCGCGCCGGTCGGGCCACGCGCCCAGGGTCTGTAAACCCGGGCTTTACATCCCCTAAGCTTCGTCCGTGCCCCGGCACGAAACTCTCGGCGAGCGCATCCGGAGGCTCCGGCACCAGCGTGGATTGAGCCTGGCGAAGGTCAGCGGAGGAGACTTCAGCCGGGCGTTCCTGAACCAGGTCGAGCTGGGTCGCAGCCAGCCTTCGACCAGGGTGCTGCGCGTGATCGCCGGCCGGCTCGGGACCGAGGTCGACTATCTCCTCGAGGGCCGGCCGCCGAACCTCGATCGGGAGCTGGCGCTCGAGCGGGCCCGCATCCTGGTCGCACGTGGCCAGGCGCGCCGCGCGCTGTCAGCCCTCGTCGAGGCCGGCGATGCGACCGACTGGCAGCTCCGGACGGATGTGCGGCTATGCCAGGCCGAGGCTCTGCGGGCGATCGGGAGCGTGGAGGAAGCCGACGCGATCCTTGCCGAGGAGAAAAGAGTCATCAGCGCGCATCGCGATGCGCATCGCCTCGAACGCCTGCGCTCGCTCCAGCGCGGCCAACCTTTTTCGGCCGGCCATGGTGATGTGGGTGCTGCGGTCCGCGTCCATCTCCGGCTGGCCGACCGCGCCCTCCGCGCCGCCAGAGGCGCGGATGCGCTGGAGCACTACCGGGCGGCTCGGGTTCTGTTGGAGGTTTAAGGCCTACAGCTGTGAGTTCGTGGGCGAGGTCCAGTTGAAGGCTGGCGGCGGGGTGGGTGTCGTATCGGATGTGATCACCAGGCTGATGACCTCATGCTTCTTCAACACGATCGTCTTGGGGTCGCCCGTAAAGAGCATCGGCCCGGTCCCGTCACTCGCGTCGATGTAGACGTACAGCTTCTCGGTAGCGGTCAGCTGGAACGTCGAGACCTGGGTTGCGTCAAACGGCACCGGGCCCAGGCCGCTGTCTCTGGACCAGCTGTCCCACACCGCGAAGAACTGGCCCAGGGTGAATGTGTCACCGACCGGCGACTCGATGTGAATGACGTTCGGATATGCGGTGTGGACGTGAAGCCAGTAGAAGCAGGTGGGCGACGACTCACCGCCCTGGATGCCAAGTCCGCCGGGCAGATGAGTCAGCACCCCGTCGTGGATGATCTGGAGCGCCGCGTGGTAGTGGGTCTGCGTCTGCTCGAGGTGGTCGCAGGTGACACCGGCCACCTTCGGTGTCGGCGTCGGCCGGTTGTTGGCGTAGGCGTAGATGCCGAGCCCGATGGCCAGCGCGACCAGGATGGCTCCGACGGCAATCGGAAGCAGGGGGATGTCCGGTCCCGACTTGACCTTGGGCGGCAGGCGCCGGCCGGACTTCGACTTGCTCCCCCGCTGGGGCGCCTTCGCACGCGTTGAAGAGGCCATGCCTTGATAGAATACCGGCCTACCCTTTCTGGCCTCGGCCGGGTGGCATCCGCCCCCGTTTTGACCGCGGCCTGAACCCATAGGAAGGAGGTCCCCATTGCGGGATTACGAAGTTCTGTACATCGTTCGCGCCGACCTTGATGACGACAAGGTGCAAGACGTGGTCAAGCGCGTGAACACTCTGATCGAGCGGTCTGGCGGCACAGCTGAGCGCACGAACCTCTGGGGGAAGCGCAAGCTCGCGTACGAGGTCAAGCACCAGAAGGAGGGCTCTTATGTCCTCCAGGACTTCAGCATCGGTCCGGATCGCATCCCCGAGCTCGAGGCGGCGCTCAAGATCACCGAGGAGGTGCTCCGGCACCTGATCGTGCGCAAGCCGGAGAAAGCCGCGCCGGCCCCCGTCGTTCCGCCACCGCCGGCGGAGGTCGCCCTCGAGCCAATCGCAGTGGAAGCGGAGGTCGTTGGCGGCAGGTCGCGTGGCGACCGAGAGGAGGAGGAGACCTAGATGTCCAATCTCAACAAGGCGCTGCTCATCGGCCGGCTGACTAAGGACCCCGAGATGCGGTACACGCCGAGCGGAACCGCGGTCACGAACTTCAGCATCGCCACCAACCGCTGGTCGACCGGGCCGGACGGCGAGCGAAAGGAGTTCACCGACTACCACAACATCGTCGCTTACCCGATCGGCAAGCGGAACCTGGCCGAGACGGTCGCGCAGTACACGCGCAAGGGCGCGCTCGTCTTCGTCGAGGGCCGGATCCAGACACGTTCGTGGGAAGGCCAGGATGGGCAGAAAAGACGTGTGACCGAGATCATCGCCAATGACGTGCAGTTCCTCGAGCCGCGAGGATCCGCCGGCGGCGGCGGAGGCAGTGCGGCGCCCGCGCGGGCGGGGGCAGCGACTCATGAGGACATTCCCGCTCCGGACGACGCGCCTCGCGACGTCGACCCGGACGAAATTCCCTTTTAGGAGACATCAATGGCAGTCAATCGTCCACCACGTGAATCGAGTGGCGGTGGCGGCGGCGGTCCGAGAGGGCCGAAGCGCCAGCACCGCAAGGTGTGCAGCTTCTGCGTGGAGAAGGTCGCGTACATCGACTACAAGGAGATCTCGCGGCTTCGCCGCTTCGTCAGCGACCGCGGGAAGATCCTGCCGCGTCGCGTGACGGGCACTTGCGCTCGCCACCAGCGTCCGCTCACAACGGCGCTCGAGCGCGCTCGGGCTATCGCCCTTCTTCCTTATACGACCGAATCGCACTAGCCCTGGCCTCCCCACCCTTTGGGGAGGTGTGTCCCGCCGAAGGCGCGGCCCGGTGGGGACTAGAATTCAACGCGCCGCCGCAGCCTTTCACTGGAGCGCGCCCATGACCTTCTCGACTCAGCTTCGCATCCCCGGCCCGACCCCTCTACCGGAGCGGGTGGTCCGCAGCATGAACCGGCCCATGATCGATCACCGAGGACCGGAGTTCGCCGCGATCCTTGCCGAGATTACGGCCGGGGCGAAGCGTGTGTTCAAGACTTCGAACGACCTGCTGTTGCTCACCTCGTCGGGCACCGGCGGGCTCGAATCAGCCGTCGCCAACCTGGTCTCACCGGGCGACGAGGTCATCGTCGCCCTGTGCGGCAACTTCGGCGAGCGCTTTGCCGCTCTCGCCGCCGCCTATGGGGCTGACGTCGTGCGGCTCGAGTTTGAATGGGGCCAGCCGGTCGATCCCGATGACCTCGCGAAGGTCGTCGAGCGCCACCCAAATGCCAAGGTCGTGCTGCTCACGCACAACGAAACGTCGACCGGGCTCACCAACCCGCTGCGCGAGCTCGCCCGCGTCGCCCGCGACGCGGGGCGGCTGGTTGTTGTCGACGGCGTCAGCTCCATCAGCTCGATTGCGATCGAGACCGATGCATGGGGAATCGACGTCGCAGTCAGCGGCTCACAGAAAGGCTGGATGGCGCCGCCGGGATTTTCGCTGGTGAGTGTCAGCGAGCGCGCGTGGGCGCAGCAGGCCAAGGCCCGCTCGCCGCGGTTCTACTTCGACTGGAAGGAGGCCAAGGCCTGGGGCGAGAAGGGCATGACGCCATTCACGCCGGCGGTGAGCGTCGCTTTCGCGCTGCAAGAGGGGCTGCGGATGCTCGAGGAGGAAGGCCTCGAGCGCGTTTATGAAAGACACGCGAGGCTCGCGCGCGCGACCCAATCGGGTTTGCAGGCGCTCGGCTTCCAGCTCTTCGCGCAAGAGGGCTACCGGTCGAACACCGTCACATCGGCCGTGACTCCGCCAGGCGTAGACGTGGCCGCGTTGCGGAACTTCCTCGACCAGAAGTACGGCGTCGTCATCGCCGGCGGGCAGGGCAAGATGACCGGCAAGCTGGTTCGAGTCGGGCACCTCGGCGCGGTGGCGGAGGGCGACGTGGTGCAGGTGCTGTGGGCGATAGAGCAGGCGCTCGAAGAGCTGGACGTGGCCCCCGCCGAGGGGCGCGCGGTGGCGGCGGCCACCGCTTCGCTGCAGAGCGTCCCAGCCTAGCGTTGTAGTTGCCCCGGATCCTCGTCGCGGACCCGCTCGCCGAGGACGGCCTGGAACGGCTGCGCCGCGCTGGTGAGGTCACGGTGGTCAACAAGCTCCTCGAGGCTGAGCTGATCAAGCGCATCCCAGAGTTCGACGCCCTCGTTGTGCGCAGCGAAACGAAGGTGACCGCGTCCGTTCTCGAGGCGGGCCGCCGTCTACGGGTGGTGGGCCGGGCCGGGGTTGGGGTAGACAACATCGACGTGCCCGCCGCGACACGCAAGGGCATCCTGGTCGTCAACGCGCCGCGCGGAAACATTGTCGCGGCCGCCGAGCACACGATCGCACTCCTCTTCGCACTCGCCCGCTCGGTGCCCCAGGCGGATGCATCCGTGAAACGTGGTGAGTGGACTCGATCGCTTTTCGTCGGCACCGAGATCCGGGGCAAGACGCTCGGAGTCATCGGCCTCGGGAACGTCGGCTCAGAAGTCGCCAAGCGCGCGCACGGGCTGGAGATGGAGGTGCTGGCTTACGACCCGGTCGTATCCGTCGAGCGCGCGGAGTTGTTCAACGTGCAGCTCGTCTCGCTGAGCGACCTTCTGGCGCGGTCCGACTTCGTCACCGTCCACGTGCCATTGGTCGACGCCAACCGGCATCTCATCGGCGCGCCCGAGCTGGCCTTGCTCAAACCCACCGCCCGACTGATCAACACCGCGCGCGGCGGTATCGTGGACGAATCGGCCTTGTACGCCGCACTGGAATCGGGGCGCCTGGCCGCGGCGGCGGCGGACGTGTTCGAGCACGAGCCGGCGGGAGACAGCCCGCTTTTCCGGCTCTCAAACTTCATCGCCACGCCGCACATCGCCGCATCCACGGTGGAGGCGCAGGCGTCGGTCGCGTTCGATGTGGCCGAGGAAGTCGCAGCGGTGTTGGCCGGGGACCTGCCCAGATATGCCGTCAACGCGCCCGCGCTCCCACCCGAGGAGCTCGCGTTTGTACGACCCTTCGCCCTGCTCACAGAGCGTCTGGCGTCGCTGCACAGCCAGCTTTTTGGCGGCAGGGTGGGCGCGATCGAACTCGAGTTCGAGGGCGAGGTCGCGGAGCATGACGTGAACCTGCTCGTCGCGGCGGCGATTCAGGGCGTTCTGCAGCCTTTCACGGAAGACCGCATCAACGCAGTCAACGCGCGCCTTATCGCCTCGAGCCGGGGCGTGAAGCTGGTCGAGCGCCGAAGCCCGGCGCATGGAAGCTACGCCAGTCTCGTC
>Ga0193751_1001664_pt1 | contig 14069 bp, 6 predicted proteins | sample L1c2metaG_FD_143050 | JGI IMG/M metagenome (GOLD analysis project Ga0193751, IMG submission 143050) | Soil microbial communities from a riparian zone of the East river system, Colorado, United States - L1c2 | ecosystem: Environmental > Terrestrial > Soil > Riparian zone | place: USA: East River... | reverse complement strand
CAAATTCGGAGCAAGAATAGTCCCCCCACCCCGCCGCGCGCTCCGCGCGCGTCGACCCTCCCCGCCAACGGGCGGGAGGGTAGGAGCAAGCGTCACCATCGGCGCCATATCGATGCGTCCGAGATGTGTGCATGCCGTAGCGCGCAGGCGGGGGCGGACGATCCAGTATCCGCTGACGTATCAAATGGAACTGCGAACATGAGTGTTTACCGGATGCCCCGCTCCCCGCTTCCGCGAGGACAAGCTTCGCGGGCATGACGAGTCATACGGAATCCGTTTGATTGACTCGGTCGTCTTTCCGGGGCGCCGCGAAGCCGCAGCCGACGCGTAGCGTCGGCTATGCTCGCTTCGCTCGGCTTCCGGAATGACGATCAAGTGAATACGCGCGAACCAATCATCCGGAAGCCGTATCAGAGTCTGGTTCGTGGTATTACATCGATCCCGACCTCCTGGGCCGACAGTCCGGTCTCTCGCACGCGCCCGATCACGGCGGCGGCGTATCCGGCCGCCTTCAGTTCCGCGACGCACGCCGCCGCGTTCCCGGCCGGGATGCCGGCCAGCAGGCCGCCCGATGTCTGCGGGTCGAACAGCAGGGCACGGGTCGGCGCGTCGACGGGTTGGCGCAGAAGGCTGGCGACGGCGAGATTCTTGGGCAGCAAGGTCGAGGCAACGCCGGCGCGTGCGAGCGCGATCACGTCGTCGTAAACCGGGAGGGCCGCGAGCGCGAGCTCGGCGGCGGCTCCGCTTGCCGCCAGCATCTCGCCGAGATGGCCGGCGAGCCCAAAACCGCTGACGTCGGTCAGCGCGGTCACGCCGTGGGCGAGGAGGATGGCGGCGGCCGCGCGGTGGGAGCGGCGCATCTCCGCGAGCGCCGCCGCGATCGGCGCCGCCCGGGCGCGTGCCCGCATGGCGGCCGCAAGCAGGATTCCGCTGCCGAGCGGCTTCGTCAGCACCAGCGCGTCGCCGGCCTGCAGCCCGCCCTTGCGGATGATGCGGTCCGGATCGACCTCGCCGGTCACCGCGAAACCCAGCGCGAGGTCCGCGCCTTCGCTCGAATGGCCGCCGATGAGCGCGACGCCCTCGCGGTCGAGGCAGGCGCGCGCGCCGGCCAGGAGCTGGAACAGCGCCTCTTCGACTTTGGCGGGCGGTCCCGGCGGGACGACGGCGGTCGCGAGCGCATGCCGCGGCACGCCGCCCATGGCGAACACGTCGTTGAGCGCGTGGGTGGCGGCGATCTCGCCGAACACATAGGGGTCGTCGATGAAGGCGGGGAAAAAGTCGACGCTGTGCACCAGGTGCTTGCCTGAGGGCGCGACCACGGCGGCGTCGTCCGGCGCGTCGAGCCCGACCACGACGCCGTCGGCGCGCGGCGGCGCGAGCCGCCTGAGCGCGCGCGCCAGCGGGCCGGGCCCGATCTTGGCCGCGCAGCCGCCGCACCGCATCGCTTCGACCTCGCCGCCGCGCGCGGTGGCAGCCGGCGGGCGCGCCGCCATGCGCGCGGCCATGCGGTCGACGTCCCGGTACGCGCGCATCCAGCGCCGGTCGATCCAGTCCTTTACCCGCCACACCCAGCGGCCTTCCGCCTTGAACCGGCCGCGCGAGGCGACCGCGTAGCGCTCGCCGGTCGAGATCAGCGCGAGGTGGCGCCGCTGCGGCCGCCAGGGCTTGAGCGTTTGGTTGCCGGCGCGCCGGCGCAGGTTGCCGGCCAGCGGCGGCCCGGCGCGGACCGCGAACACGCCCGCCTTCTCGCGCGGCGTCGCCAGCGCGGCGCAGTCGCCGGCCGCGAACACGTCCGGGTCGTCGACGCTCTGCAAGGTCGGCCCGACCATGAGAAAGCCGTTGGGGTCGCGCGCAAGGCCGGTCGCGGCGAACCAGGCGGGAGGCGCCGCGTCCGTCGTCACCAGCACCGCGTCCGCCATGAGCGGCGGTCCCGGGTGCAACTCGACCAGGCCGGGACGCACCGCACGCGCGGATCGATGCTCATGCAGCGCGATCCCGCGCGCCGCGAACGCGCGGCGGAAGGCGGCGCGCACGTTATGATTATGGGTCTGCAGAATCTCGCCGTCCGTGGCGAGGGCGAACGACAGCTGCGTGCGGTTCTCCGGCGTCACGCCGGGGTCGGCCAGCAGCCGCGCGCGCACGGAGAGCAACAGCTCCACGCCGCCGGCGCCGCCGCCGATCACGGCGATGCGCCGCGGGCCATCCGGGCCCTGGCAGCGCGCCAGCAGGTCGTCGAGCTTGTTCAGAAAGCGGCCGATCGGCTTGACCGCGATGGCGTGCGCGTCCGCGCCCGCGATGGACGCCAGCGCCGGCGCGATGCCGACGTCGATCGACACGATGTCGTAGGCGATCGGCGGGCGTCCCGCCAATTGCACGCGCTTCTCCGCGCGGTCGAGGCCGATCGCCTCGGCGTGGATCAGGCGGGTGCCGGTCGCGGCGGCGAGGCGCACGAGGTCGATATGCGCTTCTTCGGCGCGGTAGAGGCCGGCGACCACGCCCGGCAGCATCCCCGAGTAGGGCATCGCGAGGTCGCGCGTCACCAGGGTGAGGCGCACGCCCGGCTCCGGCCGCATGGCGAACGCCGTGAGCACGTGCACGTGCGCGTGCCCGCCGCCCACCAGCACGATGTCGGTATGGACCGGCGCGCGGTTCATCTAATGCAGATTTCGATCGCGCCGAATCGCGGGTCGGGTAGGCAAAGAGCCCGCCCCCGCGAAGTCGCTAGTACAGGCGAGCGAAAGTTCTGACTCCATCGGCCTGGGGGCCGTTTGACGAAAAGGCTCGGATCGGCTGCCAGGCTAAAATGGGTCCCTCGCTTTCGCTCACCTGTACTAGCGCATGCACATATCTTTCCGTTCCCCTCCCCCCGCGCGCGAAGCGCGTGGCGGGGAGGGGTTAGGGGTGGGGGGTGCTTCAGCAAATTCCGAGCGGGAAGAAGAAAGAAAGTGCCCCCCACCCCGCCGCGCGCTTCGCGCGCGTCGACCCTCCCCACCGCTCGCTTTGCTCGCGGGCGGGAGGGTAGGAGCAACCGTCGCCATCGGTGTCCCATTAAGGCGTTCCGAGAGATGTGCATCCTTCAGCGCGAAGGCGGCCGCCTTTGCCCACCCGACGAACCGCGGCGAGAACCGACGCCGGCGTCATCGCGCGCTTCGCGGAGGTGGCGGAAGAGAGAGGGAGTCGAACCCACCAGGGACCGTCTCGCGGCCCCTCCCGGATTTGAAGTCCGGACGCCCCACCGGGGACGCTTCTCTTCCTGAAGGGGGAGCATCGCGGCCCGCGCGCGCGTCCGCCGGAGCGCGGAACAGGTCGAGGCGATGCGTGTTGACCCGCCGCAGATCGCCGCGCCGCAAGGTCACGCCGTGGCGATCGAGGAACTCGAGGATCTGGATCGCGACCTTGCGGCCGTTGTCGACCTGGTCGCGGAATTGCGCCGCGGTGAATTGTCCGTCGGGCGCGGCGGCGCCGAGGCCGGCGACGATGTCCACCATGTCGGCCACGGTCGCGCGCAGGAAGAAATGATCGGGCGCCACCTCGTCTACCTTGCCCATGCGGCCGGCGAGCTTGAGCAGCCGCCGCACGTGGGCCTCGCGCAAGGTCAGACGGCCGGCGATGTCGCGCACCCGCGGCGGCCGGAAGCGTTCGGCCCCGCCGAGCAGCGGCGCCATTGCGGTCCAGGTCTTGTCGTCCGCGGGCGTCAGCCGCACCGCGTGCCGCGCCAGCCGCACCCAGGCGCCCTCCAGCGCCACGTCGCCGCCGCGCGCCAGCATCTGCAGGCTCGCCAGGAACGCCGGCGCGGGCAGGCGCGGCTCGAGCTGCAGCCGCAGGCGCTCGCGGCCCACTCCGGGCAAATCCGGATTGGCCGCATGGAACTGCGCCAGCGCGGCGAGGAGGCTGCGCTTGAGCCGCAGCCATCCGGGGGCGGACAGGGCGAGCACGCCGTCAGGCGTGGAAATCCTGATGATGCCCAGCCGTTCCGCCGCCGCGTCCAGGTCGGCGGTTGCGAGCGCGCGGTCGCGGGCGAACACCGCAAGATCGAGATGGAACGGCGGGCGGTCGAGCAGCGCCGCCAGCGCCTGCTCCGGGTCGGCGAGCGCCAGCGCGTCGAGCTGCGCCAGGCGCTCCGGGGTGCGGCGCTTGCGCGCCGGCGCGCGCAGGTCGATGAGCACGCCGCCGCCGATCGTGCGCTGCGCCGTGGTGTCGCGCAGCACGAACCGGTCGCCCGCCGCGGCCGCGATCGGGCGGTCGAGCACGAGTTGGACCAGCGCCTCGCCGCCCGGCGGCACCGGGCCATCGCCGAGCAGCACGACGCGGGCGCCGGCCTCGGCGGCGGCGTGATGCAGCCGCGCCGGCACCCACTGACCGACCGGCTTTCGCTCGCTTGCCAGCAGCCGCAATCGCGCGTCGATCCGGTCGGTCGGCGCGTGCAGCTCCGGGTCGAGAACGACGTCGCCGCGGGCGATCACGTCCTTGGCGATGCCGTCGCCGGCGAGATTGAGCGCACACCTTTGACCCGCTTCGCCCCGCGCGGCCGGCCGGTTCTGCGCGTGGATCGAGCGCACGCGGGCGGCGATGCCGGACGGGCTCACGGTCACCCGGTCGCCGGACGCCACCGTGCCCGACAGCACCGTGCCGGTCACCACGGTGCCGGCCCCGGTCAAAGTGAACGAGCGGTCGACCGCGAGGCGGAAGCGTCCCCGCGCCGATCGCGCCCGGACCGTGCGGGAGACGTCGAACAATTTTTCGCGCAACACGTCGATGCCTTCGCCGGTGACGGTCGAGACCGCGATGATCTCGGCGTCGGCGAGCCGCGTTGCGTTCAATGTTTGTTTGATATCGGCCACCACCCCGGCGCGCCGCGCCGGCTCCGCCAGATCCGCCTTGGTCAGCGCGACGATGCCGCGCCCGATGCCGAGCAGGTCGACGATGGCGAGATGCTCGCGCGTCTGCGGCATGACGCCGTCGTCCGCCGCGATCGTCAGCAGGACGAAGTCGATGCCGGTCGCGCCGGCCAGCATGTTGTGGATGAATTTCTCGTGGCCGGGCACGTCGACGAAGCCGAGGACCGAGCCGTCCGGCGCCGGCAGATAGGCGAAGCCCAGGTCGATCGAGATGCCGCGCGCCTTCTCTTCCTTGAGGCGGTCGGTGTCGACGCCGGTGAGCGCGCGCACCAGCGCGGTCTTGCCGTGGTCGATATGGCCGGCGGTCCCGACGATCACGACATCGGCTCCGGCGGCGCCACATCGAGCGCGGCGAGATTGGCGATGAAGCCGGCTTCGTCGTCGAGACAGCGCAGATCGAGCACCAGCGCCTGGTCTTCGATGCGGCCGATGACGGGAATCGGCAGCCGCCGCAGCGCCGCGGACAAGGCCGCGAGCGCCCGTCCGCTGCCGCGGGCGGCGCGTGTGCGCACGGCGAGACCCGCGCTCGGCACCGTCTCCAAGGGAAGGGCGCCCGAGCCGATCTGGCTGGCGCAGGCCGCGACCGCGACCGCAAAGGCGCCGCCCAGCCTGGCGCCGACGACCGGCAGCACGCGGCGGGCCAGCGCCTCGACCTCGCCGCGCGGGCGCGCCAGCAGGCGCACGGTCGGCAGCCGCTCGGCCAGGCGGTCGGGATCGCGATAGAGCTTCAACGTCGCTTCCAGCGCGGCGAGCCGGATCTTGTCCACCCGCAAGGCCCGCTTCATCGGGTTGCGGTTGACGGCCGCGATCAGGTCCTTGGCGCCGACGATGAATCCCGCTTGCGGGCCGCCCAGCAGCTTGTCGCCGGAGAAGGTGACGAGATTGGCGCCGTCGGCGACCGCTTCCGTGACGGTCGGCTCATGCGCCAGGCCGAAGCGCGCGAGATCGACGAGGGTGCCGGAGCCGAGGTCGTGCACCAGCGGCACCTTGCGCGCGCGCGCCAGCACCGCCAGCTCGCGCGCGCCGACCTCCGTGGTGAAGCCCTCGATGCGGTAGTTCGAGGTATGGACTTTGAGGATCAGGCCGGTGCGTTCGCCGATGGCGGCGGCATAGTCCTTCCGGTGCGTGCGGTTGGTGGTGCCGACCTCGACGAGCTTCGCGCCCGCCCGGCGCATGATCTCCGGCAGGCGGAACGCGCCGCCGATCTCGATCAGCTCGCCGCGCGACACGATCGCCTCGCGCCCGCGCGCGAGCGTGTTGAGCGCGAGCAGGACCGCGGCGGCGTTGTTGTTGACGACGGTCGCGTCGGCGGCGCCGGTCAATTCGCACAGCAGCCCGCGCACATGCCCGTCGCGCTCGCCGCGGCGGCCGTCGCCGAGATCGAGCTCGAGCGCCACCGCGGCGCGCATGGCGGCGACCGCGGCGTCGATCGCCGCCTCCGCCAGCAGCGCCCGGCCGAGGTTGGTGTGCAGCACGGTGCCGGTGAGGTTGAACACCGGCCGCAGGCTCGGCCGCGCTTGCGCTTCCAGGCGCGCCAGCGCGGCGGCGGCGACTTCGGCGGCACCGCCCGGAATGACGCCCTGCGCGCGCGCGGCCGCCAGCGTGTCGCGCGCGGCGGCCACCATGGCGGGGCGGCCGAAGCGGATGGCGGCCGCCGCAGCCGCCGGCGTGCGCAGCACTTGATCGACCGACGGCAGCTTGCGGAGCGCGAGCGGCGCGGACTTCGCCATCGCCGCCTCAACAGCCGCGCAGGAACGGACTGGACCGGACGCGGCGCAAGCCGACTGGCGTCATCGCTCGACCTCACGAACCGCACGGGCCACGTGGTATGCTGCGCCGGCACCCGCTGTCGCACGGGCGCCGCAGCTTTCCGGTCACAAGCTGTCTTGGCCATTAGAGCATTTTCCGGAAAAGTGGGCACCGGTTTTCCGCAGAAAATGCGACAAGATCAAAAACCTGGATCGCTTTCCGATTCAATCGAATTGGAAAGCGATCGAGCGATGGCGGCGCCAAGTCCGCGGTCACTCGGCCGCGGGTCATCGCGCCGCAGCCGTAAGGTCGGCATTGCGCGGTTGGCGGCCGTATCTTCCGCTTGGCTGCGGCTCGACGAGTCGGAGATTGGATTGAATCGTAGCTTGAATCGTACCTTGAACCGTACCTGGGTTCGATCGCGATGATGCGTTTTTCAGTTCGCCTGTGCGCGACGGCTGTCCTCGCGGCCGTTGCGGCCGCCGCCCATGCCCAGCTGCGCGGCCACGGCGGGCCGGTGCGCGCGGTCGCGATCGCGCCGGACGGCGAGACGGCGATTTCCGGCAGCTTCGATTCCTCCGCCATCCGCTGGTCGCTTGCGCGCAACACCGCCATCCAGGTGCTCCGCTTCCACGCGGGGGCGGTCAACGCGGTCGCGTTCCTCAAGGACGGCCGCATGGCGACCGCCGGCGAGGACGCGCGCATCGCCGTGTGGCGCCCCGGCGACGAGCGGCCCGGCATGGTGCTCGAGGGCCACAAGGCGCCGATCGTGGCGCTCGCCGCCGCGCCCGACGGCGCGATGCTCGCCTCGGCCTCGTGGGACCGCACGGTGCGCCTGTGGCGGCTCGACGGTGGCGCGCCGCGCGTGCTCGAAGGCCACCAGCAGAACGTCAACGCCGTCGCGTTCGCGCCCGCCGGCCGCACCCTGGTCAGCGTCGGCTACGACGCGATCCTGCGCATCTGGCCGGTCGCCGACGGCGGCGTCCCGATCGGCGTGAGCCTGCCGACCCCGCTCAACGCCGTCGCGGTGGCAACCGACGGCGAGATCGCGGCCGCCGGCGCCGACGGCAAGGTCTATTTCCGCGACGCGGGCGGCGCGCCGCGCGGCGAGGTCGAGGCCGGGCCGGCGCCGGTGATCGCGCTCGCCATCTCGGGCGACGGCGCGCTCATCGCTGCCGCCGGTGTCCGCGGCTCGGTCGCCATCGTCGCGCGCGGCACGCGCAAGCTCGTGCGCACCCTGGTCGGCCCCGGCCTGCCGGTGTGGTCGCTCGCGTTCTTCCCCGACAACCACACGCTGTTGACCGGCGGCAGCGACCGCATGGTGCGGCGCTGGGATGCGGCGACCGGCGAGCCGGTCGGCGCGGTGGCGATCGGCGCGCCGGAGGACCCGCTCGCGGCGTTCGCCGGCGACCGCGGCGCCGAAGTGTTCCGCGCCTGCGTCGCCTGCCACACGCTCAATGCCGACGAGGGCAACCGCGCCGGCCCCAGCCTGCACCATATCTTCGGCCGGCGGATCGCCACCCTGCCGGGCTACAATTATTCGCCCGCGTTCAAGACGCTCGACATCGTGTGGACGCCGGAGACGGTCGCCAAGCTGTTCGAGCTGGGCCCGGCGACCTTTACCCCCGGCACCAAGATGCCCGAGCAGCGCATCGGCGCCGCCGCGGACCGTGACGCGCTGGTGCGGTTTTTGGAACGGGCGACGCAGTAATCCGTAGGATGGGTTGAGCGTCAGCGAAACCCATCAGATGAAGCAGAGAGACGGCGCACGAGTCCTTCGTTGTCCGATCGTGATGGGTTTCGCTTCGCTCAACCCATCCTACGAGGCTGCCTGGCATTAAAGCGCCCTCTCACCCGCTGCCGAGATGCATCGTGTTCGCCACGATCGTCCCGCTCGCGACGAGCGGTGAGGGCGCGGCACCGACGACGGTGCCGGTGAGCGGCGACGCGCTGCCGGACGAGACATCGGGCGCAGGGCCCGCCCACAGCACGTTGCCCGCGCGCGTGCCGGCAAAGCCGCCGAGGTTCGGGGCGGCGGCCGCGCCGGTGAGGACCGCGCCGGCGCCGGTCATGATCGGGCCGAGCACCGCGGCACCGTCCGTCATGCCCGGCTGCACCGCGCTCGGCAGCGGCGGGTCGTTGTTGTTGAGGACCCAGGCGGCTCCGGGGTTGCCGACCGCGACCGCCGCGGCGATCGACGTGCCGTTCATCTCCCACACCCCCGCGGTGCCATCGGAGTTCTGCCACAGGATGTCGGCCTTGCCGTCGCCGCTGACGTCGCTGGTGCCGACCAGCCGCCACGACGACGGCGGCGCCGTCAGCGTCGTCATGCTGACCACCGATGTCCCGTTCATCGTCCAGATGGTCGGCGCGTTGGTGCTGGTGTTGAGCCACAGGATGTCGGCATCGCCGTCGCCGGTGAAATCCCCGGTGCCGATGATCTCCATATTGGCCGGCTGCGGCGTCAGCCCGACCGCGCTGACGATCGAGGTTCCGTTCATCTCCCAGATGCCCGGCTGGCCGGTGCTGGTATTGTCCCACAGCAAGTCGGTCTTGCCGTCGCCGTTGAAGTCGCCGGTGCCGACGATTCTCCACTGCGGCGGCACCGCCTGCAGCGCGACCGCGCTCGCCAGCGAGGTGCCGTTCATCAGCCAGATGCCCGGAGTGCCGTCCGCGTTCTGCCAGATGATGTCGGCCTTGCCGTCGCCGTCGACGTCGCCGATCCCGGCGATGCGCCACGACGCGGGCGGCGTCGTCAGGCCGACCGAACCGCTGAGCGAGGCGCCGTTCATCACCCAGATGCCCGGCTGGTTGGTGCTGGTGTTGAGCCACAGGATGTCGGCGCTGCCGTCGCCGTCGAAGTCGCCCGATCCGACGATCTTCCACTGCACCGGGGGCGTCAGCAGCGTGGTTTCGCTGAGGGCACTCGTGCCGTTCATCAGCCAGATTTGCGGTGTGGCGTCGGTGTTCTGGAACAGCAGGTCGGAGATGCCGTCGTCGTTGAAGTCGTAGGCGGCGACCGGCGCCCGCGCCTCGACGGCGCCGATGTCGACTGCGGCTCCGAACACGCGGGGCTCGCCGCGCGCATCGACCGGAAGCGGTTCGGAGGTGTCGCCGTTGTTGTCGAGGTCGAAGATGTCAGGCGGCAGGTCGGCGGTCGACCCGGTGTTCTGCGCGCTGCCGCGTACCTTGATCGCGACGGTCTCAACCAGTCCGCCGTTGTTGGCAAGCGTGCCGGCCGCAAATTCATCGCCGCTGTTCGGTACCCCGTCCGGATCGATCGTCGTCAGGTTGGCGAAGACCTGGGTGAGATCGGGCTGGACGATGTCGGTTCCCGGCCGGCCCGCGCCGGTCTGTGAGAACAGGTTGACGCCGGCATAGTTGGTGGTGCCGAATCCGGGCTCGATGTCCGCCCCGTGATAGCCCGTGCCGTTGCCGGCAACGAGGCTGTTGGTCAACGTTACCGTGCCGTTGGCATTGTCGATCCCGCCGCCGAACTGCTTGGCGTAGTTGCCGGTAAGCGTCGAGTCGTAGAGCGCGGCGTTGCCGCAGCCGCACGCCGCGTTGTACAGGCCACCGCCGTTATAGGCGCTGTTGTTGGCGATCGTTGCATTGGTGAGCAGGAGGTCGCCGCTGTTGTAGACGCCGCCGCCGGCATAGGCACCCGTGTTGCCGGCGATCGTGGTGTTCGCGAGCGCCGCGGCGCCGGCGTTGTAGAGGCCGGCGCCGGCACTGTCGTAGAACGATCCGCTGACGGCGTTGGTGACCCGGTTGTTCGCGATCGTCGAGTTGAGGACGGCGAGCGTGCCTTGGCTGGCGATGCCGCCGCCGATATATCCCGAGCTGTTGCCCGATACGGTCGTATCGCGCATCTCGAGCACGCCTTTGTTGGCAACGCCGCCGCCGACATAAAAGGCACTGTTGCCGGAAACCACCGAATTGCTCAGCAACAACAAGTCGCCGGCGTCAACCGAAATGCCGCCGCCATAAGCGGCCTGGTTGTTCGTTATGACCGAATGGGAGATGACGACGCCGGGGGGCGCAGGGCCCGCCAGGAGCGCGGTCCCGCCGCCGTCCACGAACCCATAGCCGCCGGTGACGGTCAGTCCGTCGAGCGTCACCGAGCCGCGGGTGATGACAAAATCCTGCGACGCGCCCTGTCCGTCGATCGTGATGTCCGGCGTCTTGTCGCCATTGATGTCGCCCTCGATCGCGACGTCGCCGTTGATCGTGAGCTCCCCGTTGGTCAGGAGCAGGACGCCGTCGTCGACGCCGTGCGTGCTGCCGCCGATCAGGTTGGAAGCGAAAGTAATGGTGTCCAACGAGGTCGGGTCCTGGTTGGCAAGTCCCAGCGCCTGCCGCAACGACAGTCCATTGCCTTCGGCCAGTTCCTGGGCGAGCGTGCCGCCGTCGTAAGGATTGTCGGCGAGCGTCGTGACGACGAACGTGGTGCCGGGCTGCTGCTCGAAGGCGCCGATGTCGACCGTTCCGCCCGAGACCCGGGCAAAGCCGCGCGCATCGACCGGCAGCGGCTCGGCGGTGTTGCCGTTGTTGTTGAGATCGAAGCTGTCGGGCGGCAATGCGGCGTTGGCGCCGGCGTTATACGCGATGCCGGCCTGGCTGATGGCGACGGTCCGGACCGGGCCGCCGTTGTCGGCGAGCACCCCCGAGAGCACGCCGGTGTGCGGGTTCTGTGCGACCCGGGCGAACACCGTCAAGAGCGCGGCCTGGCTCGTGCCGTCGATCTGGGTGTAGGTCCCGTTGCTCTTGTCGATCAAGGCGCCATTCGCCGGCGACGACCCGAGAATGTTGTTGCCCTTGAACACCTGCGCGCCGACATCGAGATCCTTGCCGGACCCCGAGGCGGCGTTGCCGGCAATGATGGAGTTGGCGAGCGTAAGGGTCGAGCCGCCGACGGTGTAGATGCCACCGCCCTCTGCGGCGGTCTCGTTTCCAGTGAGGGTCGAATTGTAGAGTTTGATCGGATTCGACTTGTACCCGTAAATGCCGCCGCCGTTGCCGACGCTGTAGTTGCCGACGATGGTAGCGTTGGTGAACGTGGCGCTCGTGTTGCTGCCGAGATCGATTCCGCCGCCGGTCGTTTGGCTGTAATTGCCTGAAATAGTTGCATTGGTCAGCGTGAGGCCGGCGTTCGTTGCGACGTCAATGCCGCCGCCGGCCTGATAACTGCCGTTCCCGCAAACGCTCGCGTTGGTGAGACTAATGGTGGAGCCCTGCGCGCCATAAATCCCGCCGCCCACATAGCCGTAGTTGTCGGTCACCTTGGAATTTTTCAGCGTGAGGGCGTCCGATTGTCCCACCGCGATGCCGCCGCCGTTGTCGGCCGGGCCGGCGGCGCCGGTAAAGCCGTCGCGGATGACGAGGCCGTCGAGCGTGGCCGCGATTGCGCTCACGCCGTTGTCGATATCGAACACGCGCGAAGCGCCGCCCGCGTCGATCGTGATGTCGGGCGTGCCGTTGCCGTCGATGTCGCCGTCGATGGTGACGCCGTCGGCGGTGATGCCGAGCTCGCCGTTGGCGAGGTGGATGGTGCCGCCGGCGAGCGAGGGCGCAAAGGTGATGGTGTGGGGTCCCCCGTAGGCGGTGGCGACTCCCAGCGCTTCGCGTAGCGACAAGCCGGTACCGTCCGCCGTTTCCTGGGCGAGCGTGCCGCCGTCGTAGGTCTCGTCGGCGAGCGTCGTGACAACGAGGGACTGCTGCTCGAACGCCCCGATGTCGACCGTCCCACCGACGACGCGCGGAAAGCCGCGGGCATCGACCGGCAACGGCTCGGTCGTGTTGCCGTTGTTGTTGAGGTCGTGGGCGTCGGGCGGCAGCGCGGCGTTGGAGCCGGCATTATACCCGACGCCGGCCGGATTGATGGCGACGGTGTTGACCGATCCGCCGTTGGCGACAAGCGCCCCGGAGAGCACGCCGGTATCGGGATTGGGACCGACGACGGCGAACACCGTCTCCAGCGCCGCCTGGTTGGAGCCGTCGATCTGCGTGTAGGTTCCGCTGAGCGTATTGATCGAGCTGGCGTTGGCGGGCGCCGATCCGAGGATGTTGTTGCCATGGAGATAAAGCGGCGAACTATCGAGGTCGAGGTCGGGACCGGAAACCGGTGCCGCGTTGCCGGCGACGATCGAATTTGAAAGTACCACGGCCGGGAGACCGACGAAGCCGGTGAGGTTGTAGATGCCGCCGCCTTCCGCGCCCGCGGAGTTGCCGGTGAGAGTCGAGTCGTAGAGCCTTATTTGCGAGGTATGGCCGTAGATGGCGCCGCCTTTGTCGCCGCTCTTGTTGCCGGCGAGAGTCGTGTTCGTGAGAAAACCGAACGAATCGGTGTAGAGATGGATTCCGCCACCCTCAGTCTTGCTGTAATTGCCCGAAATCGTCGCATTGTTCGTCGAGAGGCTGGTCCTGGCATAAATGCCGCCGCCGGTGCCTCCGCTCGTGTTCCCGGACACGCTCGTGTTGATCAGAACAAGGTCGGATCCACCCCCGCCATAAATCCCGCCACCGGAAGCAGAGGCCTGGTTATCGGTCACCTGGGAATTCTTGAGAGTGAGCGTGTCCGCCGTCCCACCGCGATGCCGCCGCCGAAGGTGGCCGACCCGTCGCGGATGACGAGACCGTCGAGCGTCGCGGAGAGACCGAAGCCACCCTCGTTGAACACCCGCGAAGCACCGCCCGCGTCGATCGTGATGTCGGGCGTGCCGTTGCCGTCGAGGTCGCCGTTGATCGTGAGGTTCGTGGTGACGTCGAGCTCGCCGTTGGTCAGGACCAGGGTGCCGCCGGCGAGGCCGGGGGCGAATTGGATGGTGTCGCCGGTGTGGGCGAGGCTGAGCGCGTCGCGCAGCGAACCCGCGCCGTTGTCGTTGAGATTGGTGACCGTGATCGTCGCCATGATCCCTTTCCCCGTCACTGTGACGGTGACATCAGTTTGCCGCCTCGGGCGTGATCGCCGGTTCCGGTTCCGGCATGGTTTCGCTTTGCTTTTCCGCGCTCGCTTGTCGCACGATTCGGAACGCCTTGGAGTCCTTGAGGTCGCGCCAGAACGCGAGCTGCGCGTAGCGTTTGAACAGGTCGGGCGGCAGAATGGTCTGTCGCGCCAGCGCCTTCACCTGCGGGCGCACCCGGTGCAGCCCGTCCATGCCGAGCTGGGCGTCGAATTCCGGGGCGTCGTATTCGACCTTGGCAAAGTCGTGCGGATAAGGCGCTTCGCCGAGGAAGTCGTAGACAAGCTTGAACACTTCGGCCGGGCGCGTCGTGAGCATGTCGTATTCCAGGAGCAGCACGCGCTCGGCGTATTCCGAGTAGCAGGCCTCGCGCAGCCCGTGCCAGGCGAAGCCGACCAGGCGGTTGGCGTTGGCGAGCGCCTCGACCCGGGTGTAGACGGTCGAGGCGCTCGCCAACGCC
>Ga0193751_1001663_pt1 | contig 14073 bp, 15 predicted proteins | sample L1c2metaG_FD_143050 | JGI IMG/M metagenome (GOLD analysis project Ga0193751, IMG submission 143050) | Soil microbial communities from a riparian zone of the East river system, Colorado, United States - L1c2 | ecosystem: Environmental > Terrestrial > Soil > Riparian zone | place: USA: East River... | reverse complement strand
ACGGCGAAGGCCCGACCTATGACGGGCTCTATTCCGGCGATTGGCAACATCACACGTTGGCAAGCCGTCATGGCTAATCAACCCCTAGAGGCCGCATGTTCAAACCGGATAAGCATGCTCTCTTTAACAGTGGGTTGTGATGCCGTTGGTGGCGGCGAAGCTGGCGGTCGGGCTGCCGCTGCAGCTCACGCCGGCCGTGCCGTTGGCGTAGTATAGGCTCGCGACATTGAGCGTGCCGAGCCCCTTGCCGCCGCCCGTGGGCGCCCCGATGATGTTGCTGCCGTCGCCCAAGATTACGAACAAAAAATTTGATGACGCTTGGTTGACGACCTGCAGCGCATAATCGCTGGCATTTGTGCCCGATTGGATGAACGCGCCGTCCGATTGCCCAACCGTAGAGGAACCTACCATCTTTAAGTATGCCAACCCCGCGGCTCCCTGGAGCGTAAGCGCTGCCGTACTCGGCGCAACGCCAACCCCGACATTACCATTGAACTGTTGCGTGCCGGACCAGTTTAGGTTGCCGCCAATCGTGCCCGACAGCGTCGGAGAGTCGGTCTGCGCCAGCGCGTGGGTGCCGGCTGGCAAGGTCGCGTTAGTCGCAGCGGTCGCGGTCAAGGTCAGGCCAAAATTTCCCGATGTGGTGAAGCTATTGGCAATCGTCAGATTACCGCCGAATTTCAAAATGCTATTCACACTCGCGCCGTCGAGCGTGAGCACGAAGGCGCCGGCAATGTCCTGTGCGGCGATTGCTGCCTGCCCGCTGGTCTTTCCTGACAACTGAAGCGTCGTCGTTACCGCCCCGGCCTGGCCGAGAGTGGCGAGCAATTTCCCGTTGACGGACGGGTCGAGCAAAAGACCTTGAATCAACGTCGTCGATCCTATCAACGTGACGTCGATCTTAGCATTAGTGCAGTGCTTGCCTACGGACCACGTCGGCGGCTCGCACGAGCTGAAAACGAGAGATCCTGTCTCACCCGTGGAATAAGCCGTCCCATCATGGGCACTGGCCGTATATACGCCGATCTCGAAGCCGGTCGGCATTGCGGCCGGAGCCGCAGCGGTTCCCCCGTTCGTGCGTACCATTATGAATGGGGCTTGGTTGGCGGCGACGCCGGCCATAAAAGCGTCGATCGTCATTCCAGGCTGAGTATTGTCCGCCCCCTGAATGCTGAATTGGCGCGGCGCCAAGCCGCCGCTGACAAGCGGAACGGTATTCTGATTGATGGCAAAATTCTTAGCACCCGGCGATACATTCGAGTTGCCAAGCAGCATCCCGCCATCGCCGAAGATATTGAGTAAAAACGCACTTGCCGATTGATTAGCAATCTGGAACGCGAAGTCCGATGAGTTTGTTCCAGCCTGGATATTTTGACCAAGAGATTGCCCGATTGTTGAACTGCCGATGATTACCTCACTGAAGTTGCCTGCGCTACCTTGTATCCTGAGAGATTGGCTTCCAGGTGCTGTATTGATGCCAATGTTTGCGAATTGTTGTACTGCGGTCCAGACATTTGAATGTCCAAGCGCGAGCGAGGCGATGACCGCGCCGGTCGTCGGGAAGATCGTAAGCGTGCCGTCGGAGTTCGAGACCGATGTGACCGGCGCCGATGATTGAAAGATGTGCGCCGCTATATCGAGCGTCCCGACCGCGACCCATGAGGCACCGTCGTAAAGCCGCAGCGTCTTCGGCGTGGTCGATGTATCCATCCACCACTGATATTGCAGCGGCACACTCGGCGGCACTGAGCCACTGTAATTACTCAATACCGCCTGCAGGCAGGTGTTGAGGAGCGCCTGCAGCTGCGCCTCGGTCTTCGGCCCGACGACGGGCTCGACGCAGGAATCCTGCGTCGCCAGCGCCGGCCGCAGCGCCGGTGAGGCGAGAAGGCCGAGCGCGAGCAGGAGCGCGCCGAGCGGCGGGATGAGGCGGCGTAGGAGCATTGAATCTTCCTCAGTAACCGCGGAACGTCAGATGGGCGCTGGCCCCGGCGGGGAGCACCAGCGGCGCGCCCGACGCATCGACGGTGAACACGGTGCAGCCGGCGAGCGTGAGGCCGGTGATCCGCACGGTGGCGCCGGCCGGGCCGCCGGTGATCGACCAGGTGGACTGCGGCAGCGGCTGGCCGGACGGGCCGCCGGGGCCGCCGTTGAACGGCACCGGGCTTGACGCGCCGGTCGGCGTGAACACGATCGCTGTGCCGCCGATCGCCGGCACCAGCTGATAATCGTCGGTGCGGTCGGGCGGGTCGACGAACCAGGAGAACAGCAGCGCGTAGGGGATGACGGTCGGGCTCGCGGTGACGAACTTCAAGCCCATCTGGAAGTAACGCGCGCTCGGCGCGCCCGGCGTCCACGGCGTCCACGGCGTCCAGCCGAGCCCGAAGGCGAAAGCATCCTCGTCGGCGAAGCGGTCGGGATCGGTGAACACGTCGCCGGGCGGCCCGTTGGCGGTGCGGATGATCGGCACCACGTCGATCAGGGTGGCGGCGATCGAGCCGAGCAGGTCGGCGGCCGCCGCCCAGTCGATCGTGGTGATGTCCTGCCCGACCGGGACGCCGGTCGCCTTGAAGGTGACGCCGACGTTGCAGGCAACGACGCGGCCGACGTCGATGACGTGCGACAGCGGCGCGTAATAGAAGCTCGTCGCCGCGATGCCGCCGGCACTCTCGAGATCGGGCGTTACCGATATATCCGGGTTGGCGGCGAGATCGGCGGTGCCGCCGCCGCGCGCGAACGGCAGGTCCTTGCCGGCGCCGTTGGTGAATGTTCCGGGCCAGCCGAGCGCCGCCTCGTCCCAGGTGGCGATGACGTTAGAGACGAGCAGCGTTGCGCCGACCGTGATGTGCGCCCAATCGGGCGAATAGATGCGCGGCCCGGAATCCGGCCCGACGTAGGCGGCGACCCAGTAATCGCCCGGGCCCAGTGCCGGGCATTGCGAGGGATGCGCGACGCTGGCGATGATGATCGCCGTGTTCGGCGCCGCGCCCTGGCGGATTTCGTACTTGAACGGCCGCAGGTCGACGATCTCGTCCCACGCCAGCCGCAGGATATCGGCGATGTAGGTGACGCGCAGGTTGGCCACGTCGGCCGGCGGCTGCGACAATCCCTTGAGCGCGATCGCGCCCGACGTCGCCCACGCCGAGGTGATGCCCAGGCTGTCGAGCGCGCGCACGCGAAACAGATACGGCCCGGCCGGCTGATCGAACACGTCGAGCGAGACGGCGGAGACGAACGCTCCCGGCACGTCGGTGAAGTCGGGCGGCGGGTTTGTCGTCTGCGGCTGAATCTGCACCTCGTACTCGACCGCGCGCGGATCGGGCGATTGCGTCCACGACACCGTGGCGTCGGAGCGCACCACGCCGCCGCCCGCCAGCACGATCCCCTCGTGCACCGTGACATTCGACGGCGCCGCCAGCGGCCCGGTCGGCAGCGCCGTGTAGCGCGGCGCCTCGAGCATGATGTTCTGTTCGATGCGCGCCGGCGCCGTCACGTCGACGAACTTGGCCGTGTAGGCGAACAGATGCCGGTCGTTCTCCTTGCGATTGAGGATGCGGAACGGCCGCGGGTTCACGTCGCCCGACGTAAGTGCCCAGATGGCGCCGAGCACCGGCACCTGGGCTAGCGCCGCCGCGAACGTGATGGCTTGCGTGGTGCCCGGCGCGTTGGTCACCGCGGCATCGGCGCAGGTGCCGTCCGGCAGCATCACCAGCATGCCGTAGACCTTGGCAGCGGCGAAGGTCAGCGGCCGGTCGACGGTGATGCCGATCGCCGCGCCGTTGCCGTCGAACGCGATCGCCGCCAGGCGCCCGGAGAATTCCACCCCGTTGTAGGCGCGGTCCTGCGCCGCCGTCATCTCGCCCGGTACCAGATCGGCCTGGTCCCACGAGGAGACCCAGGTGGCGACCTCCCCGTTCATGGACTCTTCGAGCAGCCACTGGCCGGCGCGCCAGACCTGGCCGCGCGACGGCGCGCCGATCGCCACGACGGCCTTCTGCCGCCAGCCGTAACGCGCGATCACGCTGGGATCGGCCTCGACCGGCAGCACCTCGCGCTTGAAGCTGTTCGCCGGGTTGTACCAGCTCACCAGGAACGCGGTGGTGAGCGCCTTCAGACCGGCGCCCGCATAGGTGATCTTGCCGTCGACCGTGTTCTGCGGCGTGATGATGCGGGCGGGCGGCGCCGGGATGTCGGCGAAGAACGACAGGCCGCAGCCGCCCGTCGACATCGGGCCCCAGAACGGCATGCCGCGAAAGATCGAGCAAATCTGCGCCAGCACGCGGATCGGATCGTCCGCCTTGTCGAAGTAGCCGCTCAGCCGGTAGCGCGGCTCCTGCCCACCGGCGCCGTCCGGCACCAGCGCATCGCAATACTGCGCGATGGCGTAAAGCCGCCACTTATCAGTAAGTCCCACGGGCAGGAACGCGCCGATGCCGTAACGCGCCGACGTGGCGAGCGCGTAGACGAACCATGCCGGGCTGTCGTGCCATGCGTTCTTGAAGGTGCCGTCCCACACGCCGGCGTACGCGCGGGTGAGCGGGTTCCAGTTCGACGGCACCGGCGACTGGATGCCGAGGCTTTCGACCTCCACCAGCGGGATCGAGGTGCCGAACTGCGCCGCGTCGACCGTGATGCCGAGCAGCGCCGAGTTCGGATACTGCAGCGCGAAGTCCTCGATCACCGTGTAGGGGCGAAGAAGGTCTGGTTGTTGACGGTGAAGTTGCCGTTCGGCCCAGCATTGGGCGAGATGCGCAGCAGCTTCAGCGTCCACGGCCCGGCGCCGGGCAGCGGAATATCGTACGACAGATCGGCCGGCGAGGTGCACTTGTCGTTGACCGTCGTCACCAGCATGGTCACGAACGGGCCGCCGGCGGTCGCCACGGAGACCTGGAAAGTGACCGAGCAGGTGGTGGCCGCGCCGGAATTGTTGTCGACGATGTAGAGCGACGGAAACTCGATCGTCACCCGCACGCGGTCGGCGTTGAGGTCGCCGATCTCCGCCGTGAGCGGGATCTGCGCCAGCATCTCGGTGCCGACGTTGAAGGTGTTCTCCACGTCGCCGAAGCCCGGCAGCGGCTCCTGGCTCGGCAGCCCCGGCGTGGTGGCGACGTAGAGGCCGTTGAAGTTGAAGGTGCCGTCCGGGTTCTGCGCCGGCACGCCGTTGAGAAAAAGCGACTGGAAGCCGTTGGCGAGCACCGCCTGGTACGGCCCCTCGCCGCACAAAAACAGAAAGTTCGCCGTGGTGTCCGACTGCAGCGTGTTGGGATCGCTGCTGGCGGAGCCGCTGCTGCCGCTGCCACCGCCGGGCAACTGGCGGCCGGCGACGATCGGCCGGTCTTCTTTGGCGACCCGTCGCGGACCGTGCGAGGTCCCCGCGGAGGCGGGGACGGGTCGCAATGGCCGTTGTCTGACGCCCGGGGCGATGAAGTCCATCGATGTTCCCCGCGGCGTCAGCCGCCCACGCCGCCGAAGCCTCCGCTGCCGAAGCCCCCGCTGCCCAGGGTGCCGACAAAGCCGGTGCCGCCCGGGCCGCCGCCGGCGCCGTTGACGCCCGTCCCGGTCGGCGGCACGTAGCCGATCGGCACGCGCGAGGATGTCAGCCCGGCGGAAATCAGTTTGGGCGGATAGCGAAAGCGGCCGACGCAGATCGGCACGCAGTCGCCGTCCTGCGCGGTGTTCGTGTTCCCATGCAACAGAAACGAACGATCGTTGGTGGTGGCGTCCGGCGTCTTGGCCGACAGCGCCTGCGCGCCGGCGAGCGCCAGCGCCAGGCCGGTCAGCGCGACCGCGCCGGCCGGGATGCCGGCGATGGTGACGCCGGTCAGGCCGCCGGCAAGCAGCGAGCCGCCGGCCAGCTCCGGCGCCGCGATGGCGAGCGCGAGCAGCGTGACGCCGACGATCACCTCGGCGGTGCCGACCCCGCGCGTATCCGCGCCGGCGACAGCCGGCACGATGTGCAGGCTCTTCTCATTGCCGAGCTTCATGGAAAGCGCGATCGGCCCCAGCCGCGCGCCGGCGCGGCGATCGCCGCGGATCACCCGCCAGGCGCGCGGCTTGAGCGCCGGCGCGAATCCCGGCAGCTGCAGCGCCAGCGCGCGCACCGCCTCGCCCGCGGTTTCCACGTCGAGCGTGTACGGGCCGCCGCAGGCGCGCCGCAGCGCCCCGTGCAAATGTATCGTACGAAGCAATTTATTCTCCCACCAAGCCGAAATTCCCAGGCGCAATAACGCCGCCCGATGCCATGCGCCGCGCGCCGTACATGACGAACGCGCCCCATCTCCCGAGCGGCTCGCTGCAGGACAGCCGGTTGCGCGGGTGATGCAGCAGCTGGCCGTGCTCGAGCAGGACGCCGCAGTGATGCGGGAAATCGATGTCGGTGACGGTGCGCATCAGCGCCACGTCGCCGGGCGCGAGCTCGTCGCGCGCGATGCGCTGAAAGCCCATGGCCGCGAGATTGTCGCCGACCAGATCGCCGCCGGTTTTCCAGAACTCGAAATCGCGCGGCAGGTCCGGGAGCGTGACGCCCCTCACCTGATGAAACCAGCAGCGCAGGATCGAGAAGCAATCGCGCACGCCGTGCAGGAAGTCGCGCTGGACGTGGTTGGACGCCCCGTCGAACAGCGGATCGTCAAGCAGATGATCGCCGAACCAGATCGGCTCGGTGGTGCGCTCCTTGTCGGTCCACAGGATGCCCCAGGGCACCCCGGTCGCCTGCTGCCCTTCGATGTCGGCCGCCGACGGCGCGCGCGGATCGCAGCGATGGCGCGGATCGGGCGCGGCGACGTGGGAATGGATCACCGCCTCGACCGGCTTATCGAGCGGCCATGCGTCGTCCGGCAGGCGGAACGCCTCGCCCGGCGCCGGCGAGATATTGGGAAACGCCACGTAGGCGCCCCCGATCACCAGGCCGCCGGCCTCGTGCGGATACGCCGCGCGCGCATGCGCCGCGGCCGCGGCGATGATCGAAGCGTCGAACATCACAGCACCTGCAGGCCGGGGAACGCGAACGTCGGCAGCGGCTGGTGCGGAAAGCGCAGCTTGCAGCAGGTGGCGAGCCGCCGCGACGGCACGTCCTGTCGCGGGTCAAGCACCGGATTGCCGCTCTGATCGAACATCTTGTTGCCGTTTGTCGAACCGTTGAACGGGCAGGCCATGTCGGTCTGATCGTAGACGAAGGCCTGCGCGACCGGGTTCCAGGTGCGGTAGCGCGCCACGCAGGCATCCTGCAGCATCGGCCGCGCCGGGACTTTCTGCCCCTGCATGTCGGAGGGCGGCGCCAACTCGATCGTCACGAAGATCGAATGCTGGCCGACCTTGCGCTCGACGCGGTAGAGATCGGGCCCCCATTCCGCGTTGGGATCGGCGCCCGGCTGTCCGTCAAGAAAGCCGGAGACCGTGCGATGCCGCGTCAGCAGCGCGCCCTTGAGGTCGTTGTACGCGATCAGTTGCTCGCCGAACTGCAGATCGACGTTGGCGATGGTGAGCTGCGGCGCCGCCAGGGTGCCGCCGGACGGCACGTCGAAGCCGGAGCATTTGCATGGCAGCGGCTGATAGATCGTCTGGCGCCAGACGATCGGCGCCGGCACCGGCGCCGCCGGGTCGGCCACGAACGGGGACGGTGTCCAGTGCAGCACGCCGCCGCCGAGCTTGGTCACGTCGAGGTCGAACAGCTCGACGTCGGGCGCGAGAACGGAGCGCTGCGCGGCCGCGGTGAGCTTGGGCGAGACCGGCATCTCAATTCTGCCGATCGTCCAGCTGCACGGTGAATACCTCGCCCGACAGCGGCGTGTAGGCGGCGCGCGCCTCGAGCAGACCGTACAGCGTGGTGCCGCCGCCCGCCTGGATGTTGCAGTCGGCCCCGACGTTGGGGACGCCGGCGCCGTCGGCGCCGTCGGTGAACGCGTTGATCAGGGTCACGTCGATGTCGCACACGTGCCCGGAGCGATTGGTCGACCAGGCGGCGCCATCGCCGTTGGCGAGCGTCGGGGTGAGCGTATAGAGATGCAGGCGAAACTGCGCGTTGGTCAGCGACGTGCCCGACTTGGCGATGATGGCGCGCCGGATCAGGAAACCGCCGCCATTGAGACGCGCCGCCGTGAAGGAGAGCGGCACCACCGACCCGGCGGTGACGGAATTGCCGACCAGCTGCCCGGACGCGTAGGCCGTGGTGTTGGCCGGCCGGGTGAAGCTCGCCGCCGGGTTGACGATCACCTCGCCGTTGTTGACCAAGGTCGCCAGCACGCGCGCGTTGCCAGCAAGATCGCACGACAGAAAATACAGCAGCCCGGCGGTCTCCGACGGACCCGACGCGGCCGCCTGGCACATCGACAGAAACCCGCTCGGCGTCGAGGGCGCGGCGCCCTGGCCGTATACGATGCTGTTGGCGTTGGGATCGACCGGCGTCATGAACGGCAGCACGCCGCCGCCCGCGACGCCCGCGCGCATCGTCTGCGGCGTGCCGTTGCCGTCGTGAAATATCCAATCGGCGCGCGCCGGCGCCGCAAGCGTCAGCAGCGCGGCCGCGGTCGTTAGAGCTCGGCGCATAGGCATCCTCATTGGACGGCGGCCAGGACTTGACTGTCGGCGGGATCGGAGAAGTCGGCCTTGGGCACCGCCGGCGGCGCGAAGCTGAAGTCCTGCTTGAGCTGCATCGTCATGGTCTCGCGATAGTTGCCGGCGAGATTGCGCGAGGAGTCCGTGCACTTCCACTGCAGCGCGACCGCCTCGCCCGGCACCTGGAACAGAAACGGCACGGCGGCGTGGGCGATGATGAAGGCCTCGATCGCCTGGGCGTCGCTGACCTTCAGCCACGGCCACGACAGGGAGGCGGTCTTCCTGGCGTAGTTGATGCCGTCCGGCGCCTCTTGATTGTAGCCGTCGGCAAATTCGGCAGAACGTATCTTCAGCGTGAGCTTGCGCGGCGCGCCGTCGACCACGGGCATCACGGCCGGGACGAACGTGTCAAACGGCATCGCGTCGTCCTCAAATCTGATTAAGCGCGCCGCCGGTCTGCAGGCCGCGGATCATCTGCGTGTTGACCATGTCCTCGAAGGCGCGCCGCATCACGGCCGCGTGCGCCGCGGCCGCGGCCGGATCGAACGAACCCTGCGGCGCCTCGAGATGGACATGAAAGCTGTTCGCCTGGCTCGATCCGCCGATGTTGCTGATCACCCGGTTGGGCAGCACGGTGCCGTTGCCGCCCATGCGCAGCAGCTCCGGCCCCTGCTCGCCCACCAGATAGCTCTTGCCGCTGTCGACCCCGCCGCCGCCGGCGCGGAAGCCGCCGAAGATCAGCCCGGCCATGCCGCCCGGGCCGCCGGTGCCGGGCGCCGCCAGGGTGCCGAACAGGCCGGCGAGCGGCCCCTGCCCCAGCAGCAGCGCCTTCTCCGCCATGGTGATCACCGAGTTGGTGAGCTGGGTGATCGCCTGCTGCGCCGTGAGCGAATGCGTGCGCATGCCGTCGAGGATGCGGATCGCCTCGTCGCCCCCGTAGGTGATCGCCTGGTTCATCGCCTCGAAATGCTGCTTGGCGAGCGCCGCCGATTGCGCCGCCGCGCCGACGCGGGTCGCGACCTCGTCGATCTCCTTCTTCAGGTCGGCGTCGATGTCGCGCTCGGTGCGCTCGGCCGCCGCCAGCAGATCCGCCGCCGCCCTGGCCTTCTCCTTCGCCTGGGTGTTGAGCCCGATCGAGGCGGTCTCCGCCTCCCACAGCTTGGCGCGGCGCTCGAGGCGGTCGGCGGCGGTGTCGAAAGCGTCCTTCTTGTCGTCCTCCTCGTCGCCGGGAATTTTCGTGGTCTTGCCGAAGCCGGCGCCGGCGGCGAGCACCGCCTGCTGCACCCGGATGAAGGCCTCGGCCTGCGCGTTGGCCGCGGTGGCGTTGCCGTAGATCGCCGTGGTCGCGTCGAACGTCGCGCCGCCGTAGACGCTGAGGATCGAGGTGACGTGCGCCACCGCCGCCGCCACCTCATTGGTGGCCGCGGCCGCCGGCGGCCCATTGTCGGCGAGCTTGAGCAGCCATGCGGCGAACTGATCGAACGAATCCTTCTGGTCGGACGGCACGATCTCGACCCCGGCGAGCTTGGTGCCGGTCACCTGGATCGACTGCTTCGACATCCAGGCGTCGAATTCCTTCGCCTTGTCGATCAGGCCGCCGATGCCGCCGCTGATCTCGATGATCGCGGTCTTGAACCAGGTGGTCCATTGCGTCGCGGTGTCATTCCATTGCAGCTGGAATTCCTTCGCCTTCTCGATCATCTCGGCGTTGATGACGACGCCGGCCTCGCGCGCCGAGGCGCTGACCTTGGTGAACTGCCCGGGCATCTGGTCGAGCGCCCGCGTCGCCTCTTCCGACAGGCCGAGCTTCTCGCCGATCTTGACCTTGGCGAACTCGTCGGCCGCGTTCTGGATCAGCGTCTGGGCGATGCCGAGCGCGGCGTTGACGCCGATGACGTTGCCGTACTGATCCTTCCATTTCTGGTTATTGGCCTCGATGATCTTGGTGAGATCGTTCCCCTCGGTCTTCGCCTCGTTGAGCTTGCCGGCGATGGCGCCGATCGCGTCGTTCGCATCCTTGGCGCTGAGGCCGCCGCGCTGCAGCGCGTAGGCGATCGCCTGGAAATCGTCGGTCGACAGGCCGACCTTGCGGGCGTTGTCGGCGAGCGTCGCCATCTGCGAGTTGGCCTCGCCGACGATTGCCACGAGACCGGCAATGCCCAGCGCGAAGGCGCCGCCGCCGGCGAGCTGGGCGAGCGAGCTGCTCAGTGAGGACGTGGAGATCGTCGGATTGGCGTCGGCAAACGTCTTCTCGATCTTCTCGACCGCCTTCCCGGCCATGTCGGCGGCCTGGTTGAAATCCTTCTCCAGCGCGTCGAGCGATGCTCGCATGGCGACGGTGAGCGGCGTGCTGTCAACCATTGATGACTTCCTCAGTGCATCAAGGCCGGCGCCATGGTCGCGACCATACGGTCGAAATCATCTGCGGTGATCTCATCCTCGGCCGGCGGCCCGTGCGCGACGTTGTAGCCGTCGATGCAGGCCGCCAGCTCCCACAGGGTCAGGTCGTCGACTACCCGAGGGGCAATTCCGATGGAGGCGCCGGCGCCATAGAGGACGGAGCGGCGGAGACGTCGGTCTCCCGGCGATGCCGCCCCGTCGGCTTTTTTCCCACCGGATCGTCGCGCACCCCCAGCATCGCTGCCTGCACGATCGCCAGCGCGGTCATGGCGTTCTCGATCAGTCCGATGCGCTGCGGCCCGTCGTCGACGTAGCGCTTGACCAGCGCCAGCGCCGCCGCCGGCGCGAGGCCACCGCCGATCAGGCCGAGGCGGATGGTCTCGCGCACATCGTTGACCGTCCATGCCTTGCCGACCAGGCGCCCGTAGACCGTCGCCAGCCCGGCGCCGCACTTCTCCTCGAGCTCGAGCAGCAGGGCGATCCTGGCGACGTTGAACACGCGGTCGCCGTCCGCCCACGTCATTTCGATCGTGCCGTTTTGCATCGTACGATATCGCTTTCTGCGCGTGGACCCCCGCGCGGTTTACAGATTCGCCGCGTATTGCACCGGCCCGTCGTTGTCGAGCGTCACCTTCAGCTTGACCTTGTCGCCGAAGGTGCCGGTCAGCTCCCACGTCGTGAGAATGTACGGCGCATAGAAATAGCCGAGCTGATCGTTGTCGAGCTTGACGCGGTAGTTGCGCGCGACGCCGGCAAACATGTCGGCCTGCCACAGGGCAAACGACTCCACGGCGCAGATGCCGTCGCCGGTCACCTGGGCGGACAGCTCTTTCACCTCGTTCTGCACCCACATCGGGTTGTCGTTCGGGTTGGCCGCGTCGGGCACGCTGGTCTTGGTGGTCGCGGCGGAGAACTTCAGCCCCTTGGTGGTCAGCCCGACCGGCTCGCCGAACTGCTCCGGATTGGCGCCGTCGCCGCGCATGATCAGCAGTTTCTTGCCGGAAACGGTGGTCGCCGGCTGGGGAGCGTCTTGGGCCATGATGATTCCTCGTTTTCACGGGAGACGTTTGCGTTGATCGCGCGCAATCATCCAAGATCAGTCAGCACCTTGAACATGTGCACGCCATGACTGGTGAGGCCGTCCTTGTCGCGCAGGTAGTGCGTCGCCTGCCATTCCAGATCGACCAGGCGGTGCCCGTCGAGATCGAGATCTGCGTAATGCAGCGCCGCCACCACCGTGTCACCCAACCGCTTGACCTCCGGAAACCCGGCGGCGCGCGACCATGTGTCGACAGTGAAGTGTGCCTCGGCGCCCTCGTAGCGGCCGCTGGCATGCTCCGGGATGATCTGGATGGTGCCGACCGTCGCATAGGGGAACGGCCAGCCTTCCTCGACGTTGTCCGGCCTATCCTCCGGCACGAAATCATAGACGCGGTCGGTGACGATCGCCTGCACCGCCGCATCGGCCTTGAGCCGAGCCACCAGCGCTCCCTGCAGCGCAAACGCAGGATCCACGTCAGCCCCCCCACAGCGCCCGGATCGGCGCCGTCAACGCGCCGGCAATGGCCGAGCGGATGCCGCGCTTGCGCGCGCGATAGGTCGGAAAGAAGAACGGATGCGCCGGCTCCTTGCGAGTGCCGAATTCCGCCGCCAGGGCGTAGTCGTATTCGGTGCTGACCACCCGCGCAAATACGCCGGTATGCTCGCGCTGGCTCAAGCCGCCGGCATCGAGCGTGACCGTGCGCGGGTGACCGACCGGCACCGTCATGCCGGCGATCCCCTCGCCCGCGGTCACCGTCGCCGTCATGCCATCATCGGACAGCTTGAGGCGGATCGAGCGCTTGAGCGCGCCGGAATGGTCGGGCGCGCGCTCCTGGATCGCCACAACCAGAAGCTCGCTCTGGCGCGAAATCTCGGTGCGGCCGCTCGCCCGCGCGGCTGCCGCGGTTTCCCGCAGCTTTGCCCGGTAGGCATCGACCGAAGCGTTGCTCACGTCGCCACTCCCGCCTGGCACACGATGTCGAGGTAGCGTTGGCGCATGTCCATGTTCTCGACACCGCCTAAAATCTCGAACAGCTTGTCGCGGTGAATGCCGGACGCTCCCTTGATGCGCCAGGCCTTGGTCAGCTTGCGCGTGTCGGTGTCGCAGCGCACCGTGATGATGTACGGCTGCACGCCGGCGAGCTTGGCGGCGAACACCTCGTTGCGGCCGCGCTGCGGCTTGATCTGCGCGCGCCGGGAATACACCGTCTCCCACGGCCCGGTCCTGTTGCCGGCGCCGTCGTCGACGTCTGCACGCTTCTGGAACGCGACGCGCTCGCGCAGATCGCCGGGTGACGGCATCAGCGTGAGGTTCCTATGATCATCAGGTCGAAGTTGACCGGCCCGACCGCGCCGGTATTGGCGAGGCCGAGCTGATCGCTGGCACCGACGCCGACCGCCCAGCCCGCCTGCGGTGCCGATATCAGCAATACGCCGCCGGGCGACACCGCGATGGTGTGGGCGGCGGCGCCGAACGGCCCGACCAGCGGATGCAGGGTCGAGTTGCCCACCACCAGGCCGCCGGGCGAGCTGGCGTAGACGCGCGCCAGGATCGCCTTGACGTAGGCAAAGGTCAGCGCGTCGCCGAACGGATCCTTGAGCGTCCCGGCGGTGAGCACCAGTTGCAGGTTGCCCGACGGCGCGATCGACAGCGAGGCGGCGTAGAGCAGATCGGCCTCGTTGGCCGACACGCCGGTTTCCATCACCTGATCGGGATAGAACGGCAGGTCGAACCCAGGGGCGGCGCCGGGCGCGGCGCCGGAGAGCACGATAGAATCCTTGTAGCGGCCGCGGATGGCCATCGGGATGACGGAGCGGAGGGACATGATGATTCCTCTTTCGCGGGTTTCAGTAGTACACGCGCATCGACGCGAGCAGCATGTCGACACCGAGCGGAAGCTCGATCGCCATGACGCGGCCGGGCTCGGCGATGACCGCGAGACGGTTTTCGTAGAAGTGAGCGACCATCAGCAGGATCGCCTGGGTGATCGTCGGCGGCACCTTGGCGCCGAATTGCGATCCGTCGTTGGCGTTGCTCGGCGGGTAGCCGCAGGTGAACTTGACGGTGACGGCGTCGAC
>Ga0193751_1001662_pt1 | contig 14077 bp, 12 predicted proteins | sample L1c2metaG_FD_143050 | JGI IMG/M metagenome (GOLD analysis project Ga0193751, IMG submission 143050) | Soil microbial communities from a riparian zone of the East river system, Colorado, United States - L1c2 | ecosystem: Environmental > Terrestrial > Soil > Riparian zone | place: USA: East River... | reverse complement strand
AATGGATGTGCAAGTTGCCTCGGTAACAGTCGTAACGGAATCTCAAACCATTGATATCGACCTGCGACGAATGATCTTCCGCCAGGTTTATGGGGCTCGCGCAGTCTGCGATGGCGGGAGAGAGTGCGAAGACTTGTTGCACTTGGCGGATGCTGGCGAATGTTTTTTGTGAACGAGCGTACATCTCCGCAGCGCCGCTGAGAGGATCGAAGAGCTGGGTCACTAATCCGTAAAAAGCCACGAGCTTCCCAACCGTCAGGGTTCCAGCAAAGACACTCCATCCTCCGTAGCCGATGACCACCGACATGGCAAGGGCGATGGTCAGGGAAGTGGAAACCGTGAAACCAACACCGGCCAGGAACAGCTTCTGCTGCGCACGGGCGATTTGGCCGAGAAACTGGAACGCCTTTCTTTCTTGCCGTCGCTCCGCGCCGAGCAGCTGGATTGCCACGATCGAAGACAGGTGTTCCTGAAGGAAGCTCGCGAATGTTCGCCGTTGGTTGTGAACACGATCGGAACATACCGTGAGTTTGTCGCGAAAGTGTTGTCGCAGGAGCAGAAATACGGGGACTAGCGGAACCACGATTGCCGTTAAGCCGCGACTTAACCAGAGCATAGCAATGAGCGTGAATGCCAGGGTCAGGATCGTACGCAGGATCGATGGGAACAGCTCGGTGCCAAAGTAAGCGATCTCCTCAATGGGTTCTTTCAGCGGGTACATGGCGGTGCCGATCGGGGTCTTGTCAAAATAGTCGGCGGAGAGCCCGTTTAGGTGGCGGAGCACGGAAAATCGTAAACGGAGTCCCAAGCGTTGGGCTGCCGCCAAGGTCACATAGCCTCCCAGACTGGTGAGCAAGGTTCTACCCTGATAACTAAGAAGGAGAAGCAAAACCATTCCAACCAGAGGGCCAAGTTGTCGTCGCGGCAGGACTTCATCAATTAGGTGCCCCAGTACCAACGGAGTGATCAGTGCTAGAAGGCTGCCAACCGCGATGCAGAGAAAACTGACCAAGTGCCAGTGAAGGAAGGGCCGAATGTGTCGCGCGAGCCAGCGAAGTTCGGTGGGCGCAAACCTCGACCAGACGCTTCCTCCGATTGGCGAGAAAGTTGATTCCATCTGGATGCGAGATTAAGAAGACGTCGTGTGTACGTCCACAATAACCAGCAAGTGTTTGCATTACCGTCACGTGGGTAGAAGACGAGCCGAGTTAGGCGGACCCATTGCGTCTGAGTAAAGTCAATATTGTTCGCAAATCTGTAAAGTTTTACTCAGGTTTCTGGGCAATTCCGTTGCCGGTGTGCCTCGCTTCGAAGGCGATCCACTAGGAGGACACAATGGTCGGTTAATTTGCCAAGAGAATGCTCCGATCCACTGGGCCAATCTGTGTTATGTGGTTGATTTATAAAGTAGTTAAATTGATCTCTCCGGGCCTCGGCTTGCGTCTTTTTCGGGTAGTGTATGTGTCGCGGAGTGACGAATTTGAGTGACCTTCGGAGCTTGTGGGCGCATCTTAAGGGGTGTACGATAAAATGGAGTTTATGAGAAGCGACCAACTTGCCGAGCTGATAGAAGAGCCGGAGTTTCACCAATGGCTCGTGCAAAACTTTGGAGGAGCCTATTCTGTGGGGATAGGCCGTGATCCAAAGAAGCCAAACGAGCCTGCCCTAATCCTTCAAGTGGAAGGCAACGGACCTCCCAGTGTGCCCGATGAAGTAGAACTCGAAGGCGAGAAGATCGCTGTGATTACAAAGACCGGCTTCAAAGCCCCTCGTCCGCTTCAGTCCAGAGAAGTTCGTTCCTAATAGTCTACTCATCGTCTGCGGATTCCTAAAACCCTGTCCTGCGAAGTTAAAGAATCGCGCATTTGAGTTTCTGTAAGACGGTGTCGATAGGGCAGGCATATGTCTGCTGTCCGTTCCCGGCGAACAGTAAACCCAGAATCTTTCCGTCATCTCGAACGATAGCCGAACCAGAGTCGCCATGATCGGAAAACATCGTCCCATTTTGGCCCTCTATCACGATTGCTCTCCTAAACCAGCATGGTCCCGGCGCGTAGGGGATGGGTCCCACCACAGTAGGAACTTGCATAACTTCGCCCCAAGTCAGTCCGGTGGTGCGGCCTACCTTAAACACCTTGTCTCCGGTCTGGGCCTGGGCGTATCCACTAGGGGGTGAGAGTTTTCGGCTGGGCAGGTATCCCTTACGGCTGCACTTTTCTTGTTCAGTTCCACTGTGCCGGCATCGACGTCGTTCAAAATTACGTTGCCGGCGGCAAGAGTAGCACCGGATGGGCTCTGTTGCAGCGCAACGAAGTCAGTCAGGAGTCCAATCACATCCTGAGTATTGAGGCTGCCCGTAGCCGGTTGGAGGATTTGATCCTTCCCTCGCAGCCCCCGATTCTCTCCTGCGACAACGTGGTTGTTCGACAAAATTCCTTTGGTTCCAGTCGGGAACTGAACGAAGCAGCCGAGCGTGCCCACGATGATGTGCCCGCCCGCGATTACATTTGTACGAAAATCGTCGTCGTAGTTCTCGATTTGCAGCCCGCTTACCAAGGGGCGCTGACGCGCTTGCTCGGGGACCATGCTTGCAGTGGTGGGGCTTCCGGGGCCGGAGTGCGGGAGCTTAACCAAGCTCTCGGGATCGCGATTGCTGTCAAGGAAAACAACCGGCACCCCTTCGTGCTCCTCCAGCGGAATCAATCGTGTGGTCTGTGGCAGGATCGCGGCAGTATTGCGCACGGCAATGTAGCCGTAGGCGGCTGCATGGCGGCCGACACCCACCGAGCGCACTCTGGGATCAGACGCGAATATTGTCGCTGCCGCGTCTATCAGCTTCTCGGTTGCGTATTCGAGCTTTGCTCCCGATGCTTGTCGTTCCTTACTTTGTGCACGTGGACGCATTTTCGACTCCGAAGTCGGGAAATAATACACCAATCTCCGCAGCTTAGGCTCAATCCGCTCAGCTTGTTCCGATTTTGGAACAACAATCTATTTAGGCCTCGCCACAGTGGAGATCCGTGCTAATCTGTCGCACTCCATTTTTGGGGCTTCGTCGTTTCTGCACGTGATACATAGCAATCTCACGGAGGGAAGGCCAACGACTGCTGGCACTAACGTAGGCGAGGCTGAGCTTCGGATTGCGGAGGAACTATGACAGGGATTCTGAAGGTCTCACAGGGCGACTCACGCATCAACGGAACCTTGCTGGGTCGAAAAGGAAACGGCGACCCATACGGTGCAGCAACGGGGTTCCTCGCGGACAGCGGTTGTCGGGACGGAGACTGCGTAACCGTAACCGGCACTCAAGAAGACGACGCCTTTTACATTGATAGCGCGTCCAAAGAGGCTTCTTCTAAGTGCAAGCCCGTAGTTGCTATGGTTACGACAAAGGGTATCGTCCAAGTGCCAACCCTTAGAAAAGGACGTCTCTCCGGTTCACGCGGGAAAGCGAAGAAATCCACAAAGAGCAGGGCAGGGAAGAGGTCAAGCGCCAAAACCAAAAAAACGGTGAATCGGCGCAAAACAATCATCAAGAGAGCGCCAGTCAGCAAGAAGAAAAGAAGAGGCGGGTCGACGAAATGAGCTGCGTCCCGAAAAGATTGCTTGTCCTATTCTTCACTCTATTCACCATCATCCCTTGTGGAGCGGGGGACAAGAGAACGGCTGAAGAGAAGGGACTGGACGACGAGCGTGCCCAATCGAATGGCATCTTGGTGGCGCAACCCAAAGTCTACGATGACTCAGTCCTGCAGCAGATGTTGAGCACGGCCGAAGCGCGACTCGCAAGCTTACAGATACTCGATCAGACCGGGATCTCTACGAGGCTTGGGTCGATTACTGGCGCGACCCAAACCACGACTAGTTTTGGACTCTCCATTCAGGGGCCTCCCATCGCACAAGCGGTGACAACCGCAAATGGGGCCACCAACAGCGCGGTTACGGGTGCACAAAACTCCACTACTCAAGGCGTCGGCACGAACGGACCAACCTCGTCTACAACCGCTTCTACAAGCTCGCAGAATACGGCGAATGCTCCCGTCACCAACGTCGTCACGACAAGTCCCCAGCTGAACCCACCCGCGGTCACCGCACCAGCTCCCAGCACGTCGTTGCCCAGTTCGTTTTCCGTCTCGGCGTCCGATATTCTCAACGAACAAATGCAGTTGACCTACGAAATTGCAAACCTTCGGCTGCTCTTAGAGGGCTCTCTGAACGATCGGATCTTATTAGATAAGAGTGATCCGAATAACATCAAGAAGATCGTCAAGCCTAGAGTCACGTTGGGATTTCCCGTCACTCTGTTGCCGGACAAGCGGTATACGGAGGCTATCGCCGTCGTCGAGGTAGAAATCGAAAAGGTGCCGTGTTCGGAAGGCAAGCTAACATGCGAGAGCTCATTGAGCAACGATCCGCCTGCGGTTGTGGCATTGCTGCCACGAGAAAAGACTTACAATGTCGGCTCGATTACGGACAGCAGCCTTTCGATTGGAGCAGGTGTAGTAACACAAGTCGTTGGCGTCAGTGGATCTTTTCTGCGCGGTCGAAAGACATACTACCTGGTGCAGGACCAGGACACAGTAGCACTTACATTCCAGCCGAAAGACCCAAACCGTGTCGGTTTCCTTTGGGAATTTCGGCCGGTTTTGGGAGCCAAGCTGCTGCGCGAGGGGCTCAAACAGACTTTCGTCCAAATCGCGCTTCCTGCGAGTTGGAGCGCGGATCCACTGGGCACCGTATACGTAAGAACCTATTGGCGAGACTATGATGCGCGCAAGAACCTCGTAAAAGGAATTCGGGCTGGGTCACTAACTCCTGTCAAGCCTTATCCGATTCCCAACCTGCCGATCGACCAGAGCCCGAAGGTATTCAGCACCGCCAGTCTCGAGGACCTGGGAAATGGTCAGATGCTGGTCAATCTCTCTGGGCGGTTCCTCGGGGGGACGTATGTGCGGGTAGGCTCCAACACGTTGCGGGAAGGAAGTCCGAACTTTAGCCTCGAATATCAGGGAATTCGATTCGTTGCGCCGATCGCAGATCTGGCCACAAAAGGGGCAGTTCTGGTTGCCCGGGACGGAACAGAAACACCGCTGCTGCTGCACACGGATTCAAAAGATGTCCATCTTACGATCAACAAATGCACCGTTAGAACCGTTGACGACGCAAATAGTCAAGTTTCCGTGGAAATGAAAGAGATTCCGGATTTTCCTAAGAATCTCCCGCTGATTATGCTGATTGGCGGAAAGGTGTTTGGTTACTCCGACGCTCCTTTCGTCCAACAAGGCAATGTCTTGAGCACGGTAGTTCCTACCTCCTTGCTAGTCGCAAATCCGCAAGTTGCCGTCAGATCCCTTTTCACCGACAAGAGTTATTGGAGTGCCCCAGCGGCAATCAACAATGTTGTTGGAGGGAGCGTGACACCGAAATTGGCCGTACTTGAAACGGGGCCGGATTCGGCAAGGTTTCTTCTTTATGGAGCGCGGGTGGGTGACGGTGCGAAGGTGCTTTCTCCGGAGAACGGGGCGCTGGACCCGTTTGGGAAACCTCCCAGCGCAGAGCTCCGCACCATTACGCTGAACAAGGCTCAAGTTAAGTCACAGAAGCTGGTCATAGTTCAAACGGCAGACGGTTTCATCTTCCAGGTTGCTGTTCCCAGCGTGGAGTTGCCGGACGCAACTAAACCATCGATCAAACCAGTTCAGCCAGTGACGGTTGGAACGGATGAGGCCGCTTTTAAGGGCGAAGGGCTCAATGCGTTGCAGAAGGTTGTTTTCAATGGCATTGAATTGAAATTGCGAAAGCAGGCCGATGGGAAGGTAATTTGGCTAAAAGGACTTAAAGCGGCGGGGGTTACCGGGGAAGCGAAACAGCAGTCGCTCGATTTCTATTTCAAAACTGGCGAGCAGCCCATCTCTGTGGACGTGGTGGCACCGTAAGAGACGCATGAAAGGACGCATGAGGAGAGAGACTAGGCTCGCAGTCGCGCGGTCTCTGCTCCTATTGTGTTTCAATCTGGTGATCTGCGCGTCGGCCAGTGCGCAAGCGAATAACGAGAAGGAGCCAAAGCCGCTTCCCATTGTGGTATTGGGCTTAAGCAGCAATACCCTGCCTGTTCAATGGGAAGAAATGCAAGCTGGCGGGGTTGGATTCTCCTTGTTCAACAATTCTCCCGACAAGAAACCGCGGAAAATAAGAGTAGGGGTCACACAACTAAGTTTGCCCGGGCAAACCATCCCCCTGACCTTCGACCGGGGCAACACAATCACCTTGAATCCACTCCAGTCCGAGCGCTTTAACCTGGTGATACCCAGTGATCAGAAATTCAAGTTGCGGCCGGGAACCTACACTGCAGTTCTCTTCGTCGAGGATCAAGATGGCAAATTCACGGCTCTTAATTATCCGGTTCAAGTGAGTATTCCTAGTGTTCAACCGGCGCTTGCGAAAGCAACCTTGGTGGCAACGAGAAATATTCTCTTTACGACCTGCTGGAGGGGTTCGTTAATACTGCCATTGCGATTCCCGTCGACTGCTTCCGAACTCCCTAAGATAGAACCGAAACAGAGTATCGTGCGCAAAGAGTCCGGGGGCCTAGCAACCGTCAGGTGGAGCGAAATCGACCAAGGGAACACATTGAGCCGCAGGGCTAAATTGACCGTTGACGGTCTTCCCTCCGCTGGTCGCTATGAAGGGGAGGTGAACTTTGGCACCACGCAAGATAAGAATTCGACGCTTGCATTAAGTGTTATCGGCACGGATTGCGTCGTTTGGCCAATCTTGGTAATCGCTCTAGGCATTTTCCTTGCCTACGAGGTGAACCGTTATGTGGGAGTCTTGCGTATAACCTGGACTTTGCGCAGGCAGGAAGCAGAATTGGGGCAGGCTTTTCGCGACAGCCAAGCGAAATTCGAGAGCGCGACTCGAGGTGCGTCGTCGGGAGCCTATACCATTGCTGCTGACCTGAAACGAAGACGAGAATCCCTCCGGGCCAAATTGTCGGTATTAGAAAGCAAATGGGTAACCAGTTTGCAAGGCGATCCTGGTTACACCAGCGCGGTTGCCGACCTTCAATCGCTCGAAAGTGCCATTGCACAGTGGACGCAATTTGGTTCCGCTCTGAGGGTGTTGCAAGACTCTCTCGGTCAGGCCAAGTCGGAACTCGATGGTGACAACGTGCTTTCACGAGCAACATCCGAGCCGCAGCTGTTCTTGGAGGTTCAGCAGCTACTTCGGGGGTCAGATCTATCCATCGCGGATCTGTCGGCCAAAGTGCAGACGGTGGTCGATACGAGCATGCTGCTGGAACTTTGGAGGAACACTAACCAACAAGCTAAAGCGACTACCTCCTCGTTGCAAGACATCCGCCGTCAAACGCTCACTGCAGATCAGACTAACATCGCCAATCAGGCAGAGCAGCATCTCGTCCTGGCTTGGCAGCACTTGTGGGACGGTGACAGGGAAGAGGCCTTGAAGTCGATCAGTTCGACAGGCGGTGATCTGGACACTGCACGAGGCGAAATTGCTCAGATCATGGCGGGGTTCGATCGTGCGGCTCATAAATACGGTGTGGCTGCTGTCACCCGCGGGCAGGCTTCCTTGCTGGAAACCTTAGTCGTGCCGGCGGCCGTGAGCGCACTGCCAGCAAGCGACGATCGTCGCGCACAGCTTCTTCATCAAGCCATTGATCTGGGGAACACGGCTGCGACATTCTTTGCCTTTGTAATTGCCTTATTGAGTGGGCTCTCGCTCAAGTACTTCGGTCAACCGTTTGGAACCATTCAAGACTACGTAGGTTTGTTCTTGTGGGCGGCAGGGACCAAGGCAACCCTGGATATCATAACTTCTATTGTTGGCAAATTCTCGTCTTCCAGCTGAGGTTGAGTTTTAGAACTGTCTTTGCCGAGTTCGACCCAATCGTGACGGCGAAAGATTGGGAGGTTATCGTGACAACGGAAGTTTGACTGCTAGAGCCTCTCCGACCACAAGGCCCAACCTTAGCCTCCGCGCATTCCTTCTGCTCTGAGTTGTCAAAAAAGCTTGCTCACGAGTGTGACGACCTCGCCAATCACTTCGGCGTCGTGCCGGTTCCGGAGCCGCTCGGAGCGATGATAACCTTGGGTGTACGAGTGAAGGATCAGGCTGCCGTTCTCAACGCTGCAAAATTCGCAAAGATAGGTTCCGTCGCGTCTAAGCAGCACATAGAGTGGTTGTTGCCACAACGGTCTTGATTTCGAATGAACCGGCCTCTTCTTGCGCCGGTTTACAATGGCCAGAAGATCACGGTTTCGTGTTACGGGAAGAGGACTCCGTTCTCGACTGATCCAGAAAACATCGTGAATCGAGAGATTCGGGAGGCCTGATAATACCCCCAACGATCCACGGAGGAACAGGGGTACCTCTCCGTCCCATTGTTCGAGCAAGTCGTTCAGGAACACGCCCGGCTGTGATGCTTCCTCCCTCATCTCCAACTCTGTCGGCGTGCGAGAATCGAGCAATGGGTCGGAGATGAAATCAGTTCCCGCTTCCTCTGGTCGAAGGCCCACAGATTTCAGAAATATCGACCAGTTCAGCCCATAGGTGGCACACAGAGTGATGACTTTGTGAATGTGACGGGGAGGCTTCTCGAACGTCTCATAGTCAGAAAGGGAGCCGGGAGAAGCAAAATAGTGTTCGTCGCCGAGGAAGTTTGCAATCTGACGGCTCATGGCAGAAGCCTCGCGAAACGACAAGCTCCTCGTTGTGCGGGTATCACGAAGCAATTGGCCGAGCTTCATTTCTGGCCGCGCCAGTATCTCCGGTTTCCAAAGCTTGGCAAAGTGCTGCGGCACCTCGGGCGGCTCAGGTTTCAAGAGAGGCCGGATCTCCGCATCGACCATGCCGAGAATGCTGACTTCCTCTGGAATCCGCAGCTCGACCTGTGCGTAAGGAAGTTGTGTACTGATGGGAACCACGACGTTGTTGCCGCTTGCTTGGAGGCGACAGCAACAAAGTCCTCTCGAGTGCGCGATCAGGAAAAAGTGATCAGAAATCTTCGTGTTCATGCGCGAGAACGGTTCTAGCTTCCAGCGTGGATTCACGCGCACGATGCTGCCGGGAAGTAGGTTCGGGAAGGCGAATGCATCTTGACGACCCAGTTTGGCATAAAGAAAGTTGCGATTATTGATTTCCGACAGGGAAGCAATCCGCCGCGGCGGCGAATAGTCCAGCAGCCGTCCGATGGGAAGGATGCCGGGATGCGGAGCGCTAGCGGGTTTACCTTCGAACCATGGAATCCAGGAATTGGGATCGTCCAGTGATGGATCGAGAAGGACTGTGCGTTTGTGGGACAGCAGGATTTCCAGACGAGTCAGGTCGGTTAGGTCGAAACCAAAAACACGCAGCCAGTCAGGCAGCCGATAATTAGAGATTCGGCTGAGCACGAATAGCTGATGCAGGCTGGGGGTGAAAGTATCCGACTCAAGGTTGTAGTAGAGATTGTGGGGCAGGGAAAAAGGAGAGGATCTTCCATATAGAGTCTCTGCAGTCTGCGAGACCTGGTGAAGGGTGAGGCCCTTGCTTGCCAGAATCGCTTTGACGCGGCGCGGCAACTCCTCGGTTCGAGAAGGATTGTTTTCTGGAGGCACGGCAAGGTTCTCGTTGGTCTGGCCGCGAGATGTTAGGGGCACCGTGCAGCGGGGTTCGACCCGAGATCCGCCGTCCGTGAGGCTCAGGACATGCTCGCAGAGACTGGCTTGGTATAGACGCGAGATTGTTCCGCCGGCGCGAATACCTGAGCCGTGGCCGTTTCTGTGACCACGAAGTAAAGCGCAAGCGTGTAAATTGGCGGTTGGAGTCGAGGCTGATCATGGGATGAAGGGACGGCGTTAGGTCGGAGTCGCGACCACATCCAGAAAGATTCTGGGTCGTGGCCGTAACGCCGAAGTATCATGTTGAATTTCCTCAGCTGTTGTCTGGTTTTCGGAACAGAATTGCCAGATCCGGGGTTGAACCGGTACTTTCCATGTAGAATGCCGCCGCCGATGTTTGCTTCGACACCGAGCCCGGAAGCTGGAAGACGGCTGAGAGCCGAGCGCCTCCGGGTGCGCTTGTCCACCCGCGAAGTGGCCCGGCGCAGCCAGATAATCGCGAAACAGAGGAGCAATCAGGAATATTGCATCTCTCATGCGTGGCTCACGGAAGTCGAGAACGGTAAGTTCATGCCTGGCATCTTCCGGCTACACTCCCTGAGTCTCATTTATGGCCGGCGTTTCGACGAGCTCGTAGCCTTCTACGGAATTAACATTCGTGATATCGGAAAGGAGTTGCTTCCGCTCGGCCTGCCCCGCACCCATCTGATCGGGCCGACCCTCGAAGAAACGCGTCAGACCATTCTGGCGCCAATCGAGCTGCGCGCCAAAGTGGAACTGGAGAAGACGAACCTGGTGTCCCGCATGTTTGAAAGTTGGGGAGAAGTTCCCATCGCGTTGCTGCAGCAGATGGACTGGCGAAACTCTCTTTATGGATATATTGGGCTGGAGGACTACACCATGTTTCCGTTTCTACGCCCCGGATCTTTTGTCGAGATTGATTCCCGCCAGAAAAAGATCAAGACGACCGGCAGTTGGCGGAACGAGTTCGACCGGCCCATTTACTTCGTCGAACTGCGCGACAGCTACGTGTGCAGTTGGTGCGAACTTGACAGCGGACACTTGATGCTCGTTCCCTGCCCGCAGTCGCGCGGGCAAATCCGTCAGGTCCGCTATCCCGGAGACGCCGATATTGTCGGCCGAGTCACGGCGGTTACCATGCGGATCGCCGCGTCGCAGAACGAACCGGCAAAGTAAAATGTGAAATAGACCATGGCAGAAAACAATAACCCGGCGACCAGGCGAAAGCTTAGAGTCGTCAAGTGGCTGGGTATGACCCCGAGCCGTTGCCGTGTACATTGTGCCGCCGGGAATTCAAAGCCCCAATGAGCGCGCTCCGCCGGACCGCCCATGCTCAAGCCAGCGTACAAGAACAGTTTGACCGGCACCGGTGCCAGCTTGAGAGCTCCAGCTAGAGAGGCCAGGTTCCGGCTTTACCTGTAGAAGGGATTGATTGAATCTAGGAAGCGTACGTGATCCTCTTGGCATAACGTATTTCTCCTCTCTTTTTTTGTTCAAGAAATGTAGGGAAGGCCGACGGTGCACACTTCGCGCGTGAGCGCCGAATCGATTGCGCTGGTCTTAAGGTTTATGCGGCTGTGGACACTGACGCAGGCTCGGGGGCAATGCCCCCGAGAATCACGGCCGCAGTCTGCTGGACAGCTTCCAAGCTCTCGCGCAGGAGATTGGCGTCGCCGTTCCAAAGCGTAATGTAGTCGGAAAACGCACTGCCCGTTTCAAGACCAATGGCTTGACAGATCACAAAGGCCACGGCTTCGGCCTCGGTCTCGCGGACGGACTTGGTGGTGAGGGTGCGGCGTTCGCCGCGGTGCAGCATTTCGTGCGCTTATGTTTAGCACAACATAATGCAGAGCATTTTTAGGTCAGTGGCGCGGCTACAAGTGCGGAGTCGGAAGGAAAACCGTGGAAGCCGCGCCGGTGAGCTAAAAATGGATTGGACTAAACCGCCTCGATGCCGCCGGCGCTATGGGTATTGAATCGTGAGCACGCTCGCGGGAAAGCGATGGTCTGACGCAAAGAGGAGTAATGGCAGAGAGTCGGGTGACCGAAGAACAGGGATTCATAGCGGGGTGAGTAGTAAGGAAAGAATGATGGCGTCTGGGAGGACGATCGGGAGACACTTCTCCTCGGCCTTGTCTTGGACAAGTTTGCAGAGTTGGCGGTTGAGCGTCGTGCGTTCTCATGAAGTATCCCTCAACGTTGGGGATGGGCAAGCCAGGGTTGGCGGTACTTCCTTACGAATCATCCGACCTCGGCGGCAGACCGGGCATAGTCGGAGGGAAACGCCGGTCAGTTCCTCATAGCGGTCGCGGTAGTCCTTTGGTGGTTCTGTGGCGGAAGTGGTCTGCTCGGCAGAAGCCATCCCCAAGAGTTGGCGGCAGCGTTGCAGTTTTTCTTGTCGGTAGCGATTGCCGAGGAAGCCATAGTAGCGGATACGGTGGAAGGCGTCGGGCAACACGTGGAGCAGAAAGCGCCGAATGAACTCATCTGCCGACAAGGGCATGGTTTTCTGCTGGTTGTCATCGCGATAGTCCTTGTAGCGGAATTGCACCTGACCATCTTCGATATCGAGCAGGCGGTTGTTGGAGATGGCGACGCGATGAGTGTAGCGTCCCACGTAGTCGAGTACTTGCTTGGGCCCGGCAAAGGGTGGTTTGGCATAGACGACCCATTCTGCTTGCCGGAGGGGAGCGAGATACGCGGAGAAGGCACAGGGGTCCTGCAGTTGGTGGAGCGAGGAAAAGAAATGCAGTTGGCCGTCGTCGAAGGCCTTCTGCAAGAACTCGAGAAATAAGCGGCGGAACAGGCGCGAGAGCACACGCACGGGCAGGAAGAAGCCTGATCGGCAGGAGACCCAACGATCGCCGTTGGGGCAGAGTCCGCCGCCAGGAACGACACAATGGAGATGGGGATGAAAAAGCAGGTTTTGTCCCCAACTGTGCAGAACGGCGAAGAAGCCGATCTCGGCGCCCAGATGTTCGGGATCGGCGGCAATGGTACGTAGAGTCTCCGAGGTGGCCCGGAAGAGAATGTTGTACACCACTTCCTTATTTTGGTAAGAGATGGCGGCAATCTCTTCCGGCAGGGTAAAGACGACGTGGAAGTATTCGGTATCGAGGAGTTCGGATTGACGGTCCTCGATCCATTGGGCGCGTGCCAGGCACTGGCACTTTGGGCAATGGCGGTTTCGACACGAGTCGTAACAAACGCGTTCGTAGGGGCATTGATCGCACTGTTCCAGGTGACTGCCGAGAGCGGCAGTCCGGCACAGTTCGATGGCACTCATGACGCGTCGCTGCGCGGTGGACAGGGAAGCAGCATGCTGTTCCCGATAGGCTTCACCGTAGCGACGCAACACGTCCGCGACTTCCAGCTTGGGACGATTCATGGGCCAGTCCTCAGAAGTACTGAGGCGTCGCCGGTTTGGTCTCCGTGGGAATCGGGTGCGGGAGTAGGTCGAGTGGGCTGGTGGTAGAGCACACCTTGTTGGTGGCAATGCGCAGATAGCGGGCGGTGGTTGCCAGGCTGCGATGGCCGAGCAGGAGTTGAATGGTGCGGACGTCGGTGCCCTGCTCGAGCAAGTGCACGGCGAAGGCGTGTCTCAGAGAATGGGGTGTGATCGGTTTGGGGATGTGGCAGAGGCGGTGAGCCTTCTGGCATCCTTGTTCCACCGCATCTTTGCTGATGGGTTGGCCCGGCTTATCACCCGGAAAGAGCCAGTGCTGGGGTCTTTCCAAGCGCCACCAGTCACGCAGGGTTGCCAGCAATTTGGGCGAGAGCATCACGTAGCGATCCTTTTGTCCCTTGCCTTGTTCGACCCGCAAGACCATTCGCTTGCTATCAATGGCGGGAGGTCTCAGACGAATCGCTTCTGAGATGCGCAGGCCGGCTGCGTAGCAGGTGGTCAGAATCACGCGATGTTTGGTGCTGGCGACGGCCCCGAGAAATTGCATAACTTCCTCGGGGCTAAGAACGATGGGCAGTTTCTGTGGCTTCTTGGGCGCGGGGATGATCTCTTCAAGGGCCCAGTTCTTTTTGAGAGTGACGTTGTAAAGGAAACGCAGCGCGCAAATTGCGATGAGAATCGAACTGATCGCCAGTTTCTTTTCATTCGTCAAATAGACCTGGTAGGTACGAATCTCCTCCGGGCCGAGTATTTCCGGCGACTTGCCGAAATGGCGGGCGAACATAGAGACCTGGAGCACGTAAGTGTTCTGGGTATGGACTGCGAGATTCCGGATCTGCATGTCCTCGATCATGCGTTGTCGAAGCGATGTCATGGAGACACTCCTTTGCGAATGGATGGCTGCAAGCAGCTATTCCATGTTTCCGCAAAGCAGCGCACGTGGGAAGCGGCGGACCGAAGAGCAGAGGCGTCCAGACTGCTACTAACGGACGTCTGCGCTACTCATACCGCGAAGCGGTTTAGTTCA
>Ga0193751_1001661_pt1 | contig 14079 bp, 11 predicted proteins | sample L1c2metaG_FD_143050 | JGI IMG/M metagenome (GOLD analysis project Ga0193751, IMG submission 143050) | Soil microbial communities from a riparian zone of the East river system, Colorado, United States - L1c2 | ecosystem: Environmental > Terrestrial > Soil > Riparian zone | place: USA: East River... | reverse complement strand
AGTTGGGCGCTCGCGCCTCTGCGCTGGCCGGGAGCTTGCTTTCGCTGCTGCGATGGTGCGCTATCAAATCCCAAGCGGGAGATGAAATGAAACGGGTGTACAATTCTGGTCGTATTTGGAAAGCGTATTTGGAAAGCGTGTTTGGAATGTAAAAGAGGAGATTCCAAATAGTGACTTCCCGGGCGGCACTTCTTACTTGCAGTACTCAATTCGCTGGTCAACCCGTACCGTAAGTTACCCGGCATTCGTTCCTCGCAATCAGAATTTTGAAAACTATCAAGGAGGATGCAACACCTATGCGACCTCGTTTGAATAATTCGCTCTTCGGAAAAGCGGCACTCGCCGCAGTGGCGCTGGCTGGCTTTCTAATGTTCACCGGAGTGTCGCCCCTGCGCGCCGATCGCGACGATTGCCAGAGACGCGTTGCGCGCGCGGACCACAGGCTGCACGAAGCCATTGAACATCATGGCTATAGGAGCGAGCAGGCCGAACGCCGGCGTCATGAACTACACGAAGCGCGCGAGCGCTGCTGGAACGCCCGTCATAGATGGTGGGATGAAGACGCACATCGCTGGCACACGGAACGCGATTGGGATGACCGTGATCACGACCACGACCGCGACAACCACTGAGAGTCTTATTCCTTTAAGTTTGGGAGCGGGATGCACTCCCGCTCCCAGCCTATGTGTTACCTGACAGCCGAGGGCGGCTGTTGCTACGCAAACAAGAATTCTTTCGTCCGCAGTTCCTTGATCGTGTCGCGCAGTTTGGCCGCCTTCTCGAATTCAAACCGCTTCGCGGCTTCTCGCATATCGCTTTCTAACTTTCCTATGTAGGCGTCCAACTCTTCCTGCGATCTCAGTTCTGGGATGCCTTCGGCTGCGGTGTCGGTCAGGTCGGCATAATCGGCGCCCACGATTCCGGCCAGCGTCATATCGAGCGGACGAATGATGGATTCCGGAGTGATTCCGTTCTCTTCGTTGTAAGCCTGCTGGATGGCTCGGCGGCGGTTGGTTTCGTCGAGCGCCTTTTTCATGGAGTCGGTCATGCGATCCGCATAGAGAATCGCGCGGCCGTTCAGGTTGCGGGCGCAGCGTCCAATCGTCTGGATCAGCGAACCAGCGGAACGCAGGAAGCCTTCCTTGTCGGCATCGAGAATCGCGACCAGCGATACTTCGGGCAGGTCGAGGCCTTCGCGCAGAAGATTGATGCCGATCAATACATCGAACTCGCCTTTACGCAGGTCGCGTAGAATCTTCACCCGCTCCAGCGTTTCGATTTCGGAATGCATGTAACGGCACTTCACTCCGACTTCACTGTAATACTCGGCCAGGTCTTCGGACATGCGCTTGGTCAGCGTGGTCACCAGCACCCGCTCGTTGCGCGCGACGCGGTCGCGGATCATGTGCAGCAGATCGTCGATCTGTCCTTTGACGGGGCGGATCTCGACCGGCGGGTCGATCAACCCGGTGGGACGGATGATCTGTTCCACGACCACGCCAGCGGACTTGGTCAGCTCGTAAGGACCGGGGGTGGCGGAGACATAGACGATCTGGTTGGTGCGATGCTCGAACTCCTCAAAGGTGAGTGGCCGGTTGTCGAGCGCCGAGGGCATGCGGAATCCGTATTCCACCAGCGTCTGTTTGCGCGAGCGGTCGCCGTGATACATGCCGTGGAGTTGCGGTACGGTCTGGTGCGACTCGTCGATGAACATCAGAAAGTCGCGCGGAAAATAGTCCAGCAGCGTGGGCGGCGGCTCGCCGGGAAGACGTCCGGTGAAGTGCCGCGAGTAGTTTTCGATGCCATGGCAGTAGCCCATGGCCTTGATCATTTCGAGGTCGTACATCACCCGCTGATGGATGCGCTGCGATTCGACCAAGCGTCCTTGCTTTTCGAGTTCCGCTTCCCACCAGGCGAGCTCGGTTTTTATGGAAGCCACGGCGGAGGCGCGAGTTTCCTCTTTCATCACATAGTGCGTCTTCGGATAAATCGGCAGACGCATGTAACGCTGCTTGACGGTGCCAAACAAGGGATCGATCTGCGAAAGCGATTCAACCTCGTCGCCAAACATTTCGATGCGATACGCATTGTCGTCATAGGTGGGATAAATTTCGATGACATCCCCGCGCACCCGAAACGTCCCGCGCCGAAAATCGCCTTCGGTGCGCTCGTAGAGAATTTCAACCAGCTTGCGAGTGATGTCCCCGCGCTTGATCTTCTGTCCCTTTTCGAGGAACAGCAGCATCCCGTAGTAGGCTTCCGGCGAACCCAGCCCGTAGATGCAACTGACCGAAGCAACGATCAAACAGTCGCGCCGCTCAAAAAGCGAGCGCGTCGCCGAGAGCCGGAGCTTGTCGAGTTCGTCATTTATAGTGGATTCTTTCTCAATATAAAGGTCGGCCGCCGGCACATACGCCTCCGGCTGGTAAAAGTCGTAGTAAGAGACGAAGTATTCCACCGCGTTGTGCGGGAAGAAGTTTTTAAACTCGTGGTAGAGCTGGGCGGCTAGCGTCTTGTTGTGGGCCATCACGAGGGCCGGACGGTTGGCGGCCTCGATCACTTTGGCCGCGGTGAAGGTCTTGCCTGATCCGGTGACGCCGAGCAGGACCTGATGCTGCTCGCGGTCGAAGACGCCGCGGATGAGGGTGTCGATGGCTCGTCCCTGATCGCCCTGGGGTTTGTAGTTGCTGACCAGCTTGAAGTCCACAACTCATTATATGGGAGGGGTGACGAACCCGCTTCGGATGTACTTCTGTGTAAATATGGCCTTTGGTAGGCGGGTACTCCGGAATTTTGTACTAAGTGATTCACCCTAGATACTGAGCAAAACCGGCTGTAGTTCCCTCCAGGAACCACTGTATTTCTTGCTGCCAAACACTGTAGTAACCGCCATTTTTCAGGGATAAAGGCCGTGCAACTGGGCTTTTTACAGTTAGTTAAACATCCCCGCGCCCGATTTGGCCGCGTGAATGCAAAATGAGACGCAAAGACCCGAGTCCAGATGTGCCGAGAGACCTGATTGCTTAGCCACTTGCACCGACCCGGGTCGCATCGGTCAGGTGCAGTCTTTATGGAAGAAAAGTTCAACCAAGTGGGTCCCCGGGAACGGCAGATCATAGATCTGCTTCTTCAGGGATGTGACAACTCGGAAATCGCTCGCGATCTGAATATTGCCGAGCGAACCGTCAAAGCGCATTTTAACCGCCTGTTTCTGCGTTTCGGAATCAAGGGCGGCATCAAGCGGGTTAAGCTCGCGACTCTACTTTATAGGAGGCAATTATGGTTGGAGAGACAGCAGACCGCCGCGGGCCCAGCGAACGCGAACACCTCATCATCCAGCGCGTAGCCGAGGGCTGCAAGAACCGGGAAATCGCCGATTCTCTCGGGACCACCGAGCATGTGGTAAAAAATTATTTGCGATTGATTTACGACAAGCTGGGACTGTGGAACCGTGTCGAGTTGGCATTGTGGTATGAAGCTCGGCAGCACGAGCAGGTCTACCACGCCTGAGTTTGCATCAGCCCTGCTCGACGGCGGATTCAGGAGACGCTAACCCCGATAAAAGGGCCCGGGCGTCATCCGTGAAACTACCGCGGCCCGGCTAACATTTTGCCCGGATCGGTGCACCGACAGTGCAGTCCAGTGGTCCGGGATACGGTTCGAGAGTCCCCCACTCTCGCGCCATTTCTTTCTATGCCAGTCCCGTTGCCCGGGGCGGTATTAACTTCCGCAACTAGTGCTACGACTTCTGGGTGCGGATTGCCTATCCCATAACTGCTAGACTTTGCTCAGAGCCACCATGCCACGTTGGTCTTATGTCGGAATTCTGCTGGCCGCTGCGGCCTTGTCGTCCGCGCAGACGTCTGTGCCGGCTAGCGCCCGCGTCGAGCATGTCGTAGTGCGCGGAGCGGGCGCCGCCATGGAAGTGGAAATTCAGACTTCCGGAGCCCCGATAGCGCCCGATACCCAAGCCATTACCGGACCCGATCGCATCGTCGTGGATTTTCCCGGCGCGCTTCCGGCGGCCGAGTTGCGTGCCCTGAAGGTCAATCTCGGTGCGCTGAAGGGCGTTCGCTCGGGACTGTTTTTCAGCAACCCTCCGATTACGCGGATCGTGCTCGATCTCGTGGAGCCGCAGTCGTATCAGATTTCGACCACCGAAATTTCGACAACCCAGAATGCGATCGTCGTAAAACTGAGTCCGGTCAAACTGAGTCCGGCCACCACCGCTGGAGCCAGGGTTTCTAATGTTTCGGCTGCGTCGGTTCCAAGACTTCAGAATGCCTCGCTTGCCACGGGCACCAATGTTGCAATCACCAGAGTCGCTACCGCGACAGTTTCCAATATGCCGCCGCCGCGTCCCACCGTCAGTCAGGCGCCGGCGCCCCCGAAGCCCCTCGTGAACGTCACCTTTGTAAACGGGATGCTGCGTATTCGTACCGAGAAAGCTACGCTCGCGCAAGTGTTGTTCGAAGTGCAGCGCCAGACGCAGGCCGAGATTGCCATTCCGGCCGGAGCCGAGCAGGAAGAAGTCGCCGCCGATCTGGGTCCGGCCCCAGCGCGCGATGTGCTCGGATCGCTCCTGAATGGATCTCTCTACAATTTTGTTTTTGTCGGCGACGAATTAAGCCTCGAGCGCGTCATCCTGACACGCCGCGACGCCAGCACTTTCTAGGACTCATCTTCATAAATCAAGCGTGCACCGCGGACAGCTAGACCACGTTGTGGCTATTGCAGGGTGGTCGAGCTGGGAGGCTCCTCCTCGCGGCCGCCGATGTTGTAGCGCTTCAGTTTTCGATAGAGGGTGGCGCGGCTAATGCCGAGCATTCTGCCAGCCAGAGCCTTGTCGCCCTTGACCTGGGAAAAGACGCGCTCGATGGTGGCGCGCTCGATATCTTCCAAGTCAGTGGCGCGGAGGTCGGTGGCGCGGCCGGAGAATCCCGGGGAATCGAGCGGTTCGGTTTGGACTTCCGCGCGCGCGATCGCAGGCGGCAGGTCGTTGATCTCGATGATGCGTTGATCGCCAAGAGCGACGGCACGCTCCAGACAATTTTCCAGTTCGCGGACGTTGCCGGGCCAGTCATAAGCCAGCATCGCTTTCATGGCGTTGCCGGAGACCCGGACGCCGCGTCCGGGAGCGAGGCGTTCAAGGAAGAACGCCGCCAGGATGGGAATGTCGGAACGGCGCTCCCGCAAGGGAGGCAGAGAAATGGTGACGACGTTGAGACGGAAATAGAGATCCTTGCGGAAGGTTCCTTTCTGATATTCGGTGTCGAGATCGCGGTTGGTGGCGGCCATGATGCGCACGTCCACTTTGACCTTTTGATTACTGCCCACGGGGCGGACTTCTTTCTCTTGGAGAAAGCGCAAGAGCTTGGCTTGCATCTCGAGAGGAAGCTCGCCCACCTCGTCGAGAAAAATGGTTCCGGTGTCGGCCGATTGCAGCAGGCCCTGCTTGGAACGAAGTGCGCCGGTGAAGGCGCCTTTTTCGTAGCCGAACAATTCGCTTTCGATGAGAGTTGGGACGAGCGATCCGCAGTCTACGGCAACAAAGGGAAGGTTGGCCATGGCGCCGCGGAAGTGAAGAGCGCGGGCGACTAGTTCCTTGCCGGTTCCGCTTTCGCCGGAAATCAAGACCGGGGTGCGCGTGTCTTTGAGGCGGGAAATGAGCCGCAGGACGTTCTGAATGCCGGTGGAATTGCCGATGATACCGTGAACCGCAGTCTCGGTCTCGGAGCGTTCGCGGAGGTAAAGATTCTCTTCCACGAGGCGGACTTTGTCGGCCATGCGGCGCAGGAAAAGGCGGAGTTCATCGAGCGGCGAAAAGGGCTTGGAAATGTAATCGTAGGCGCCGAGCTTCATCGCCTGAACTGCTGTTTCCACTGATCCGTGGCCGGTCATGACCGCTACTTCGACGCGTGGGTAGGTGCGCTTGACCTGCTCCAGGAATTCGATTCCGGACATGCGCGGCATGACCATATCGGTGAGCACCATGTGCACGGGCTGTTCCTCGAGCAGGGCAAGGGCAGCGTCACCGCTCTCGGCTTCCAGGCAGAAGAATCCGAGCGATTCGCCGACGGTAATGCAGAGACGGCGGATGGTCTGCTCGTCATCGACAATCAACAATCGGATGCGGAAGTCCTGAGTCATGAAGCGGCCCTGCCGAAGGTCTGCTCGACCACGGAAATGAAGTCATGAACGCGAAACGGCTTCTCTACACAGGGGGCGCCGGTGCGGCGCAGCGTGGCCGCGGTTTCCTCGTTGGCAATATCGCCGGTGATGAAAACGACCCGGGAGGCGAGTTCGGGGCGATGGGTGGCGATCCAGGCATAGACCTGGGCGCCATCGACGCCTCCGGGGGTGCGCATGTCGGAGATGACGCCATGAAAATCGCCACCCTCGAGCAATCGCAAGGCGTCGGCGCCAGATTCGGTCGGAACGACGGTGTATCCGTGGCCCTCCAGAACGGCGCGCACCAAAGCCATGACGGCCGGTTCATCTTCGATCAGAAGCACTGGCGCACTAGCGGATTTAGTTCCTGTCTTATTCCCTGACTTAGTTCCTGACTGGGTCATTTTGGATGCACTCCTGCAACTGCTCCAAAGGATGCCGTCTCGGCTGCCACCGGGAGGCGGACGACAAAGGTCGCTCCTTCAGAGTCCAGGTTGTTGTGACACACAATTTCTCCGCCATGTTCGCGGACGATGCCGTAGCAAATACTCAGGCCCAAACCGGTACCCTTGCCGACGTCCTTGGTGGTAAAGAACGGATCAAAAATACGTTCGGGATCGGCGATGCCCATACCGTTATCGCGAAAAGAAATCTCGACAAAAGAGGTGGCGCGGGCGCTCCTGATTTCAATGCGGGCGGACCGCGCGGTTTCGCGGACAGCGTCGTAAGCATTGTTCAGTATGTTGAGAAACACCTGCTGGAGTTGGTGGGAATCTCCGACGACTGCGGGCAGCGATTCGTCGAGCCGTTCGACCACCTGAATGCCGTGACTGATGAAGTCGTAAGAGCGCAAGTGCACGGTGCGCTGCAGGATGGAGTTGAGCTGGACGAGTTGGCGCTGCGGCGGCATCTGACGGGCAAAGCTGAGCAGGTTTTGCACGATCTGCTTGGTGCGTTGCGCCTCCTGCAGAATCACGCGCAGATCGCGGCGCGCGCTTTCGGGGAGCTCGGGGTTTTCCATCAAGAGGTCGGTGAATCCGAGGATGGCGGTGAGTGGATTGTTGACTTCGTGGGCGACGCCGGAGACCAACTGTCCGACAGCAGCCATTTTCTCGGCGTGCATGAGCTTGGATCGCAGTATGGCGGAGTCGGTGACGTCGGTCATGACAACGACGATGTTGCTGACCCGGCCGTCTTCTCCGCTGATGGGGCTGAGATTGACGGAGAACTGGCCGCTGGCGCCGTCGCCGCGAACCAAGGGCAAATCAAAGTTATCGACCTGTTGGCCGCGGGCCACGGCTGCCAGCGCTTCGCGAAGCGCGGGGCGGCGCGAGGGGGCGCACAGGTCGGGCAAGGGATGCCCCAGGATCTGGTTCTGCTGAAAGCCGAGACCGCTCCAGCGCCGGTTGGCATAACTGATCACGCCGTCGATGTCGGTGACCAGAATCAGGCTCTGCGTGTGACTGAGGATTTTGCTGGAGAAATCACGCTCTTTCTGCAGCTCGGTTTGGGATTGGTGGAGGCCGGAGACATCGAGCATCAGGCCGCGGTGTTGCAGGACGTTGCCGGCGGAATCGCGCATTGCAAAACAGTTCATGAATACGTGGACGGGCGATCCATCCTTGCGCCGCAGGACTTCTTCGTGGTTGCGCATTTCGCCCCCGCGTTTGAGATGTTCCGCCAGATCCTCCCGCCGCTGCGGAGAAAAATAGACCTGGGTAGGAATATCGAGCTGAAGGACTTCGTCGCGGGTGCTGTAGCCAAGGATGCGAACCAGCGCATCGTTGACTTCGACGAAGCGGCCTTGGGGCGTTGAGACGTAAATTCCTTCCTGAATGTTGTCGAACAGTTCGCGGTACCGGCGTTCAGCTTCGCGGCGGTCGGTAATGTCCTTGAGAACGTGCACGGTCTGCAACTGGGCGCTGCTGGCGGCATGAATGCGCGATGTTGAAATCAGGTAGGTGCGTTCGAGGACGGGGTGCACGTATTCGTCGAGACCCTCGCCGGTGCGGCAGAAAGGGCAGGAGTGCGGCGAAGCTGCAGTAGAAAGGGTGTCGAGCGCCCGCATGTTGATGCCGATCAACTGGTCGGGGGCGATGCCGACGAAATCGGCCAGGGAGCGATTGACGCGGAGAATGTTGTGCTGCTCGTCGTGGACCACGATGAAGTCGCTGATGGCATCGAAGACTTCCAGCCAGTGGCGGTTGGCCTGCTGCATGCGCGTGAACAGGCACGCATTCTCGAGAGCGATGCTGGCATGGCCGGCGATGGCGCGCAGCAATTGGCGATCTTCGATGGAGGGCGGGGCGCCGCGGTCGGCGAGGCAAAGAACGCCGACGAGTTCCCCCGAAGAACCAGCCAGACGGACCATGGTGCAATCCGTCCATCCCAGGCTGGAGGCGAGAGCGGTTCCCAGGATATCGCCGGCCGGCGCGAAGGCAACGTCGGTGGGATATTTCGGCAGGGCCGCACGGAGCGCCTGACTGAAGCGGCGGAGCAGTTGCTGGTCGTTGACTTGGGAGGCGCTGACTTGGGAAGCGTTGACGTCAGAGGCCCCGACTTCGGAGGCGCCGCAAATCAGGACGGTATCCGGCTCCGATGTCTGGAAAAGGCTGAGGCCAACGGATCGGCCTCCCAGCAGACTGGCCGCGCGAAGCGCGAAGTTGCGCGTGAACTCGGGCAGATGCAGGACGTTGTTTAGTTCAAGAGTAATCGCGACCAGGGCTTCGGCGCGCCGGCGGTGCTCCTCGGATTGGTGAAGGTTACGAGTAAGTTCGAGAGCGATGGCAACCTGCGCGGCCAGAGCGCGTGCGCGGCGGACGTCTTCATCGCTGATCGGCCCCGGCTCGGTGCGGTCTAGCACTCCGAACATCCCGAGCACCTCGCCGTTTGAACCGAGCAGGGGAACCGCGAGGAGTTGGCGGATTTGGAAAGACGCAACGAAATCCAAATTCGCGCCCGGAGTCTTGGAGGCGTCTTCGGTAAAGAACACATTCTTTTGTTTCAGCGAGCGGGTCGCGACGCCATCGTCGAGCGGGATATCGACGGGACGGGCGACCCCGTTCTCCACTCCCCATCGAATGTGGAATACGGAGTTTTCGAGGAGCCCGATAACGCACCGCTGGAAGCCGAGGAAACTAGCGGCGCGGACCACCGAAGTCTGCATGAACTCGTCGAGTTTTCCGGCGGAACTGAGTTCGAAAGAAATCTCGAGGATTTCGTGCAATTCATGGGCCTGGGCACGGGCCATGCCGTACAACTCCGCGTTGGCGACGGCAACCGCCCCAAAGCCGGCCAGGGCTGAGACCAGGGTTTTGTCTTCCTGCGTGAACGGGATGGCGAGACGGGGGTAGACCAAAATTGCGCCGTGCGAGCGCGAGGTCCGAAAGGGCGCCGCGATGAGAACACCGGGCGGCGAATCTTCTCCAAAATGAGAGGCGCCGTCGATGCTCACCGTAATACGCTCGCCGGCGGCGACAGCGCGAGTGGCGATCTCGAGCGAAGAGCGGAGGTCGTTCTGCTGAAACCTCGAACGAATGTCGCCGGCAAGTTTGGGCGCTTCGGTGGACACCGCCTGCAACTGGAATATTTTCTCCTGTTGGACGAAGACGAGCACGGCGGGCGAATGGAGCAGCAGGCGGAGGCGGTCGGCGATGCTCTCCATCACGGCTGCGGTGTCCGGCAGGCCATGCAGCGCGGTGGCGACTTCGACCAGGATGCTGGCGCGGCGGTGCTCTTCGCGGGAAAGCTGGTTCAAACGGAGGGCTTCGAGTGCGGTGCCGAGCTGGGCCGCCAGGATGGTGACTTTGGCTACAGCATCATCGTCAAAGCGGGCGTGGGGCGCACTCTGCAGGAATGTAATGGCACCGACTACTTCCCCTGAAACCAGAAGAGGCGCGGCCATGGCGGCGTGCGCGTGGCATTCGGCCAGCCAGGGGTACCGGGCCACGTCGAGATGATTGACGAAAAAGGCGCGACGCCTCTGAACCGCATCCATGGCGATCGATGCATCACCGGCGCGTCTGCGGATGCCGCGAAAGGACTCGGCTTGGTCGGCGTCGGCCTCGGTTCCGACGAGCTCACCGTCGGCGGAGCGACTCCAAAAGTAGGCTCCGCTGGCGTGGAAGAAGGCGCGAGTGAGAGTGCAGAAGGACCGGATGAGCTGGTTGGGATCGGTGCTCTGAAAAGCGGCCCGGGAAAGCTCCAGGAGAAGCTTCTGGAACGCCTCGTCAGACTGAGACGCATTGCCGGGACCCGATTTTCCGCTGTGGGTTGTCAGTGCACACCAATCGCTAAGCTAAGCGCTTGAAAACAATTGAATTACTTATAAAACCTACGCTTGATTCTCAAATTGAGTCAAGGGAATACCGGGTGGCAGTGCCGACTTATGAAACGGCACCAAAGTGATACCTGGGTCTCAATCTGCAACCGGAAATGGGCAATTGTGGGAATTTGCGATGCGCCGGAAATGTGCGCGCCCGGGGAATGCCGTCGTGTGGTCGGGAAGGAGCTAAGGATCGATTCTTCAATCCTCTCCAGACATCACTAAAGTAATGCATCGAAAGAACTTTTGGTATCCGCCGATGTGGTCCTTGCACGAATATAGGGCACAGGAAGGCAAAACGACTAGAAAGGTACGTGCGTGTCTATGCAAGCCCTGAATCGTATGTTCGCAGTGGGTCTACTGCTGATTGGCGGATGGGTCGCGACGAGCGCTCCCTTGACATGGGGGCAGGAAATCGATCGAAAAACAAAGACCAAAGTGGCTCCATTGTATCCGGAACTGGCGAGGCGCATGAACATTACCGGCGTGGTGAAAGTCCAGATCACGGTCGCTGCCAACGGGTCGGTCAAGACCGCAAAGCTGGTTGGCGGGCACCCGGTATTGGCGAACGCCGCTCTGGATGCGGTCAAGAAGTGGCGCTTCGAGACGGGTCCGCAAGAGTCCATGGGGATTGTGGAATTCCGTTTTGACCCGACCCAGTAAGAGCGGCGCAAGGTCCGAAGCGCTGGCTGAGGAAGGTTGGAGCATGAATATCGGAAAAAAGCTTTATCTAAGTTTCGGCATCATTCTGACGACGGTTCTGTTGCTGCTGGCGATCAACCTGATCGCGATGCAACGCGAGCATGAGACCAAGGCTGCGGCGCAGCGTTCGATCGACATGACCGAGGCTACGTCGTCGGTCCGCTTCGAGATGATGCAGAACCGGCTTCACCTGCAGAACTACCTCCTCAGCGGTGACACGCGGGACGTAGAGAAAATGAATGACGGCGAACACGTGTTGAGTGACGCGCTGCGCCACGCCCAGGAACTGGCGAACTCCCCGCAACAGCGAAGCAGTCTGGAAAAAGTGCAGGGGCTGGAGCAGGCTTGGGGCAATGAGTTCGCCAGCCCTCTGGTCGAGAAGCGCCGGGCCGTGGACGGCGGCAACGCGACGGTGGCCGAACTACAGATTTTCTATTTGCAAAAGGATCCGAACTCCTGGGTCTCGCGTTCGAGCGAGGTTCTGGACGATGTTGACCGGGAGAACCGCAAACTGCTCGAGGAGCGGCGCCACTCCGATGAACTGGCCGCGACGGCTACGATTCTGGCCGCGGTGCTCAGTTCGCTGGCCGCTCTGGGTTTGGGCATGATCGTTGCCTACCGAACCGCCGCTGGGATCACGGGACCGCTGGGCCGGCTGATTCACGTGGCGGACCAGATCGGCCAGTCTGGGGATCTGGAACACAATATTGACATTCACGGTAAGGACGAGATCGGGCAACTGGCCAGGACTTTCGATTCCATGGTGAAGTACCTGAAAGAAATGGCCGCCGTTTCCGAAGCCATCGCCGGGGGCAATCTGGCGGTCGAAGTCCATCCGCGCTCCGCTAACGATACCCTGGCGAACGCCTTCACCCGCATGGTGGAAGGCTTGCGCGGGATGGTGCGCAACGTACGCGACGCGGCCTCCCAGGTAGCCAGTGCTTCCACTCAGGTGGCCAGCGCTTCCGACGAGTCAGCCAGGAACAGCCTGCAGACTTCTTCAGCCATCGATGAAGTGACTAGCACGATGCACGAAATGAGCGTGAACGTGCAGAACATGGTGAAGAGCACGCAGACGCAGGCCTCAAGCGTCAGCGAAACTTCGGCCTCAATTGATCAGATGGTGACCTCGATTCAGCGGGTCGCGGATACGGCCAAGGTTCTGCTCGATATCTCGAACCGTTCGCGAGAAGAGGTGCACAGCGGCATCGGCACCATGGAAAAGGCGACCGACGGCCTCAACCGGATCAACACGACGATCCGCTCTTCGGGCGAGATCATTGACTCGCTCGGCACGCGGGCGGACGACATCGGCAAGATCGTCGAAGTGATCGACGATCTGGCGGAGCAGACCAACCTGCTGGCGTTGAATGCCGCCATCGAAGCGGCGCGCGCGGGCGAGCACGGGCTGGGATTCGCAGTGGTGGCGGATGAAGTAAGGAAGCTGGCGGAAAAATCCGCGCAGTCCACCAAGGAGATTTCCGAGCTGATCGAGAGCATCCAGAAAGAAGCGCGCAAAGCGGTCGAGAACATGGAGAAGAGCACGACGATCGTGAACGAAGGGCTGAATCTGGGACAGGAACTGAATGGCGCGCTGCGAAAGATTTCGAACGTGGTGACTGAGGTGTACAAGTTCGCGCAGGAAATCGGGGCCGCCACCAACGAGCAGTCGCACGGCTCGTCGCAGATCGCGCGCGCCACCACGCGGTTGAACGAAATCACGCACGAGATCAATTCGGCAGTGGAAGAACAGGCATCCGGCGCGCAGGCGGTGGTTCAGGCCATGGAGCGCATGCGTGAACTGGTGCAATCCTCCACGTCGGGTTCGACCGAACTGGCTGCTTCCTCCGATCAGATGTCAAAGATGTCGCGGGGTCTGCTGGATTCGATGGACCGTTTTGCGCTGCGCTCGAATGACAGCAAGCCGGGGTTCGGAGACTCAGCCCGAACTGCGGCAGCGGGATCTCGTTGAGGGAATTCCATCTATGAGCCGGGAAACACACATTGTGGGCTTCCGTGTAGGCCGCGAGACGTACGGCGTGCCCATCACATCGCTGCATGAGATCGTCCGCGTGCCGGAGATCACCGCGGTGCCGGACGCACCCGATTATCTGGAAGGGGTGATCAACCTGCGCGGGAAGATTGTCTCGGTGGTGGACCTGCGGAAGCGGTTCGGGCAACCGTCCGCCGGACTCGACCGGCGCAGCCGCATTCTGGTGGTGGAACACCGGGGCCGGCTGGCGGGCATGATTGTGGACTCGGCGTCGGAGGTTCTGAAAATTCCCGAAAGCGAAATCGAAGCCGCACCCGCCATGATGCGGGAAGGCGGATTGGACTGCGTGACCGGCCTGGGCAAATACAAGGGACGGCTGATCATTCTGCTGGATATCAGCAAGGTGTTAGGGGCGCGTGAGATGGTGAACGAAGCGTCGGCAGTAAAACCGGCAGAAAAACCCGCGGCGGCCGGCAGTGGCAAAGCGGGGACGGCGATGGGGACGAAAGGCGCCTCGGCCGGAAAGTAGCAAGCAGACCAAATCCACATGAACACGAGCGATACCCCAGCACTCACCGACGCGGAATTGAAACTCCTGCAGACGCTCGTCTACCAGGAGTGCGGCATGCACTTCGACGATCGGCGCACTTCCTTCCTTCAGGACCGTTTGCAGCGCCGGCTGAAGGAGTGCCAACTGGATTCGTTCTACAGCTACTATCGCCTGCTCATCAGCCAGCAGGGGAAACAAGAGATGTCGCGACTGCTGGAAAACCTCACGGTGAATGAGACCAGCTTCTTCCGGAACAAGGCGCAGCTGGACCTGTTTCAGCGGGATGTGATGGACGATATTCTGCGGCGCAAGCAGGCTCGCCGGGACTACGGCGTGAGA
>Ga0193751_1001660_pt1 | contig 14079 bp, 14 predicted proteins | sample L1c2metaG_FD_143050 | JGI IMG/M metagenome (GOLD analysis project Ga0193751, IMG submission 143050) | Soil microbial communities from a riparian zone of the East river system, Colorado, United States - L1c2 | ecosystem: Environmental > Terrestrial > Soil > Riparian zone | place: USA: East River... | reverse complement strand
CGCGCCAGGCGTGACGAGCGGCACGACCTCGTGCCCGCCCTTCACGAGCAGCCGGCAGACCTCGCAGGCCTTGTAGGCCGCAATACCACCGCTGACCCCGAGCAAGATCTTCGCCACGGGGAAATGATGCCTACGCGGGAGGCAGAAGCTTCCGCGCGGCCTCGAGATCGCCGTCATTCACGACGACCTCCGTCGGCCCCGACGCCGACGGGCCTCCGTACGCGCCACCGGCCGCGGCGTCCGTCGGGCGGTGGAAGCATTCGATGCCGTTCGCGCGAAGGAGCCCGCACAGCGCGTCGGCCTCCATCTCGTTGCCGACGACGGTGAGAGTCGACTCGCCCACCAGGCGGGGGCTACGACTTGGGGTAGTCGTACGAGAGGAGACCTTCGGAGATTTCCTCCATCGCCATCGTCAGGTAGTTCTTCGAGCGTGACTCGACGAGCGGCGGCGGATTGTCGTCGAAAGTGCCCTCGCCGAGCTGGTGGTGGTAGTTGTTGATCTGCCGCGCGCGCTTCGCCGCCACGATTACGAGGGCGTAGCGGGAGTCCACGTTCTGCAGCAGGTCGTCGATGCGAGGGTGGATCATGGTCGGGACATGGTACCGGCAGGTGCAAGCAGGCCGCTGACCAGCCTCGTGAGCTCCTCCACCGCCCGGTCGAGCTCGTCGTTCTCGACCGTGTAGTCGAACTCGTCTGCCTGCTCCAGCTGGTGGCGGGCGAGGGCGATCCGCTCGCCGATCTCGCCTGTGCTCTCGGTCGCGCGTTCGCGCAGGCGCCGCTCGAGCTCCTCCACGCTCGCCGAGATGAAGATCGTCACTGCACCCGGGACCTCGCCCTTGACCCGCAGCGCGCCCTCGGTCTCGAGCTCGAGCAGCGGCACCTTGCCCTCGCTCCGGATGCGGTCGAGCTCGGAGCGCAGGGTGCCGTAGCGGTGGCCCGACACGTAGGTCACGTATTCGAGCAGCTCCCCCCGCTCGATCCGGGTCAGGAAATCCTCAGTGGTAAGGAAGGAATACTCCCGGCCGTCCTCCTCCCCCGGGCGCCGGTCTCGGGTCGTCGCCGAGACGGTCGCACCGACGCCGGGGACGCGTTCGAGCACCTCCCGGATCAACGTCCCCTTGCCAGCTCCAGATGGGCCGGTGACGACGATGACCGAGGGGGCTCTACTTGTGGAAGAGGTCAATCAGCTCCGCGCGCTGACGATCGGAGAGACCACCGACGGTCTTCGACTGGCTGATGCGGCACGTGTTGAGGAAGCGCGACGCCTTCACTCTCCCGAACTTCGGGACCGCCATGAGGATGTCGATGACCTTCGCCGTCGACACGTACTCGGGCGGGTTGTGGAGGATCTGCTCGATGCGCACCTGGCCGTCCTTGAGATCCTTCTTGAGCTTCGCGCGACGCACGCGCACATCGTTCGCGCGCTTCAGTGCGTCCATACGTTGATCGAGCGACCGGAGGGGTGCGTGCGCTTGCGTCTTCGCGGCCGTCGGCATGAGCGCTCGATACTACCAACGCTTTGGCGCGGATCAAGCGAGCACTTCACGCGCTTCGTGCGCGGTCCCGAATACCTCGTCCAGGTCCACCGAGGCGATCTCCGCGCGCACGCGCGAGGGTGCATTCGGGTCCGAGAAGAGCACGGTCCCGAGCGCGACGTCGCGCGCGCCGCAGGAGACGAGCTCGACGGCGTCCTGGCCACTGACAACTCCGCCCATCCCGACGACAGGCAATTTCGTCGCCGCGTAACAGGTATGCACCGCGGCAAGCGTGACCGGTTTGAGGGACGGGCCGGAGAGCCCGCCTTGCCCGCGGGCGAGCATCGGTTCGAGCGTTCGCGGATGAAGCGCCAGGCCGCGCAGCGTGTTGATGAGCGAAAGACCGTCGGCCCCAGCCGCCGCCACCGCACGCGCGACCTCTCCCAGATCCGGATGCGCGGCTGAGAGCTTCGCGTACAGCGGCAGCGTCGTGACCCGCCGGCACGCGGCGACGATCTCCGCAGCCGAGTCGGCCGCCTCGTCGACGTTCGGGCACGAGAGGTTCAGCTCGATCGCCTCGACACCGGAGAGCGCGGCACAGGTGTCGGCGTAGTCGGCGGCACAGAACCCGCCGACGGAGATCCAGAGCGGCAGCTTCAGCTCGTGCAGACGAGGGAGCGTTTCCGTCAGGAAGCGGTCTCGCCCGGGGTTCGCGAGGCCGATCGCGTTCAGCATCCCGTGCGCCGTCTCGGCGATGCGCAGCGGCGCGTTCCCTTCGCGCGGCAACGGGGTGATCGTCTTCGTGACGAAGCCGTCGAGCTGCCGCGCCACCTCCGGCGCCGTCAGCGCGTCGAGGCACCCCGAAGCGTTAAGCAGCCGCAAGAACGGGTCCCTCCACGCACAGCCGCTTCAGCTCGCCGTCGATCTCGAACGCGCACGCGTAACACGCGCCGTACCCGCAGGCCATCCCCGCCTCCCACGCGAGCTGCGCACCGGGGCTCCGTTCAGCGACCGCGCGCAGCATCGGTTCCGGCCCGCACGCGAGCACGTCGAAGCCGGGCTCGATCAGCTCGGTGACGAGCACCGGGTCGACGACGATCTCCGCCTCGGGAAGGAGTGCGGCCGCTTCAGCGTGCTGTTCGGAGCGGAAACCGAGCACGACCGGTGGACGCCCGATCTTCTCGGCGAGATACGGCAGCGGCGCCATCCCGATGCCGCCGCCCACGAGGAGCGGCCGCTCGACGTCGAGGCGGAATCCGTTGCCGAGCGGGCCGAAGACGTGGATGCGCTCCCCCGGCTGCAGCGCACAGAGCGCCTCGGTCCCGGGGCCGACCGCTTCGAGCAGGAACGCGAGCTCGCCGGGCGGCGCGAGGCACAGCGACAGCGCGCGTGGCAGGAGGCGTCCAGGCGCCTCGAGCATGAAAAACTGTCCCGGCACTCCCGGCTCGAGCCCGCCACGGTCGAGGCGAAGCAGCGTGTACGCGCCGACCGCTTCGACGCCGGCGACGCTACGCCGTTCGCGTCTCGGCATGGATCCGCTCCTGCAGCGACAGCGCCTGTTCCGCGCGCGCGTTCGCGATCGCGTGCACCGCCGCCGCCGCGCCGGCGATGGTGGTGATGCACGGGACGCGCCGGCTCAGCGCTGCCTCGCGGATCGCGTAGCCGTCCGAGCGCGCGTTGCGACCCTCGGGCGTGTTGATGACGAGATCGCATCGCCCGCGGCGGATGAGATCGATGACCGTCAGCTCGTCGCCGTCGGCTTCGCTCAGCTTGCGTACCGCTTCGACGTCGAGGCCGGCGCCCGCGAGCGTGGCCGCCGTCCCTTCGGTCGCGTACAGGCGGAAGCCGAGACCGGCGAGCGTCGCCGCGATCGGAACGGCGGACTTCTGTTCCACCGGGCGGATGGAGAGGAACACCGCGCCTTCGCGCGGCAGCGTGCGTCCCGCCGCGCGTTCCGCCTTCGCAAGCGCGGTGGGAAGGTCGGCAGCGCTCGCCATCACTTCTCCGGTGGAGCGCATCTCCGGACCGAGGACCGGGTCGCTGCCGACGAAGCGCGCGAACGGAAGCACTGCCGCCTTCACGCTCCACTGCTTCGGCGGCCGCTCGCGCGGCAGGCCGAGGTCGCCAACGCGCGCGCCCGCGGCGAGCCGGCACGCGGCGGGAACGAGCTGCACGCCGGTGGCCTTGCTCACGAACGGGACGGTGCGCGACGCGCGCGGGTTCGCCTCCAGCACGTACAGGTCACCGGCCGGCGTAAGCGCGAGCTGCACGTTGAGCAGCCCGACGACGCCGAGCGCGCGGCCGAGCGTGCGCACGGTCCGCTGGATCTCCTCCTGCTGCGCCGGCGACAGGCCCGGCGCCGGCAGGACGCACGACGAGTCGCCGGAATGGATGCCGGCCTCTTCCACGTGCTGCATGACCGCGGCGACGTACGTGTCGACGCCGTCGCAAAGTGCGTCGACGTCGATCTCGACCGAATCCTCCAGGAAGCGGTCGACGAGCACGCGTCCGAGCACGGGCACCTTGCGCACCTCTTCGTCGCTAAAGCACACGCGCATCGCGCGGCCGCCGAGGACGTACGACGGCCGTATAAGCACCGGGTAGCCGATGTCGTTCGCGACCTCCACCGCCTCCTCGCTCGACGATGCCATCCCCCACCCCGGCGAGCGGATGTCGTGCGCGCGCAGCAGGCCGGCGAAACGCTCGCGGTCCTCGGCGAGGTCGACGGCGTCGTACGGCGTGCCGAGGATCTTGTATCCCGCCTCCTCGATCGCGCGCGCGAGCTTGAGAGGCGTCTGGCCTCCGAACTGGATGACGACGCCCTCGGGCCGCTCGCGGTCGCAGATGGCGAGCACCGACTCGGCGTCGAGCGGCTCGAAGTACAGGCGGTCGGAGGTGTCGTAGTCGGTCGAGACCGTCTCCGGGTTGCAGTTCACCATTACCGCTTCGTAGCCGAGCTCGCGGAACGTCCACACGGCGTGCACGCAGCAGTAGTCGAACTCGATCCCCTGGCCGATGCGGTTCGGGCCCGAGCCGAGGATGAGAACGCGCGGCTTGGCACCCGTCGGAGCCGCCTCCTCCGCTTCGCCCCAGGTGGAGTAGTAGTAGTTCGAGGCCGCCTCGACCTCGCCCGCGCACGAGTCGACCCGCCGGTACACCGGCCGCACGCCGCAGTCGCGGCGCCGCGCGCGGACGACGGGCTCGGGCACGTCGGCGGCGGCCGCGATGTCGCTGTCGGAGATGCCGAGCCGCTTCAGCCGCAGCCAGTCGTCGGCGACGAACTGCTCCACGTCGCTCCCGGCGATCTCGAGCAGCGCCTCCTGGATGCGCCAGATCTCCTCGACGAAGAACGGGTGCACGCCCTCGGGGACATCGGCGAGCGTCTGCCACGGTGTCGCCGCTCCGGCGTCGAGCTCGCGCGAGCGCATCGCCTTCTGGAACGCCTCCGCGAACGTGCGGCCGATGCCCATCGTCTCGCCGACCGACTTCATCTGCGTTCCGAGCGTCCGGTCGGCGCCGGGGAACTTCTCGAAGGCAAAGCGCGGGAACTTGACGACGACGTAGTCGAGCGTCGGCTCGAAGCTCGCAGGGGTGGTCCCGGTCAGGTCGTTGGGAATCTCGTCCAGCGTGTAGCCGACGGCGAGCTTCGCGGCCACCTTCGCGATCGGGTAGCCCGTCGCCTTCGATGCGAGAGCGGACGAGCGCGACACGCGCGGGTTCATCTCGATCACGCGCACGTCGCCCGTCTCGCGCGAGCGCGCGAACTGGATGTTCGACCCACCGGTATCGACGCCGACTGCGCGGACGACCGCTGCGGCCGCGTCGCGCAGCTCCTGATACGCCTCGTCGGGGAGCGTCATCTGCGGCGCGACCGTCACGGAGTCGCCGGTGTGCACGCCCATCGGGTCGAGGTTCTCGATCGAGCAGACGATGACGACGTTGTCGAGACGGTCGCGTACGACCTCGAGCTCGAACTCGTCCCAGCCGCGCACCGAGTCCTCCACGAGCACCTGGCGGATCGGGCTTTCGCGCAGGCCGATGTCGACCTGCTTGCGCAACTCCTCGCGCGTCGACGCGAACCCGCCGCCGTGACCGCCGAGCGTGAACGCCGGCCGCACGACTGCGGGCAGTCCCAGCTCTTCGATCTGGTCGACGTCGGTGACGATGCGCGAGCTCGGAACTCGCAGCCCGCACGACTCGACCGCGTCCTTGAACAGTTGCCGGTCCTCGGCGCGGTTGATGACGTCGAGCGGCGCGCCGATGAGCTCGATGCCGAGCTCTGCGAGGACACCCGACTCGGCGAGCTCACGTGCGAGGTTGAGCGCCGTCTGCCCGCCCATCGTCGGCAGCAGCGCGTCCGGCCGCTCGCGGCGGAGGACGTCGGCGACGCTCTCGAGGTCGAGCGGCTCGAGGTACGTTCGGTCGGCGAAGCCGGGGTCGGTCATGATCGTCGCCGGGTTCGAGTTGATGACGACCGTGCGGAAGCCGTCCTCGCGCAGCACCTTCAGTGCCTGGCAGCCCGCGTAGTCGAACTCGGCCGCCTGCCCGATGACGATCGGGCCGGAGCCGACGAGGCAGATGGTGTGGATGTCGGTACGCCTAGGCATTGGCCGCGACCTCGTCCACCCAGTGCTCGAGCAGCGGCCATGCGTCGTGCGGGCCGGGTCCTGCCTCGGGGTGGAACTGCAGCGAGCGGGCGCGCAGCTCCGGGAACTCGAGACCTTCAACGGTGCCGTCGTAGAGTGACACGTGCGTCGCCACCTCGGTGTCGGTCGCGCGCACGGCGAAGCCGTGGTTCTGGCTCGTGACGAGCACGCGCTGGTCTGCGCGCTGCAGGACCGGATGGTTCGCGCCACGATGGCCGAACGGCAGCTTGAACGTCTCATGCCCGGTCGCGAGTGCAAGCACCTGGTGACCGAGGCAGATGCCGAGCACATGCGTGCGCCCGAGCAGGTCGCGCATCGTCACCACTTCCGGCTCAAGCGGGCCCGGATCGCCCGGCCCCGGCGAGAAGAGCACGCCGTCGTAGGCGGCCAGCTCGTCGGCGCCGACGTCGTGAGGATGGACGGTGACGGCCGCGCCCGCGGCGGCGAGCCGGCGGAGCACCGAGTTCTTCACACCGTAGTCGACGACCGCGACGCGCACGCGGCCGTCTTCGGCGAAGACGTATGGCTCGTCCGTCGAAACAGCGGCTGCGAGTGCGCGACCCTCCATCGGCGGCAGCGCACGTGCTGCCTCGACCGCTTCTTCGATAGAGCCGCCGCCGCCGACGGCGACCGCGCGCATCGAGCCGGCCTCGCGGATCTTCAGCACGAGCGACCGCGTGTCGATGCCCGACAGCGCGACGATGTCGCGCTCGCGCAGCCAGTCGGTCCAGTCCGGGCCGCGCGCCTCGCGCATGAGCACCGCCTTCGCGTGCACCCGACCCGACTCCGAACGCGCGTCGGCGACGCCGTAGTTGCCGATCATCGGCGCCGTGAAGCAGACGATCTGCTCCGCGAAGCTCGGATCGGTGACGGCCTCCTGATACCCGCTCATGCCGGTGGTGAAGACGGCCTCCCCGGCGGCGAAGCCCTCGGCGCAGACCGACTCGCCGCGGAAGACGGTCCCGTCCTCGAGTGCGAGGAAGCCCGTCATGCCTCGAACGCCACCGCGCCGCCGGCGATCGTCATCGCCACCACTCCTGTGAGCCGCTCGCCGAGGAGCCAGCTGTTGCGCGAGCGTGACCTGAAGGACTGCACGTCGACGTCCCACTCGCGCTCGAGATCGAGGAGCACGAGATTGGCCGCGGCGCCGACGGCGACACGCGGCCGGTCGAGGCCGAAGGCGCGTGCCGGTCCCGCCGTCATTCGCTCGACGAGGGTAGCCAGCGGCAGGAGCCCGGGCTGCACGAGCCGCGTGTACAGGACAGCGAACGCCGTCTCGAGGCCGGTGACGCCGAACGGCGCCGCCTCGAACGGAACGTCCTTCTCGTGCAATGCATGCGGCGCGTGGTCGGTGGCGATCGACTCGATCGTCCCGTCGCGGAGCGCGTCGAGCAGCGCTGCGCGATCGAGCTCTGCGCGCAGCGGCGGGTTCATCTTCACGTTCGGGTCGAGCGAGCGCACGACGTCGTCCGTAAGCACGAGATGGTGCGGCGTCACTTCCGCCGTCACCGCAACGCCGGCGGCGCGGGCGCGGCGGAGGGCGGCCACGGACTCCGCGGACGAGAGATGGAGCAGATGGATGGGCTGCCCTTCGTACGCGGCGAGCGCAAGGTCGCGCTCGACCATCACAGACTCCGCGACCGATGGGTATCCGGCAAAGCCGAGCTCGGCGGCGACCGCGCCTTCGTGCACGTGCCCGTCGTGCGAGAGCGACCGCTCCTCGCAGTGCAGTGCGAGCTTGCGCCCGGTGATGGACGAGTACTGCAGCGCGCGGCGCATCATTCCGGCCGACGCGACGGGAACGCCGTCGTCGGAGAACGCGACCGCGCCGGCGTCGGCGAGCTCCGCCATCTCGGTCAGCTCCTCCCCGCGCTGGCCGCGCGTGATGGCGGCGAGGAAGCCGACGGCGATCTCGGCCTCGCGGCCTGCCGCTTCGACGAGCGCGCCGAGCGTCGCCGCAGAGTCGACGACCGGATCGGTGTTCGGCATCGCGAGGATGACGCAGAAGCCGCCCGCCGCCGCAGCCTGTGTGCCGCTTGCGATCGTCTCCTCGTCCTCGCGGCCGGGCGTGCGCAGATGGACGTGCGGGTCGACGAACGCGGGCGCCAGCACTAGGCCGGCACCGTCGACGACGCGATGCTCGTTCGTGTCGAGCTGCTCGCCGATCGCGGCGATGGCGCCATCGTCGATGCGCACGTCGAGGACAGCGTCGATTCCCTCCACCGGATCGAGGACGCGTGCGCCCCGCACGACGATGCTCTCTCCCGGGCGATCCTTGGTGTACAGCATCACGCCACCTCCGCGGCCGCGAGCGCGCGTACTCCGACGGGGCCGCCGGTGAGCACGTCGTAGAGGACCGCCATCCGGATGACGAGGCCCGATCGCACCTGCGTCTCGACGAGCGCGTCGACCGAGTCCGCGACGCGTGGGTCGATCTCGACGCCGCGGTTCATCGGGCCTGGGTGCATGACCTTCTGGCCGGGTCGCAGCCGGTCGGGCGTGACGCCCCACCGCGCCGCGTACTCACGCAGGCTCGGGACGTAGTTCGCACCGGCTTCCATGCGCTCCTGTTGCATGCGCAGGACATAGACGACGTCGGCGTCGCGGATGACACCGATGTCGGTCGTCATCTCCGCGTCCAGCCCGCGCGGCAGGAGCGCCGGCGGCCCGACGAGCGTGCAGCGGATCCCGACAAGCGCGAAAGCCTGCAGCAGTGAGCGTGCGACGCGCGAGTGCAGGACGTCTCCGACCACCGCGACGTGGAGGCCCTCGAGGCGGTCGAACTCCTGCTGCATCGTGTACAGGTCAAGCAGCGCCTGCGTGGGATGCTGATGCTTCCCGTCCCCGGCGTTGACCACGTGCGCATCGGTGACGCGTGCAACGAGCTGCGGCGCTCCGATCTGCGGGTGGCGGATGACGATCACGTCCGGGTCGTAGGCGCCGAGCGTCTGCGCGGTGTCCTTCAATGATTCGCCCTTGTCCACCGACGACCCCGCCGACTTGATCGTGAGCGTGTCGGCCGAGAGCCGCTTCGCGGCGAGCTCGAAGCTCGAAGACGTGCGCGTCGAGGCCTCGTAGAAGAGGTTGACGACGAGCCGGCCTTTCAGCGTCGGCAGCTTCTTCACCTCGCGGTCGAGTGCCGACTCGAACGTGCGCGCGGTGCCGAGGAGCCGCTGCACGTCGTCGCGCGTAAGGTCGGACACGGAGAGCAGGTGGCGGCGCGGCGGCGGCCCCGGAGGGCGAAGGTCGTCGCGCACGAGGCGGATGGACGTCATCGGGATTCCTCCTCGGGCACGGAGACGAGCAGGACGGAGTCGACCTCGTCGATCTCGACGAGCTGCACCTGGATGCGCTCGGTCCGCGCGGTGGGCAGGTTCTTGCCGACGTAGTCGGGACGGATGGGCAGCTCGCGGTGGCCGCGGTCGACGAGGACTGCGAGCTGCACACGCGCGGGCCGGCCGTAGTCGAAGAGCGCCTCGATCGCGGCGCGGATCGTGCGGCCGGTGTAGAGGACGTCGTCGACGAGCACGACCGTCCGCCCCTCGAGCGGGAAGTCGAGCAATGTCTCGCGAACGATCGGCTGCGCGTGCAGCGGCGCTTCGCCTCCGCGCACGTGGACGTCGTCGCGGTAGAAGGTGATGTCGACGGCGCCGAGTTGCGGCGCCTCGCCTGCGCGCTCCTCGATCAGCCGCGCCAGTCGTTGCGCGAGGGGGACGCCGCGCGTCTGGATACCGACGAGCGCGACCTCGTCGAGCTCCGGGTTCGCCTCGATGATCTCGTGGGCGATGCGGGAAAGCGTCCGCGACAGCGCTTCCGCGTCGAGCAGGACCTTCCCCGACGTTTCGGGGGCGTGCGTCGTCATTCGACTCCTTTCCGGCCTCGCTGGACCGGGTTAAAGGGTTCGTGCGGTTGCCACACTAGCGGCCCTGACGGATGGACGTAGGATGCCCGCCGTGCGCGAGCTGCAGACCGGCGTGTGGCACTGGACGTCGCCTCATCCCGACTGGGATGCGGAGCAATGGTGGCCCGAGATCGTCTCGTCGTACGCGATCGAGCTTGGCGACGACTTCCTGTTGTTCGACCCGCTCTCCGTTCCCGACGAGCTGCGCGAGCGTACCACCGCCGTCGTTCTGACCGCGCCGTACCACGAGCGCGACGCGCGCCGGCTCGGCCTCCCCGTGTACACGCCGCCGGCCGACACCTGGGAGGACTGGGTCGAAAAGTTCGGCGTCGACCCCGAGCGCGTGCGCGGCATGGAGAGTGACGACCTCACGTGGCTGCGCGCGGGCGAAGGCGAGGGACATTTCCACGGTCCCGGGGCGTGGCCGTTCGGCATCCACGCGTACGCGGGCCGCGAGGACAACGATCTCATCCTCTGGCTGCCGTCGATCAACGTGATCGTCACCGGCGACTCGCTTTCCGACTTCGGCGATGGATTGGACATCCAGCTCGGCGGTCGTACGCATGTCACGCGCGACGATGTCGCCCGCCGGCTTCGTCCGCTGCTCGAGCTGCCGGTCGAGCTCGTGCTGCCCGCGCACGGCGAGCCGACGGACCGCGCCGCGCTCGAGCGCGTGCTCGCCTAGTGGCCGAGGACTGGGCGGCACAGTTTCAGACGCTCTTTGACAGTCCTTCTCCCGCAGTCCTGACGACGTATCGCGCAGACAGGAGCGCGTTGGTGTCGCCCGTGTGGTTCCGCTGGGCTGACGGAGCGTTCGAAGTCGTCGTGGCCGAGGGCGACATCAAGTTGCGCCACCTGGCCCGCGACCGGCGCTGCATTCTCGTCGTGTTCGAGGCAGTCCCACCGTTCCGGGGCGTCGAGGTGCGCGGTGTCCCCGAGCTCGTCGAAGGTGACGTCACGGCCATGCGTGAATCGATCGCGGGGCGCTACTTGGGCGTGGAGGCCGGGAAGCGGTTCGCCGGCGAGCGTCGGTCCCATCCTGGCGTCGTGGTGCGCTTGGATGCCGGCGCCCCTCGCGTCTGGGATCTCTCCGCGATGCTCCCGGACTGAACTGAGCTCGTGCGATTCCGGGCGATTTGGGCGAGATCGCGGACACAGGGAGGCAATACGACCGGCTGCGCCAGTGTTCGGGAGTGCCACCCGAGGCGCCTGCCTGGATGGAATCAGGGTGAGGAACGTAGGCGCCTGCGTCCTTGCTCGTCCTTGACCCAGGAGAGGATGGCCCTGGAATGGATGAGGACGGTTCCGTCTTGTAGTCGAAGAGCCGGGAGCTTGCGCGCTCCCGTCGCCTCGAACAGCCTCTCGCGGGAGCCCTTGCGCAAGAAGGGCCAGGGACTTCCGTGGCCCGCGATCACCTTTTCGTACTCGACGCTCGCAGAGCGGAGCGCTTCCTGAACGCGCCGACAGGGATGAAACCGTGGGCCTCCCGTGTCGCCGTGGCAGACATAGAGCGTCGGACGCTCCAATCACGCACCCCCCTCAGATGACTCTCGTCCCGTGAAGCAGTCTGGCCGCTCGATCGACGGTGAGTCTTTCCATCCGAGGAGCGCGGCAATCCCGGCCTGCGCAAGCGCACTGGTGCCTGATGCGGGAACCCGCTACGGCTCAGAGATGATGTCGCCGGGCTCACTCAACGCCTCGATGGCGTCCTGCGCAGCCTCGAGCGCACCTTCGGCGACCATCACGTTCAGGCCGTCTTCGTTGTCGACCGGCTCGAGCTCTGCCTCGATGCCTGCGGTGCGCAGGAGCTCCTGCAGCTCCTCGGCCTCGGTGACGTCACCCGCCGTCGCGACCTGGACCAAGCGGCTCATCGCGCTCGGCTCATAGGCCGCCCGCTCGGGCGCGGCTCCACCGCCCTTCACGAGTAGCGGAGCGCCGCGCTCGGCGTACGGAACCTCGATCGTGTCGAAGTCGCGCGGGGCCACCGTCTCGGGGAAGATCGCCCGCGCCTCGCGCACGAGCTCCCCGCCGGCGTACCGCGGCGACAGATGCGTGATTGCCAGGAGCTTCACCTCGGCGAGCTTCGCCACCTGCGCCGCCTCCGCCGCGGTCGCGTGCAGCGTCTCGCGCGCGCGCTCCTTGTCCTCGTCGCCGAACGTCGCCTCGTGCACGAGCAGATCGGCGCGGTACGCCGCCTGGATGACGCTCGGCGCGGGCGCGGTGTCGCCGGTGAGCGCGAGCTTCCGCCCCGGACGCGCCGGGCCGAGCACCGCGTCCGAGGTGATGACACGTCCGTCCGTCAGCGTGACCGGGTCGCCGCCTTGCAGGATCCCCCGCTCCGGCCCGGGCGGCACCCCGAGCGCGTCGGCAGCGTCGACGTCGAAGCGGCCGGGACGCTCCTCTTCGACGAGGGCGTACCCGACGGCGGACACGCCGTGGTCGACCGCGAAGGCCTCGATCCGGTAGTCCCCGCGCTCCAGGACGTCGCCGGCTGCCATCTCGACGATCGTCAGGGCATACGGCAAGCGGCCGAGGAACGGCTTGAGATTCCCAAAGAGGTCGCGCACCCCGCGCGGCCCATACACGGTGAGCCCGGGCTGCTCGCGCCCCCGAAGCGCAAAGGTCTTGAGCATCCCCGGCAGCCCGAGCACGTGGTCGGCATGGAGGTGCGTCAGGAAGATCTCCTCGATTTCCGGGAGGCCCACGGCCGAGCGCTGGAGCTGCCGCTGCGTCCCTTCGGCGCAGTCGAAGAGGAGCCGCTCGCCGCCGCGGCGCAGCAGAATCGCCGCCGGAGCCCGCCTGGCGGTAGGCATCGAGGCGGACGTCCCCAGGAAGACCAGATCGAGCTCCACTCCGGAGGAGTGTATGGAGGTCCCAAGCTGGAGAACCAACGCGCCGATAGCGCCGTAGGGCGGAAGAATGGAAGGGCAGCTGCGGCATATCGGACGGAGCGACCGGCGGCTCGAGGGCTCGCTGACCCTCATGCGCCTGTTCGTCGTCGCGTCCGCCGCGATCCTCATCGCCGCCGCCTTCCTCATCGGCTCGATGCTCACCCGGACGTTGCGGAGCCAGGCGCTCGGCGAAGAGCAGACGTCACTCTCGCAGTACGTCGACGGCGTCCTCGGGCCGATCGTCGTGCACAACAACCGGGTCGACACGACGCGCTGGCTCTCGCAGACGATCCTGCGCGTGCTGCGCAGCCAGCCCGACGTGGTCAGCGTCAAAGTGTGGCGCGCGGACGGGACGCTCGCGTGGGCGAGCCTCGACGCGAACCGCATCGGCCACCGGTTCCCACTCGACACCGATCTCGACCAGACGATCCGCGGGAACCGCGCCATTGCGAGTGTCATCTCCCCCGACCCGACGGGCGAGGACGCTGCCGAGGCGGGTCTCGGGTTCCACCAGCTGATCCAGGTCTACGCGCCGCTCGAGAGCGCCGACCACACCCGGGCGATCGGCGCCTACGAGATCTACGCGAACCCGGCTGCGCTGCAGCGCATTCTCGGGTCGCGAGTGCGCATGATCTGGTTCGGGGTCGGCGCCGTCTTCGTCATCCTCTGGCTCCTCCTCGCACTCCTCGTCCGGGGTGCGTCGCGCACGCTGCGCATCCGGACGGCGCAGCTTCGGGACCTCTGCGCGGCTGCTCGAATCGTCCCGCCTGCTCGAGCAGAGCGCACTCGAAGCGGTCGAGAGCCTCAACGCGACCGTCGAGGCGCGGGACCCGTACACCGCCGGCCACTCCCAACGGGTGCAGCGGATCGCGCTCGCCATCGGCGACGCGCTCGACCTCCCGCGCAGCCGTCTCGAGGCGCTCGGGCTCGCGGGTCTCTTCCACGACATCGGCAAGCTGCGCGTGCCGGACTCCGTCCTGACGAAGCCGGGCCCGCTCTCGGCCGACGAGTTCGAGCTGATCAAGCGCCACCCGGACGACGGCGCCGACATCGTCGGCCACCTCGGCCGGCTGCGCGACGTCCTCCCGTTCATCCGCCACCACCACGAGCGGTGGGACGGCGCCGGGTATCCGGCCGGTCTCGCCGGCTCCGAGATCCCGCTCGAG
>Ga0193751_1001659_pt1 | contig 14082 bp, 11 predicted proteins | sample L1c2metaG_FD_143050 | JGI IMG/M metagenome (GOLD analysis project Ga0193751, IMG submission 143050) | Soil microbial communities from a riparian zone of the East river system, Colorado, United States - L1c2 | ecosystem: Environmental > Terrestrial > Soil > Riparian zone | place: USA: East River... | reverse complement strand
CCGGCAAAAAATTGGCGGACATAAAAGTGAACGGCGACACTCTGGAAGCGATGGTGCTGGACAATGCCACCCCGCGAATCTTTTTGAACAATAAAGCCAAGAACCAGGTGGACGTGATTGATCGCGACAAGCGTACCCTCCTGACCAGCTGGCCCATCGCCAAATCCAAAACCAACGTCGCCATGGCTTATGACGCAGCAAATCATCGCCTCTTCATCGGTTGCCGCGGTGGTGGCATCGTTGTCCTTGATACCGACTCTGGAAAAGAAATCGCCGTGCTGGACATAACCAAAGGCGTTGACGATATGGTTTTCGACCCCGCCAGCAAGCGTCTGTATGCCTCCTGCGATGGCGACGCTGACGTCTACCAGCAGACCGACGCCAACACTTATAAGTCGCTCGGCAAAGTTCCTACCGGCTCATCGGCGAGAACCGCTCTACTCGTGCCTGAACTGCACCGTTATTTTGTCGCCGTGCCGCAAAAAGGAACCACCAGCGCCGAAATCAAGGTATACGAAACCAACTAATCTCGGAATTTATGGACGCGTGGCGAAGCGCTCAGCTTTGCATTTTGCGCGATGCGGGCGCTTCGCAGGCTTTCTCGTAGTAAATCTTCAGTGAACCACAACATAACTTTTCTTGATTCCTGTAAGAATGCCGGAGGCAAACGTGAAAATTGCAAGACTCATTGCGGCGAGCGTCGCAATTACATTTTTCTTTGCACTAACAGTTCAAGCGCAGACATCTCCCGTGATTGCCATCCGCGCCGGTCATCTGTTCGACAGCAAATCCGGCAAACTCCTCAACAATCAAGTCATTCTGGTTAAAGAAGAAAAAATTGTTGCCGTCGGTGCGGCCGATGCCGTGCAAATTCCGTCCGACGCTCAAATTATCGACCTAAGCAAAAATACCGTACTGCCCGGCTTGATTGACGGCCACACGCACATATTCGGCTTCGGATTGGACGGCGTGCAGCCCGGAGGCCCGCCATTCGCCAGTCCCATCAATGACACGCGCGAATACCGCACCCTGCTCGCACTCGCCAATGCGCAGAAAGATTTGCGTGCCGGATTTACCACCCTTCGCGATCTGATGAGTCACGGCGGCGGCTACGCTGACGAGGACATCAAGAAAGCGATCAACCGCGGCTATTTCCCAGGGCCGCGCTTGCAGGTTTCCACCATGGGACTGGTGGCCACTGGCGAAGGCATTCTTGGTTCGCCCGAAGTGAACCTGCCGCGCAATTACCAAACGGTGGATGGCCCCTGGGCCGCGCGGCAAGCCGTGCGCGAACAAATTCATTATGGAGCGGACTGGATCAAGTTTCACTCCACCTCCGATTACGAGTTTGAACCCAACGGCGCGCTATTCAGCGAGCCAACTTTTACCAAGGAAGAAGTGGAAGCCATCGTTGACGAAGCGCATCGCCACGGCAAGAAAGCCGCGTGTCACGCGTTTGGCGGCGAAGGTTTGCGCAACTGTGTGGAAGCAGGCGCAGACACCATCGAGCATGCCATCGAACTGGATCAGGAGACCGCCGATTTGATCAAGAAAAAAGGTCTCTATCTGGAGCTGACTGCCTATCACTACTCGCTCAGTGATTACACCGCGCGCGACGCAAAATCCACCGGCGGAAAATACAGCCTGGAAGTGCTGCGAGAGAAGAGCGGGCGCCTGGCCATTTCACGCGGACTGAAAATTTCTTTTGGCAGCGGCGTTGGACCCTTTCCTCATGGGACGCAAGCGACGGAATTCACCTACCTGGTCAAGTATGGCATGTCGCCAAGCCAGGCCATTCAAACCGCCACCACCGTGGCCGCGGAAATGATGGGCTGGCAAAATAAAATCGGTTCCATAGAAAAAGACAAATTCGCCGACATCATCGCCGTTTCCGGCGACCCTCTTCAGGACATCACCGAACTTCAACGCGTCAAATTCGTCATGAAGGGTGGAAAAGTAATTCGCGACGACACCAAGGTAGAAAATACCAACTAATTGTCCGGCCTTTTCGCTGAATTCGCTGGATTTCCGCTCAAAATTTGCCCTTGTGCCTCGTTTCGTTTTTGCGCAAAAAATTGTCGTTTAAACACGGCTAAATATAAATTAATCTTACGTTAGGGCATCCACCACACTGATAGGTCTAGGCTCCGCCCAACTGGGGGTTTTAGTCCTTGCCAATCAAAACTTTGTCTGTAGCGCATTCGTCCGGTCGCCTTGCAGCGATTATTTTCATGCTCAGCATGCTTTTTTCTGCTGCAGCTCACGCCCAAGTTGCTGGCGGCACGCTCTCGGGCACCGTCTCCGACCCAAATGGCGGAGGTGTGCCCAAAGCCAGCGTGGTGATCACCAACGTGGATACCGGCGTCAATCGCGATGTCACCACTAACTCAGATGGCTTCTACACCGTAGTAAATCTTCTGCCGGGAACTTATCAACTCAAGGTCACCGCTACGGGCTTCAATCCCGAAGAAACCACCGGCATCGTCATGACCGTCGGTGCGCAACAAACGGTGGACGTGATGCTGCACGTTGGCACCGTTTCGAACCGCGTCGAAGTCACTGCCGAAACGCCCGCCGTGCAGCTCACCAGCTCCGATATCAGCGCCGTCGTCAACGCCACCACCGTGCGCGAGTTGCCGCTGAATGGCCGCAGTTGGACGGACCTGGCGGCCCTGCAACCGGGAGTCTCCACCATTGAAACGCAGCCAACGTTTGCGACTGGATCTGACCGCGGCAATCGTGGCTTCGGGCAACAACTGACCATCTCCGGCGCGCGCCCGCAACAAAATAACTACCGTCTCGACGGTGTCAGCCTTAACGACTACGCCAATGGCGCACCAGGCAGCGTGCTCGGTGGGAATCTTGGCGTCGACGCCATCCAGGAATTTTCGGTGCTGACCAGCAACTACTCCGCCGAATACGGCAAGACCTCCGGCGGTGTTGTTAACGCCATCACCCGCTCCGGCACCAATGATTTTCACGGCAGCGTGTACGAATTTCTCCGCAATAGCGCGCTCGATGCTAAAAACTATTTCGAATCGGCCGGCGCTCCAAAAGCGCCCTTCAAGCGCAACCAGTTCGGCGGCGCCGTCGGCGGTCGAATCATACCCAACCGCACGTTTTTCTTTGTGGACTACGAAGGCATCCGGCAATCCAAAGGAATTGCCAACGTGGACTTCGTGCCATCGCCCGACGCGCGCGCTACGGTCACGGATCCGGCAATCCTCAAATATTTGGCGCTGTACCCGGTTCCTACCGCCGCCGAGTGCGCTACCGGCGGGCCGGTGTGCCAACACGTCTTCAACGGGAAACAAGTCGTAACGGAAAACTTTGTAACCACCCGCATTGACCACAAGTTTTCAGACAAAGACAGTGTGTTCGGAACCTATCTCTACGATAAGACCCCCTACAATTCTCCGGATGCTTTTGGGAACGTTGGCCTCAACACCTTGTCGGCCAGGCAAATCGTTGCGGTGGAAGAAACACATAGTTTCACTACCACTTTTGTGAACGCGCTGCGCTTCGGCTACAACCATGAACATGTTGATAACGACGCCAGTGTGACCGCTCTCAATCCAGCCGCGAAAGACACCTCGCTGGGAGCCTTCACCGGCAGAGACGCATCGGTCGTCAACGTAACCGGTGTCCTGACCTCCATGCCAGGCGGGGTTGGCGGTCTGCCTACTTATTTATATCGCTGGAATTCTTTTCAAGGCTACGATGATGCCTTCTACACCGTCGGAAAGCATTCCATCAAGTTCGGTGCGGCTTTCGAGCGCATGCACTTGCAAGTGACGGCTCTCACGGACCCTAATGGAATCTGGTTCTTCAACACCTTGCCGGATTTCCTTGCAAATAATCCCAACAAATTTCAGGGTGGCGTCGCCAGCTCTCTCACTCCGCGAAATATTCGTCAATCCATAATTGGAGGTTATGTTCAAGACGACTGGCGCTTGAAACCGAATCTGACCTTAAATCTAGGACTACGTTACGAGATGACTACGGTCCCCACCGAAACCAACGGCAAGTTCGCGAATCTCCGAAATCTTTCCGACCCGCTTCCGGTTTGCGGCACTTCGGTGCCGGGTGGTTGTGCTGGCACCGGACCACTTTTCTACAATCCAACTTTGAAAAACTTTGAGCCCCGCTTTGGTTTTGCGTGGGACCCCCTGCATAACGGCAAGCTCGCGGTGCGAGGCGGCGCCGGTCTTTTCGACGTGTTGCCTTTGCCTTACCAGTTCATACTGCTCACCACACAAGCGGCTCCATTTTTTCAATACACGTCTCTGAAGGTAGGCTCGACTCCCACGCCGCTAACTTTTCCATTCGTCGATCCTACGCTCATCACTGCTAATAAATTGCGTTCGACGTATATCGAATCACATCCCAAACGCAACTACGTAGCTCAATGGAACCTGAATTTACAGTACCAGCTCACTCCGTCCCTGGCGGCATTCGTGGCCTACGTGGGCTCTCGCGGCATTCACCAACCATTTCGCGTTGATGAAGCCGACTTGGTAATACCAACCAAGACTCCTTCCGGATATCTCTGGCCGAAGGTCGACGTTCTAGGAAACGTTTTCAGCGCGCAATGCAATCAGATCGATCCGAATGCAATTCCGGGCGACGACCCAAACCTGTGCGCTCCGCCTAATCCCATCAACACGGCTTTTGGGTCAGTACGCGGCATGTTTTATCAAGGGCGTTCCTACTACAACGCTCTTGAACTGCAGTTAGCCAAGCGCTTGAGCCACGGCTTCCAGATGCAAGGTACCTACACGTGGGCCAAGAGTATAGACACAAGCTCAGCCACGGTTGCTGGAGATGCCTTCGGCAACTCCATTTCCAGCCTGAACTGGTTTGATATGAAGCTCACTCGCGGCTTATCGGATTTCAACGTCGGCCGCACTCTTGTCATCAACACTACATGGGAGTTGCCCACGAAAAAATCTTTCACAGGCCCCGCCCAGTGGCTCACCAATGGATGGGAGCTAGGCATGATTTTCACCGTGAGTGATGGCGTACCTTTTACTCCGACGTGGGGGACGGGCGCTGATCCGGCAGGCACGCTTAGCAGCGACGACTTTGCATACCCCAACCGTCTTTCGGGCCCGGGCTGTGGCACCGCCGTTAATCCCGGTAATCCCACCAACTACATAAAGACCCAATGCTTCGGTGTTCCAGTGGCGCCCAATCAAGCGTTCTTCGATGCCAATTGCGACCCGGCTCCTCCCACTTTTGGCGGTCCGTTGCCTCCGGGCGACCTGCGCTGCTTCAACCTGCGTGGAAACTCTGGCCGCAACGTTCTCATTGGCCCCGGTGTGACGAGTCTGGACTTCTCTATTTTCAAGAACAACAAGGTCAGGCGCATCTCTGAAAATTTCAACGTGCAGTTCCGCGTGGAAATGTTCAACATTATGAATCATCCCAATTTTGCGCCTCCGGGCCCGGGCGATGGGAACACGGACATTTTTGATCCCACCGGTACTTCGGGCGCTCCTCCCGCAGGCACCGCAGGAGCGCTGGTGCGCACCACCGTTTCGGAGCGGCAGATTCAATTTGCAATCAAGGTTATTTTTTAGACCACCTTCGAATCTTAATGGGTAACATCACAAAGCGGGCGCTCCTCGCGGGCACATTGGCACTGACGACCGCGCCTGTCGCAATGCGGGCCTGGGGCCAGGACGAGGGGCCACAGAAACCCGCTGGCGAAAGTGTTCGGGCACGGCCTCTCGATTTCGATATTTTCAAAAACACGATCCAGCCAATTTTCCTAAAGCACCGTCTCGGCCACGCACGCTGTTATGGCTGCCACGTCCTCACCAACCGCGCTTTTCATCTTGAGCCTCTCGCTCCCGGCGCGACGGACTGGACGGAAGATCAATCGCGAAAGAATTTTCAAAGCGTTTCGCAGCTAGTCGTTCCCGGCCATCCGGAATCGAGCTTGTTTCTTTTACATCCACTGGCAGCAGAAGCAGGCGGCGACGCTTTTCATTCTGGCGGCCGCCAATTCGCCTCTTACGACGATGCTGACTTCGTGGCTTTGGTGGAGTGGGTTCGCGCCGGCGTGTCTCCTTCCAGGCCATCCCCGGCGACTCCCTCCGCTCTCGTGTACGTCACCAACAGCGCGGGCAACACTCTCGACGTGATCGACACCTCCAGCAATCAAGTTGTACAGGTAATCCACGACATCGCATTGCCCCACGGCGTAGGGTTCTCCGCCGACGGCTCTCGCGTATACGTCAGCACTGAAGCGGAAGATATGGTCGATGTGGTGGACCGGCAATCCACTAAAATTCTCAAAAAAATTCCGTTGAGCGGCCGCCCCAACAACATCGCCGTTACCAATGATGGCTCCCGTGTGCTGGTTGGTATTCGCTCCGGTGACGGCGCGGTGGACATCATCGACGCACGCTCGTTGTCGGTGTCAAAAACTATTCCCATCCACGGAAGCGTTCACAATGTCTTCGTCACCCCCGACGATCGCTACGCCGTTACCGGCTCCATCGAAGCAAAAATCGCCACGGTGATTGATCTGCACAGCGAACAGGTAGCCTGGGAAATCAAGTTTGATGCCGGCGTTCGTCCTATGGCGTTTGAAACCAATCCCGATGGCTCTACCAACCGCATGTTCGTGCAGCTGAATGATGTCAACGGATTTGCCGTTGTGGATTTTGCAAAACACAAGGAAGTTGCCCGTCTTCTCTTCCCGAAAGATCAAGGACGTTTTGGCGCAGCCGAGCAACGCCAGCGGACTCCCTCGCATGGCATCCGCGTTTCTCCCGATGGACGCGCCCTGTGGGTGAACAGCACTGTCTCGAATGCCACCTACAAATATTCTTTGCCCGATCTGAAACTTGTTGGCTTCTGCGAGTTGCCTCTCGTCTACCCAGCCAATCGCCCGGCCGTGGGCGCCGTCCCCGATTGGATCGCGATCACCCCCGACAGCTCTCGCGTGTACGTTTCCAACTCCGGCGCTCGCTCCGTCACGGTTATCGACGCCGCCACCATCAAGCCCATCACCAACATCCCCGTTGGCGAAGTTCCCAAGCGCCTCAACATCCTGGACCTCGGCAAAATCAGATAAGAGGCCCTGCGAAAAATCCCGTCCGCCATTTAACGCCACCGCGCGCCAACTCACTCAGGAGTGCGCAACAGCCAGTCCAAATTGCTTGCCTATTATTTTGTCGAGCATTCTCTTCGGAAGCAGGGACGGAAGCGTCCAACATGTTGCAACCACAATTGGTTGGTTTTACAACCACAAATTGATTTAGTCCCGTTTCACAACGCCCGATGCATGCGGATGCGCCGAGGAAGCACACTCAATGCACAGTGTTTGCACGCTGCCGATTTGATCTGTTGCGAAACGAAGCTTTTATTGGCGATGCTCTCCGCATCACGATAAATCCGATGATCCAATTCCCAAGTGCGATTTTTGGCCTTTTTCGTCAATATGCCCTTCTTTAACCTCCGCGATGCGCAGCCGTTTTGGGCTGCGCTATAGACTACGCTAGATTTTCTGGCCTCGCGTCAACTCCGCACAACCGCAACGTTCTTTAATATGGGCTATTGGTTGCTATCCCAAACATCTTCCGCTTTGGGACACACCGGATAACATTTCTCTGTAAATTTGCTGCGGGACGGTTTCGAGACCGGTCCCGACAGTGGGTCACCGAAGGTGGGCGGCGGCAAAGGGTTAAACGTACTTAGGTGAAAATCCGTCGGAATTTTTAAAGTGAAGATGCAGCGAACAAAGCGTTTCGGAAGCTGCAAATGATATCTGGCCCAAACCAAATAAGGACCTACACGGAGATTCAATGGCGAATTCCAATCCGAGCGATACACAACCGTCCGCGCTGCCTAAGTCCCCAAAGAAGAAGTACTCACCGCCAACCTTTACTGAATATGGCACCATAAAAGAAATTACGGGTGTAGTTGCAAATATGCAGGCCCTAGATAATCCTTCCGGTCCTAATAAAACCGGTTTTGCATGATTCGGTCTTTTCATTCTACCTGTTCAAAAAGTGAGGCTTGAACGTCTAAATCTAGCGTCCCCTTCTAGCCCGGCACGGAATTCTCATTGTTCCCGCTGTGTCCTCTCCATTCCATCAGGATCTCCGGAATCCAGCCTCCGTCTGCACCGGCTTCACTGCGGGACTTAGACCCGCGCGCTCTTGTTTGCTCAGCCAAGCAATTTGATTCGTTTTTATCTCAGGCCAGCAATGGGCGTTCTAATAAGCGCAGCCCTTTAATTCGTCTGTGGTCACTGAGTCGACTTTTAAAGTGATCTCAATCGAACGTTCTAAAGGGAGCACCGAAAGAGAGCCAAAATGAAAAATCCAAAAGTCGGAGATGAAGACTATCAAGCCGTCACGGACGGTTTGAACGAAAAAGATCCGGCACAATCCGCCGAATTGAAAGAATCTTGTGACGTCTCCCCAAAAAGAGAAGCCAACTCTCGAGGGACTTCGCGTCTTGGTAAGGATCGCGAAGTCACGCGATTAGACGGGTCACCAAAAAAGCTTTATTCAAAACCGACCTTAATTAACTACGGTACCGCACGCGAGTTGGCCAGACGGCTCGGATCGAGTTTTAAATGGCCGGATCTTTTTACCTAGCCCCCTCCCCTTCACACCCTCCATAACAAAAGCGCTCCCGACGATTGCACCTGCGCTCTCTACGGTGGTGCGGGTCCACAGTTTATTTTCTATTTTGTTCGTGCCCGGTAGTGGCATAATACGGCGTTGCATGCCACCCCAAATAAAACGCATGGACGTTGAAGCGGCGAAGTTGGATCTCAATCAACACACACTGGCTCGACTTGATTCCGATTTCGCCCGAGTGATGTACCTTTCTTCACTCAGGGATTTCAATACCGGAGAGTATCATCACCACGGACTGGCGCACTTATATTCAGAAGTTACTGCAAGAGCAGCGATGATGTCCTGCCACGAGGATTTATTTAATCGTCTTACCTCATGTCCGCTAAATTATTTCGTTGAGGAGATTCATCAATTCATTCGCTCGTCGCCCAAGGACTACCAGGGAACTTTAGTTGTATGGAAAACCCTGGAGGGCTACCACGTCGCCGTGCCCTCAAGCTGTGATCCTATAACTGCGGATCTTTTTCGTTCCAATGTTAGGATCGCCATGGAGCTTTTAAAGATTCCTGGCCGCTTTCTCCCGCCGGCGCCCCCACCCGCATCGCAACCCCAGTTACTTGGCCGATGATTTCGGCGTCTTGCGGAAATTCGAATGATCGAGTTTTGCTCGGCGAAAGCGGATGAGCAATTAATAGCAGCCGGTTGTCAATGATCTCGCACCACCCGCATGCATATTCGGATCGCAGGTCCACAAAATAAATCCCTCGATCAAACTCAGACCGAACCGGGCGTGGGCGCGGGTCCCTTCGTTCGGTATCGATCTCAACGAAAGAGCCTGGCCGTAAGAGCGGATACAAGGTGTAGTCGCCGAATCCTACGAAACCATACAAGCGGTGGCGCAAATCCAAGTGCTGGATGAACTCCATTGGCACTCTTCCCCACGTTTCGATCATTCGCGACAACAGGTTGGTTTCGTTCAAATTCAACCCTGCGTCGAACCTGACAGGAAGTTCCAAATATTTGGATGGAGGTTCCGTGGCCTCCAAAGCTTCCGTGAGGTGGGTCTTTTCGATATGCATGCCGGCGTGAAACAACGACAGTTTTTTGACATCTACTCCGTACATTGCCAACAGGCTCGAATAAGCCATCCCATAAATGCTGGCTATCGTGAAAAGCTTATAGATACTGGGAACCGCGGATTTTTCATTTTCAATTTGCGTCAGCCATGGGCTAGAAACCAGGAATTCCGAGTTTCGTTCCGCGTCGGCTATCTGCTTGCTCAACTGGGCCACTTCGCGCGTGGTTAACCCCAGCTGCGTGCGAACTTGTTTTAATCGTTCGCCAGGATTCACAAACCTCCTCACTGAAAGTTTTGATCTTTCCTAGAACAATTTTTATCGGTCTACATCTGACCCCGAAAGTTCTTACCGCGATCCGGGCTCGGATGCTGGTCGCGAGCCTTGCACGTCGACGTGTCGCAAACGAAAAATACCGCAGAAATAGGCGGCGGAATTAAGTGTATACGTCACGACGCTGGCCGCTCTGAATGGCCCTACCAGCCAGATTATTGCCAGAACAACTGTAGAAATTAATTTGAAAGTCAGGCATTTAGCGCTCACATCGAGCTCGAGCTTGGGCATCGGTTTCGATGTATACCTTGCCAGCATCAGATGCAGCTTCATCAATTCAGATACTTGCTTTTGCATGCGACGGACCCAGCGCAACGCTAGCCTCTTACGCTCGCTCTCAAATAATTTTTGGGCTTCGCATGTGCCCTGCTCAGCGATAAAACGTGCGTCGTCATGGGATAAAATCCGTTTCATGGTCTCCGCTTCCATGACAACCGAATCTAGCACTCTTTCGGCTCGCAAATAATCTTCAATCGTCGCACTTTTCGCGCGCCCAGTTTCGATCATCTGCGCAGCGAGTCTTGTGCCCAGAACTAAGATAAGCGTGCCCAGCAGCACGATCGAAAGTAATGCTACAAAGGTCATCGCTGTCTCAATACTTCGAGCAACCGATCTGAAGTACCCGCGACCGTTGTGCGAGTCTTCATGGTCATCATGGCCAAATGCTCTTCAGGTCCTGTTGCCAGACGACTGGCAGCGGCAGGCGCAGCCGACCATAAGCTGATACACCAAACGGTGAGAGTGATCGAATAGGTGACGGGAAGCAGTTCTGTAAGAAACGTCGAAAACTCCCGCATTTGCAAATACAGAAATGCCACGTTTATGACATTGGCTCCAATCCAGATAGCACTCCCTATTGTGATTCCGCCCAAGTTACGTCCCAAAGAAAGCCGGTGTCGCCCAAATAGCCACAGCATGGTCAGCAACAACGCACCCTGCACAAACCTAAGATCGCGTCCTAAATCCGCTGCGACGCGAGACAATGACACCCCTCTGTTCGCGAACAGGTCACAACACGCATAACTCACCGTTATCGCAAAAATGATCCAAAGAAGTCGGGTGAGGGGCCGTAACAGCCCCGGGTAGGGCCGCAGGGACTGTTGCAAGATTTGGATGAGAACCGCGTAGCTGGCGATGATCGTCGCCAATTCACTGTACCAGTACACCGATGCATAATGATCTGGTACGGACAAGTAGAAGATGAGTCGAATGACCTCCACTGCGAGGATGCAGGTAATGTATCCGTAAAATAATCGATACTTCTTCACTAGCGCCGAAAAAATTCCGCGCACCAGCAACGTCGTCTCGAGGGCGATGCATATCCACCAAAGGATATTTGCGGTCATAACACGGAGAGTCCCCGGCGAGGATGGTAACACGGAACGAGCGCCGTAGAGAGGCGTGAAAGCCTCCCCACGGCGGATTCTCTTCTCCTGGCGGCTGCACTGGTGGCAGCCTGTACACGCCAATTACGAGGATACGTCGACGCCGCTATCCGCGATTCGCGATGTACGAACTGGTGGCTAGCGGTGGGAGCGGCGGCCTCGGGGCTCCTCCATCCGCAATCACGATGTTCGAGTTGGTGACTACCGGTGGGAGTGGCGGCCGTGGCGCTCCACCGTCCGCAATCACGATGTCCGAGCTGGTGGCTACCGGTGGGAGTGGCGGCCGTGGCGCTCCACCGTCCGCCACATATCGAGACCCGTTTGTCGAAACAGGATTCCCAACCTTGTAAAGATGGGACAACCTCGGGGCCCCGAACAGTGGCACTGATAGCAATAGAGTTGCTGCTTGAATGGAACCGAGAACCTTTTGTGGATTCATGGTGTCTCCAAAGCGTGGATTCTGGGCTCATAAACACCCAGTTGTAAGCTATGGAAACACAGAACGGACTATGACTCTCGCAATTTGTGATGGAAAGCTTGCGTCGAGATGATTTGCTTGGTGCAGCAACCAGAATTCAAAAAAGAATAATTAGAGCGGCGAAACTTTAAGGTCGCACTCTAGTCCGGAGTGCGAATTATTTCCCTCGTCAACGAAAGATTTAATGGCGGCAATTTGCAGATTTTGATCCCAATCAGGATGACTGACAATGACTTTGGCGCTGATTGCTCCATTTTCGTCACGGTCGCAAATTATCAAAATCGAATTCCACATTTCCTCGGCACCGTTTCGCCGGATCGCCTGTGAGATGCTGACGGATAAGCTTTCGCTTTTCACATGCAATTCGCCGTGCGGCTTGGCGATACATCGTACTTCATACTTGCAGTCGTCCACCGTGAGGCCCCAGTTCTTCTGTTAAAGCTATGTTACATGCCATCTATAACACAAACCTTGTTTTTAATGCTGTTGGTGCATAAATAAACTATTGATAAATTATCGGGTTGTATATTTGTTCGTTACCAGAAATGGCTGCCAGTCCAGTCATTGGGTCTATCCTTACGTGGTTGCTATGCCAAGCACTATCCGGGACAGACAAGACCTGCCACAATCCGCTGTAACATTTATTGCCGTGACTCTACTTACTGACCCTCGTAACAAGCAACATTTATAGAAATGCCCTGCGCCAACGTCAGGAAACAAAAATCTGTGAATCGGACATCGGAGGACTAGGCCTTGCGGTTTGATCTACAAACTCGATTACCCGTGACTGTGTGGATTTGGCGCATGATAAAAGCTCTGGGTACTTTCGCCACCCTCTTGACAGGCGCAGCGTTGCTTACCGCAAACCTAAATCCCCTCAACGGGAACGAAACATTCAGTATTCTATGTGGAGCAATACTGCTGTCCTTAGGATTGATTTATTTGTTCTCTGAACTTAAAGAATGGATGAAGAGTAGACAATTGAGCAAACCATCCTGACGGCAGTTCCAACTGCTGATCGCAGGGTTATCTCACGAACTAACTTGCGAAGGAAATCGACAGTTCAGAGGATTCGACTTCGGACTCAACACTCGGTAGACTGCCGCTGCCTCCAGCGCGAATAGTACGCTCTCTGGCAGGCGAAAATCCCTTAAGTCAAAACCATAATGGCTTAAAGTCAAAAAATATGGTGATGCAGGAAAATCGATAACCATGTCCGCACCATACGACTGCACCCTCTCCGGAGCCTGACGATGCCGAAGCCAACAACTGAGCATTCATCGAATTCCATACCAAGGCTGCGCCGCGCGGCAGTAAAACAAATTCTAATCGCTGCTCTCGCGCTCTTCTCTGCGACAACCCCGTCAGCCTCCGGATCGTCCTACTATCCAAACCGGCTGCAAGATTCAAAAGCCGTCTATTTGGATAGCGCTGAGTTTTCCGTTCACGGTGATGGCCAAAGTGACGACACTGACGCTTTACAGTCCGCCATTAATAAAGTGCAGCGCGATAGAAATCAAGGCATCGTATTTGTTCCCAGTGGCCGTTATCGCTTGAGCAGGACGATTTATATCTGGCCCGGCATTCGCCTCATTGGTTTCGGCGCGACTCGCCCAACTTTTGTGCTGGCGAAGAATACTCCGGGCTTTCAAGAGGGACCGGCCTACATGGTATTTTTCGCGGGCTCGCGTCCCGCGGGATTTCAGAATATCGGCGTATCGCAGATGAAAGGAGCGACGGAGCCCCCGGACGCCAGTCCCGGAACGTTTTATTCCGCGATCAGCAATATCGATATCGAAATTCAGGATGGAAATCCCGGAGCTGTCGGCATTCGCGCGCGATATGCGCAACATTGTTATTTGTCCCACATGGATTTTTATCTCGGCTCCGCTCTAGCGGGAATTCACGATGGCGGCAACATCGCCATCGATCTGCATTTTCACGGCGGGCAATACGGCATATGGACCCGCAAGCCCTCGCCCGGATGGCAATTCACCGTGATCGATTCCACGTTTGAAGGACAAACGCAGGCGGCCATTCGCGAGCATGAAGCCGGACTCACTTTGATTCGTTCCGGCTTCAAGAACGTTCCCACCGCAATTTCTATCGATGCCAATTACGCCGATGAGTTGTGGATCAAGGATGGGCGCTTCGAAAACATAAGCGGCCCCGCGTTGGTCATCAGTAACGAAAACAATCACCGGACT
>Ga0193751_1001658_pt1 | contig 14090 bp, 11 predicted proteins | sample L1c2metaG_FD_143050 | JGI IMG/M metagenome (GOLD analysis project Ga0193751, IMG submission 143050) | Soil microbial communities from a riparian zone of the East river system, Colorado, United States - L1c2 | ecosystem: Environmental > Terrestrial > Soil > Riparian zone | place: USA: East River... | reverse complement strand
CATCAAGATCGACAAAAGCTGGGACCCAGACCAGCAGGACGTCGACCACGTGGAAATGCGCCCGGGTCAGTTCATCATCTTCACCGCGCGATGCATCCACGGGTCCAATCCCAACATCAGCAACCGCCAGCGGATGGGCTTCGCCATCCGCGTCGTGCCTACCCATGTGCGCGTCTACGGCGGCATGACCGAGTTCGACGAGTTCGGTCATCACTTCGATCTCAGCAAGCACGGCTGCGTTCTCGTCAGCGGGCGCGACGAGCTCGGGCACAACCGCATGCGGCACGCGAACGCCCGGGGCGAGCCCTTCCGCCCACTCGAAGCCATGGCGACCTGACCGCAGACCGTCCACCAACCTGACGACAACCGAAGGAGCCAGGCATGACCACGACCCTGATGTTCGGCGAGCGGCTTGCCGAAAGTCCCGTCTACGTGAACTTCCGCGACCACCGGTTCTTCCACGCGGTCGACAGCCTCGACCTGACCAAGGAACAGGCCGCCGTCCTCATCGAGCAGTGGTGGCACCCGCTGCACTACTTCCCGACGTTCCTCGCGCGCTGCGTCGCGGTGCTGCCCGACATCGCCTCGAAGAGCGCGATCACCCGCATCCTCAACCAGGAGGTCGGTGGCGGCAACGCGGCCCAGGCACATGAGGTGATCTACCTCGACTCGATGCGCAGGTGCGGCATTGACCCCGGCCGGATCAGCGGCGCGGCCCCGTACCAGGAGACCGCCGCCCTCGTCGAGGGATACCGGACGGCGACCGATACGCGGGAGGCCGCGCTCGGGTTCATCTTCGCCACCGAAAACACCGACCTGCTCATGGTCTCAAGCATCGGCCGGGCCATCGAGCGCACGACCGGGATCAGCGACAACGAGTGGGTCGCCATCCACGTGGCCCAGGAGCCCGGTCACGTCGAGGAGGCGAACCACGCGCTGCTCGCTGACTTCACCGCCGAGGAGGAGCAGGCCGTGCTCGAGGCCGCCGACGAGATGTGGCGGCTGTGGACGGCGTTCTTCGACCGGCTCGCGCTCGAGGCCGACGTCAAGGCGACCGCATCACGGTGACCGCGGTGGACGACATCCGGGCGACCTACCTGCGCTTCCCTGCGTGGACGCAGCACTTCTGGACCTGGCAGACCGGCAAGGCCCTGCCGGGCCAGAAACCGCTGCTGCGGCACACCTGGGCGTCGTACCTCGCCGTGACGCTGACGCTGTTCTTCTCCGGCCTGGCGGTCTCGACGAGCGCGCTGGCCGGGTGGGCGCTTACCGTCGCCGCCGAACGCATGTTCGTTCTCGTGATCGCCCACCAGGCGCTGCACCGTCGCTTCTCGGGCCGTCCGGGCCTGGACAGGTTCTGGGGGGAAACGGTGACAGTGCTGTCGGTCTTCCACACGTTCCAGGACTTCAAGGAAGAGCACTTCGAAAACCACCACCGCCGTGAGGTCTTCGCGACCGAGGCGGACCCGCCGGTGCAGTTCCTGCTCGACCTCGGGTTCCGGCCAGGGCTGTCGCGTCAGCAGCTGTGGCGGCGGGCCTGGCTGGTGTTCTTGTCGCCGGTCTTCTACTGGCGCGGCGCGCTTGGCCGGTTCGGCAGCAACGTGCGGTCCGGGACGCTGCGCCGCGTCTGCTTCGCCGCGTGGCTGGGCTGGTGGCTTTCGCTGCCGTTCTGGCTGCCGCACGGCCTGCTCGCGCTGGTGCTCGCGTTCGTCCTGCCGGTCATCCTCTTCGCGCAGCTTAGCGCGCTGCTGGACCGGCTTGGGGAACATGAGTGGCTCGCGCCGCGCAACCCGGAGTTCGGCAGGCGCTTCTACACTGCCGCGAACACCGCGGCGCGCTTCTGCGGCGGCGCGGTGCCGACGCGTTCGCTGCCTGCGGGCGAGCAGTTCGCGGCCTGGGTCCGCTGGACCGTGGCGACGCTGTGCTACCACCTTCCGGCCCGCCTGCTCGTCGTCGTCGGCGACCTGCCCAACCACGACTATCACCACCGGTACCCGTCCACGCCAGAGTGGACGACCGCCGCCTACGCGCGTCAGCGGGACATCGACCAGGGTCCCGAGGGCCCGCCGTACCAGGAGGTGTGGGGCATGGGCGCGGCCATCGACCGGCTCTTCCGCTCCTGGCAAGCGATTGGCTCCTGGGAGGGAACGACCACCGATGCGCTACTACCTCGTTGACACCTTCGCGGATGCCGGGCACCTGGGCAATCCCGCGGCCGTCGTCCCGCTGCCCGCGTTGCCGGGCAGCGGCCTCATGCAGGATGCGGCGCACCGCATCGGCGTCCCGACCACCGCGTTCGTCGCGCCGATCGCGCCCGGCGAGTACCGCGTGCGCTGGTTCACGCCGTTCGCGGAGATCAACCTGTGCGGGCACGCAACGATCGGCAGCGCCCGCCACCTGTTCGCACAGGCCGAGAGCGCCGGAAGCCGCCGACTGCGGTTTGTGTCCGATAATGGCGTGCTTTATACATATAAGGTGCGCGATCTCATCGCCATCGACCTGCCGAAGGCGGTGCTGACCAACTGCGACCCACCGCCGGGCCTGCTCGAAGCGCTCGGCGTGGAGCAGGCCGTGAGCTGCGCCGTGTCGAGCGACGACGTCCTTGTCGAGCTCACGTCGGCCGGCGCGGTCGCCGCCGTATCCCCGGACTTCGCCGCGCTCGCGGGCCAGCCGTTCCGCGGGCACATTGTGACCGCGCCCGGAGCACCGGGGGCCGACTTCGTGTCCCGCACCTTCTTCCCTTCGCTCGGCGTCGACGAGGACCAGGTCTGCGTCACCGCCCACTGCAAGCTCACGCCGTTCTGGTCGCGACGGCTCGGCCGGCGGTCGCTTACCGCGCTGCAGCTGTCCCAGCGCGGCGGGCGGCTGGAGGTCGAGGACGGCCCGGACGGAGTACGGGTACTGGGCAGCGCGGTGCCGCGCGGCGGCGCGCGGGAACTCGCGCTGGACGCGGTGGACACCAGCTAGGAGCCTGCTGGACGAATCCCACGTCACCATGATCAATCTTGCTAAGCCGCAGTTCAGTGGCTTTGGGGTCTGGATCGAGACAGGGCTATTCAGTGCCCTAGGCGCGACCGAGGAGGACGAAGGTGAGCCCAGCGGAACTGCCCGCGCTGCTGCTGGCACTCGCGGTGATCGTGGCCGCGGCGCGCCTCCTGGGCTGGCTCGCTCACAGGCTCGGCCAGCCCGCGGTGATCGGCGAGATCGTGGCCGGCATCCTGCTCGGACCCACGCTGGCCGGCGGCGTCGTCTCCCCGGCCATCTTCCCGGCTGGCGTGCGGCCGGCGCTGACGGCGCTCGCCAACGTGGGGGTCTGCGTCTTCATGTTCTTCGTCGGCCTGCACCTCGACCGCGCGCTGCTGCGCGGCCAAGGCCGCATCGCGGCCACCGTCTCGGTCAGCGCCATGGTGCTCCCCTTCGGCCTGGGCGTGCTGCTGGCGATCTACCTCGCCGCGCGGCATCCCACCGGTAACCGGCTGGCGTTCGCCCTGTTCATCGGCACCGCGATGTCGATCACGGCCTTCCCGGTGCTGGCGCGAATCCTCAGCGACAAGGGGCTGGTCAAGACGCCGATCGGTGGCCTGGCGCTCGCCTGCGCCGCGCTGGACGACGTGCTTGCCTGGTCGCTGCTGGCCGCGGTCGTCGCGATCGCCGAGGCGAGCGGGCACCCGTGGCGGGTGCTGCTCTTGGCGCCCTTCGCCGCCGTCCTGCTCAAGGTGACCGGCCCGCTGCTGGCGCGGGCGGGGCACCATCTGCGCGCCGGGCCGCTGGCCAGCGGCGCGGTGCTCGTGGCCGGAGCGGCCGGCTTGGCGCTGTGTGCCGAGGCGACCGACTTCGGCGCGTTCTTGTTCGGCGTCGTCGTGCCGCGCGATGTGGTGCCGGAGCTGACCGCGCGGGTGCTGCCGCGGGTCGAGGCGGTCAACTCGTTCGTGCTGCTCCCGGTTTTCTTCTTGATCGTCGGCCTCAAGGTTGACCTGGCTCAGGCCGACATCAGCCGCCTCGCCGAGCTGGCGCTCATCCTGGCGACCGCCGTCGGCGGCAAAGGGGTCGGCGCTTACGTGGGGGCACGGGTGTGCGGTGCGCGGCCGCGGCACTCGGCCGTTCTCGCGACGCTGATGAACACCCGCGGCCTCACCGAGCTGATCGCCCTCACCGTCGGGTTGCAGCTCGGCCTGCTCGACCGGGCCCTGTACTCGCTGATGGTGGTGATGGCGGTGGTGACCACCGCGATGACCGGTGTGCTGCTGCGCCTGATCTACCCGCCCGACCGCGTCCGCCAGGACATCGCCGCACGCGGCGCCGCCGCGGCGAAGCCTCCGGCGGCCACGGGCCATGCCAGCGCCGCGGCGCGCGCTGCTGAGGACACGGCATGGCCGGGACCGCTGCCGAAGGAGGGATAGCCGTGTACCCGTGCCAGGACCTCGATCCGCGCTCGCCCGGAACGCGGTGAGCCAGGTGACCGTGACGACCACGAACTGGCTGCAGCGGTCACCGTCGCCAACGGCCGCCGGGCGCGTGTTCTGCATTCCGCACGCCGGCTGCGGCGTCAGCATCTTCCGCAACTGGCCCGAGCAGCGGGACCGTGTCGAGTTCCTGCCGGTCGACCTGCCCGGCCGCCTGACCCGGTTCGGCGAGCCCATGCCCGAGACCTTCCAGGATCTGGCCGCGGCCATCGTCGATGGCCTCAAGCCGCACCTGGACGTGCCCTTCGCCCTGTTCGGTCACTGCTGGTCGGCACTGGCCGCGTACGAGGTGGCGATCCATCTTGGCCGGGCGGGCCTGCCGGACCCGGTCCGGCTGTATGTGTCCTCACAGCCGGCGCCGCAGGACGAGCTGGTCTCGCGCATGATGGACATGAACGAGACCGAGCTCGCCGAAGAGCTGGAGAAGGTGGTCAGGGACATGGGCCAGCAGCCGCACCCGGAGCTGGTCGCGATCTACGTCAACATCCTGCGCGCGGACCTCGACGTGAGCCGGCGCTACGTGGCGTCGGACCCGGCGGCGCTGCCGTGCCCGGTCACCGCGATCGGGTGGAGCGAGGACACCGAGGTCACACCCGAGCAGATGAGCGGATGGTCGGCGTGCGGCGATACCAGCTTCGTCGTCTTCCCTGGACGGCATCACCGGTTTATCGACGCTCCGCCGGAGCTCATCGGCATGCTGTCGGATTTGTGACCGCTCAGCGCCGGTGCAGGGCGATCGGCACCGAGCGGTACCCGCGCAGGAAGCTCGACTCCATCCGCACCGGCTCCGCGGTGAGCTCCGCGTCGCTGACGACGGCGGCGAGGGTGCGCAACAGCGACTCGATCTCCATCCGCGCCAGGTTCGCGGCTATGCAGTGGTGCGTGCCCGCGCCGAAGCTGAGGTGTGCGTGGCGCCGCACGCACAGTCGCATCTCGTCCCCGCCGTCGAACACGTCCTCGTCACGATTGCCTGACCGCAGCCAGAGCGTGACGAGTTCGCCGCGGCGCATCGTCACCCCGCCGATCTCCAGGTCGCCGAGTAGCGTCCGCAGGACATGGTTGACCGGCGCCTCGAAGCGGAGGAGTTCCTGCGCCGCAGCGGCGAAGTCCGCCGCCCCGTCGCGCAGCTGGCTCCAGAACGGCCGCTGGGTCAGCATCGTCACCGGGAGCGAGGTGAGGACGTAGCGCGCCGAGGCGTTGCCGCCCAGGATCAGGTCGTGGCAGTTCATGATCGCGGCTTCGTAGCGCAGCGGCGCGCCGTCGATCCGGGCGTGGGCGAGAACGGTGGCGACGTCGTCGCCGGGCGCGCGTCGCTTGCTCGCGATCAGCCTGGCGCAGTACTCCAGCAGCTCCACGTGGGCGGCGATCTGTGCCGTCGCGGTCGCGTGCCCGGATCCGCTGAACGCTGTCTGGCACAGCTCGGCGATCCGGCCCCGGTCAGGGCCAGGGACGCCCACCAGATCGCACGCCACCGCCGTGAGCAGCGGCGCGGCGACCGACTGGACGAAGTCGACCGACGGTTGCGCCGCCGCCTCGGACACCAGCCGCCGGGCGAGCGCGCTGGTGCTGTCGGTAAGCCGCCGGACCGCCTTGGGCGAGAACGCGGGCTCGAGGATGCGGCGCATCCGGGCGTGCACCGGGTCATCGGCGACGAGCACGGACATGCCGCCGGCGCTGGCCCCGGCCGCGCCGTCGGTTGCCTTCTCGCCGAGGCGCTGCCCCCGCTCGGACGACAGCAGGGCGCTGTGCCGGAGCACCTCCCTGATCTGCCGGTAGCGTGTCACCGCCCAGTGGCTGCGGGACCCCGCGCAGCGGAGCGGGACGCCCGCCCGCCGCATCGTCCGCCAGATCCGTTCCGGCCGCTCGGTCGCGTACAGCATCGGGTCGGACAGGTCTATGGCGAGTACCTGGCTGAGGTCGTCGTCGGGATGGGCCGGCCTGCTGGCCTGGGCGGGCGCACCGATCCGGGACATCACCGGTCACCGCTGCGCGCGGCCTGCGCGTCGACCAGCGCGGCGAGCTCGCGCGCTGTCAGCGCCTCGAGCACGTCCTTGACCGCGAGCTGCACCCCGAACTCGTTGGTGCACAACTCGATGAGCCTGAAGACCAGCAGGGAGTGGCCGCCGAGGACAAAGAAGCTGGCGGTAACGCTGACCTCGTCGACCCCCAGAATTTCCCGGAACATGGCGGCCACCCGGGCCTCGCTTGGCGTGGCCGGCGCGACGACGGGCTGCAGCGCGGTCGCGCTGTTGCGATCGATCCGGCCGAGCAGCTGTTCCACGTCAATCTTGCCGTTGACGAAGGTGGGGATCGCGTCCACCTCGGTGACCGTTGCCGGAATCATGTGCTCGGGCAGCAGCCGGCGGGCGTGCGAGACCAGCGCGGGGACGGAGACCGGCTGGCCGGCGGACGGCACCACGAAGGCCGCGATCTCGCCGTCCCGGCCGGGTACCACGCTCACCACGCACTGCGCTATGTCGCGGTGCTCGGCGACCACGGCTTCGATCTCGGCGAGCTCGATGCGCACGCCGCGGATCTTCACCTGCCGGCCGATACGGCCGAGGTGCTCGAGCACACCGTCGGCGCGGAAGCGGCACAAATCACCAGTGCGATACATCCGGCCGCCCGGCAGGCCAAACGGGTCAGGCAGGAAACGCTCGGCAGTGAGCCCGGGTCGGCGGTGATAGCTCTGCGCGATGCCGACCTCGCCGCCGACGTACAGCTCACCGGGCACACCGACCGGCGCCGGCTGCAGGTTGTCGTCGAGCACGTAGACGCGGCGGTGCTCAGGCGGCCGGCCGACCGGTACCGGCGCGTTCGGCTCCACGGGCAGGACCGTCTCGGCCACGCAGCCCAGCTCGGTCGGGCCGTAACAGTTGATTATTCCGGCCGCGAAGCGCTCGTGGAAACCGTCGCGGACCCGCGGCGTCACCGGCTCGCCGCCGCAGAAGACCCAGCGCAACGAGGGGCAGCTCCCTGGCTGCGTGCGGTCGTAGAACGGCGGCATCATCGATGGCACCATGAACATGGTGGTGACCTGGTAGCGGTCGATAGTGTCGCGCAGCTGGACCGGGTCGCGGTTGGCGTCCGGCGGGCATATCGCCACCCGGCTGCCGCAGTACAACGGCCAGAAGATCTCCCAGATCGACACGTCGAAGCCATAGGAGGTCTTGAATAGCGCGGTGTCGCCTGGCCCGTACGGGTAGGACCGGTGCAGCCAGAAGATGTCGGCGAGCGCGCCATCGACCGGGTACGCCACGGCCTTCGGCCGGCCGGTGGTCCCTGACGTATAGAGCATGTGGATGAGGTGGTTACCCGGCTCGGGGGGCAGGTCGTGAGCGGGCTGGCGCGCCCAGAGCGGCGCGTCGGTGTCCACCGCGAGCACCTGCCATGAGCCGGCCGGCAGCCGTGGCCGCGTCCGCTCGTCGGTCAGGACGGCGACCGGGGCCGAGTCCTCCAGCATGAAAGCCATGCGAGCGTCCGGCAGCCCCGGGTCGATGGGGACGTATGCCGCGCCGGTCTTGGCCACCGCATACAGTGCCACCATCAGCTCGAGGCTGCGGTGCATGCTGACCGCGACGAACCCGCCGGGCCGCGCCCCCACTGCCCGCAGGTGCCGCGCGAGCCGGTTGGCGCGCGCGTTGAGCTTGGCGTACGTGAGACTGCCCCGGTCGCTGACGAGGGCTACCGCGCCGGGGGTCCGGCGGACCTGCTCCTCGAACGGCTGCGTCATCGTCGTGTACCCGATGTCGGGGCACCGATAGCGGTGGAGCGCCTGCAGGATCCGGTCCCGTTCCGCCGGCGGCACCGGTGACAGCGCGAAGACCGGCTTGTCCGGCGCGGCGGCCACCAGCCCGAGCAGATGGGCGAACATATCGGCGAAGCGAGCCGCGGTCGCCCGGCCGAACCGACTGGGCGCGTAGCCCAGCACCCCGGCCAGGTCGTCCTGGCCCTCCCGCAGCGTTAGCGACAACTCCCACCGACCGCCGGTGCCGGGCACGTCGGCACGGGCGCGGCCAGCTTCCGCGCGCGGCACCAGGTCGAAGAATGCCTGCGCCAGGGGCACGGTCCCGCTCGCCGTGGGCAGAGCGAGTTCCGCGGCGACCGCGGCGAACGCCGGGCCGTGCTCGGCGGCCTCACACACGGTCGCGCGCACCCGACGCACGGCCTGCCGGAATGTCGGCGTTCCGTCGAGCCCGGTCCGCAGCGGCACGAACGTGCCGCGCGCTCCCTGGGCGGCAGGCGATGCCGCGATCACCACGTCCCGTTGCCCGGACAGCTGCGAGAGCAGCACCTTGTACGCGGCGAGCAGCACCACGTACAGGCTCGTGTCCTCCGTCCCCGCGAGGCGCTGCAGAGGCGTGACCGTCCTGGCATCGGCCTCGACCGGGACGAAGCGGGTCTTCGACGTCCGTGCCGCGGTGCGGGGCCGGTCGGCCGGCAGATCCAGGACTGGCAGGTTGCCGGCGAGCTTGCGCCGCCAGTAGTCAAGCGCGGCCGGAGCGCCGTCACCGACCGCCGGTCCCCCGGCCGACCCGCTCCGGATCTGCTGGCCGTGGTGCTCCAGCGTGGTCATGCCTTCACCTGAGGCTTCGTCGCGGTGATGGCCGGGGAGGCCGGCCCGGTAGGTGTTGGCGGCCAGGTGGGCGTGGCCAGTCCGCCGGGTGTGGCCGGCTCCGCCGGGGCGGACGGCTCCTCCGCTTCGTCTGCGGTGCCGTCGCCGTCCGCGTCCTCGGTCCTATCCGGCAGCTCGGCGTCCAGGTGGCGGAGCCGCGGGTACAGCGCCCCGCCGAGAACGCTCGCTGCGATCAGCACACCCATCAGCATGATCAGCAGCGCGAAGCCGCGCCCGGGGCCGTTGCCGACGAGCACCCGCAGGACCGGTGAGCGGACCTCGTCTCGCCCGACAAGCGGCACGAAGACCCGGTCCGCGGTGAACCCCGCCAGGGCGTAGGCCAGCAGCTGGGGGGCTGAGAAAGCCATGCCGAGCAGCGCCATGGTGCGGCCCAGCAGCCTCGGTTCGATCCTGGTCTGCCACACGACCTGGTTGCAGGTGATCACGATCGCCGAGCTGCCCAGAACCACGAATCCGGCGGCCGCGATCAGGGCGGTGTCCGGCCGCAGCGCGCCCACGACCATCGCCGCCCCCATCAGCAGCGAGAACCCGAGAATCGCGTCGATCCGCCGGCGCGGCCCGCCCCAGGCGCTCATCGCCACGCTGGCGACCACCATGCCGATGCCCGCGACCGACATGACCGTGCCGAGCGCGGCCGGCGAGCCGAGGGCCAGGACGAGCGGGGTGATCAGGAGCTGGACGAAGCCGCCGCAGAAGTTCACCAGGGCGGTGACCACGAGCAGGGCGACCAGCCCGGGGCGGGCCGCGATGTAGTGCCACGCCTGGCCGAAATCGTGCAGCAGGGACGAAGGCGTGGTGGCCCGGGGGGCAGCTGCGTCCGCGCTCTCGCAGGATCCGGGAATCCGCACCGCGGCGAGGGTGAGCAGTGCCAGGGCGTAGGACAGGCAGTCCATGAGGATGACGCCGGAGATGTGGATGGCAAGCAGCAGAAAGCCCGCGGCCACCGGCGCCACGAGCCGGCTCACCCCCTCCGCGAGCATCCGCATCCCATTCGCCCGCCCGAGCTGCCGCTTGCCGACCAGAGCGGGAATCGCCGACTCGAAGGCCGGCATCTCCAGCGCTCCGAGCGCCGAGATGCAGGCCACCACGAGGTAGAGGTGCCACACGGCAAAGCTGCCGACGGCCAGCGACGCGGCCAGCGCCAGCATGACGATGCTGGCGCCGACGTTGCTCACCACGAGCGCCCGCCGTGGTCCCCACCGGTCGACTAGGGGGCCGGTGAAGGGGGAGGCGAGGACGAACGGCAGGTACGCGAGCGCGTAGACCAGGCCGAGCGTCGTGACCGAGCCGGTGTGCAGGTAGGCGTACACGCCGAGCGCGAAGCTCGACAGCCCGGACCCGGCCAGCGAGGCGAACTCCCCGGACCACAGGATCGCGAAGGCGCGGAACCCGGATGGCGGAGCGGTCATGACACCGATGCCTCGCCTCCTGTATGCGGTGATCACCTATCTGGCGTCTGAGCGGAGCACTCGTTCGAGCCGGGAGAGCCCGGCCGTCAGTTCGGCCGACGTGCCGCCGAAGCCGAGCCGCGCGTGACCGCGGAATCGGTCACCGAAGCAGGCACCTGGCACCAGCAGCACCCGGTGCTCCTCGGCGAGGCGGCGGCAGACGCGGACCAGGTCGGGCTGGCCGGGGAACTCGACGAACGCGGTGACGCCGCCCTGCGGCTCAGTGAATCGCACCAGGTCGGGGACGCTGCTGGCCCACTCGCGCAGGAGGTGCAGATTGGCGGCGGCGTGTTGCTGCTGTATCGCGACGATGCGGTCGGCGTTGCGCACGGCTTGCTCCGCGAGGAACTCCAGCACCGGGGACACGTAGAGGGCGATGTAGTCGCGCAGCAGCGCCATCGCTGCCAGCAGCGGCGGCGGCGAGAGGCACCAGCCGACGCGCAGGCCGGCCAGTCCGTAGCTCTTGGAGAATGTGCCGAATGCGATGCACCGGTCGTACCGGTCGGCCGGCAGCGCCAGTGTATGGCCGGTGTAGGTGAGCTCGCCAAAGGCGTGGTCCCACACCAGCCAGGCTCCGGACGCGGCGGCGATCTCGATCAGTTCGTCCTGCTGGGCGGGCGTGATCGAGATGCCGGTCGGATTATGCGGGAAGTTCACCACGATCATCGCCGGGCGGTGCGACGCGAGGCGACGCAACATCGGCAGGTCGGCCGTGAAGCCGTTGCCCGCGTCCAGCGGCCACCGGGTGACCCGGCAGCCCCGGGCCGCCGCAATGTCGTACAGCTGCTGGTAGGCGGGATCCACGACGATGATCTCGTCACCGGGCGTCAGCACGGTGTGCATCACGAGGTAGATCGCCTCGCTCGACCCGTGCGTGACCATCATCCGCTCGACGTCGCCGCCGCACCAGCGGTCGGCCAACGCGGCGCGCAGCCGCATGCCGCCGTAACTCTCGCTGTCATGGAAGACCATCGGATCCAGGTCAGACAGCTCGAACCCGCAAAGCTTTTGCAGCTCGGCCATGGACAGGTCGCGTACCCCACTGCTGCCGATGTCGTGATCGACGTTGTGGTAGTAGTCGCGCATCCAGGCCTCGAGCTTGGCTACGGCGATGTCCATGTCCCGAAGTCAGTCCAGTCGCGTGCTAGTTGATCCGGCCGGACGCCAGGCCCATGGTCCGGCGCGGGTGCGGGCAGGTGGAGCATCCCGCCGCCGCTCACGCTATGCGCCGGGGTCGCAGCGGTGCTGTCACGTGAAGCTGTGACGCCGGTGCCCGAAGGCGTGGTCCGCGTGAGATCGTCCTCGTTTCATGTGACAGCTCTCGCCACGGTGGCATGGCTAGCCTCGGCCTCATGAATCCCTTTGATGACCCCGACGGCACGTTCGTGGTACTCGTCAACGACGAGGAACAGCACTCGCTGTGGCCGAGTGCCATGGCCGTCCCGGCCGGCTGGCAGGTCGTTCAAGGCGAGGCCAGCCGGCAGTCCTGCCTGGACTACATCGAGGCGAATTGGACCGACATCCGGCCGCGCAGCGCTCGGCGCGACACCGTGCCGGCCGGCTGAGCGGCCGCCGCCCAGCGCTCGCTGACATGCATCGACCGGCACCGTCGCTTGTCATGGGCGGACAGGTCTCCGACTTCGACCGCCGCTGGCTCAAACACTACGGCCGTCGTAGCTCGGCTGCCGAGATCTGGCTGCTGTGCTTCCACCATGCGGGCGGCACCGCCGCTTGTCATGGGCGGACAGGTCTCCGACTTCGACCGCCGCTGGCTCAAACACTACGGCCGTCGTAGCTCGGCTGCCGAGATCTGGCTGCTGTGCTTCCACCATGCGGGCGGCAGCGCCGCGATATTCCGCAAGTGGCCCGAGCTGATCTCGCCGGCGGTCGAGCCGATCGCGGTGCAACTGCCCGGGCGTGCCGACCGGTTCAACGAGCCGGCGTTCGAGCACATGGCCCCGCTCGTAGACGCGCTTGCGGATGTGGTCACGCCGCTGCTTGACCGGCCATTCGCGTGTTACGGCGTCAGCATGGGTGCCCGCGTGGCGTGGTCGCTCGCCCTGGCACTGCGCAGGCGAGCCATGCCGATGCCTGTCGGGCTCTTCCTCGCCTGCGAACCCGCACCTCTGCACGACGACGGCACCCGGCCGTGGGAGAACCGGCCCGACGGGCTCGAGGGATACCTGCGGGACCTGGGCGGCACACCGCCCGAGGTACTCGCCGAACCGGAGTTGGTGCGGGCTCTACTGCCCACGCTGAGCGCTGATCTCACCGCGCTGACCACGGCCACGGTCCGCCCGGTGACGCCACTGGACGTGCCGATCCGGGCCTTCGCGGGCACCGAAGATTTTGTGGCGCCCCCGGACTGGATGGCTGGATGGCGAGCCGAGACCTCGGCGCGTTTCGAGCTCGACCTGATCCCGGGCGGGCACTTCTTCGACCCGGCCGGCGAGCGCCGCGTGATCCGCACGATCGGCGCCGGTCTCGCCCGGGCCAGGCCTGGGAGTGAGCCTTTGTGACCGGGGAAGTGCGGACCATAACCCCGCTTGTCGCTGAAGCAGCGCAGCGGTTCCCCGACGCGCCGGCGCTCCGCGATAGCGCCGGCAGGACGCTCCGTCATGCCGAGCTGCACGATCGCGCGGCGGAAACGGCGCGCTTTCTTACCAGCCTTCACCTCGACCGCGGCAGGCCAGTGGGCATGCTCGTCGACCATCGCATCGAGTCAGTCGTGGCAATGCTAGGGATTCTCAACGCGGGCCATTGCTACCTGCCCATGGATCCCCGGTGGCCGCAAGCCCGCATAGAGGCCCTGGCGGAGCAGCTCGAACTCGAGTGCCTCTTTACTGACGAGAGCAGTTACCGCAGGACTATCGACATGCCGTGGCGGGTGCCGACCCTGCGCCACCTCATCCGCCTGGACGTGGAAACCGCCAGCTGGCCTACTGGCTTCGACCCGGCCGCTATCACCACCCTGTGGGATGAGGTCGCGGCCAGCCCTGACCGAGCCGAGGCCGCAGGTTTCGGCACCTTCGAACCCTCCTCCGGCCGGGATATGGCAGCGGCCTACTACCGCCACGTCGATGAACTAGCGTCACAATTTCTGCGTCCTGACACACGTGTCCTCGAGATCGGATGCGGCACTGGCGAGGTGGCCGCGCTGATCGCGCCCCGAGTGGCTGAGTACGTCGGGGTGGACCCGTCCACGACGGCTCTTGGCCGTCTCGCGAAAAGATGCGCTACCGCCCGAGGCGTCGCCGGTTTCGCGCACAGCCTCCCTGACGTGGGAGAGCACTTCGATGTAGCGATCTTCTCCAGCGTCGTTCAGTTCTTTCCTAGCATCGATTACTTCATTACGGCCGTCATTGAGGTATCCAGGCACCTGACCGCCGGCGGCACGATCGTGATCGCCGATCTTGTCGCCCCGCGCAGCGAAGAGCACGGCGGGCTGCGGCTGCCACCTGGATTCTTCAGCAACGTGGTCGCATCTTTGAACGGCGTAGGCTCGTGCACCGTCGTGTCACGCGGGGCCACGGAAGGGCTCCC
>Ga0193751_1001657_pt1 | contig 14095 bp, 16 predicted proteins | sample L1c2metaG_FD_143050 | JGI IMG/M metagenome (GOLD analysis project Ga0193751, IMG submission 143050) | Soil microbial communities from a riparian zone of the East river system, Colorado, United States - L1c2 | ecosystem: Environmental > Terrestrial > Soil > Riparian zone | place: USA: East River... | reverse complement strand
CAATAGCCGGCATGATGTTCATCACCGCCGCCATCGCGCTCCCTTTTTCTTTCGCGGGATACAAATTCGCGTGGCTCAATCGAGGCCTGATCACCGCTTCCGGCCTGGTCAGCCTGGCGTTCGGCCTATTTATCTGTTACCACATCGGCCTCGTCGATGGCTTGTTTACCAGCCGTCCCACCTGGACGCCCAACTAGCCCTGCTCACGATTTATCGGAAGCGATTGATCTGTACGTTTCTAAGACCGCCTCGGCCAATCGGCCTCTCTTGGCAAGATCTTCCAGGTGTTCGTATAAGTCAGTTCGATGGTCCTTATTTTTCTTTCCTAGACCGACCACGGAAACCGCTCTAATATCTTCAAATACCCGGTAGACAACACGGTAGTCGCCGTAGTGAAAGCTGCGATAGTGCCCAAGGATACCTGACAGCTCCTCTGAGCAGCTGAATGGGTTGACATGTATCTTTTTTTCAAACTCTTTCTTAAGCGCGTTGCGAACATTCTTCGGAAGGTTTTTCACATCTTTCAGAGCATCGTCCGTAAATACAGAGCGGTACAAATCACTTCTCTCCAAACGCCTCCTCAAAAGAGTGCAACTTTCCGAGCCGGGTGTCCTTTTCCAGACTCTCGGAAACACCCAATATCTGGTTAAAAAGCCTTTGATTGCCGATAATTTCCAACGTTTCGATTACCGCTCGTAGCTGTTTCACGATTTCGTCAAAGTACTTTTTATCCAGCAAAAGCTTTTCATCTTCTTCGTCATTGCCCGAAATCACCACCACCTGATTGCCACGAGCCATTCGCAGTGTTGCTCTTTGTTTTTGCCTAAGCTCCGATCGATTCACTATTTTTTTCTCTGGCCGGGTTAGTGCGCTGGCACTCATACTTACGCCTCTTGTGTACGGATTGTACGTATCTTATGTACATAGTGTACTAATTCTGCAACACTCTTGTCAATGGGGTTCGGCAACTACAGGTGACTCGTCGTAATTGAGCACCACCCTCGCGATCCACATCTCGCCTTAATTATTTGTACTATATAGTAAATTATCATTGACGTAACCAACAATTGGTCGTATTGTGGTCCCTCCACGCGTCTCCGGTTTGCGACCAGAAAACACAAATGTCTACCGTGCCCTTCCGCTCGCACACCACTCGTGGTCTGTCTCCACGCGTCTCCCCAAGTTCGATCGCCGGCCGCATCGGTCTCTCGCTCACGGTGCTGCTCGTATTAGCCGGCTTCGCCAACGCGCAGCTTCAACAGCCCTTCGTGTACACCACCCGCGGCGCTATCGCCACCCGCAACGACGCCACAGGTGTTTTTACGCCCACATCCGCCTCTCCACTTGCAGTCCTTGGCTTCCCTGCCGTCCTCGATGTCAAAGGCCGCTTCCTCTTCGCCGCCGGCAATAGCGGCATTCACATGTACCAGGTGGATTCTGTCACCGGTTCCTATACCGAAGTCCCGGGTTCGCCTTACGCTTCGACCAACACCAACAATCCCATCTTGCTTGCCACTGAGCCGACCGGGGCGTTCCTCGCCGTCGTCAATTCCATCGGACTAAACCCCGGTGAAAGCAGCGTGGAGTCTTTCCAGATCAACGCTGCCGCCGGAGCCCTTGTCCCCATCTCCGGCTCCTTTCTCGAATTGGTTTCCACCCCCATCGGTGCCGCAGCGAATCCGGCTACCGGCGCGTTTTACGTATATCTGGGACCAAATCCCTTATCGTCCAATCCTGTTTACCAGCTGGAAGGTGATCTGCTCACTTACACCATCGATCCGCTCACCGGCCTTTTCGGCAGCCAAACTGGCGCCCCAGGATTGACAAATCGTGGCCGCTCCTTCGGAGCAGACCCTCTGGGGCGCTTCGTAGTCACCGGCCAGGGCCAATTTGCAGGAACCATTCAGGTCACTTCCGCCAGCGGCATTCAGGGACTTCTCAGCCTGGGCACCACCGCCTTTGCCGACGAAATCTTTGTCGGCCCCGGCCAACACTTCATTTACGTCACCGTGCTCGCCGGCCCCGATAGTGCCGTGCACATCTACATCGTCGACACCACCACCTGGTCGCTTACCGAAGCCCCCAGTTCTCCTCTTCCCGGCTTCACTTCCGTGGCCAACTTGGTCGCCGACCCCACCGGCCAATTCGTCTACCAGAGCACAGTCTCAAATGAGCTGCATGTGTACTCCGTCGATTTGTCCACCGGCTACTTCCATGAAATTAGCGGTTCGCCCTTCACCGCTCCCGGTTTCGGTGTGCCGATAGCGTTTAGCGTCGCCCCCGGCTCTGGACAAAACGAAGTCGGTCCCGTAGCAACCTTCACGCCCGCAAACTTGGTTTTTGGCAGCAGCACTGTTGGTATTGCCGCTCCAACGCAGTCGCTTATGCTCTCCAGCACCGGCGGCCAAGCCCTCAGCGTCAACGCCATCGCCATCACCGGCTTAAACGCCGGCGACTTCAGCGAGACTGATAATTGCAACGCGCCCACCGTGCTCAAACCCACGACTTTCTGCCTCGCCACTGTAAACTTCACACCCACTGCCTCTGGCTCGCGCCTGGCGCAATTTACCGTTACGGACAATGCTCCCGGCAACCCACAGTCTGTCGCGCTTACCGGTACGGGACTCGGTGCTCCCCCACCGGCTCCGGCAATAACCTTCACACCCGGCAGCTTAAATTTTTCCGCGCTGTCGCCGGGCTCCACCAGTTTGCCCCTCAGTGTTACCCTCACCAATTCCGGCAATGCGCCTCTAAATATCTCCGCCGTCAGTCTTGGCGGCAGTAATCCCGCGGACTTCAGCGCGCCATCCAGCAATTGCACCGCTGCGCCTATAGCTCCCGGAGCGTCTTGTATCGCTACCGAATCTTTCACGCCCCTGGCCGCCGGACTTCGTCAAGCTGCGCTCATCTTTGCGGACAATGCCGCTGGCAGTCCGCAGTCCATTACTCTCATTGGCACAGAGGTGAGCTCAGTGAGTGGACCAGCGTTGGCATTGAAACGTTCACACCTTCGGCCGTGGGCATGCGTCAAGCCGCACTCATCTTCACCGACAATGCGTCCGGCAGCCCGCAATCCATTGCCCTTACCGGCACAGGCATTGACTCTTCTCCCAGCGGGCCGCTGCTTAAATTTTTCCCCAGTTCCGTGACCTTCCCGGCTACCACGCAAGGCCTCGCCAGCACGCCCATCAGTGTGGCCATCACGAACACTGGCACGGCCCCCGTGCACATCTCGAATATTTCCGCCGGAGGAAGCAGTCCCGCCGAGTTCACCAATTCTATCGCCTCCTGCAGCGCCGCCACCGTCTCCCCAAATGCCAGTTGCACCGTCAACGTTACGTTCTCCCCCGTGTTTTCCGGGCCGCGCAGCGAAACCCTTACCGTCACCGACGACGCTCCCAACTCGCCCCAGGTTTTGAACATTCTTGCCAGCGCGCCTCCCGCATTTTCGCTAAGTAGTCCTACCACCGCGCTCTCCGCCGCCGTCTCCGCAGGTCAATCCGCCACCTACGCGTTGCAACTCACACCGGGCCTCGATTACAACGGAACCATCTCCCTTACCTGCACCGGCGCCCCTTTGGGCGCAACATGCCAGGCCCCCGCTTCCGTGCTTCTTAACGTCGGCGCCCCGGCAGCTTTCACCGTTACGGTCCTTACCAGTGGCAGCGCCATCGCCGCTTCGGAAATCACCTCGCGCAGATGGCCGCACATGCCCGCCTCACCCGGCGCGTTCACCGTTGCATTTGGCACTCTGCTTTTTATTCTAGTTTTGCGCTTGTATCGTGAATGGGACGCATCGCCTTGCGACACTGCTCCCCATGCATCGCAGTGGAAAATCGCATATGCCATGGTGGCCCTGCTGGTTCTCATTCCTATGTTATTCACCGCGGACGGCTGCGGAGGCGGATCGACAGCTACGCCTGCAGCCCAGAAAACTTCGATCGTGACGCCGAGCGGCACTTCCACTCTGGTCATTACGCCGACAGCCACCAATGCTTCCGGCAAAGCCCTGCAAATGCCGCCGATCCAACTAACGCTGGTAGTTAACTAACATAGGCCGCGCAAGCGTGCCCATCAGAACGTTGTCGTCGCAAAAATTATTTCGCGACTGAAATCCGGTAAACCGTGCCCGCCATATCGTCGGACACCAGCAATGAGCCGTCCGTCGTCATAACCACCCCCACCGGACGTCCATAAACTTCAGTTTTGTTCGGATCCGGCACCAGCCCGGTCATAAATGGCGTAGGATCGCCGCTCGGCTTTCCGTCTTTGAACGGCACAAATGCCACCTGGTACCCCGCGCGCGGCGAACGGTTCCACGAACCGTGCTCGGCCACAAATGCTCCCCCATGATAATCAGCCGGAAATTGGTTTCCGGTATAAAACGCAAACTGCAAAGGCGCGCGGTGCGCACCCAGCAACACGTCCGGAACGATTGCTTTCGCGACTAGTTCCGGGTTCTGCGGTTTCACTCGCGGGTCCACGTTGTTCCCGATGTAGCTGTACGGCCACCCGTAAAATCCTCCATCCTTCACCGACGTAAGATAGTCCGGCGGCAGATCGTTTCCCATCCCATCGCGTTCGTTCACCGTGGTCCACAGGATCCCGGTTTTTGGCTCGAGCCCAATCCCCGTCGGATTTCGCAGTCCCGTAGCGTAAAGCCGCGCATTCTTGCCATCCAGATCGCAAATGTTGATCGCCGCGCGTCGCGTGTCGCTCTCGATATCTATATTTGATTTTGATCCGACGCCCACTAAGAGGTGTTTTCCGTCAGGTGCCATCGACAGCGAACGCGTGCTGTGCCCGCCCGTCGGCAAATCCATCAAATGCTCCGCTTCGCCCAGCCGCTTGGAAGTTTTCGGGTCATACTTGAAACGCAACAACGCATCAGTATCGCCTACGTAGACATAGTCGTCGTGAAAAACGATGCCGTATGGCTCGCGCAGCCCGCTTACAAATACTTCATTTTGCTGCGCGCTGCCGGTATGTTGCGGATCGCGTAGCACAATCACCTTGCCTGCCGCCGTGTCCGCAAGAAATATGTCGCCATTAGGCGCTATGACCATCCATCGCGGTCCCTTAAAATCCGCCGCGAAAATATTTATTTTGAATCCCGGCGGCACGGTGGGCAGAAATCCCTGCGGCGGCTTCCCTTCCTCCGCGGGATTCGTCGCGGACTTGGACGCAAACGGTGGCGGAAGCTCCGGCTTCTTGCCGTTCGTCACCTGCGCGCGCAAGACGGGTATCGTGATCAGTCCCCACAGCAAGCCCGCAGCCGGCGCCGCCCGGCAAAGGAATCGTATCGCTCTTCTACTCGTTCGCAAATTCGCCTCGACCTTGCTTTTCATCTGTGCCTCCTCCTGAAAGTCGTGCCCTGCTCTTTGGATGTTCCTACGATTGCTCAAGTTCCATCGGCGCACTAGCATCTTCGTTACCCGCAATTTCGCCTGTCCAATCTAAACCAGTTTGGACGTGAGCGACAAAGAAGTTCAACCACGTGTCGCTGCAAAATGAGAATGTCCGGTTTGAGCAAAGTAGAAATGTCCGCTTTCATAGGTGGCCGAGGGCGCTATGGAAACGGAGCGAATCGTCTTGAGCCAACGAGAACGGGACCGGCTACGTGTGCTGCACGAGACAAGGCAGAAGCACATCACGCAGATCGAAGCTGCCAAGCGGCTGAAGCTCAGCGATCGGCACCTCCGTCGTTTGCTGGTGGAGTTGCAGAAGCGCGGTGACCGAGCGCTGCTCCATGGATTACGCGGGCGCCCATCCAACCGCAGATTAGCCGCGCGGTTCGAGCAGCGGATTTTGCGCCGCGTGCGTGAATGCTACGCGGACTTCGGGCCCACACTGGCCGCCGAGCACTTGGCTCAGGAGGATCTGCGAGTGAGCCGGGAGACGCTGCGGAAGTGGATGGTGAAGGCCAGCTTGTGGCGGCCCCGCGTGCAACGCATAAAGACCATCCATGTGTGGCGCGAGCGGCGCGCCAGTTTCGGAGAGTTGGTGATGCAGGATAGCTCACCGTTTCGCTGGTTGGAGGAGCGTGGCCCGGCCTGTCAGTTGATTGCGGTGATCGATGATGCCACCAGCCGTTTCTATGCCCATTTCACCGAGCACGACACCACGGAAGAGAACTTGCGGACTTTCGGGGAATGGTTGCGGCGTTACGGACGTCCTGTAGCGCATTACACCGATAAAAACAGTATCTTCCGGACGTCTGCTCCAGCGCCGCTGGGGGAACAGTTGCGGGGAGAAAAAGCCCGCTCGCATTTCGGACGAGCACTCCAGGAGTTGGGTATCGAATGGATCGCGGCACACAGTCCGCAGGCCAAAGGACGGATCGAGCGACTGTTCGAAACGCTGCAGGACCGACTGGTAAAGGAAATGCGCCTGGCCGGGATCGACAACCTCGCTGCCGCCAATCATTTTTTGGAGATGCGTTTTCTTCCGGCCTGGGAGCAGCGTTTCACGGTGGCACCGCGCAGCCCGCGCAATGCGCATCGACGGTTGGATGCACACTGGGGCGTGCCACGCGAAGAAGTCTGCGCGGGTCTTCGCGGTGCGCAGGTGGAAATCGAGCGACGACTGGATGGCTCGCACTGGCTACGCTTCCGCGGTCGCTATCTCCGCTTGCGCTATTGCCCAGCACCCGCGCCGCGCGCGGCAAGTCCTTCCGGCCTACGGCCTCCAGGACTTACCGCCCATACACTCTCAAAAGTTTACAAAAGTGCTCCTCCCCACCACCCATGGCGGACATTTCTATATGGCAGAAAACCGGACATTTCTACTTTGCGTTGACAAGAAGTTCAACCACGGAGCCGGGCGCAACCCGCGAGCCTTTTGTTCCCGGCGCATTGCGCACCGCCTGTCTCCTTATCGTGGTTCGCGCATCCAATCATCACCGTTTATCGCATAGTTCGAAGAAAGGCCCCACCACCATGGAACGACCATACCTTGGCAAGCTCCTGGCAATCGCTGTAATCGTCATTTTCTTCGCCTGGACCGCCATCCGCGCTCTCGGCGCCCGTCCCGCCGAAACGCCCAGCGCCTTTCTGTTTCCTAAGCCCACCATCGACGCTCCGCTCGCAAAGTCCTCTGCGTCCGAATCGACTGTCTTCGCCGGCGGTTGTTTCTGGGGCGTTCAAGCCGTCTTTGAGCACGTCAAAGGAGTGAAGTCTGCGACCTCCGGCTATACCGGTGGCCGGGTGAAATCGCCCTCATACGAAGTCGTGAGCATGGGTGTGACCGGACACGCCGAATCCGTCCAGATCACCTACGATCCTTCGCAAATCACTTACGGCCAACTGTTGATGGTTTATTTTTCGGTGGCTCACGATCCCACGCAGTTGAACCGCCAGGGACCTGACACCGGTACGCAATATCGCTCCGCCATTTTCTATTCAAATGATGAACAGAAACGCATCGCCACTGACTACATCGCCCAGCTCAATTCTGCCGCCGTCTATTCACGCCCCATCGTCACCAAGGTTGCGCCCTTCGAAACGTTCTACCCCGCTGAGGACTATCATCAGGATTACTTGAAGAAAAATCCCGGCAACCCCTACATCGTCTTCAACGATTTACCCAAACTGGCGCGCCTGCAAAAAGAATTTCCCACTCTTTACCGCCCCGATTAATTGCGAAACCACAGGTCTTCGCTCACCCACTGATGCACCATCTGTTCCTGCACGCTGCGTCCGCGACGATCTCCGTCGCGTGGCCGGCGATGCATATCTTCATCGCGAAATTCGCTCCACGTGCTGATAATCTTCACTCGTTCTGTTTCGTAGGTTTCCGCCAAAAAGTCGTAGATCATCGAAGTGCCTCGCAAATATTTCTAACAGCGTGTTTCGCCGTTGGCGATCGCCGCGATCCCCGTCACGGAATACGCGCAAAAAAAAGAGGGAGGGCAAAATGCCCTCCCTTCTTCACCCTTTCCATAGATTGTAAAGCGAATTTATCGCTTGCAACTTTCGCTGACCATGCTTACGTCGGTCGCGTTCAGATGACCGTGCTCACTTGCATTCGGATTGGTTTCATCCTTGGTCTTTTCCTTGGCTCCGTGCATTCCGGCGTGCCACACTCTGCCGGTCACTGTTACGGTATGGCCCACATGATCGCCCAACTTGGCGTTCTTGGAACTTACTGTCCAGGTACTACCATCGTCGGCCGTCAACTTATATTCGCCTGCTTTATCGCCCGCTGAAAGGCAACCGGTTAGCGTGCGAGTCGAATCGCTCTTTTTTTGCTCGTCTTGAGCTGCGAAGCTTGCTCTTGGAACCATCGCCAGGCTGGATAGCGCGAGAAAACTTAGTGCTAATTTAGCTCTCATCAAACTGCCTCCTGTTATTCATCTCCGCGGAGCAACTGGGCAAGGCCACTCACTCAAGAAATTCTTCCACCGCGACAGGCAGGCGGCCATACCGGGAAGTACTGAGAAGTTCCGAATATTGAAAAACGCAGATGTTCTTGCGGATTATGAACTTACGTGGACTCGCACAGCCCAACTGAGCTGCATTTTATTGTCGCGGTTCCACTCGTTCAAATAGACAAACCCCCGACCATGGCCGCGAACCCTGTGCGCCTTTTTTCTCCGGCAGGACGGAAAGTAAACGCAAACCAAATGGAGGACGTTTAAAACGTGCGGCGGTTTTTAGCAGCCCTTGTACGTCAGCGGCCCGCCACCCATATGGCTCTAAAAACTGTGGACCCTCCGGCGGCCCGAATTTGAATGGCGCGCCAACTTGGCTAAGCTGTTTTCCCGTGGTGCGCTGCATCATGCGCAGCAGTCCCGGCGAATGCATGTCCAGAATCCAGCGTTGAAATTGTGGATGTCCAGCAAGCTCCTTGGCGAGCGCAATCACTTGGCTGGCCTCCAGATAAATAAGCAGCCCCTCGGTGAGCACCACAATTTTTTTGCCCCGGCCGGCGAGTCCGGCCAACACCGGCTTGCGAGCCTCAACATCGGAAAGATCCAGGCGAATACGTTCAAGGCGGCAAGTCGGTTTTTCACCAGCGAGAATTCCCTCTTTATACGCGAGAATTTCCGGCAAATCGATTTCGACCCATTGCAGTGCGGCCGGCAACTGCATGCGATATGGCCGCGCATCCAACCCGGCAGCCAGATTTATCACCATGTCCGCGCCCTGCTGAATTTCGCGCAGAATAAATTGGTCGAAGAGATAGGTGCGCGCCACCCACGCCCACGCATAGCTATTTCCCTGCGGCAGCGTGTTGGCGATATCTACGCCGTGTTCCCCCGCCAGTCGCGCCGCGTAGGGATCACGGAAGAGTGCATCAGGACGGTGCGTTTCGTTGGCGCGAAATACCGCCGCCCATCGCGCCGTGTCTGAAATATTACGAACTACCATGGCTGGCTCGGACATAGTTGAATAGGATGGAATCGCGAATCCAAAATTGCAGCTCGCGCTACTTGATTATAACGTGCCAGTCTTCGCCATAATTGCTATTAATATTCCAGAGAAAACACATGGCAAAAACCAGCGCGGGATTGCTCATGTACAGAGAACAAAATGGCCAGCTGGAAGTACTGCTCGTTCATCTTGGTGGGCCATTTTGGAAAAATAAAGATAGCGGCGCCTGGTTTGTTCCCAAGGGAGAAATCAATCCCGCCGAAGACTTACTGGATGCCGCGAAACGCGAGTTTCAGGAAGAGACCGGAATCGTTCCGCGCGGTGATTTTATATCTCTCGGCAGCGTCAAGCACAAAAGCGGCAAAACCGTGCATGCCTGGGCCTTTGCCGGCGATTGCGATCCCGCCTCTGTGAAGAGCAATACATTTGAGATGGAGTGGCCCCCAAAATCCGGAAGGATGGCGAAATTTCCAGAAATCGACCGAGCGGGTTTCTTCACGCTCGAAGCAGCACAAGAAAAAATGCATCCGGCCGAATTTGAATTCCTATCCAGACTAAAAAAAGCCTCGTCCAAGTAACCATCCACGAATTAGATTTCCGTAAGCGGCCGCAGGACAGTTGCCGTGCGCTCATTTTTTTCACGGATTTCAATTCTTGATGGTTGACTTCCGCGATGTAGTTCGGTATTACCAGCAGACGCGCCGCTTTCATATGTCGGGGCGCCAACCGTTAGAAAGTTTAAGGAGGATTTATGGCAAATACTGTTCGTGCGATCCCGGAAGGCTACCACTCGCTTACTCCCTCACTGACGTGCAGAGAGGCCGCCAAGGCTATCGATTTTTACAAGAAAGCCTTGGGAGCAAAAGAAAACCACCGCATGCAAGGGCCAGACGGAAAGATTGGGCACGCGGAAATGCAGATCGGCGACTCCAGATTCATGTTGAACGATGAATTTCCACCCATGGCGTCCGCGCCTGATCCGAATTCTAAATCAGCGCCAGCCACCTATCTGCTCATCTACACAGAAGATGTGGACACGGCTTTCAACAAAGCGGTTTCCGCCGGTTGTAAGGTCACCATGCCGCTGCAGAATCAGTTCTGGGGCGATCGTTATGGCAGATTATCTGATCCATTCGGCCATCATTGGGGCCTGGCGCAACACGTCGAAGACGTTGCACCCGCGGAGATGGAACGCCGCGCCAAAGAATGGCAGGAAAAAATGGCCAAGTCCGCCGGTGGCCACAATTGAGTCTTAACTAATTTGACGGGTTCATCCGTGAAATTAGCTTTGTTCGGGAATGCGCCCTGCGTTGATTCGTAAAACGCGGGGCGCATTTTCTATTTCCGGACCCTAGTTGATCGCTAATCCCTGCTATTAATTCCTTCGCGAGCGGCCGGTTCATCAATCGCATGTCCGCTCGACGCGAAATGTGAAGCAACCGGCCGTCGTGCTGTTCACTTGTAAATAATCGACCGCGCGGTTTGAAAACAGCCGCGCGATAGCCGGCTCAAATGCTCCATCGACAACATATTCCTGTGCGATCAAGCGCCGGCCCCGCGCATAAGCCTCAAGCGTACGCGCGCTTCCGCGAAGTTCTTCGGGAAAACCGTCGTGCTCATCGTATCGCGAACATTCTTTCGCGTGCACGTAAATAGGTCCGGGCTGCGGCAACTCTTCAACACCAGTGAAGCGGTCATAAGTGAACAGTATGGCGTCATCCACTTGCGGGGTAATCAGGCGCAGGCAATGGCGGCACGGCGCCGCGTCGGTTGCTAACTCCTTATGCGCCGGAAATCCGTAGACCGGCGCGCGCATGGTCTCGCGCACTGCGTCTGCAACTTCTGTAGAAATGGCGACAATTTTATTCTGCATCACGATCGCTCCTCGATTTCTGGTTTGAAATTTCGACCGGCCTCCAGCGGGCCAGTCGAAATCTTCTTCCTGTCCATTTGACCCTGATCGTGTGTGCCGTTCTATCCGCTTTCTGAGTTCAAACAAAAAGAATGCAAACCCGGCCAAAAACCAGTAGAAAGGTACAGAACCTACCATGTCACTGAGGAGACGAAACGTGGCGCGGCGTGCGGTCCAGTAAGGATGCGCGAGGTTGAAGGTTCTATCAGCGACGACGCGGTTTTAAGGTCCGGGAGTTCGGACGGCGCGGCTTCAGGACAGAATCGCGCATCTTTTTTGGAAGCTTGGCGACGATGATGTCGTAGGAATCGCGCACAAGTCCGGCCAGCTCCGCGGACGAAAGCGCGTCTTTGGTTTCCAGGGCCACCCATTGCGCGCGAGCGAGATACGGCGCCGGAATAATGCCGGGTCGCTCGGTGAGCTCGTAGAAATTTTCCGGAGAAGTTTTGAAAGACAGCCACACGGGAGCAGGCTCGAGAACCGTGTGAGCGAACATCTTGCCCGCTACTTTGAAGGTTAGATCGCTGCCCCAAATCACGTGTTCCGTGACCGACGGAAAAGAAAGACAGAGGTCGCGGATCCAGCTGGCATCCATGACGCGAATCTAAAAGAAAACACCGTGAGCAACAACAATTGTTTATTTCGTCAGGATTTTGTATTGCGCCGATGTGAGCGGAACTACGGATAACCGGCCTTGACGCACCAACGGCGAATCCTCGAACAGCAGGTCGGCTTTCATCTGCGTTAGAGAAACAGGGTGTTTTATCGGCGGACCTGCTTTGATGGTGATGATGGGGTTTTTGGGATCGTCATGGTTTACCGACACCACCACCGCCGTTCCCACCGCGCTTTTCACGTCGCCAGTTTCATAAATGATTAATTTCGTTCCTGGTTTCATCTCGCGAAGATTTCTTAGCGCCACAGGATTGGAAACGCCGTCCCATTCCGTGACGGAATCGCGCTGCAAATCAGCGAACGAATATCCGGTGGGTTCTGTTTTCAGCAAATAATAGTCGGAAGCCATCGATGTCACCTCTGTGGAGAGGCACTATTCTAACGACTCCACATTAATTTGCTGTAGGAAATTGTTTGCTGTGGATTAAGCGAATGGAACAACTAACAGTCTAGCCCCCCAGGAAGTTCGCGGGCTTAACGCAGTTCGCGAATGATTTCGCGAGCGGCATTCGCACCAGATGCTCCTGTAAGCCCGTTACCCGGGTGCGTTCCAGACCCGCACAGGAATAATCCGCGAATCGGCGTTTTGTAGCGCGCCCAGTCCAGAACCGGCCGCATGGTGAAGAGCTGATCGAGCGCCAACTCGCAATGAAAGATGTGGCCACCGGTGAAGCCATACCTTGTCTCCAGATCCTGCGGCGTGATGACCTGCAAAGCTTCCACGCGCTCAGCGAAATTGGGAGAGTACACGCCAATGGTTTTGATAACTGTCTCGCCCAAATCTCTGCCGCGCGCATCCCAATTTCCGTTTTTCAATTTGTACGGCGCGAACTGCACGTACGCCGAGAGGACATGTTTGCCCTCCGGCGCAAGAGACGGATCGAGAAGTGTCGGAATCGTGAGATCGAGATATGGAGCGTCTGAAATCTCTCCGTATTTCGACGCATCAAATGCGCGCTCGAGATAATCGATTTCAGGACCTATGTGAATGCGTCCAGAGAGCGCCTGGCGGAAACCATCCGCTCCGACAGCACCCGCCAGCGAAGGGAAGTTCGGCAGATCATTGAGGGCAAAATTTACTTTGGCGGCCGTGCCGTTGGCGCGAATATTGCGGATGCGCAAAGCGAAGGTGGGATCGAGTTGCGACGGATCCATGAGCTGGAAAAATGTGCGCTTGGGATCGACGCCGGACACGACCGCTTCGATCGCGATTTCATCTCCATCCGCGAGCACCACGCCGGTAACCGCGCCGTTTTTTATTCGGATATGCAGCACTTCAGCATTGGTGCGAATTTCCGCCCCGGCCTGCTTGGCCGCTTCTGCCAGCGCGTGTGTGAAGGTGCCCAGACCACCGCGAGAAAATGCCGCCGTGCCAACCGGATTTGCGTCGGCGGCAGCACGCAGAAGAAGTACCGCGGTGGAACCAGCGGACCACGGCCCCAGAGCGGTGCCAAAAATTCCGCGAGCTGCAATCACGGCGCGCAACAATTCCGTCTCGAAAAATTCCGCGACAAAATCCGCAACAGCCATCGGCCCCCATCGCAGCAAATCGAAAATACCGTGCTTGCCCAGACTGCGAACGCCACGCCCGGTTTTCAGCAAGTTCCAAAGGTCTTCCGGAGAAGGCTTATCGATTGATGGTGGTGTGATGGAAGAGAGTTGAGCAAAAACACTGGACATTTTCTCGAGCGACGCAGCAAACTCCGTATATTTTGCGGCATCCTTCGCGGACAAACGGGCGATCCCGCCGGCGGTTTTGGCGTGATCGTCGTAGAACAGCAGCGACTCGCCATTCAGCGCGGGGGCGAAGACGCGCGGGTCGGGGCGAAGAATTTCGCAATTGAATTTTTCAACTTTTAAGTCGCGCGCAACATCAGGCCGCAACGGACCGAGGGTGTGAGCTAATGTCGAGGCGCGGTAACCGGGATGAAACTCTTCAGTGACGGCGCCGCCGCCGACAATTTCCCGCCGTTCCAGAATCACCGGCTTGAATCCGCCCTTGGCCAGATAAAACGCCGCGATAAGCGCATTGTGCCCGCCGCCGATGAATGCTACGCGCTGTCCGATGGGCATGTCAGTTGTGGTCTTTGGCAGAACGAGCGGCGGCCGGTGCCACTGATTCCGTCGAAGTTGG
>Ga0193751_1001656_pt1 | contig 14099 bp, 12 predicted proteins | sample L1c2metaG_FD_143050 | JGI IMG/M metagenome (GOLD analysis project Ga0193751, IMG submission 143050) | Soil microbial communities from a riparian zone of the East river system, Colorado, United States - L1c2 | ecosystem: Environmental > Terrestrial > Soil > Riparian zone | place: USA: East River... | reverse complement strand
GAAAGATGGTGAGCTGCAACGCCAGTTGAAGGGAGGAGGGAGACGCCAAACACCAGCTCTACTGAGGTCTTCAAAAACCCGTTTTTAGGAGAGCCCCACGGTCGTTTTGAAGACGCCCTCACGCGGTATCACTGGCACACACCAAGGCGACGATCGGTGGCTCACATCGGGCGGCTATTGACAGGCGCCACCGGCCACCTGCGCATCCATGGCATTTATGACAGCAATCGTCCCTTTAATGCCTCCAAAAGCGAGTTACAAGGTCATCGATTGTCGGGTTTTCAGCATCGGCAATGCCCGGGCGAATATTGCATTATTTGACCTCGATGGCGAAATCGGCGTCGCTCTAGCTGCCTTCGCTCGTGTATCCTGGCTAGGCCTCCCCACGGCCGAGGGCGCATTCTCTGGGCCATCCGGCTCCCGCGCATGCTGGCCCACGCTCGGTGGCCGGCGTGCGTCCATTGATCTTCTGACTGGATCTCTCAACCTGGACGACGGACAAAGCTGTCCATAGCCGTAGCTCGCTCACGAGATCTCGGCTGCTTGGTCTCACAGACGCCCGTTTCTGAGACCCTCGCCGCGACCGTCAGACCAAGTTTCTGAGGTTGACCCCGGCATCTTCCAGCTCGCCTTCTCGTCCGGCCAGGTCCTTGCGCGTCTGAATCAGCCGCCGCAGCGAGCCCAGATCCCGGGTTGAGGCGTTGACCGCGAAGAACGCAGTGAGCCGCCCCTCCCTCAGATAGAGGATTGAGAAAGCGCCGTTGTCGAATTGGCCTCGCTGCAACACGGTGTCGGGGCTGCTCTCATCACCGGCGAACTCGAGCCGCAGGTCGAAGATGTCCGACCAAACATATGACAGGAAATCGTAGGGAGTGGCGCCGCCCGCCATGTTCTTCCCTGCGAGCTGCCCAGAGTACTCGGCGTGACCCCAGTGCTCGACCCGCCGCCGCCGGCCGAAGATGGAGTCGTGGTAGTTGATGACGTCGCCCGCTCCATAAATAGCGGGATTCGAGCTGCGCAAGAACTCGTCGACGACGATGCCGTCCTCGACGGCTAATCCTGCCGCGGCAGCGAGCTCGACATTTGGGACGATGCCCACCCCGACACAGGCGAGATCGCACGGCAGCAGCTCGCCGGAGCTGGTGGTAACTCCAGCAATGGCGTCCTGGCCCTCGAACGCCCCAATTGCGGTTCCCGTCCGGAATTCGACGCCACGTTGCGCACAATACTCCTGCACGAACGCCGACAGACGCTCATCTGCGAAACGTGCCCACACCCGCGGCAGCGCCTCGGCAAGCGTCACCGCCAGACCTCGCTGCCGCAACGTCGCGGCTACCTCAACGCCGATGAATCCGCCGCCGATCACCACTGCGCGCCGGCCGGGAGCCGCCCCAGCAGCAATTGCATCCGCGTCCGCGGCCGTACGCAGGTAGTGAATGCCGCGCAGGTCGGCCCCGGGAAGGTTGAGCACGATCGGTCGGCCGCCGGTTGCGATCAGCGCCTTCTCAAACCGGATGCTCCCGCCCGCGGTGAGTTGAGCAGTCCTGCTGCCCGGATCGATCGCCTCGACCCGCTGGCCGATCGCAAGACCGATTCCCTCCTGCGCGAGCCCCTCACTCGATTGATACAGGAGGCTGTCGAGTGTCTTCTCCCCGCGCAGGTATTCCTTCGAAAGCGGCGGCCGGTCGTAGGGAGGGAGCGTTTCCTCGCAGGCTATGAGGATCGATCCATCGGGATCCACACGGCGGATCTGCTTGGCGGCATGGTAGGAGGCCAGTCCACCCCCGATGAGCAGGTACCGGACATCAATCATATTTGCAGTCGGGCCTAACCGCCGGGACCGCGGGATGGCCTCGCCCGCCCCCTCATGGTCCGGGAGCAGGATCGCTGATGTTCGCTCGATCGCATCAACCAGCTATGCCGCCCCTACGTACTCGGCCCCAGTAGGACGTCATCCCCCTCCACATGAATCTGGTACGTCCGGATCGGCGCTGTCGGCGGCTCTTGCGTCGGCGCACCTGTCCGGAGGTCGAACTTTCCGCCGTGCAGCGGGCACTCGATCTCGTAGCTGGCAGGGTGCGCCCAGCCCGCGTCGAGCCAGGCATCCTGGTGCGTGCAGAGCGGAGACACCGCGAACACCCGCTCGCCGAACCGGACAAGCGCAACCTCCAGCCCGTCCGGCGCGGTCTTTGGACAGATCTCGCCGTCGGGAAGCTCGGACAAGCTGGCAATCCGCTGGAATCCTTCGCTCATTCGCGTCTCTTCAACTCCCTCGAGTGCTTGGTTGAGGCTCGTCTCTTCCCCTCTCGCGGAGGGTCGGAGGGTCTCCCCGCACGAGATTCTCAGCGGGGGCGTTGCCCCCGCGCCCCCGGTCACCCAGGCCATGCCGCCGTCTGATGCGCGCAGGTCGGATAGGCGGGGTGCGGGGTGCAACCCCGAGAAAAAACCATATAACTGGGCGGGCGGGCGGGCAATCCGGCGCCCGAGCGGTCCACCTGTTTCCCACGTCCTGTGGATCGTCCGCTTGAGGCGGATGAAGGCGCTGGCGTGACGCTCCCGAGCGGAACCATGCATTAACGGGCCCTCGCCAGCCCCTGCCTGATCTCCTCCGCGTGCGTGCTGGTGGCTTCTTCGGCGACCTTCTGGTTTCGCTCCTCGATCAACTCGTCCTCTCGTGTAACCTCTTCGATCTCCTTCGCGCCGCGACCGTACTCCGCAAGCAGCTTGCGAATAGCCACCACCGTCGAGTCGGTTGCCGAGAGAAACTCCGGCAGGTAGTACTGGCACGATCGCTCGGCGTCGTAGTCGGGGTTGCGGAAGTTGAAGTTGAGCGACCAGTTCCGTGACGGCCATTGCACCGCGCTGCGAATTCGGGTGAACAGGCTGAGCGGCTTCGAGTAGCGCTCGACGTTCAGGTACACCATCCGCGTGAGGTCCTTCTCCACCGGCACCGGCCAGCGAGTGCTGCGGAAGCGCGCGTTGGCGCCGCCTGTTCGCGACATGCCGGGCAGCCGCGTGCCAAGCCAGGCGTCATCGGCGTTTCCCTGACGCTGCGTCCCCTTCTGTCCGGTGCCCGCGCGCAGGCCGACGCGGTCCCAGATCCAGGTCCAAAGCAGCCGGTAGCGATGCAGCGGCCAGACGCCATCGACACCGGGGTAATAGAGCTGGTACGGCATCTTCCCGCTCTCGTCGAAGTAGTAGCGCTCGGTCGGCGCGATGCCCGTGCCCGCGTGATAGTTGGCGGCCTTGCCGTCGACGATCTTCGTCCGGTAGCCCAACGGGGTCCGGGGGCGCCCCCCCGTGCGGCTGCGCAGCACATTCACGCAGTTCCGGTGGACGTAGAAGGCGTTGTGGGCGTCGTTGGTGTTCTCCAGCACCACGATCCAGTTGCAGTGGAACATACAGAAGGAGTACCGAACGATGTTGTTCGGCTCGAACATCTCCGGTGGGATGTCCTCGCGAGGATCGACAGGCTGGCCCTGTCCCATCCAGACAAACACCATCCCCTGAACAGTGACTGTGGGGTAGGCCCAGGCCTTCATCTCGCCGGCCATCTTGGAGTCGGGTCCCTCGGTGAGGAACGCCACGCAGTTGCCATCGCCGTCAAAGGTTCCGCCGTGATATGGGCAAGTGACCGTTCCCTCATAGAAGCAGTTGCCCATCGATAGGTAGGCGCCGCGGTGCGGGCAGGCATCCTTCAACGCCTTGACCTGCCCGTCCTTGCCGCGGAAGAAGACCAGGTCGTCGCCGAGCAGCCGCAGCACCGACGGCTTGTTCTTGTGGACGTCCTTCTCCGGTAGCGCGGGGTACCAGTACTCGCGATGCCCCAGCGGCGGGATCTTGCTGCGCAGGTCGCTGGGGTCCGTGGGCTGTTGGAAGGGCGGCGCCGACCAGATCGGTTGCGTTCCGCGCGCATATTTCTTGTAGCCGCCCGGGTACCCGGCCCACAATGACTTCGCGACGCTGATTACTCCCACGTTCTTCCTCCAGTGCTTGCCAGGCTAAGCGCGGCTCCCCGCACGATCTCGCCACGCCATACCCCCATAGCATGGCTCCCGAACGACTGAGCTTCAAGGTCCAGATTGCCCCGCTTGGCCGGGACTGCTGGCGGCGAGTCGACTACGCCGTCCCTGGATTGTCGAACAGCACCGTCCAGATGCTGATGATGATGAATCCCACCACCGCCACTCCGACGATGACGCCCGCCGCGATCAGGAGCTTTTTGAACATTCTGCTGCCTCGCTTATGGAGTACTGCGATCGCCCGAAACTGCTGTCGTGCAACCGATCTGGAGTACCATGTGTCAGGTTTCGCGCGTGGAACGCATCTACACGCGGTCTACCCCGATTTTGCCTAGGAAGTCGCCATGCCCGCAAGAATCCGTATCGGTCTCATTGGCGCAGGCGCGTTCACAACGAACCGGATGTTGCCGAATCTCCAGAAGCTGCCGGATGTCGAGGTCACGACGATCGCCAATCGCCGCCGATCGACCGCCGAGAAAGTCGCCGATCAGTTCGGTATCCCAGAGGTCGCCGACGACTTCACGCAGGTGATCGCCAGCCCTAACGTCGATGCGGTCCTCATAGGGACACCGCCATATCTGCACAAAGAGGCGACGCTGGCTGCGCTTGAAGCCGGGAAACACGTCCTCTGCCAGACGCGCATCTCGACGTCGGCCGCCGAGGCGCGCGAGATGGAGGGGCGCGCGCGAGGCGCTCGAGCCCGCGGCGTCCGCACCATGCTGGTGCCCCCGGCTCCGTGGTATCGAGGCAGCCGGTTTGTGGACCACCTGATGGAGTCCGGGTTTCTGGGCCGGTTGCGGCACGTCATGGCCTTCAACATGAACGCCAGCTTCGCCGATCCCCAGACGCCGCTGAGCGCCGGCCGCAACGACCGCGACGTCTACGGGCCATTCAACGCGGCCCAATTGGGCCTGACCTACGACGTCATCGCCCGTTGGGCCGGCTACGCCCGCAGCGTTGTCGCCCAGCGGGCGACGTTCACGGAGGAGCGGCCGTTGACGCCGGACGGTCCGATCGCGCGCGTCCCGTTCCCCGATGAGGTGACCGTGGTCGCCGAGACTGAGCGTCGAGCAGTCGCGATGGTGTTGATGAACTATGCCTCGCACTTCTCCGACAGCCGCATCGAGCTGTATGGATCCGAGGGGACCGTGATCTACCGGCAGAAGGGCGATGCCATTCTGGCTGGTCGTGCGGGCGACGCTGAGCTGAAACCGCTGCCCATTCCGGACGAGTATGACAATCCCTGGCGTATCGAGGCTGAGTTTATGCAGCTTGTCCGCGGCGAGATAGTGGAGCCGAGCTTCACATTCCGCGACGGCGTTCGAAGCATGGAGTTCCTGGAGGCAGCCTACTACGCCGCCACCGAGGGCCGCCGGGTCGCCCTTCCGTGAGAGGAGCGCCAGATGCAGCAATGGGGAGTATCAGTGTCTATTGGTCGATGAAGACCACTCGGTGGATGCCCGAATAGCGAACCGCAAGGTCAAGCGATATGACCGGATCGAAGAGGTACTCAACGCACTCAGCGAGCAAAATTGGGAGCTTGTCTCAGCTAGCGGCCCCTCCTATCCGCACATGTTGTATCTCAGGCGAGAGCGGCCGTCGACCTAACCGTGTCGGCGGCAATTCTTCGTAATTGGATCTCAGCGAGCCTTGGCGTATACGGGGTGGCAGGGGGCGAAGCCCCCTGGGGAAAACTTCATAGAGGGAATCAGTAGGAGCGCGTGGCGGGCACGGTCGCCGCATCAACGTGCAAGCGCGGACGGAACGAAAAGCGCATCGCTAGGAGGAAGGAATGAGCACTGCCACTGAGGAAACCCGAGTCCAGGCCGCGGTTGGATCGAGAATGCTTGTCGATTTCGGCCTGTCGACCGGCGTGCGGGCCTCGCTTGGTCACGTCAGCGTTCGCGTGCCGGGCGAGCCCGACAAGTTCGTGGTCAAGGGGCGCGGATACCGCCTGGATTCGATCGACCGCATGCGTGCTGAGGACCTTGTCGTCTGTAACCTCGAGGGTGAGCTGGTTGAGAGCCCGCCCAACATCGTCCCCTGCTTCGAGGTCAAGATCCATTCCTGCATCTACAAGGCACGGCCCGACGTCAATTCAGTCGTTCACGTCCACCCGACCTACACCGTCGTGATGAGCGTGCTCGGAGCGCCGATCCACTCGATGTGTAATGAAGGCAACCGTCTGGTAATGGACCCGATTCCCGTCTACCCAAAGCAGAAGATCATCACCACCGATGCTGAGGGCACTGAGGTTGCCCGACTGCTCGGCCAGGGAAGCGTCGAGTTGCTCTTCGGGCATGGTGCAGTCACCGCCGGCGCCGACATGGAGCACTCGATAACGAACATGATCCATCTCGAGCATCAGGCGCAGATGACCTACTTGGCTTATTCTGCCGCCGGGCCCAACCATCCCTACGTCTCACGCGAGCAGGTGCTCGAGTTCAGCGCCAACCCCGGCGGCCAGTACGAGTTGCCGCACTTCAAGCAGGCGATCGCCATGGCCGGCATGCCCCTCTACGGCGGCGTCTGGGAGGCCTGGTACGAGGACGCCGCCGCGGACGTGGGCTTGTAGAACGAGGCTCCGGGAGCGCCGGCATCTTGCCGGCCCAGGGCCAGCCTGCGCCAGAGGGTTGTAGGGGCGGGTTTCAAACCCGCCCGCCCAAGTCCGAGAGGAGATCGACGCATGCCAGGAAAGTACGACAACCTCAAGGAGCTGATTGCTACGTCTTGCCGGACGCTCGGCGAGATGGAGATCACCAAAGCGGCGCTCGGGCACGTCAGCGTCCGGCTCGAGGAACCGGACCGCATGCTGATCAAGGGCAAGGGCCTTGGGGAGGCCGGCCTGCGCTTCACCCAGCCCGACGACATCATCCTCGTGGACTTCGATGCCAACAAGATCGAAGGCCGCGATGACCTGCAGCCGCCCAGCGAGAGCTTCATCCATATCTGGCAGCTCAAGACGCGGCCGGAGGTGCAGAGCGTCATCCACATGCACCCCGAGAACGTCATCCAGCTGACCATCGGCGAGAAGCCGCTCATCCCGATCGTCGGCAACCGTGCCCGCCTGCCGATGATGGGCGTCCCCATCTATCCCCGAAGCATCACTATTACGACCAACGAGCTTGGGCAGGATCTGGCCAAAATCATGGGCAACAAGCCGGTCTGTCTGATGCGCGGACATGGGGTGACGGTCGTCGGCGACAGCGTCGAGCGCGCGACGTTGGAGACGATCGACCTGAACGAACTGTGCACCATGACCTACAAGGCGTACGTACTGGGCAACCCAAAGCCGATCCTCGCCGAGGACATGGAGGCGCGGCGAACTCCACTCCCGGGCAATCGGACGCGCGGAAACGCCGGCGGCACAGCCGGCATGATGTCCCGCTGGCGCTACTTCTCCAAGCTCGCCGAGGAGAAGGCCGCCGGCGGCCGCTCGTAGGCAACAGCCCGCCATTGCGACTCACCCTCCCTGCGGGAAAGTACCCGAACGATCCGCACCCCGAAGCTCCCCTTCCCTCGCGGAGAAGGGGCCGGGGGATAGGTAATGTCGAACTTGGGCATTCTCAAACATGGAGCTAACAAATGCGTGCAGCCCTGAGTATCCCAGGACCAACAGGCGGCACCGTCGAGATCCGCGACGTCCCCGATCCGAGGCCGGGCGACGGCCAGGTCCTCGTTCGCATTCATGCCGCGGGTATCAACCGCGGCGAGCTCACCCGTATCCACGACCACAAGCCGGCACCGGATGCCAAACCGCTGCCCGTCGGCAACGAGTGTGCGGGCGAGGTCGTCGAGGTCGGCGCCGGTGTGACCCGAATGAAAGCCGGCGACCGGATCATGTGCCGTTGCAACGGCGGCATCGCCGAGGCCGTCGTCATCAACGAGCGCGCTGCGATGCCGCTCGCCGGCTCCATGAGCTGGACGGACGCCGCATCGCTGCCTAACGTCTGCGTCACCGCACACGACGCTCTGACCGTCAGCGGCCGTCTCCAGGCCGGCGAGTCGATGCTGGTGAACGCCGCCTCATCCGGCGTCGGCATCGCGACGATCCAGATCGCGCGCCTGCTGGGCGCAACTCCGCTTATGGCCACGTCACGCTCGGCGGCCAAGCTCGAGAAGCTCAAACCGCTCGGCATCGACTGCGGTATTCTCACCAGCGCCGATCTGGACAAGGAGGCGCGGTCCGCCACCGGCGGCAAGGGCATCGACGTTGTCATCGACAACGTCGGCGCCAGCGTGCTTTGCGACACCGTCAAGGCGATGGCCTACAAGGGCCGGATCGTCCAGGTGGGGCGCCTCGACACCAGCGAGGGCGAGATCGACCTCAATCTCCTGGCGATGAAGCGGGTGGCGCTGGTCGGCACCAGCTTCCGCATGCGGAACGCCGAGGAGACGCTCCAAGCGAGTGAGGCATTCGCCGCAGCGCTCCTTCCCGCCGTCCACGACGGCCGCATTCGCGCTGTCGTCGATCGCGTATTCCCCTTCGACCAGGTCAACCAGGCCTATGACTACATGGAGACCAACGCCCAGATCGGCAAGATCGTGCTCGCGGTGTGAGCTCCGAGTCGGGCTGTGGCTAATCCAGCCGAGCGGATAGCGTGTTACCGTGGAGCGGCCGAACATGTTGCGGGCACGAAGCTCCTGAAGGCGAATGTTCGCTCTGCACGCGCCGCTGTCGCGGCGTGGGTGGGCGCGAAGCGTGTGGACGCCGGTCGGCACCTACTCCGGCCGAGTTGCGAATCCAGCCGAGCCGAGAGCACGCTGCTCTGGAGCGTCGAAAGGGGGCGCGGGGGCGAAGCCCCCGAACAGAAGACAACCCCTCTTCCTTATCGGGGTAGAATGAGCGCAAAGTAGAGAACGTACGCCTGAGGCAGAACCATGACGACTCAGCGAACCCTCAAAGCCGTCCGCGTCTCGATGATGAACGCCATCCACGACCTCCCCGTCCTCGTCGCGCGCGATGAGGGCTTCTTCAACGACGAAGGCCTGGATGTTGAGATTCTCACCACGCCTGGGACCGCACAGCGATCGTCCGACCACCAGGCGCTGCGCGATGACATCTTTTCCAGGACGATGGAGTCGCTCTACGACGGCGGCCAGTGCGACCAGTTCCGCATGTGCGAATGGGGCGTGATGAAGCGGGCCGTCGAGGCGGTCGATGCTGGGCATCGCCCTGCGAAGATCGTCGCCCTCGGCGCCGCCATGTCGTCGTTCGCGATCGTTGCGGCGCCCGGCTCCGACATTTACGAGCCGGAGGCGCTCAAGGACAAGCCGATTGCCGTCAGCCCGTTCAACGGCTCCCACTTCACGACCATCAAGATGATCGAGAGCTTCCTCAAGTTCGACAACATCCAGACCATAAACGCGGGCACGATGAGGGAGCGGCTCGATGCCCTGCGTCGGGGCGAAGTGGCGGCTGCCAGCGTGATGGAGCCCTGGATCAGCGTGGCGCAGAAGCAGGGCTTCCGGATCATTATGGAATCGCACTCCACGCGGAGCGAGGCCGCCGGAGATGAGCTGGATGGCCCAACACTGGCAGCGATGTTCCGAGCAGAGGCGCGCGCAGCCGACAGTCTGAACGCCGACCCCACGCCTTATCTACACTACCTTGTGGACGAGGCCGAGGGCCTCATCGAGGCGTGCGACATCTACCCCTGGCGGATCCTCAATGCACACCCGCAGGCGTACACCCGCGAGCGCTACGAGGACACCTACAACTGGACCGTCGCTCACGGCCTGGTCGCCCCCGGCGCCACCTACGAGACCACCGTCGACAACCGCGCCTGGGAATAGCACACGCCCTGGCCCCCTGGGGTGGGGCCCCGTTTGATGATTCGCGGTACGGGCGTTATGTGTACGCGCACCGTTGGCAGGGGTCGCAGGGGGTGCAACCCCCTGACAGAAACGAGCCCAATCCTTCCGTCGTGGCAACGCGCAGAATCCACTGCTACGATGAGCCAGATTTGGCGGCAGATACCCCATATCAGAAGTAGGAGGTCGCTATGCCGGCGCTCGAGGACCTCAAGATTCTGGATCTCACCCAATACGAGGCGGGCACCTCCTGCACCCAGATGCTCGCATGGCTCGGCGCCGAGGTCGTCAAGATCGAGCAGCCGGGTTTGGGCGACCCTGGCCGCCGGCTGCGTCCCCGCGGTGGCAACGAAGACGCACTCTATTTCCTAACCTACAACGCCAATAAGCGCAGCGTCACGCTCAACCTGCGCAGCGAGGAGGGCAAGCGCCTCTTCCTCGAGCTCGTGCCGCAGTTTGACGTCGTCGTCGAGAACTTCTCCCTCGGCACCATGGAAAAGCTGGGGCTCGGCTATGAGACGCTCAAGCAGATTCACCCCGGCGTGATTTACGCAACCGTCAAGGGCTTTGGCACGACCGGCCCCTACTCCCCGTTCCACTCCTACGAGATGATCGCGCAGGCCGCGGGCGGCGCGTTCAGCGTCACCGGCATGGCCGGCGGCGTTCCGCTGCGCTCGGGTGGCAACCTTGGAGATACAGGCTCCGGCATGATCCTGATGGGCGGTATCCTGGCGGCCTACATCCAGCGGCTCAAGACCGGTGAGGGTCAGCACGTGGAGGTGGCGCAGCAGGAAGCCGTGCTCAACCAGATCAGGACGGCGTTGTCCTTCCGCGAGCGGACGGGCGAGCCCGTCCCGCGACGCGGGAATCGCGCGACCGTCCCAACCGACCTCTACCCTTGTGCCCCCGGCGGCGATAACGACTACGTCTATATGCACGTGCCGACACGCCACATGCTTGATGCCCTGTTTACGGCAATCGGCAGGCCCGAGCTGGTCGTGGACCCGCGCTTCGACAGCGAAGAGGCGCGGGCCAAGCACCAGGAAGAGCTCTGGGACATCATTGCGGACTGGACGCGGCAGCGGACCAAGTACGAGGTAATGGAGTTGCTCGGCCCCGTCGACGTCCCCTGTTCCGCCGTGCTCGACTCCTGCGATATCTGGCAGGACCGGCATCTCAATGAGCGCGGCTACATCCGAACCATGCACCACCCCGTCCGTGGCGACTGGCAGTTCCCAGGCATGCCGATCCGGCTGAGCAGGTCCAGCGTCGAGCTGCAACGGTCGCCCTTGCTTGGCGAGCACACGCAAGAGGTTCTCGCTGAAAAGCTCGGTGTCAACTCGGACGAAGTTCGGTCACTACACGAGGCCGGAGTTGTCTGACCCCAATCCGTCGAGGCATGCCGGTGCGCCCATCCGGTTACGTATTACGTACCCGGAGCATCAACAGTGATGCCAAGCGCCTCCGCGGCTAGTGTCAGTCTCCGGTCGTAGGCAACCATTCGGTTCAAGTCACTGCGCAGCTTCCGTGCCGAGGCCAGATGAACGGCATCGAGGCTGCGCAGACCCGGGAAATCGAGATCGGCTGCATCGTCCAAGAGGGAGTCGTCCAACCGGACGAGATATAGATCAGTGAGCACGCGTCTTGCTCGCTGGACCGCTGCGTCACCGCGGGCGCGGACGGCTCGGACGAGCTCGACTCGCGCCAACGAACTACTCGCGCGCCGAGGCCAATCGGCAAGGTAACTTTGAAGCTGCGCCGACTCAGGCTCCAGAACGACCAGCTTGACCAGCGCGGACGAGTCGAGGTACGCCGTGTCAGCGCTCGGCGGCACGCATGTCCTCCAGCACCTGAGATGGTAGAGGGACGCCCTCGATCGCGGACAATGGCGGGCCCAGGTCGAGGAGATCCTCCTTTGGGGGCCGCACCTGTCCGGAGGCGACCAGGCGATCCAATTCGCCTCCGCCCGGTAAAGGCGACAATAGCGCTACTGGGCGGCCACGATCAGTGACCTCGAAGCTTTGCCCGGATTGCACCTCACGAAGCCACGCGCTTGCCTGCTGACGAAGCTCTCGAATACTGATTTGTTTCATGTGCTACATCGTAGCACCCGCCCGGTCACTCAGCTCTCGGCGAGCGGGCGGTCGCCATTCGACCTAAGATTGTGGTGCGCGCGTCGCCAACTCATCGAACCACCTAAGGAGCGTACCCATGCCCGCTCTCGACGGCTTGAAAGTCATCGATCTTACCCAGTACGAAGCCGGACCCTCCTGCACCCAGGCCCTGGCCTGGCTCGGCGCCGAAGTCGTCAAGGTCGAGCAGCCCGAAATCGGCGATCCGGGCCGCCACTTCCGCAACTTCACCGGCGACGGCGACGCTTTGTATTTTTTGTCCTTCAATGCGAACAAGCGCAGCATCACGCTCAACCTGCGTTCTGAAGAAGGGAAGCGGATCTTCCTCGAGCTGATCCCGCAGTTCGACGTGCTGGTCGAGAATTTCTCCCTTGGAACGATGGAGCGCTTCGACCTCGGCTATGAGACCCTGAAGCAGGTCCATCCGGGCCTCATTTACGCCACCGTCAAGGGCTTCGGCCTGACGGGGCCCTACGCCGCTTTCCCGTCCTTCGAGATGATCGCCCAGGCTGTCGGCGGCTCGTTCAGTACCACCGGCATGCCCGGGGGTCCACCACTCAAAGCCGGCCCCGCTATGGGCGATTCCGGCTCCGGCATGATCCTGATGGGCGGGATCCTCGCGGCGTATATTCAGCGCCAGCGCACCGGGTTGGGCCAGATCGTCGAGGTCGCCCAGCAGGAGACGGTGCTCAACTTCACGCGAACGCAATGGTCTCTGCGCGACCGCTATGAGGGCCCCGTGCCGCGCCAGGGCAACCGCACGACCGTGCCAACCGACCTCTATCCCTGTGCACCGGGTGGGCTAAACGACTACGTCTACATGCACGTGCCCACGCGGCATATGTTCGACTGCCTGCTCGCGACCATCGACCGGCCCGAGCTGGCGGTTGACCCACGCTTTGAGACGGAGAGCGAGCGCGCGAAGCACGGCGACGAGCTGTGGGAGATCATCGCCGGCTGGACGCGCCAGCGGACGAAGTACGAGGTGATGGAGACGCTTGGCGCGGCCGACGTGCCCTGCGGTGCCGTGCTCGACTCCGAAGATATCTTCAAGGACCGGCACCTGCGCGAGCGCGGGGGAGTGCGAACGATGCACCACCCTGAGCGCGGCGACTGGGACTTCCCTGGCCCTCCCGTTCGTCTCAGCGATTCGCGCGTCGAGCTGCAACCCTCGCCCCTGCTAGGAGAGCACACCGAGGCAATCCTGTCGGAGAAACTGGGTATCGACCCGTCGACGGTCCGATCCCTCCGCGAGAGCGGCGTCGTCTAGTGTAGGGGCGGGTCTTCGACCCGCCCGCCTACCCAAGCGTGTCGTGCCTGCGCAGCTGCCGTCCGCCAACGCTATAGGGGCGGGTCTTAGACCCGCCCGCCTGTCCAAGCGTGTAGTGTCTGCACAGCTGCCGTCCGCCAATGCTGTAGGGGCGGGTCTTAGACCCGCCCGCCTGTCCAAGCGGCTCGTCCTTCCCGGTCTGCGCAGAGATACCGCCTCCCAGGGCGGGCTGTTGGGGGCGCGGGGGCGAAGCCCCCGATAGAATCTTCTTGAGGAAACGGTGCGGGCCCAAGAGTTCGCCCCTGACGCCGCACCGCCCCTTGCGAGCAGACTGAGGAGGAATCGATGCCGGCACTTGATGGCCTGAAGATTCTGGATCTGACCCAGTATGAAGCAGGGACCTCCTGCACCCAAATGCTCGCCTGGCTCGGCGCCGAGGTTGTAAAGGTCGAGCAGCCGGGCGTCGGCGACCCCGGCCGCCACACCGAGCACGGACTCGGCGATTCGCTGTATTTTCTGACCTTCAACGCCAATAAGCGCAGCCTCACCCTCAACCTGAGCACCGAGGAGGGCAAGCGTATCTTCCTGGAGCTGCTGCCGCAGTTCGACGTTGTCACCGAGAACTTCTCCCTCGGCACGATGGAGAAGCTCGGCCTCGGCTACGAGACACTGAAGAAGATCCACCCCGGCCTGATCTACGGGACCGTCAAGGGCTTTGGTCTCACCGGACCCTATTCGAGCTTTCATTCCTACGAGATGGTTGCCCAGGCGGTCGGGGGCGTCTTCAGCGTTACCGGCGAGCCCGGCGACCCTCCGCACAGGTCGGGCGTTGGCGTCGGCGACACCGGCTCGGGCATGGCG
>Ga0193751_1001655_pt1 | contig 14123 bp, 9 predicted proteins | sample L1c2metaG_FD_143050 | JGI IMG/M metagenome (GOLD analysis project Ga0193751, IMG submission 143050) | Soil microbial communities from a riparian zone of the East river system, Colorado, United States - L1c2 | ecosystem: Environmental > Terrestrial > Soil > Riparian zone | place: USA: East River... | reverse complement strand
CAACGTCAACATTCTTCAAACCTCGCCACAACGCCCAACCGTAGAACGGTGCTCTCACGATGGTGCGCAGCCCGGAAATGCGCTCCACCCACGCAAGAACGCGCGGCAAAGGCGGATCGATGGGAATTAATTTTGCGTCAACGCCAGGATCATCTCGCCAGTTCCGCAGCAGCAAATCGGCCTGTACCGATTGCCCGCCGACGTATCTCAAAGAAGCGGCCACCAATGCGATACGTAAACGCTTATGGCCCAGCAGGGGCGGCCGTGCCAAAACTCTCCTCGGCCGCCACTTGTTTTTGTAGAGATCCTCATGACGGCTTCGCATTTCGCCGATGGTGAAGTTGGACGACGCGACTTCCCGCGCCATGCGGCCCATCTCTGCCCGCGTTGCGGCGCTGTGCGCTAACCGCTCGATTGCTTCCGCCAGATCCTCTTCATTGTTGGGCTCGATTAAAATTCCTGTTTTTTCGCTGACCAGCTCAGGATTGCCACCCAACCGGCAAGCGACGACTGGCAGTCCTACCGCCATCGATTCGAGGATGGCATTGGAAAGACTCTCAGAACCAGAGGGCAAAACCGAAATATCGGCGGATGCGAGCACCGCCGGAATATCACGCCGATCGCCCAAGAATTCGGTCCGATCGCCGATGCCGAGCATCTCCGCTTCTCGCTCCAATTCCGGGCGAAGCGGTCCATCTCCCACCATAAGAAAGTGCAGGTTCGGCACGCGACCGCGCGACCGAGCCGCGGCGCGCAGCAACAGCCTGTGGTTCTTTGACCACGTGTTCATGCGCGCTACCATGACAACACGAATCACTCCGGCGACGCGCGGAAGAGCCGGCGTGTGGGCCGCGAATGCCGATGCCGGCAGCCCATTGCGAATCACCACTAACCGGCTCTCTGGCACACCTTGTCGAATCAACCCATCTGCGGCCGCTCTCGAATTACAGACCACGGCATCGCACCAGCGCAAAACGGCGGCTTGCGCGCGCGACTTGTTCCGCGACAACAGGTCGCCCAACTGCCGCTGGCTTCCGATCACCACGGGTACTCGCGCGAACCGTGCAGCGGGAATCAAGGTGAGGTTGGTATAGAAATCAAAGGCGTGGGCGATGGCAATCTGATGCCGCCGCAGGTACCGCGCGAGCCGCCAACGCGTCCGCCACGACTGCAAGTTATAGAGGCTCCCGGCCAGGGGAAATTCGGGAACTTCACCTAATCCTTGCCGGAACCCGCCTTCCTGCATGATGCAACCAAGTTGCACACGGTAACGTTTTCGATCAAGACACTCGGTGAGGGCCCTGAACTGGCGTTCGCTCCCGCCGGTTTCAAAGCTGTTGGTCATCAGAAGGACGCCGGGCAATTCAGGGCGCGAGGCGCCGTCTTCATTGGTGCCGGATTCCTGCAAGTCGTCCTCAGACTCAGACGGTTGAGTCATCCGATTTCACCACGCAGCGCAGTGGCATGATCCAATTGCTGAGTAAAATCGTTACTGCGGAAGCTCTCGACAAAATTGCGCTGCCAGAGTTCCAGCATGAGCAGTCGCCAGATGCGCGCGGACTGGTCGCGCCCTGCCTCGAAGTGGTCGTGAAGCAGTCTGCGAACCGCGCTCGGGTTGAAGTATCCGCGCTGTAACGTCCGGGGCTCCAACAGAACCGTGTGGATCAAGTCCTTCAACTCGTTCCGCATCCAGTGGACCAGCGGCAAGGCAAAGCCTTGCTTGGGCCGGTGAAGCACCTCCCGCGGCACACCCACGCGTTCGGCTAGCTTTTTCAAAAGGTATTTCTGATCACCGCCGCGCATCTTCCACTCTATGGGCAGCCCGGTAACCCACTCCACAAACACGTGGTCCAGCAGTGGAACTCGCGCCTCCAGCGAGGTTGCCATGCTCATGCGGTCGACTTTGGTCAGGATGTCGCCAGGCAAATAGGTTTTAGTGTCGAGGTAAAGAATCCGGCTGACCTGATCGTGTGCCGGAGCCTTGCGGATATACTCCCGAAAGATGTTCAGCGGATCGCCATCCCTCTGCGCTGAAGCCACAAAATCAGCGGCCATTAGCCCCATCTCCCTCTGGAAGACTTTGAGCGTGACCGCTTCGATGTAGCGCTCGTCCCAAGGCAGGGAAATGCTGTACGCGTAATTACGTCCGCGCAAACCGTGCGGGAGACGGTTGTGCACATGCTCCCGATACCATCTGCCAGCAACGGACGGAATCCAGCCAAACGACCTCTCGTGAAGATGGATACGGTAGCGCTCGTAACCTGCAAAAAGCTCGTCCCCCCCATCGCCGGACAGCGCGACCGTCACGTATTTCCGCGCCAGACACGAAACGTAATACGTCGGTAGCATCGAAGAGTCGCCAAACGGCTCTTCCAGCGAACGCGTCAGAGTTTCGACTGTCTCGACCACATTCGGCTCAAGCACCAATTCATGGTGCTCGGTGCCAAACTTTTCCGCAACCATCCGCGCGTAGCGTGCTTCATCAAAGTCCGAATGCCGAAACCCGATGGAAAATGTCTTTACCGGCCGCGAACTGGCACGGGCCATCAGGGCAACGACGGTCGAGGAATCCGTTCCACCACTCAGCAAGGCACCTAGGGGCACGTCGGCGATCAGGCGGATGCGCACGGCTTCCGCCAGCCGTTCTTCCATCTCCTCCAGGCATTCATCTTCATTCTTCGGCTGATGCGTGCTGTAGGCAGGCAGGTCCCAATAAGGCCGGGTCGAAACACGCCCGCCTTCGAATTCGAGAATGTACCCCGGCGGTAACTTCTGGATGGGCGCGAATGCAGTGAGCGGGTCGGGTATATACCCAAAATAAAAATACTGCAGCAGAGCTGCCGGGTTCACCTCTGCCAGTTCCGGGGCAACCGCGAGGATTGATTTGATCTCCGACCCGAACAGCAGGCGTCCATTGACGTAGGCATAGTGCAGCGGCTTTTTGCCCAGTCGATCGCGAGCCATCAGCAGTCGCCGGTTGCGTTCGTCATACAGTGCGAAGGCAAACATCCCGCGAAGCTTGTGGACACATTCTGCGCCAAAGTCTTCGTACAGGTGAACAATGACTTCGGTATCGGTATGCGTGTAAAACCGATGTCCACAGCTTTCAAGTTCCTTACGCAACTCCGGGAAGTTGTAAATCTCGCCGTTGAAAACGATCCAGACGGTTCGGTCTTCGTTGAACACCGGCTGATGGCCGCCAACGAGGTCGATGATGCTGAGGCGCCGCATGCCCAGGCCAACCCCCTCTTTTAAGAAGATGCCTTCGTCGTCTGGCCCGCGGTGCACAATTGCTTGACACATTCGCCGAATGGCAGCCGTGTCTACGGCACCTGCAACCTGGCTGACGATACCGGCGATTCCGCACATTCCCTTATGCCCTCAGGATTACCTGTGATCCGTTATCACGATGTGGCGAGGCATTGGCACGGATGAGACGCAGACGGTAATCCCGGTAGTCTCCTGGATTACCCTCTTTCCCATCGCAGGCCGCGAGAATGATGTTCGTCATTTCACGCGCCGACACGAAGTGAAGAATTTCTCTTCGATCGGCCGCTCCCTCCACCAGTTCTTGAACAAACCGACGCATGGATTCCCCCAAAACTGATTCCTGTTGCGTAGTATCCATGCCGTGACAGTGCAGCTTGATGAACAACCAATCAGACCGGCCAGCGACGGAAATCGCTGCCCGCTTCCACAGCTCGAGCCTGCGCAGGCTGGGAGGGCCGTACGCGGTAAGCGCTCCGTTCTCGATCCTGGCAAAACGGGAGCGCGTTGAAGGAGCAAAATCCAGCATCAAGGGACCTTGCACGATCAAGGGGAAAATAGTCGGCCGCCGTCCTTTTCTCAGGTCATGCCCCTGGCGATGGGGTGCTCGTTGATCGAGCGGAAGAGCGCACTCGTACAACGAATTAATTTTTGAAGTTTGCGCGGGGTGCAGAGCGCCCGTTGGTAAGGTCAAGTCGGCGTAGCAACCGGTCTCGGCCAAAATCTGCATTTCCGAATCGACACCGCAGCCACGGCCACGAGCGGAATTGGCCAACGCGAAGTTACCATGCACAAACGCGTAGCGCGGCGTTAGGGAATCATCCAGACAAGAAAGGCATCCGTGGTCGGTGGCCAGGATATCGCGAAACTGGACGAGCTGGCGCCGCGTGTTGTCTGCCGTGTCGGGTGCCTGAGTTCCATGATGAAGATGAATTTCGATTTCTCCCCAACCCCCGTGGCAGTGCTCCCCCAAACGTTGAAGGTGCGCTCGGTCATATTGCTCGGCGGGGAAAAAATAGGTGTGGACAAATGGCCGGCCTTCGTTGTCACGCCAACGCTCGATCATGCTCGGGTATTCCCGACACCAACGTTCCAGCCGCTGTTCTTGCTCATGGTAGGGCGCACGGGCTGCGCCCTGTCCCGGAACATACCCGGGTTCGAAGTGATCGGCCAACGCAAAGATCAAATGGACCTGCCCAGCCGGAACTCTGCGAGTTAATCTCTGCCAGGCAAATGAAGGCAACCAGCGAAAGGCGCGTGACGTTTTGCGTCTCAAAGGCTGAGGCTTGACGTTTTGATCAGCAGTTCGCATTGAGATCTCGGGCCCTCCTCCTGCTGCACCGCGCTCTTACAGGCAATACATCGGGGTAGAGCGCTTACTCCCGCGGACGGTTGTGGAGCTCTTTATCGTGGGTTGAGCTGCAAACACCTCTTGACGAAGTTGGGGACGAAACCGATTGGAAGAGATGGTGCCGTCTTGCTGCTCGCGAACGATAGCCAAAAGAACTGATGTATAGGCAACTGTGAAGTACGGAAAGTATTGGTACGCTTCCGGAGCAAAACAAGCGCCTACGACGAAACCAACCAGAGAACTGTGCAGCGCCCCCGTCAGAAGCTTGACCTCCAGACTCGGATTCGTCACCTTCCGCAACTGCCGCAGATTCCCGAACCCACGCCAGAAGAACATCAGATATAAAATCATGGCTGGAATGCCAGCTTCTACCGCGATCTGCAGATAAGCGACGTGAACATCCCGCCACTTTCCTGAGTAGTTTGGAAAATTGTGTACCCCGATGCCGAGGATGGGATAGTGCGCAATCCCGTGAAGGGCAATCGTCATCAGTTCACGACGTTCTTCGAAGGAACCGTAAGCACTATGTTCCTGGCGCCCCTGTAGATCCTCTCCAGACATCGCGGAGAATCTATCTTCCAACTTGCCGCCAGCCACTATTAGTAGCACGGTCACAACAACTCCGGCGCCGACGATCAGATACAAGCGGCGCCCCTTCACCCCAAAATGCCACAGGCATACTGCTCCCGCTACCACTAAAGTGATGAATCCTCCCCGGGAAGCCGTGAGAAACAGCGCAGCAGCCATCGTCAGCATGGCAAACGCCCAAGCCATCTTGCGCAGGGCCCCTTTTGCGGTGAGAACGAATATCAGGCAGAACGGAATTGACAGCACAATCGCGAATGCCAAATCATTCGGATTCGAGTAAATGCCACCCAGAGCTCCTTCGAGGCGCGGGTGAGAGTGCCCTTTGATGACGGAAATGATAGAAATCGCGGCCACCGATCCAGCTTGGATGAACACCAACCGCCTGAGTCGGTCAAGATTGGTCACCAGCAGAAATGTCAGCACCCAAGCGATGTAGACCTTGCCGAAATCCATGCTCCTGGAGAATGCACCGCCTTTCCAGACTGGCGACAGCAGCGCGGAAGGAATTAGCAGGCCGATCATGATCAACAGGTAGATGGCCTCCTTAGGGAGATCACGGAAACCCCGCTTGGTTTTACCGAGGCTCGTCAAAACCCCCAGCAGCGCAAAAACTCCGGAGATCTTTGCCAACGGGACATAGCTCAACCCCGGGATCCAGTCCTCGGGACGGGCACAATAGACCAGATAGAATGCGCTTAGCCAGAAGAAGGCTCCGCCCAGGGCTTCCTTCTCCTTGGGCGTCTGCACATTTAGCTTTCCGACGCTGGTCGAGACTTTTTCCTCAGTAGAGATCAATGATGTTCTCTCCGCTCCAAACTCAGGGTCGTAGCCCAAGTCTGTAATTCAGCTTCCCACAGTCGCGCAAGTTTCAGTCGAGACAACCCCAGTTGCGAGGAGTTTCTCCAACACACGACCGAACTGATCGGCAACAGCGCGCCAATCGTATCGGGCCGCCAATTCGGCGGCAGAACGTTCATACCGGCGCCGCACTGGCAGATCGCTCAGCAGCCTGATTACAGCTTCAGCAAAAGAATTCGGCTCATCCGCCAGCACGATATCCTGCCCATGATGCACATCAAGACCTTCGGCACCGAGCGTTGTGGATACGACGGCTTTGCCCATGGCCATTGCCTCATAGATTTTCAGACGGGTTCCGCCACCAATCCGCAAAGGCACCACCACAACCGCCGCTTCTCGCAAATGCTCGACAACCGATGGCACAGATCCGGTTACTTCGATCGACTCTGAGACGAGTCGACATACCCGCCTGTCAGGATTGCGGCCCACGACACGAAATCGTGCTCCCGGAATGCCACTCTGAACTTGCGGCCAGACTTCTCGGCAGAAGTACTCGACCGCATCGATGTTGGGTTCCCAATCCATGGCTCCCACAAACATCACCAGGGGAGCGAGCATTCTCGCCTGGGAATCGGGTCGGAAACGCTCCAAGTCCACTCCTGTGGGAACCACTGAGATATGAGAGCTATCGGCCCACGCACGCATCAATTGTGCGTCGTGCTCGGAGACCGCAATCACGTGTTGAAAATTCCTGACCGCGCTCCGTTCATAGGCAATCATCTTTTTGGATTCCAGCCTGTACAGCGCTCGCCTTGCCGGGTTCGATTCGGTAAGGGCGTGCCTCCGCCAGATTTCGCTTTCCACGTTGTGTTGGAATAAAACGCAGGGAACGGCTAAGTTTTGCGGGAAATTCACCGCCGCATCCAGGAAGTCACACACCGCGAGATCAACACGCCGTTCCTCAAACCAGTTCCTGATAAGCTCGCGAACGCGCCCGCACTCGAACCGGCTCACTGCGTAGGGAGTTTGTTTGAGCGCGCGCCAGACATAATCGATCCCGCGTGCGAGTGTGCTTCTTTGCCGCTTCCCGGTGCAGATCGCCACGGCGGAAGGAAACTGGCTCTTAAGCTCAGCTTCGTAGCTCGGATCCTGGGGGCCATCGTAATACGACAAGAAGGCAAACTCGTGCTGGGATGCCAGCCGACGGGCGATGTGATAAGAACGAATATCGCCCCCGCTGCTGAGGGGCAGGAGCTTGTTGGCTTTCACCCAGAGGATCCTCACCGTATCTCACTCGCTTCCACCCTTGTGGGCTCTTCGCTCTCCGCCAGCATCCACGCCGGTTTTCGCCCAGCAATCCAATTCACAAAGGCCAAGCCAGCCGCGGTGTTCAACGTCATGAAGGTGCGGGCCGCGTCGGCCGCTCGGGCAAGCCAACCGCGCTTCGCCCAGCCTAAAATTCCGACCAGGCTCAAAATATAAAACCCGATCTGCAACAGCAGGACCGCTCGGAAAAACAGCCCTCCCGTCAGAAGGGAGGACAAAAAAATCACAACCAGGGCGAGTGGTACCACCAGGCGCATCAACTTGTGACTGACGAACTCGAACCGAATGGAGTTCGCTCTTCCCAGCAGCCAAGGCGCAAGCTGAAGCAACTGGTAGTTGCCGCTGAGGGTACGCACCTTGCGGCTGAATTCCCGCTTTTCGCCTAAGAGAGCGTCCCACGCGCGCGCACGATCATCAAACACGACGCGCGAACCTTGCCGCACCACGTGCATCGGCAAATACACGTCGTCCAGAATCGTGCCAGCCGGGACCGCGACCAAAAGAGCACGCCGTGCCGCATATAACGCTCCGGTCACGCCCACAACAGAACCCGAAGCCGCCTCCAATCCCCTGATCTTTTTTTCGATCGACCAGTAAAGACCGGCTCCTCTCTTGCACTCGCCTGTGGTGGGGTCCCCCACCATCAGTTCCCCACTGGCGCAGCCCACGGCCGGATCCGCGAAGTTCTCCATCAGCAGCCGCAAAGCATCTGGCTCGATCTCCTGGCGAGAGTCCGTGAAGAGAATGATTTCTCCCCGGGCGCGCGATATGCCATCATTCAGTCCGGCTGCTTTGCCACGAGAGTCCGCGCATGCGATGACTCGCATACGCTGATCCTGCAGAGCATGCTGCTGCAAGATCTGTTCCGTTGAATCACGCGATCCATCCGACACGACAATAAATTCGATTCGGTCCGCGGGATAGCTCTGAGCTGTCAGGTTAGCCAGCTTGTGCTGCAAAATCTTTTCCTCGTTACGTACCACCATGACCACCGACACTGAGGGAAAGCAGGACGCGCGCTTGACCGGCTTCGGCCGCACGCGGCTGCGCAACCACAGGCATGCAGGATAGCCTACGTATGTATAGAGGACCGTCACCATGCCCGCCCAGAAAAGGTATTTCACTGCGCGCCCCTGCCGAGCAGCACAATCTTGATGGTCTGGAACATGATCATCACGTCGAGGCCGAGTGACATGTTCTTGATGTAGTAGAGGTCGTACTGCAGCTTCTCTTTGGAGTCTTTAAGGCTGTTGCCGTACTTGTAGCGCACCTGGGCCCAACCTGTGATTCCCGGCCTCACTGCGCTGCGTACTCCGTAAAACGGAATCTCTTTGGCCAGCATCTCCACAAATTCCGGACGTTCCGGGCGAGGCCCGACAAAGCTCATATCGCCCTTGAGCACGCACCACAGCTGTGGAATCTCGTCGAGGCGCGCAGTACGTAGGAATTTTCCGACCTTCGTGATTCGCGGGTCATCATCCAGCGCCCAGGTCGCGCCGGTATCGGCCTCTGCGTCCTGTCGCATAGTTCGAAATTTATAGCAATGGAAAACCTTGCCGCCTAAGCCGACGCGCCTCTGCCGGTAAAGAACGGCCCCGCGGGAATCTAGCTTGATGGCAAGAAACACGAATGGGAGGATGGGCAAGACAATCAGCAGGAGAACAGCGGAAGCCAGGATGGCAATTACTCGTCGCAGCAGCATGAAGCTCGCGCTGAAGCGAAAGCCTTCAGCAAAGATCAGCCAGCTGGGATAGAGATTATCAACTTCGATTCGTCCGGAGATTTTTTCCAGCCACGATGTAGCTTCTTCGATCTTGATGCCATTTAGCCGCAGCTGCAGGATTTCCATCACTGGCAGCGTGCCACGGCGGTCGTCCATAGCCACAATCACGCGATGGACCTGGCGTGCGCCCATAAGATCCATCAGGTGCGAAGCTATGGCCTCGCGGGTCTGGGCGCCTTCAACATTGCCGCTACTTCAATACCCAATTCGGAGCGTGAACGCAGGCCATTCACCAACCGCTGCGCCCGTTCTCCCATGCCCAGCACATAGACTCGCTCGCGCAGATAGGGCTTCTGTGCCAGCCAGGCGTACATCATGCGCCAGCTGAACAATGCCACCGTCACCAACAACAAGCCCAGGACGACTGAGTTATTGCCCATCAGCACCCGTGGAAAAACATAAGCCAGCACGGCGATGGTGAGGGCCAGAATGCCGGGCACCAGCAGCAAGCGAAAATACAGTTCGCCTCGGGCACTCCAACTGGCTGGTTCGTACAGATCAAAAAGATGGGAGAAGACGAGCACAGCCGTAGTCGCTGCGAGGATCTTCAGGTACCCACCCTCATAATTCAGCATCACATAGCTGTCTTCGGGGTGCTGCCAAACGGCCGCAATCAGAAACGATGTCCATACCAGAAAGGCCTCCCCACCCAGGAGCACCAGCGTTCGAATCGGGTAATAGATATTGAACAGCCGGATCACGCTGTCTCCTCAGTTCTTCGCTTCTGGGTCGGTTTCAGCGCCGTAAGCTTTGTAGTAGTACTGCGAATACGGCGAGAGATCGGGAGCGATCCCATTTAGTACTACGCCGACCAGGTTATGATCCGTGAATTCCTTCCTGGCCCGGCGCGCGGCGTCTACCGGCGTGTTGTTAGAGCGGACGACCAACAGGACGCCATCGCAATAGTTCGCGAGCAACGCGGAATCGGAAACCAGCACGGCCGGCGGAGAATCGATGATGATCCAGTCAAACATCGGTTCGAGACGGCTCAGAAGAAACTTCATACGCCCGTTAGCAACCAGTTCCGCCGGGTTGCCGGCCCTGCGTCCAGATGGAATCAGGAACAGGTTCTCCATGGGGCCGCGTTGAATGATAGAAAACTCGTCGCTTTCCGACTGCAAATACTCGAAGAGTCCAGGTCCAGGTTCGGCGCCTAGCAGAGTGTGCAGCTGTGGGTTGCGCAAATCGGCATCAATCAGCAGCGCGCGCCTTCCGTGCTGCCTCACGATCACTTGCGCCAGATTGGCCGCAGTGAAGGATTTTCCTTCTTTTGGCAAGGCGCTGGTCACCAGCAGCTTTGCCAGAGGCTGCTTTTCTCGGGCCTGATAGAGCCGGCTGCGCAGTGTACGGAACTCTTCCATGCCGGAAGCGTGCTCTTCCCTGCTGAAAAACAGCATGGTCTTGGGGTCCGGACTCCAGTTGGTGAGGCGGCAGCGGGCGAGCAAGGAGTCAGGGGTAGACGACAAAGCCGGAGCGGCGTCAACGACGGTTGCGGCGTCAGTCAACACTCGCGGCGGATCCATGGGCGTGTCCAGCACGGAAGGTGCAGACTCCCGCGTGGGCTGCGACATTGCCCGTTCCTGCTCCGCTTTTTTCAGTGCTTCATGAATTCGGCTCATAGTTTTCCTTCCTTGGGTACTTCAGGCCCCGGCTGCTTCAACTGTTCCGCCAGTTTGGAGAGGGTTCTTAATGCATCCACCAAATCGAACTTGTCCGCAGTTGCAGGGGGCGCAGAAACGGAAGTCAAATTATGGTTGTCGCCAAGATCAAAATCGCGGGCTACAGCGTCCACCAGACCGACGGTGACCACTTTCTGCTGGTCCACAAAAGCGCTGACCAGGCAATGCTCACAAATTAAATTGACTACGCGGGGAATCCCGGTGGAATAGCGGTGAATTGCAGCCAGCGCATCCTGGTCAAAAATCTGCTGGCCGTTGGAACCGGCAATGCGCAAGCGCTGCTGGATGTAAGCCTTGGTTTCCTCTGGCGTAAGTGGGTGGGTCTTGGCGCGCAGGGTCAACCGTTGCCGCAACTGTCGCAGATTAGCCTGCTTGAGCTTTGTTTCCAGTTCAGTTTGCCCGACCAGAACGATCTGAAGAAGTTTTTCTGTAAAGGTCTCCAGATTGGTCATCATGCGAATCTCTTCCAATACTTCATCCGCCAGGTTCTGCGCCTCGTCTACGATGAGGACGGCAGTCTCGCCCGCGCGATAGCGTTCGAGCAGCCAGTTATAGAGCCGTAACAGGATCTGACTCTTCGACCGGGTATCGCAGGGAATGCCGAAATCCGCCATCATGTAGTCAAGAAACTGGGGCACGTTCATCCGCGAGTTAAAGATGAACGCGGTCGGCACCTGCTGCGCGCGCAGCCATTCGAGCAGCTTGTTGATGAGCGTGGTCTTCCCCGTTCCCACCTCGCCAGTCAGCAACACAAAGCCCTTGCGGCTCTGAATGCCATAGGTCAGGCAGGCCAGTGCCTCTTCCGTGTGCCGGGTGAGAAAAAGATAGCGGGGGTCCGGATTAACGTTGAACGGGTTCGCTCGCAGCCCGAAGAATTCCTTATACATTCGCTGTTAAACCTCGACCGTTTCTTTCTTTTCGTCTCCAGAACGCAACTTGATACCGAGCTTCCGCTTGCCACTTCCGTTTTTCTCGGCGCTCTCATTTCCAACCCAGGGCACTTGTGACAGCACGGGCAATTCGAGAGCGGCGATAACGTCGCTTTCAGTGCGGACCGATTTGTCACGCAGTTCCAGCCACATGGCCAAGCCAAGTCCGAGGGCCAGTCCGCTTCCTAGTCCGCCTCCGGCAAAGAGCAACCGGTTCGGAAAGCTGGGAGAATCAGGCAGATCAGCCGGGTTCAGCAGACGCATCTGTTCGCCCTGTTGCTCCCGTTCCATGGCGCTCGTTGTCTCCGACTCATTTTTCTTCTGCAGCTGATCGTCGTAGTATTTCTGCGCGGTTTCGTAGTCCCGCGTCAGCTTTTTGTATTGCTCCTCCACCGCAGGGCTGAGCGCCACACGACCCTGAAAGATCTTGATTTGTTCCTGAAGCTTCTGCTGGTCACGAGTGGCTTGCGTTATCACCTGTTGGTATTGGTGAATTTGCAATCGGAGCTGCCGGATCTCCGGTGGCTCCGATGAATTTTCTTTGTCGCTCGCCGGGCTAGCTGGACTCGCCGCCGCGGTATTGATCTCGTTCAGCTTCTTCTGCAGTTCAGCGATGTCTCTTTTCGTTTTCACCACATCTGGGTAATCGTCGGTATATCCCGCCTGCAAAGTGATTAGCTGGGATTGCAGCGCAGTAAGCTGCTGCTGGAGGGTCAGCGGATTCGTCGCTGACTGCGAAGACTTCCATGCGGCGACCTGCTGTGCCAACAGCGACTCGGCATACGCTTTGTCCTGCTGGGCTCGATTGAGCGTCTGTGTATTGGCATCAAGCTGCGAGTTCATTCCCATCAGGATCTTTAAGTTGTTGTCTTCATCGCCCGGAAGCTGGCCCATGTAATGCTTCTTGAAATCAGCGAGCTTGGCGTCCATATCGTCCAACTTGCCCTTGGCATCTTCGACCTGCCGGGACAAGAAGTCGGTTGTATTCTGCGCAATTCCCGCCCGGTCTTTCAGATTTTCCTGAAGCATGATGTCAGTGATGCCAGCGCAGACAGCCTGGGCCTCGTCCGGAGTGCTAGCTGTAAAATTCACGTTGAAGCCGGGAACCCCGCCTTGGTCTCTTTTCTTGGCGCCCGGAGCTGGGACCACTGCAGCCTGGACCGCCTGGATGGAAGTAGCGGTGCGGATCCGGTCAGCTATATCGTCCGCGTTTCCGGGCGGGCGCAACCGGTCAATCAGAGGGCGTAGCCGTTCTGCGCTCAGCGCCCGCTGCTCGAGAGTGCCGACCCGCTGGCTTATGTCTTCGGTGACCACTGGCTTCACGTAGCCTTCGGGCACCTTTTGCTCTTCCACCAGCACCAGAGATTGCGAGGTGTATTTCGGCGGAAAGGCATAGGAAACGGCAAAGCCGACCAGCGGCGCCAGCAGGGTGGGAATCAGGATCACCTTCAGGCGCCGCCGTAGCATTGCCAGATAATCGTCCATCGTCAATTCGCGGTTCTCAATCATTGTTGTTCCCATTCTGCCAGCTTGCGCTGGCCAAAATCAGTCAAGGCGGATCGGGCGAGGAGTCCAGTCCAGTCCGATCAGTCCTAAATGGCGGGCGGATACCCGGCTGCAGCTCGGATTGCTTGTCGTGCAAAGGCCAGAGCTGAAATCAATACTGTCGTACTGATAGCTGGCGAATGCTCCCAAGTGTCTTCCCAGTTGGCGCCGCAGCGCACTCCCGGCATACCAAGACGTATAAGTACTCGCGTTGTGCACCAAAGTCGTCGGGTTCGACAGAACTCGCGAATTGCGCGAGTAGCCCGTATCGGTCATCAGACTCCAGTGCCTGCTTAGGCTATGGTGGAGTGCAAGCCTCACCATATCTGTGTTCGCCCCCGCAAAAAATCCTGACCCGGGGGTGGTGTAATGCGAGTAGTTGAGGATCATATTGGTCCGGTCAGACATGCGGTAATTCAGTGATGCCCTTCCTGCTCCCGAGACAAAGCTCCTGTTGTTAGGGGTGAAGACACCAGGCAGCACTTGAGAGTAGCCGTAGCTGTGGATCCATTGTGGGCCACCGCCGAGGTTGAGATCCAATTTCCCAGATATTCGGTGACCATAGAGCACTTGCCAGACATTCACATTGAAGCTGCCACTGCCCGCGCGGGGGAAACGGAATTCCTGGAACGCATACGTCAGCGCAAGCTGGTCGTGCCTCGACAGTTGGTAGTTATACCCAGCTTGCCCTGTGGTCTGCTGGCTGTTGATGTAGCCCGGCGGGGCATTGAGAAAGGTCGTCCAGCCATAGCCTCCTGATAGAACCACCGAACTGCGTGGGCTAAAGGCTTGAGTGACGTCAGCAATCGAGCTATTGGTAACGCGCGGCTGATTGCCCAGGGACCCGAATTGCCCGT
>Ga0193751_1001654_pt1 | contig 14124 bp, 22 predicted proteins | sample L1c2metaG_FD_143050 | JGI IMG/M metagenome (GOLD analysis project Ga0193751, IMG submission 143050) | Soil microbial communities from a riparian zone of the East river system, Colorado, United States - L1c2 | ecosystem: Environmental > Terrestrial > Soil > Riparian zone | place: USA: East River... | reverse complement strand
ACCGTGTCCTCGCACTCACAGGTGAGCCGAGGGATCTCAAGCAGGCCGCGATCGAAGCGGACTTCTGGGGGATCGGCCTCATCGTCGCCGCGGCCACCGAGCCACGGCTGATCGTCGCGCCCGAACGGTACGAGAAGTACCGGCACACGCCGGCGGGGTGGGCGTTCGCTGAGGACATCTACGGACAGATCACCGACAAGAGCAGCGTAAGGAAGATCGGATGACCAGTCTGTGACGATGGCGAATCTCCGTGAAAAATAGCGTAGATAATTCCGTTTATCTGAAACTTGACCTGCGGAAATGAGAGAATGAGACATGGCGGACACATCACCCGAGGCCCTCTGGGAGCACTGGCGCGAACATGTCGCCACTCGGCTCGACTGGCGCCCCGAGGAATGTGAGGCCGGCGGCGGTTCCGACCTGTATGACGATGGCCAGAAATCCGCTACAGCGCAGACGTGGCGCAATGCGGCACGCAAGGTCCGGGTCATGGCGATGCCGCCCCTCCCCCATGAGTGAAATCGAACCAGCGAGTAACAATGGGAGCGCGCTCAGCACAGAACGAGCCGATACGGTCCGGCAGTTGGTCGCAGCGTGGCTCCTCGCCCAGGACAGCGAACACACGAAGATCGCCTACGCCCGCGACCTCATGAGTACCGCACCGCGCATGAAGGTGACGGGCTGGCTCCCCTGGTGTGCCGAACGCGACATCGACCCGCTCACGGTTCGACGGGCCCCGATCGATGCCTACAAACTCGCACTTCAGCAGGCCGCCTACTCCTCTGCCTCGATCTCACGCCGCCTCGCCGTCGTGTCCTCCTGGTATCAGTACCTCGCAGACCAAGAGATCATCGACCACAACCCCGCAAGGGCCGTGAAGCGCCCCAAGATCGATCAGAGCGTCTCCAATGCCGTCGGGCTCAGCGAAAAGGAACTCAACCTTCTTCTCGACGCCGCCAACGCCGACGGCACACGCTCGGCAGCTCTGATCGCCATTCTCTTCTTCGCCGGGCTACGCATCGGTTCCGTCGTTGACGCGAACGTCGCAGACCTCGGCTGGAATGAAGGCGAGCGCACGATCCGCCTCACAGTGAAGGGTGGCCATCGCCAGTTCCGCCACCTCGAAGGACTCGTCGACGAGGCAATCAGCGCGTACCTAGCTGAGCGCGGCGACATCGAGAAGGGTGACCCGCTGTTCGCCAACGCCTACGGCCGGCGCATTGACAACGCCTATGCATGGCGGCTCATCCGGCGGCTCGCCAAGGCGGCCGGGATCAAGTCGTGGGACAGGCTTGGCCCGCATTCGCTGCGGCACACCATGGCCACACACGCACTCGACGAGGGAGTGGCTCTCGTGGACGTGCAAGATGCTCTTGGGCATCGCGACCCAAAGACCACTCGACGCTACGACTTGGCCCGTCAGCGACGCGACAAACGACCCGGGCTGGTTCTGGCAGAGCGCAGGCGCAAGAAGCTCGCCACGCAACACGTCAGCCTTCGCTGGCTCCTACACGGTGATTCTCGGTGAGGACGGCCGGCCTGCCGGATACTGCGGACACGACTGCTCCGTCGATGTACTGGGCGAGTCCGTTCATGACCGGTTCGTTCGGTCGATGTGGGGAGACAATCGAGCCCACCACTCCCCTGCTGGCCAAGGAGACTGAGAGCCATGTTCCGACGCAAGGACGACCCGCTGTGGTGGGCCCGAGGGAGACTCGTCGCCATCCGGCCTGACGGTGCACGCAGAAGTTTCGACCCGGAAGCCACGATGCTGCTCCGCACCGACGAGGAACGCCGTATGTCCGCGGTTGTTCTGGATGAGCTCTACGACGAGGTCAAGGCGCGCGGTTTCCGGCTGCCATGGGCGGACACGGAGAGAGTCGGGGAGGGAGACTGAGGATATGACCGGTCCATCAGAGCCCAGAGGCAACCCCACCGACAGTGGCGGGTCGTGGGTGTACCCGATCAACCTCGCGGAGGCGAGTCGCTTCGCTGCTGCTGCCCACCGCGGCCAGGTCGACAAGGCCGGACGGCCCTACGTCGAGCATGTCTATGCGGTCCGGGACGGGCTCGCCCCGGCCGGGGAACTGATGCAGATCGCGGGCGTCCTGCATGACATCGTCGAGGACACCCCGGTAACCCTCGACGAGCTGCGGCTGATGCGGGTGCCCGAGGAAGTGGTCCGCGCGGTCGACTCGGTGACGCGCCGGCCCGACGAGACTTACATGGACCTGGTGCGCCGTGCCGCGGCGGACCCTATCGGGCGCGTCGTGAAGCTTGCCGACAACCTGCACAACAGCAGCGAGGCCCGACTGGCGCTACTCCCCCGAGAGCAGGCCGAGCGGCTGAGGCGGAAGTACGCGAAGGCCCGCGTGGTGCTGGAAGCAGCGCTTGATCATCCTTACCCGCCGGTGACGACGTGAGACCCGCCGCAGGTCACAGGCTCGGCGTTCCGGAGTGTTCCGTGTCGTTCCGGATAGTTAAGAAGGGGTCTAGATCCGTCCTGAACCGTCAACATCCGTCCCGGCGGGGCGAAGAACCTCCCACTCCCCTGGAGGTTCATTGGTTCCCCGGTCCGGGGAACCTCTCGAATCCCGTAGGTTCCCTGCCGGGTAGCGGAATCTAGCGCTCTCTAGGGTCACTCCCCCGGTGGCGCGGTCCCGTCTCGCCGCCGCACGGTCGCCGGGTCTGAGACGTACCACTCCCACCGGACCCACGGGTCCGTCTCTACCCAGTCGTGTTGCGCCCACAGCAGCCACCGGTCGTTGTGGTGGACGAGGACGCTGATCCACCCGCTGCGCCACATGCCGCCTGCGTGGATCCAGACAGCAGGGTGGCGTGGCCGGTGACGCTCGAGGTGGGCGGGTGGCATGGATACGGCGACGGCGTCCGGCTGGGTCTGCATCAATGCAGGATAGCCCCATAATTCGAACACACGTTCGCCCAGCGCCTACCGGCATCCTGCTGGACGCAACTAAGCCCACCCCTTGCGAGGTGGGCCGTTGCTCTGGCTGAGAACAGCCGCCAGACGCCTCCACGAGACTAAGCCGCTTAGGACGATTCTATCCAAGGCACGCGCTGAGGGTGGCGACGAGCGCACCCGCATCATGGCAGGGAACTGGTGGACCCGGACGAAGACGGACTAGACAGTTGATCTAGGCCAGAAATGTCGTATGACTTGTACAACTCGCGTGACTCTGTGAGTATCGGGTTATGAGCACGAAGCGAGTCAAGAGCGACGAGGCACGGCGTCTTTTCCGCGAGCTCCTCGACCACGTCGAACATGGCGGCCGAGTCGAGATCCTCCGCTACAACCGCCCCGTTGCCGTCATGACCCCATACGCCCAGGAGGAGCAAGTCATGACAGTCACCCTCTACGAGACCAACAGCGACCTGCTCATCCTCGCTCGCGGCGATGATGCATGGGACATCGGGGCACCCGACAACGACTACCTCAACGGCTCGTTCGCCACCGACGCTAAGGCGTGGATCGACGGCGACTGGGAGCCGAACGAGAACGACGGCCAGACGCCCACGAACCTCGAAGACCTCACCGCCGTAGCCGAATGGACCCCCGCTGGGGTTCGCCTGCTGGTCGCCGTCGAGCAGCTCGGCGGCGCGGCCGAGATGTACCTCGGCGAGGCCGAGTGATGTTCGGCCGCAAGCACCGTGCGCCTGTTCCGCAACGCCGACCACACCCCGACCCGAAGGTCGAGGCTGAATTGCTGCGCATCGTCTCGCTTCGCGGCATGGTAGCCCGCAAGGAAGCCCACCTGGAAAGCCTGTATCGCGAGGTGAGCAACGTCAACCGGGACATGCGCCGCTACCCGGACAGTGACGCCCATGAGCGGCGGGTCGATCTCGCCGATGACCTCGGCGAGAAGGTCACGGCAGGGGAAGAGGATGTCCAGCGACTACACGACGACATCGCCAAGCGCATCACCGCACTCTCTGACACTGACCTCTCCTACCTACCGGCCGGTGTTTGACCTCCGGACAGCACGAAACGGCCCCCGGCCATCCCTGGAGATCAGGGTGACCGAGGGCCGTTCAGTGTTGCGAGACCGTCCGCACGCCCCACGTGCGTTCCCGCTACTCCACCCCGAGAGGCGAAGGGGTCTATCAGATGGCAACCATCAACTTAGAGTTGATCGTCCGTCGAGATGGCGTCTTGGATCTCGCGGCGGACTCGTCGCTGCTCGACTCGCTTCATCCACCGGGTTTCGTCGCCGTTGGAGCACCGAGAGCAGGCTCCCTTGCCGCAACCGGCACGACGATGGCGGCCGAGCATGCGCGTCATCGGGACATCTCCCGCAACTGGTCGTCGACCTCGCGGGCGACTTCCCGACGCTCGACGCGCTTCCGCCACCTCGTGTCGGTCCCGGCACCAGAGCAGTCCGGGCCGACAGTCCGCCGCATCTTGTACGGCCCCTCGCGGGTGCCGGGGCAGCAGCCGGGACTCTGGAACCTGCCGAGCATGCGGGCCATTACCAGTCGTCCTCAGCCTCGTCGACAGGGACGAACCGCACGACCTCAAGTTCGTCTTCCGGCTCGGGCGACATGTCGTCGTCGACGACCCGCATCATCGACGCCGGGCGATCATCGCGGCTCATGACCGAAGGCTACATTCCCCCGCGCCTTCGCCGCCCGGATCTGAGCGACCGGGGTGACGTTCTGTCGCAGCAGCAGGGCCAGCACGATCGACAGGGCCGTCACGGCAGCGCCGATCTGGTCCGCGTCGAGATGCAGCTTGAACGCCCCGGCGGCAGTGAGGATCGTCGCAGCCGCGCCCGTCAGGACCGACACCGACACCGGCCGCGTCATGAACGCAGCGATGCCCGCGAGGATGGCTGTGGCGATCGTGGTGATGGCAGCGACGACCGTCGAGTTCAGCGGCAGCCCGAAAGCGACCAGCAGGGCCACGCCCGCGTTGAGGATGTAGAGGTAAACGGCTGGCTGGAAAGTGAAGCGATCACTCATGACGCCCTCCCGGTCAGGTTCTTCTCGGCGAGCCAGACCATGAGCGCCTTGGCCATGGTCTCGTTCGACCCGACATGCTTATGGGTCAGCCATCCCCGAGCAGCCGCTGCCAGAGTCCCGTCAGGGTCGTCCACAGGCTGTGGAGGGACTGGAGCAGGCGTTGGAGCAGGGAAGGGTCCGGGGCTTGGTGCCGGAAAGGGATTCGGGTCACCGGTGAGCGAGGACATCTCCTCACCGAGCCCATACAGGTCCGTGCCGTCAGGGTCCTGGCCGCCGGCATTGAACCACTCCGGGAGCACTCCGACCCAGCCCTCGTCGACGACCTTCGCGAAGCACGCCCACGTCATCAGGACGACCTTCGCCCACGTGACGACGTACACGCCCTTGTCGTCGTAGCCGACCGCAGGGATGGCGTGACCGCCGAGGTTCGCTCCCCCGGTGCGGGTGAAGCCCTTCCCTGCGTTGAAGTCGTCCATCATCTGCTGGAACACGGTGATGCCGAGACCGACCGCACCGAAGTCGGCGATGGCCTGCTTGACCTCGTCGATGTTGGCGATGTCCACTTCGGCATCGACGTCGATCTTGTGGCCGCCGACGCCGTTCTTCCGCCAGTCCGCGTACACGTCCTGCATGGACGCGCCGTTGTCGGTCGGGTTCGACCCGTCCGGCTCGGTCTTCGACGGGTCATAGCCGCCGACCCGCGAGTACGCGGTGAGCACGTCGGCGACCGTAATGGTGATGGTCTGGCCTTCACCGTAGGTCGAGGTGTTCTGGATGGTGTGCCCGACGTTCGCCTCCGTACAGTCCCCGACGGAGTCGTTGGCGAACATGGGCCACGACCCGACCCGGCTGTGCCAGTCCACGGACGCTGGCGCGGCGCTGACCGCGCGGCGGTGAGCGGCGAGGCGGACGCGTGGCTTCGTTGGGTCGTTCGGGGCACGACCAGCCCTGAAGATGACAGTCAAGGGAGCCCTCCTCGGGCACGAGAAAGGCCCGCTCGACGCGGGCCTAGGTGAGGTTGTGAGGGTGTTTCCGGCCAACAGTCGAAGACTCGGCCCGACTAGTCGAAGAGGTCAGACCCGCTCCGGCCAGTGCCACGTGCCACCAACGGGTGACGCCTCCATCCATCCGCACGCGCAGTACCGGAACGGGTCGCCGTGCGCCGCGCTGCTGGGACAGTCAGGAGAGCCGGGAGTCTCGGCACCGTCGTTGTGCTGCACGGCGCGATTGAAGAACATCCCGGTCGGATTGAGGACGGCGAGTCCGACCTGGGTCGGGTCGTCGGTCACCTCGGTGATGATGGCCGCACGACACTCCTTGCCGTACTCGCCACCGGGCGTGCCGTATGACACATAGTGGACGATCCGGCCGATGCTAGGAGTTGGCATGGGTCTCCTCATGACGAAGCCCCGGCACTCTGGCCAGGGCGATGGGAACGAGAGAGACGCTACGAGGCGTCGACGCTGATCGAAGTGGTGCTGTCGTCAGCACGGGTGATGCTGCAGCCGTTGACGGTCGCCGCGTTCGTGAAATGGACGACGGTCTTCAAGCTGGGCTTGCCCGCCGCGTTCCCGACCACCACGGTCTGCACCTGCCACGTGCCGTCATCGTGGCGGACGGCCACCCGGAGCTGACTGGGCGGCGAGGACTTCACGGTGCCGTCCGCAGTGCTGTAGGTGTTGTCGGTGGCGAAGCCGATAGCGGTGAACTTTCCAGCCGGCCACCCCAGCGGGCACTTGCCGTCATCACCGAAATGAAGCTGTCCAGAGATCATGTCATCATCCTTCTGTGGAGTAGGCACAGCCTCGCTGCCGAGAGCCTGGAAGGCGGCAGAAGCGCCGTTGAAAACATCCCGGTCGATGCCGCCGGCCGTGGAGTACTGATGCAGCACCCACGTCGACCACGGAGCGGGCACGCGGGGCTTCCCGGCCGGGCGAGAAGGGTCGGCTATCCAGAGCGGATATGACCCGAGGCCGACGCAGTAGCCCTCGTTGGCGAAGTCGAGGAACGTGTAGACCAGCGGAACGCGGCCGGTCCCGGCCTGGATGTGCTGCAGCCACGTCTTCGCCCACGCCGCGCAATGCGGCGGCGACATGCCGTCCGCCGTCTCGAAGTCGAGCACGACGAGGTCGCCGGGTGCCAGCCTGCTCTCGACCTCGGCGAGGAAGTGCGTGGCCTCGGTCGCCGGATCGTTGCTGGGCCTGGCAAAGTGGTAGCAGCCGCGCAATCTCCCGGAGAGCTGCGACCACCAGCCCGCGAAGTGGCTGTCGATGTACGTCGGGCCCTCGGTGGCCTTGAGGATCACGAAGTCCTGGCCGCTGGGGATGGACGACTGGAAAGCGGAGATGTCGACGCCAGTCAGCACGGTCATCCCTCGAATCTCGCCAGGTCCGCGAGCGCTTGATCCCACGACTCGAAGCGGATGCCGCGGTCATCGATGTAGGCCACGGCGGGAAGCTTGCGGTTCGTGATGAGCAAGCATCCCTGTTCGTTCCAGAACCTGCGTTTCCATGGCAGTGGATGGATTCGGGTCGTGCACTCAATGCCGTAACCGGTGCGCCGTTCGATCCACCGGGCAACCTGCTGCGGATTGCGGGTGGTGTGCACGTATACGGCGTACCGCCGCATCAGCGAGCCGAGCGCATCGAGTGCCCCCGGGGCTAGATCGTCGTAGATAGTCCCGTCCTGCCAGCCGCGCGAGTATGCGTGGATGACGCCGTCGAAATCGACCGCGACGGTCGGCATCACATCACCAGCCAGACGTCTTCGTCGTCCACGGCCGGTGCGGGAACCGAGTGATATTGCGGGTACCCGAAGCCGATTACGCCTGCGAACCGAGTTCGCCGCGCGCAGATGCTCGGGTGACCACCGGCGCTCGTGTTGCCCTCGATCGTGCCCACGGAACCGTCGCCGTTGACCGTCTCGACGATGCCGACGTGCGACCCGTCCCCAGTTACGCCGACGACGAAGTCCATGAAACAGACCGCGCCTACGCGGGGCGTCTTGCCGAACTGGCCGCGAGCCTTGAAGAAGTCGACGTGAGTCGGCACCCACGCGGCGGCTCCGACGACGTCACCCTGTTTGACCTGGGCGGCACACCACGAGATGAACGCGTCACACCAGTCCTGATTGCGGACCTGCGGGGCATTGAATGTGGTCGCGTACCACTCGGTGTACTTCGTGGCACCCGAGGCGGCAGGCAACTGGCCGATCTGGGACGCGGCCATGGCCAGCATCGCCTGCATCGGCGTCACCGCGGCACCAGCGAGAAGTGGCATCTGTCCCTCCTTCTAGTTGGCCTGTTCGCTGCCGTAGGCCGTCGTGCAGTCGCGCGGCGTGTCCTTCACGGCCACGAGCCTCTCCAACTCCGCGACTTCCTGGCGCTGCGCCGCCGTGGCGCCCTCCGGGGACACCCTCAGCAACCGGTTCCAGATCGCGATGTCCTGCAGCCGGGCGGCGTTGTTCGCGTCACACTGGGAGATGCTCGCATGGCGGATCGAGTCGGCAAGGTTCGTGGACCGGTACGCCAGGACCGTCACGATCCCGGTCAGGGCCACGTCCAGGACCAGCGACACGATCGTGACGAAGATGAGTATCCGGCTGCGCCGGCCGTATGTGCGGACCGAGTCCAAGCGTTTGGACATGATGTTCAGGGCGGTAGTCAGCCTCTCGGCCGTTTCGAGCGGATCACCGGCGATTTCGGGCACGTCACTCATCTTGATCGCGCTCTCTTTCCAGTTCCTGCCGGTCGCTGATCATCTCCGCGATTCGCCGGACCGTGCTTTTGATGTCTTCCATCTGTGCGTCGACGTCATGAACAAGCGCCTCGATCTCCGCATCGATGCTGCGTGCCATCACCTGAGCTCCTTCAGCCGCAGGAGGATCTCGTCGAGCAGCGCGGTCTGCCGGTCGAATGCGGTCAGGACGCCCCTCAGGACGTCCTGCACTCCGTTCAGGGTCGCGTTGGTGCCCTCCAATGCCGGAATGATCTTGTCTGACTGGAGGGCCATCAGCCTGTCGCGCTGCTCTTCCACGACATGCTTCTCTGCGATCAGGCTGTCTCGCATGTCCTGGGACTGCTGCCACAGCACGCCCGCTTCGCTGGTGTTGATCTGCCCGCTCGTGTTTCGCCTGCGGAGCAGGAACGTGACGACGCCTCCGGCGGCTCCGGAGATCACGACGACGATGCCGGCGACCTCTGATAGGAGGCCGAGGGAGGAGGATGCGCCACTCATCCGGCGGTCACGCGACTGCCACGGACCACGATGAGTCATCACAGGAGATCGCGCCAGAGACGGCGTTCTGGAGCAACTTAACACCGCCATAGGGGGCGAGCGGGTTGGACACCCTGACGCCGGTCACACCGGACGCCGCGTAGATCTGCGGTGTGCCCGACGGGGTGACAAGCGTCTGTTTCGTGCCGCCGAGAAAGGCGCATCCGTGGAACAACATGTTCGCGCCGGCCTTGATGTAGACCTGGCCTTTGTCCTGCGGGGATCGTCCAGTGCCAGCGGGATTCACAGCGTTGTTGAAGCACCAGACCTTGTCGAAAACGTAGCCCTCGCCACCCGTGATGAGAATGGCCGCGCCCTGGCATCCCGTCGTGGTCGTGCCGGCGGTCCCGTCCAGCAGCGTCCCGGAGAACTGCAAGTCGCCGAAGCCGCCGTCGATCCTGATGCCCGTCGCGACGCGCGGCGTGATGTACACGGCACCCACGCGGGTCCTCGACATGTTGACCAGATACAGGAAGTATGCGCTGGCGGGCACGGTGTTGCTCGACAAGTAGCTGTAGCCCTTGGACCAGTACGTGTTGTCGGAGCCCGCCAACTGGAACTGCGTCCCGGTGCCGCCGTTGACGTAGGTGTGCTCGATCTGGACACGCAAATGCCGGGCCTGCATGACCGACTTGAACCCGAACCAGGCCAGCCGCTCGAACGACACGTCCGTCATGATCGGGCCCCCGCCGAGGTCCGACACGGGCGTCAGCCAGTTCACCGTGCCACTGGAGGCACGGAACTGGATCCCGGAGAACCACACTGTCTGCACGCCGCCGCTGGGGACCGTGAATAGTGACGTGGATCCCACGTTCACGACACACTGCGGGCCGGTCGTCAAGAATTCGCGCTCGGTGGTCAGGGGTGCCCCGACCATCCGCAGCCCGTTGTAAAGCGGGTACGGACCGCCGGAGAACGTGTGGACCCGGTTGCTGAGGATGATCGCCGGGGCGTAGGTCGCGGCCGAAGCGATGGCCATCGCCTGGACGAGCTTGGCGTCGTCCGAGACCCCCGACATGGAGTCGAGGAAGATCCCGAGCGCGCTCTCGTGGACGTTCAGCCGCGCCGCGATCGAGACGAGATTGTCGTTGAGCGGGACATCCCACCCGGTTGTGCCGTGAGGCGGCATCACTTCCGTTGTGAACGGCACGTCAGGCATGCGTCACGCCCTTCACGTCTGCCAGCCGGAGCCGGTGAGGATCTGCGGATCGATCGGTGCCCACGTGCCATCGGCGAGGAGAACGTTGCAGGGTTTCGCTGCGGGGGAAGCCGACAGGGTCGCCGTGGCAGTGAGGGCGGCCGAGGCGAACTGCGCTTGAACCGCAGAGGCCGTCAGGACCGAGTTCGCCGCGAGAGACGCCCGGGCGGCAGCACCGATGCCCGCCGTCGCGGTTAGTGTCGCCGTGGCCGAGAGTGCCGCGGAGTCCTGTGGTGGCCCGGCGATCGCGATCAGCAGACCCGATGACGCAGTAGCGGACGGCGAGAGGGACGGCGCCCGGTTACCCGTCGCGATCCCCGCGGCACCGAGGGGCTGCTGCGCGATCGATATCGCGGAGCTCGCCGTCGGCGTGACCGATCCGCTGCCGACGAGCGTCATACCGGTCGGGGTACTGATCGCGCTCGCAGTCGAGGTTGCGTTGGACGCCTGCCAGAAACCGAGGAGCAGGCTGTTGGCGTAGTTGGGCGTCAGGCCCGGCGTGACGATCGACGTGGCACCCGAAGTGATCCACGTGCCCGCGATGTCGAGAGGAGCCGCGAGGTCGGCACCCGTGACGCGGCAGATGATGATGCCGCCGCGGTCTGCACCTGCGGAGTTCACCCACGAGTAACTGGTCGCCGACTCGCCGGCTGCAGACGGGATCGGTTTCGTGAACACCGCACAGGTGCCGTGAGCGTTCTCGCTCGGGCCCTGCTGGGTCCAGCCCGAAGGGACCGTCGACCACGTCCCCGCGGCCTTATGCGAGAACGGGCACGCGACGAGTAGGTCTCCGTCCGCGACGGTCGACGGCTTGTTGCCGGTGAGCGTCGACGACAAGGACGTCATCGAGACCGTGACATCCCCGGCACCAGTCTGCGCGACAGGCGTCGTCACCGCATCATCCAAGCGCCTCGGTGATCTGGGATGTACTGAACGTCAGCGTGTCACCAGCGGCGAGTGTCCGGGACGCCGCGAGGGGACCCCACCAGATCCGCACGGGCGTGCCGGCCGAGTCGTAGATCTCAAGACCGACGACGGTGCATGCGGGCATCGGCCCGAACGTGATGCCAGCACTAGACGCGGCGGACTCGGCGAACGCCGCGGCGGGGACGATCGTCTGCCGCGAGTAGGTCCCTCCGGTGACCTCTGTGCCCGCGCTGGCCGCACTGCCGAGCACGGTCACGAGCGCGACCTTGAGTGGTGTCGTCGGTGTCCACGACGTGACCCCGTTGACGTGGTCGAGCAGCTTGTTCGCGGCAGCCGTGGTCAGGTTAGTCATGGTCAGCCTCCGTATGGGCCAGAGCCGTAGCCGCCCTCGCCGTAGCCCGTATCAGTGACCGGGGGTCCTGGTGGGGTGATGGACGCCTGGCCGATGGCCTTCCACAGGCCGTCGACGAGGAGATAGACGATCACGTCGGCACCGGCAGCCACGAGTCGAGCGGCAGCGCATAGCCGCCGCCGGACGGCGGTGCCGGCTCAGGACCGGTCCACTGGCACTGGCGTGTCGCATCAGGCGCAGTGGTGGAACGGAGCGGCCATGAACCGCCGGTCTTGACCACGGTCTGCAGACCCGGCGCAGGGGTTCCGGAAAGATCCGAATATGCGCCGCTTTCCGCCACGGTGGCGAGCGCCGGGGTACCGGTCAGGTCTGCGTAGCTACCCGAGTTGGCGACGGCCGCGAGAGCCGCATTCCCCGCCTGCAGCGAGGCGATGGTCGCTTCGGCTGTCGCGAGGTCGTTGCCGATGTCCGTGGCGATCATCAGGTGCCGGGGACCTGCACCGCCGTTCGCGTCCCCCCACATTGACCTGACGGTGTCCGGGCCGTAGAACTGCGGGATGGCACCCGTGGTGTCCGCTGTGACCGTCGTGATCGCAGTGAAGGTCAGATCCTCAAGGTCCGTCACCGGGGTACCAGCAGTCGGCGCGTCATAAAACTGGATCACGGTTCCGGGCACGAGGATGACCTCGTATCCGCTGATGCCGTCGACCGTGACGCTGCCACCGGGCGCGACGACGAAGTCTCCGATGCCTGCGCCGAACAGATGACGCGCCAAAGCCACCACTCCCCTTGCTGAAAGATCGGATTGCGGAACGGAGTGGGGTGGGGCGGGTCAGCCGACCATGTAGGCGGTGTCCAGATACACGGCAGAACCGATGCCGACCGTCGCCGACTGGTCCACGACAGCGACCGCACCGCTGCCCTGCTGAAGCTGCAGCCGGAGGTACGCCGTGGCAGAGGTCATCGCCGACCAGTTGTGCGTGCCTGCCGGGATGAACCCGGCGGGCATCGCCGCGACGTTGTTGTCCGTGTTGCTCGCAGGCAGCACATCCGTTGTCCGCACAACGGACCCGCGGAAGTAGCAGACGTTGTTGATCCGGCGGACCTGCGGCGTGAACCCGCCGACGGCCCAGTGCCCGAGGAGCGGGACGGTCACCCAGCCCGTGTCGTCAATGACAACAGACCACGCCGTCCCGTCAGACTGCAGGATCCGGCCCGTGTCGGTTTCGATGCCGAGACCGATCATCGACGCGGGCGGCCTCGAGGTCGACGGGAACGCCAGGGTCTGCTGGCCCATGAACACACGGTCGTCGACCAAAGCGCTCAGGGACCCATTGGACCCGGAGGTCCAGTGGCAGATCGGTGTGTCCCACGACCCGGTGGGGCTGACCGCCAGTGCGGGCAGTTGCGGGTTCGAGCCGGGCGTTCCCTCGATCACGAACGGCAAGATCCAGTTCCCGGCGGCCGAGGCGGTGCGGTCGAGCCGAAGCACGAGGCGGTCGATCCGGTTCTGGCCGGACGCCGCAGGGATCGCCGTCGACACCGAGGACCCGCCATGAACGTAGAACCCGCGGACCACCGCCGCCCCGCTGGACACGACAGCGGACCTCGTGCCGGAGTTCAAGCTCCCGGCGAAACCACTGCCGACACCTTGGGCGACACCCGTAGCGCCACCCATGCCGGCGACGAAGTAGGCTTCCCACTGCGTCGCCGTGGAGAGTTGTGTGGGTGGTGTCGTGCCACTCGGAAACGCGTTGTCGAGAGCCACGTGTCACCCTGCCTGAAGTTGTAGAAGGAGACGTTCGAGCTTGCGGACCTTCGCGGCCAGCAGCGCCGTCGCGGTCTGGTTGTCGCCGAGGTCTGTGGACGTGAGGCCCACGGTCGGCGTGGCCGTCTCGATGTAGTTCGTGCCGGTGGCATCGGCCACGAGCTCGACCTGGGAGACGATGTCGGTGTAGGTGACGCCGTCACGGATCTCCACGGTCACCGTGTCGCCGAGGCCGTAGCCCGTGCCGAAGCTGAGGAGCGGCAGGTCGATGGGCGTCATCGTGAGCGCCGCCGCTCCTGCGCCTTGGGTGATGGCGTCCTGGCCGGCCTGCGTCATCGTGGTGGCGTCCGTCGTGGACGACTGGTCGACGAGAACTTCCGTTCGTGTCCAGCCATCCACTGACCCATCGGTGACCTCGACGAACGTCGACGTGCCACGCACCAGTGCGTTGGTGCAGGTCGGTGTCGTCGTCGACAGATTGTGTGCCCGCAAGTTCCCGAGCGCATAACTGAACCACGCGGTCTTGGACAGGTCGCGTGGGATGTAGACGTCGAAGACGAGACTTCCGCCGGTCTGGGTGACCGAGACGCCCATGGGACCGCCGGTCGCGATGAGGGTCCGGGCG
>Ga0193751_1001653_pt1 | contig 14127 bp, 12 predicted proteins | sample L1c2metaG_FD_143050 | JGI IMG/M metagenome (GOLD analysis project Ga0193751, IMG submission 143050) | Soil microbial communities from a riparian zone of the East river system, Colorado, United States - L1c2 | ecosystem: Environmental > Terrestrial > Soil > Riparian zone | place: USA: East River... | reverse complement strand
GGTGTGAGAATCCTTCTGGAGCTTGGTCGCCTGTTCCAACTGCTCTGGGGTGATGACCTTTTCTTTGACGAGCAGGTCACCCAGCCGCTGAGACATATCTCTCCTGTATTCCCGCGAACTACGGGGTTAGTACGAAGCCGCTGATTTGAGGGAGATCAGCAAGGAAGCTTTCGCACTGACACAAATTGTCAACCCAATGGGTGTTCCGGAAAAGTGACTTAGGTACTTGTACTTCGCGGGAGGTGCGGTTTAAGCCGCTATCGGCGGCATTTCTGGCAGAAATTCCCCGTATTGGAAAGATCACCGCGCGGCAGACCATGTTCTTCGGTGCGCGAATAGCGGTGTCTGAGGGATGCGAACGGTCGCGACGGGCGTTGGTCGTTAGTCGCCAGTCGTTAGTCACTGGCGTGAAAAATCACTGGCGTGCAAGCACCCGCTTTCCGGCGGATACGACGAACCGCGAACGACTAACGACCAACGACCGTCGACGCCCTACAATGGTGACTCCATACTCCAACCTGCGCGTGCCATGAGCGAAGCCAAACACGACGCGATCCGCGCGTACTATCACACGTTGTTTTCCGCCTGGGGACGCCAGCACTGGTGGCCGGCGCAATCGCGCTTTGAGATGATCGTCGGAGCATATTTGACGCAGAACACTTCATGGACAAATGTTGAAAAGGCGCTCGGCAACCTGCGGAAAGCGCGGCTGCTAACCGTCAGCGGAATCCGGCGAACGCCTCAGCACAAGCTTGAACAATTGATCCGCCCGGCGGGTTACTTCCGGCAGAAGGCGCAGCGGCTGAAAACGTTTGTCAGCTTTCTTGATGAGCGTTACAACGGATCGTTCGAGCGGATGTTCGCGCAGCCAACCGCCAAGCTCCGTGACGAACTGCTCGCGCTCAATGGTGTGGGGCCGGAAACCGCCGACTCGATTCTGTTGTATGCCGGCAATCACCCGGTCTTCGTGGTGGACGCTTACACGAGGCGCATTCTGGAACGGCACCAGATTGTTGCCCGCGCTGTAAGTTATGACCATATCCGAGAGCTGTTCGAGAAGGCACTGGGCGAAAAAATCCCGCCCAAGCGGAGCCTGGACGGGGCACCCGCTGCGGCGGGAATTCAGACTGGGGCAGCCAAGACTGTGGTGGGACCGCGCGGCTCGTCTCATCGTCCATCGCGTGTGAGCACAGCCGAGCGCACCGCGCTGGTCCAGGTTTTCAATGAAATGCACGGTCTGATCGTCGGAGTTGGCAAGACCTATTGCCTAAAGTCACAACCGCGGTGTGAGCAATGTCCTTTGCAGAAATTCCTTCCTGAGGCAAAGTGAATCGACGGGAGTTCGGAGGGAGTGACAACATGAAATGGCGAGTGCTTGTTCTTGTTTTGGCGGCGACAGGCCTTCGCCTGGGATTTAGCGCCGGGGTCCGAGACCAGTCGTTGCGTGAGGCCGCACAGGCTTCTGGAATGCTCATCGGAACCGCGGTGAGGCCGGCGCATCTTTCCGAGTCGGCATATGCGTCCACGCTCGCCCGCGAGTTCAATATGCTGGAGCCGGAAGATGTCCTCAAGTGGGAGGTGGTGCATCCGGAACCGCGGTCTTTCGATTTTTCTCAAGGCGATCAGATTACCGATTTCGCGACCCGGCACAGCATGAAGGTTCGCGGCCACACGCTAGTCTGGCATCAGCAGAATCCAAAATGGCTGACGGAAGGAAAATACACTTCCGGCGAACTCGCGCAAATTCTCGAGAAGCACATCAAGACCGTGGTCGGACATTACCGTGGCAAGATCTTCGCGTGGGATGTGGTCAACGAGGCCTTCGATGAGTTGCAGCCAGGAAAATTGCGGAGCACGATCTGGCGAGACCAGCCCGGAATCGGCCTGGCGGCAAACGAAGTAGCTTCGAGCTACGAGCCGCGGGCTGCGAGCGCCCCTGCTCGCTCGGAGCTCGAAGCTCGAAGCCCGCAGAGTTACTCCTATATTGAGCGTTGTTTCCGCTGGGCGCATGAAGCCGATCCACAAGCTCTGCTGTTTTACAACGAGGCCGGAGCGGAAGCCGTGAACCCCAAGTCGGACGCGATCTACGCCATGGTGCGCGATTTCCGGCAGCGCGGCGTCCCCATCGATGGCGTGGGGTTTCAGATGCACATCGAGAACCTGCGCGCCGATGTTGCATCCATTTCTGCCAATATCAAGCGCTTCACGACTCTGGGAGTGCAGGTCCACATCACCGAAATGGACGTCGCCCTGCCGGTCGATCCGGACGGCAATCCTCGCCCCCAGGACCTGCAAAGGCAGGCGGACATCTATCGCGAGGTTGCCAGCGCCTGTCTGTCTGATCCGGGGTGCAGGGCGATCCAGACATGGGGTTTCACGGACAAATATTCATGGATCGGATCGCACTCGAAGCAGACGCATGGCGCAGCGTTGCCGTTTGATCGGAACTATGGGGCCAAGTCGGCCTACGAGGCGCTGCGGGATGTGCTGGCAGCAGGGCGTCGTTAGTCGATGGTTGTTAGTGGACAGAGTGTCGCCTCGCCGTCAGCAGTGTATTGGCCGGGCGAGGACGCCCGGCTCTCCACTCATGGCGAACGACTAACGACCAACGACGCCCTATAATGTCATCAATCCTTGACCCCACCGGACCCAATTCGCGAGGAAACCAAAACCTCCGGCCGCCGGACGTTCGTAATCACGCTGGCGATCGGCGCTTTTCTGCTGCTCGCGGTCCTCGTGCTGCAGGCCTCGTTCAATCTGAAATTCATCAGCCCCGACAGCAATCAGGAACTTCTGTTCTTTGCCGGGCTAAGCGGCCTGATTTTCTTTGCTTTCGTGGCGCTGACGGTCGTTCTCGGACGCAACCTGCTGAAACTTTACGCCGAGCGGCGGCAAGGCGTGGCCGGGTCAAAGTTCCGCACGCGCCTCGTGGTGGTCAGCTTGCTGCTGTCGTTCTTGCCTGTGATTGCGATGTTCTGGTTCTCGTATGGGTTGATGAACCGCTCGATCGACAAGTGGTTCTCGCAGCCGGTCGAAGAAGTGCGCGCGGATACAGAGGCCATGTCGGCTCTGCTCTATGATTACGCGGGCCAGAATGCAGCCTCGGAAGCGCAATCCATTGCACAGTCGGAAGAATTCCAAAGAGCCCTTGCCAGCAAGGATTTCTCCACCGCCGGTGCGGAACTTCGGGAACACAGGCCGACGCTGCAGGGCGGATTCGTTCTGGCCCTGGCGGGCGGCAATGTGGAAGCCAGTCTGAACACCCCGGCGCCCTGGACCGACATGAAGGCGGTCTTTCCGGTGCAGCCGGCCCTGCGCGGAGAGCACCCCCATTTCCAATGGCGCCAGACGGACTACATTGTCGCGGCGGCCCCCGTGCAACACGGCGCCGTGCTGGTCGCCATGCCTCTGCCGCCAAAATTCGCCCAAACGGCCAGACAGATTCAGGAAAGCCAGAAGCGCTACATCGAGCTGGCCGCGAAAAGAAAGCTGTTTCGGCGGACTTACATCGGATTTCTGCTGCTACTGACCGTGGTGGTGCTCTTCGCTTCGACCTGGCTCGCGCTCCTGCTTTCCAAGTTGGTCAACCGTCCAGTGGCGGCGCTGGCGGCGGGCACGGAGGCCATCTCTAAAGGGCAACTGGACTACCGCGTCGATATCCGCGCCACTGACGAACTGGCAGAACTGGTGCAGTCTTTCAACAGCATGGCGGAGCAGCTCGAATCCAGCCGGCACCAGATCGAAGCCTCCAGTCGCGACGTGGGCAACGCGAACGATGCGCTGGAAAGAAGACGCCGGTACATCGAAACGGTCCTGGAAAGTATTCCGACCGGAGTGATTTCGATTGACGCGACGCGCCGTGTGACGCTGGCGAACGCCGCTTTCTCCCGCATGTTTTACCTCGAGCGGAGCGAGTACGTAAGCCCAGCGACGCTGGTGAACCTGCCGTTGCGGGACGTGATCCCCACCGACGTGCTCGCGGACCTGGAACCTCTGCTCCGCCGTGCCGATCGTATGGGCATCACGGCGGCCAACATGGAACTCGCCCTGCCCCGAGCTCAGTTGAATGTCGCCGTAACCGTGTCCGCGCTCAGCCACGCCGCCGAGGGACTGGGATACGTGTTGGTCTTCGAAGACCTGTCGGACCTGCTGCGAGCGCAGAAACAGGCAGCCTGGCGCGAGGTGGCGCGGCGCGTGGCGCACGAGATCAAGAACCCGCTGACTCCGATCGCGCTTTCTGCCGAACGCATTCATCGCCATTTGAAGCGTGGCACCGCACCCGATGCAGCCTCGCTCGAAGTTATCCGCACTTGCGCCGAAACCATCCGGAATGCCGTCGAAACCGTGCGCACGCTGGTTGACGAATTTTCGGTGCTAGCACGTTTTCCGGCCTCCCGCCCGCAACCAGCTAGCTTGAATAATCTGGTGGAAGGTGCGCTCATCATGTTCAATGGGCGACTGGAGGGCATTCGCGTGCGTACGGAACTGGCGCACGATCTCCCGGCCGTGATGGCCGACCCGGAAGCGATCAAGCGAGCGGTCGCGAACCTGGTGGATAACGCTGCGGAGGCGATGCAGGACGCGATCCTGAAAGAGATCACGATTTCAACCTCGCTGGTGGCCAGCCGCGATGCCGTCGAACTCGTTGTCTCCGACACCGGGCAGGGAGTTTCGCGCGACGTTAAGGAACGGCTGTTCCTGCCGTACTTCTCGACCAAGCAACGCGGCACCGGGCTGGGTCTGGCCATTGTGAGCAGAATTGTGGAAGACCATCACGGTTCGATCCGCGTCGAGGAAAACAAGCCGGTCGGCAGCCGCTTCGTTGTCGAGCTGCCTGTAGCGGTTGAGACTATCAGCGCTCCGGCGGCAAGCTAGTACTGCGACTGCGTGACAAGTTATACGGTAGAGCGACGGGCGTCTCGCCCGGCAGCACTGTGGTGGCCGGGCGAGGACGCCCGGCTCTCCACCGGGCAAGCGTTGTTAAGCTAAAGCATGGCACACATCCTGATCGTCGACGATGAATCCGGCATCCGCGAATCCTTACGCGGCGTTCTCGAAGACGAGGGGTACAAGACCAGCGTCAGCCCGAGCGGCGAAGATTGTCTCGAGTTGCTGCGCAAGAGCACCTTCGACCTCATTCTGCTGGATGTGTGGTTGACCGGGATCGACGGGCTGGAAGTGCTGGAGAGGATCCGCGAGCTTCAGGATCCACCAGAGGTCATCATGATCTCGGGCCACGGGACTATCGAGACTGCCGTGCGTGCCACCAAGCTGGGTGCCTACGATTTTGCGGAAAAGCCGCTCTCGCTGGAGAAAACGCTCATCCTGGTAAAAAACGCGATCGAAGCACGGCGCTTGCGCCATGAGAATCGCGACTTGCGGAAGCAACTGCAGTCGAAGAGCGTGATCGTGGGCGACAGTGTTCCCATGAAGGCGCTTCGGCAGCAGATTGCGCTGATGGCACCCACCAACGGACGCGTGCTGATCTACGGCGAATCGGGCACCGGCAAGGAACTGGTCGCGCATGCCATCCACATGCAGAGCCCGCGCAAAGATGAAATGTTTGTCGAGATGAACTGCGCCGCGATTCCCGAAGACCTGATCGACAGCGAACTGTTCGGGCATCGCAAATCATCATTTCCTGGAGCGACAGCGGACAAGGAAGGCAAGTTTCAGAAGGCCGATCGCGGAACCTTGTTTCTGGATGAAGTCGGCGACATGAGTCTGAAGACGCAGTCCAAAGTCTTGCGTACTCTGGAACAACAGCGATTCATTCCGGTGGGAAGCGACGATCCCGTCACCGTGGACGTGCGCGTGATTGCTTCGACCAACAAAGACCTGGAGGAAGAAATCGCCAAGGGGAACTTCCGTGAAGATCTTTTTTACCGTCTGAACGTGATTCCGTTTGTGGTGCCGCCGCTGCGCGAACGCAAGGAAGACATCCCATTGTTTGCGCGACACTTTTTGAAAGAATTTGCCTCGGCCTATGGCCGGCGCCCAAGAGAGATCACCGACGATGCCATCGACACCCTGATTCGCTACGCCTGGCCGGGGAACGTCCGCGAACTGCGCAATGTGATCGAACGCATCGTGATCATGAATCCCACCACCTCGCGATTTGAACGCAAGCATCTTCCGCCTCTGGTGCATCGCGACGGCAGCCGCCGAGTGGCGGGCGGCGAGGGTTCCACGCTGCACCAGGCGCGCGCGGCCTATGAACGCGACTACATTCTAAAGAAGCTGGACGAGAATCACGGCAACGTCAGCCGCACCGCAGAAGTGCTCGGTCTCGAGCGCAGCCACCTGTATCGCAAGATGAAGAGTCTGGGAATTGCGGCAAAAGAGTGAAGCAGGTGCCAGGTGCCAGGTGTCAGGTCTCAGGAAAACCGAGCCACCGATTTGCGCTTGGGTTTTCCTGAGACCTGACACCTAAGACCTGAGACCTCGCACTATCGTTTCAGCATGTGAATCTCTGTCCCGTTCTTATGAAACTGGACTTCATCCATCAACTGATTGATCAGGTAAATGCCGCGGCCGTGACTCGCGTAGATGTTCTCGCCGTGGCAGGGATTGGCAATCTTGGTGGGATCGAAACCGGTGCCGGGATCGCGCACTATGATCAGGATTCCCTGCTTCTCGTCGCAGGCCACGTCGCATTCGATAATTTTTGATGGATCGTTTTTCGCTCCGTGCACGACGGCATTGGCCAGGGCCTCGGTCAACGCGAGTTCAATGTCGTCCTCGTGTCCCGGAGCGCATTTCATTTCCCGCACCGCTTCCATCACGCTTCGGACGACCGGGTCCACCGCATCGCGATCGGCGGAAAGCGTCACGCTGAGCTTGAGGTCGAGCTTATCCGCATCGAAGTTACACGATTGCGGTGGCGCCCCTGAGGTTGAGGAAGTATCTTCCATAAGCGGCTGTAGGCTTTGGTACCGGCCTTTCTAATTAAGATGCACGGAGGCGCTGACAGATTCTAGGGATTTAGGGCCCGAGATGCAAACTTTATCTGGATCGCAGGCAAACGTTTGGCCCATTACGTCGGAGGATTACCAAAGGTCTCCAGCGCCCTAATGACCCAAAACCTATGCCAGTCTGCAAGAAACTCCTGTAGAGACGGGGCTCGCCCCGTCTCACTCGGCGGCGCAAGACGCGGCAAGACGCGTCTCTGCGGGGACTCTACGACTCCGGATCCGGCATCCCTCCGATCTGCTGTAGTTGACGCCTCCAATCCAGTTCTTCCACAAAGTTTCGAGAATCGCGCCATCCCGCCTTGACCTTCACGAAGAGCTCGAGAAAAACTTTGGTCCCTACCATCTTCTCGATATCGAGGCGGGCGTCGGTCCCAATCTTCTTGAGCATCTGTCCGCCTTTGCCGAGCAGGATGGCCTTTTGTCCGTCGCGCTCGCAAAAAATCACGGCGGCAATCCGTGTCAGCCTCGGACTCTCTTCAAACTGCTCGATGAGAACGGAGACCGCGTGCGGCACCTCTTCATGCGTCTGCATAAGAACATGCTCGCGGATCAACTCCGCCGCCATGAATCGCACCGGCTGATCGGTAATCTGATCCTCGGGAAAATAGCGTGGGCCGTTGGGCAGAGCCTTCAGCACGCATGACAACAATTCGTCGAGGCCTTTCTTCTTGAGAGCGGAGATGGGGACGATCTCCTTGAAATCGTGCAGCGTTTGGAACTGTGCGATCAGCGGAAGCAGTTTACTTTTATCCGCGAGCAGATCGATTTTGTTGAGCAGCAGAAAGACCGGAGTGCCTGCCTTTTTCGCGAGATCGAGGACGAAGGCGTCTTCACGGTCCCACTTCTTCTTGGCATCGACGATCATCAGAATCAGTTCGCAGCCTTCGAGCGCTTCGCGCACCTCGGACATCATCTTGCGCCCGAGCGAGGAGCCAGACTGGTGAACTCCGGGCGTGTCGATGAGCACGATTTGCCCGGCCTCGCGTCCTTTTTGCTTCGGGACGTTGATGATTCCGAGGATGCGGTTGCGCGTGGTCTGCGGCTTTGGCGAAATGATGGCCAGCTTCTCGCCGACCAACGCATTCAGTAGCGTGCTCTTGCCCGCATTGGGGCGGCCGAGAATGCAAACGAATCCGGAGTGGAAGGACATGGGATTAGGCTACTAGCTTCTGGAAAACCGCCGCTCGGGGCCCTTGATGGCTATCTGTCCAGTTGAGGGTGGCGACCCCCTTCTCGACGATGTTTACTATCTGGTACCCCTACCCCCCTCCCCCCTGGTCTAATGAAATCATGGGCTTGGCGGGAATTTTTTGCTTCGGTCTTTGAATCCAAAGGACTTATATCAAAGTATTCCGGAATAAGGACTTAGCTCCTAAAATAGCGCTGAAACGGGTTTGGGGCAGTTTCGAGGGCCGTCTTAGTGGACGGACTTCGAAACTGCCCCAATCAGATTTCTATTTTCGCGGACGGCGGGTTAAAAGTCAATTAATTTCGGTCACGGACGGTTGTGATGAAAAAGGCGGGAATGTTTGCGGGAGTTTATGAAGAATGGAGAGCGCGGCGCGCTTTGGAATAGTCGCCGGTGCGGCTTCTCCAGTTGCTGGCCAGCGTTCCGATTGCCCAGAACACCGCAAAGATCAGAAACAGCTTGCTGCCGGGAACGCTCGCCCTCCATGCGCAAAAAGCGCTTAGCGTTGGAACAACGGCGGAAGACGTCACTCCCGAAGACCACATGATTGCCTTGGCCATCGGACTGGCTTTCTGCATCGAGGCCTTCTCCGTCTGCACACCAAAGAAAGGGAGATGCTCGAACACCCAACGCATGCCAGCGGGATAGCCTTCAGGATTGCCGGTTCCACCGATGGTGTAGAAGGCGAAGCGAATGCCGAGAATTTTTCCGACCGCCCAGTGCGCGATACCGTGGCAGAAGAAGTAGAAGAGAGTCCAGGCTGCGAGCATGGCTATGATGGCTGCGAGTTTCGAGTGGGCGGATTGCGCCAGAGCGAGAGCAGCGCAAGCAGCTGCGAGCGCGGCGATCTGCATGGTATTTCCGGAAATGATGGAGACACGGCCAAAGATCTTTCGTTGCGGAAATGAATTTGAGGCATTCAAGTCGGCCGCTGACTCTACGGCAAAAGGCTAGTGTCTCACGTTTGTTGTTCTCGCTCGGTGTGAAGGATAAGGATGCAAATGAAGTCTGCAGCCGAGTCGTTGCCGGCGAACACCCCCGCCCAAGCGGAGCTTGGACGGCCACCGCGAAGAGTAGGGGTTGCATAAGCCGGCCCCTCACCTCACGGCAAGTGGCCGCGTGCCAATCTACCGCAGACCACCGGACGCCAGCAACGTCTCGCCCGTCACCCAGGCAGAATCTTCTGATGCGAGGAAAACTGCGACCGGCGCGATATCGGACGGCTGCGCGATGCGGCCCAGGGGGGTCTGCGCCTCAAAGCCTTTCTGGAAGTCGCTTCCGATGACGCCTGCCGCATGGGCACCCTCCGTTTCTACAACTCCAGGATTGATGGAGTTCACCCGGATTTTCCTCGGCCCTAATTCCTTCGCCAGCGTCCGCGTCACGGCATCCACCGCGCCCTTGGTGGCCGTATAGACGGCCGTTGTTGGCGCCGTCAGCGAGCTCGCGACCGAACCGATGTTAATCACACTGCCACCATCGGCACCGAAGTGCTTTGCTGCTTCCTGCGTGGCCAGAATGAGCCCCAGAACATTCGTGTCGAACATGCGGTGAAACTGTTCTTCGGTAATCTGCTCGAGGGGAGCAAACTCGTAGACGCCCGCATTGTTCACCAACACGTCCAGACGTCCAAATGCTTTCTTGGTTTCGGCAAAGATGCGCTGCACATCCTTCGCTTTCGCGACGTCTCCCTGGACGGCGACGGCCTTCCCGCCCTTGGCCTTGATCTCCGAGACGACGCGCTCCGCGCCTTCCTTGCTGGAGGCGTAGTTGACGACGACGGCCGCGCCCTCTGCCGCCAAACCCTTCGCGATACCTGCCCCAATACCCTTCGATGAACCGGTCACAACCGCTACTTTATTGGTCAGCTTCCCCATGACTTCCTCCACTCGATTGTCGTCGATACGACATTTCGATAACTGCCTAATTGATGATATCTGTCACGACGAGGATTCAGACCGACGACTTAAATTTTTGCGAGGCGGTCCAGGTAAGCCTGCAAGACATCGCGCTGCAATGTGAGGTTGGCGAACTTGCCTTGGCGCGCGATCTCGATGAGGCCAGCCGCCTCCAACTCTTTCATATGGTGCGAAAGCGTGGCGGCGCTAATGGGTTGTCTCGCGCGGACGTCGGCGCAGGCTGTGCAGTTGCGGGCGGCGATTTGTTTGAATATCTTGTAGCGCCGCGGGTCGGCGAGGGCACGCGAAATCAGGGCGAACTGCCGGTCGGTCAGTCGAGTTCGTTTTGCGTTTCTCATGTTTGCAAACTCCTTTCCCACACCCCGCGCGGAAGCGACTGTAGGTTACTCGCCCTAGATCAGCTCCATCGGCCTCAACTTGGCTATGGTCATCCGATGCGTGCCCTCAGCGGCTAAAGCCGTCGCCGATGAGCGCCTGAATCGCAGCGGTTAACCGCTGCGCCACCCAAAAGCGTCGGCTGCATCTTCTATATCAACTTCATCTGCTTCGGCTCGGCTGTCGTGATCCGCACGCGCTCTACCCGGCGATCGGTCGAGTCGAGGACTTCGAACTTCAGGCCTTCGTCTTCGATGACTTCGCCTTTTTTTGGAATTCGTCCGGCGAGTTCGCTGACCAGACCGGCGATAGTGGACGACTCGTGGCCTTCGGGCCGCATGCCGAAGAGTTCATCGAGGCGATCGACATCCATGTTGCCGGGGACGATGTAGGAGTGGTCGTTTTCCTGCACGACCTGCGCTTTCTCGTGCTCATCGCCAATTTCGCCGACGATTTCCTCGACCAGGTCTTCGATGGTTACGAGGCCGGCTACTCCTCCGTATTCGTCGACTACTATCGCCATGCGGATGTTACTGCGCTGCATCTCGCGCAGTAGGTCACTTACTAACTTGCTTTCGGGGACGAAGTAAACGTCTTTCCTCATAAGGCTCGCTACCGTTCGGGTGCGCGCCTCGGAGTCGGGTACTTGCAGCACGTCCTGGGTGTGGAGGATGCCTTTGATATTGTGAATCGAACCTTCGTACACGGGAATGCGCGAGAACGGCTTGACTCTGAGTAACTCGACTATCTTCTCGACGGTGTAGTCGGACGGAACGGCCACCATCTCCGGGCGCGGCTTCATCGCCTCGCGAACCGTCTTACCGCTGAACTCGACCACCGACTGGATCAGGTCGCGATCGCCTTCCTGAATAATGCCTTCTTCCTGTCCCGCTTCAATCAGCGCGTCAACGGCTTCGGAGGAAGTTTCCGGGGTCGCGTCAGCATGCTCGCGGGTGAGCGCGGCAACGGACTGGCAGAATCCGAGGACCAGCGTAACGGGTAGAACAAGGTAGATCAGGATGCGCAAAGGCAGCGCCCAGTGCTGCAGCCAGCGTCCACTGGTGCGCGAGAAAAAGACGAAGGGCAGCAGGCGGTTAAAAATGATGATAATCAGCACCAGGCTGAGCGTGGCTTCGAGGACTTCGTAAACGCTCCAGGCGCGGTCGCGAAACACGGTGAAGCCGACGGTCATGGCGATGGCGGCGGTGACCAGTTGCGTCAGAATGGCCATGGAGAGCGAGGCCCGAGAGCGTGTCACTCCGAGACGCGGCTCGACGAGCTGCTCGAAGGAGTCGATGTTGTCCTGAAAATCGCGCGAGAGGAATTTGCCAATCTCCTGGTAAAGACGGTCCACGTAGGAGACCAGCGTCAGCAAGCCGAGCAGGAACGCGAGAGCAATGCTGGCGCCAATCATTGTGGTTGGTTCCTTTTGCTCGCAGCGTCATGGCGGGGCTCCGCCCCGCTGGACAGCCGAGGGCGGCTGTCCCTACGGGAATCAGTTCTCTCAATCAGACCCAGTGGAAGGTGGAGTTTCGCGCGCAGCTGTTTTTCGCGCCTCGCCATCCGTCCATTGTCGCACTCGTGATCGTAGCCCCGCAGATGTAAGATGCCGTGCAACACTAGGATCTTAACTTCCTCGGCCGGCGAGTGTCCGAGAGAGAGCGCATTTTTTGTTGCGATCTCTGCTGAGATGGCGATTTCGCCCGCGAATTGCTTTTGGACGTCGGGGCCGGCAGGAAATGAAAGCACGTCGGTGGGCTTGTCTTTTCCGCGGAAGCGGCGGTTCAGGGACTTCATTTCGGCGCTTGTCGTTATCAGGATATTGACGATGCCCTTCAATCGTGCGGCGCGGCGGGCACGAGCGACGAAACGGCCTAGCGCTAGCTGGTTTAGACCGGCAACGCGCTTTTGCAGGATGACCAACGTGCCCACCTCGCCCCTAAAAGGGCGGCTGATTGAGAAAGCTTGTGGTATCGCTGAAGCGATACCCTGATACGAATCTCGTATCGCCAACACGATACCCCGATACGAATCTGGACAGCCAGAGTGAAAAGGAGGGTAGCGGCCAGGCTCCTCCTCGTTGGCGCGGACGCCCTCCTCCGCGAAAAGTCAGAGCAAAGTCAAAGCCGCGGACGAGGGCGTCCGCGCCACACGAATCTTTCTAGTTGCGCAGGTGCGGCTCTTCGGGCGGCACGGGCAGAGGCGCTGGCTGTGGCGCGCTGGGCTTCGGTTCCAGCAGCGACAATTGTTGCTCCGCCAACCGCGTTTTGTACTCGTCGTAGGCGCGGATGATCCTTTGCACCAGATGATGACGCACTACGTCGCTCTCGTCGAAGTGCACGAACGCCAGTCCGTTTACGCCTTGCAGAATATCAACGGCTTCGATGAGACCGCTGCGGCGCGCGGTGGGCAAGTCGATTTGCGTTACGTCGCCGGTGATCACCGCTTTGGAATTAAATCCCAGGCGGGTGACGAACATCTTCATTTGCTCGGAGGTCGTGTTCTGCGCCTCGTCCAGGATGACGAACGAATCGTTGAGCGTGCGCCCGCGCATGAAGGCGATGGGCGCGATCTCGATGACATTTTTTTCGAGATAACGTTCGACGCGCTCGGGCTCCAGCATGTCAAAGAGCGCGTCGTATAAGGGACGCAGGTAGGGATCGATCTTCTCCTGCAATGTGCCGGGCAGAAAGCCGAGACGTTCGCCGGCCTCGACTGCGGGGCGCGCCAGAATGATGCGGTTTACCTGCTTGTTCAGCAGGGCCGAGATAGCCATGGCTACGGCGAGGTAGGTCTTACCGGTGCCAGCGGGGCCGACGCCAAATACCATGTCATGCTTCTCGATGGCTTCGAGATAGCGGCGCTGATTGGGACTTTTCGGCTGGACGGTGCGGCGTCCAAAAGAACGCTGGCGTCCGGCCTCGGCCAGTCCACGGAGCGTCACGTTCGGATCGCCAACAACCACACGCAACATGCTGCTCAGGTCGCCGTTCACGAACTGGTGGCCGGATTTTCGCAGATGTTCGTAGTCGGCGAATAATTGTTCAGCGCGGGCCACGTCGCGCGGCGCGCCTTCCAGTTCAATGCGGTCTGAGCGCAGGTCGATGTTGATGTTCAGGCCGTCTTCGAGCACATGGAGATTTTCGTCGCGGGTGCCGAACAGGGTCTCGATGTCACGTGTGAGTTCAATATTTTTTTTCATGCTTGGTTTGGGGATGTGTCGCCGCCTCCAGCAGCTTGGGACCGGGCTCACTCGTCGTCTCGCTCGTCATCGTAAGGATGAGATGTGGGTTGCGGGGATGTGGTTTACCGCCGGATTCGGGCGAACCCATACCGTTTTTTGCACGCAAATAGCTGGATGTGGAAGTGAAACGAACCGGATTGCGCACCCCGACGACGGGGCGGTTAACAACCATTTGAGATCAGCGTAGCGCGGGCGGGGGCGGGAGTCAATGGCGTCCGTAAGTAGGTGGTACCGCTTGCTTTTCCCATTAGCACGGGAACGCCGGTGGCGACCATCGAGGGTCGAAGAACCGGCCTCCGGGAAACTCTTGCGGCTGCGGAAATGTTCGCGCGGACATGAATTTGTTGGCGGAGGGAGCACTGCCCCGTCCTACACGCGCGTGGTAACATCTGCCCGTGGCCACTAGCGATACAGCTCCTGCGGCTG
>Ga0193751_1001652_pt1 | contig 14127 bp, 11 predicted proteins | sample L1c2metaG_FD_143050 | JGI IMG/M metagenome (GOLD analysis project Ga0193751, IMG submission 143050) | Soil microbial communities from a riparian zone of the East river system, Colorado, United States - L1c2 | ecosystem: Environmental > Terrestrial > Soil > Riparian zone | place: USA: East River... | reverse complement strand
GTAGGAATCGCGATCGGCGACCCAGGCCGCGCCTGCGCGGATGCGTTGGTCCGCAATGCTGACCTCGCGCTCTATGCGGCAAAGGCCGCCGGGCGCGGCAAGCATTGCTTCTACGAATCCGCGATGCACAGCGAGGCCGCCGAGCGCCAGTTGCTCGAGAACGATCTCCGCCTGGCGGTCGATCGCCGCGAGCTGACGGTCGCCTACCAGCCGATCGTTCGTGCCGCCGGCGAGGAAGTTTCGGGCTTCGAGGCGCTGGTCCGCTGGCAGCATCCGACACGCGGGATCATCTCGCCCGACAAGTTCATTCCGCTCGCTGAGGAAGCCGGGCTGATCGGCAAGATCGGCGAGTGGGTCCTGCGCGCCGCGCTCGCCGAAGCCGCGCTCTGGCCCGATCATGTCCGGATTGCGGTCAACCTGTCGCCGATCCAGTTCAACGACCCCTCGATCGTCCGGCTGGTCCACGGCTTGCTGAAGGAATCGGGAGTCCGTGCGGACCGGCTCGAGCTCGAAATCACCGAAGGCGTGTTCCTCGCCGAGGGCGACTCGACCGATGACACGTTCGCGAAGTTGAAGGCTGTTGGCGTCCGCCTCGCGCTCGACGATTTCGGCACCGGCTACAGCTCGCTTGGCTATTTGAAGAAGGCGCCGTTCGACAAGATCAAGATTGACCAGACCTTTGTCCGCGGGGCGGCCTCGAGCACCAACCGCAACGCGGCGATCATCCGCGCGATCGTCACGCTCGCCGAGACGCTCGGCATGGACACCTGCGCCGAGGGTGTCGAGACCCACGACGATTTGCAGCTGATCCGCGAGCTCGGAGTCAGCATGGTCCAGGGCAACATCTTCGGCCGGCCGAGCGACGCCATGGCGGCGCGGGAGCTCGCCAACATCATCACCGTCGAAGCCGACGGCTATCAATGCACCCGCGAGCCGCGGCATCGGCTGATGCGCCGGGCGATCACCGCGATCGACGGCAAGACGATCGAAGTGAAGCTCAGGAACATCTCGTCGATGGGCGCGCTGGTCGAATGCCCGCTGGCGGTCGCGCCGGGGATGGCGGTGACCATCGACATCGTCGGCGTCGGCCCGGTCTGCGGCACCGTGCGCTGGGCCCAGTCCGGCAAGTTCGGCCTCCAGTTCGGCGAGGAGTTCGACCTCGCACGGCTCGCGCCCAAGAGAGAAAAACCCAGCGCCGTGACCATGCTCAGGCCCGCGTTCCTCGACCAACGCGAAACCGGCTAGGTCTCTTCGCCTAGAGGCTCGCGAAACGACCCAGCGCCGCTCGGTCCTTGCCGTAGAAATCGTCGAAATAGACGATCGAAGTCCCGCTCGGCACCGCGGTCAGATAAGTGATGTAGAGCGGCACGGGAGCTGGCAGATTGACCTTCTGCTCGGGCTTGGCGCCCTGCGGCTTGGGCGCCCGGCCATTGAACAGCCAACGCTCGAAGCGGGCCGCATCCTCGAGCCGGACGCAGCCGTTGCTCTGCAGCCGGGCGGCGTCGTCGATCTTCTCCTGTTCGGGCGTGTCGTGCAGCCAGATGCCTTGCGCATTGGGGAACATGAACTTCATCCGCCCCATCGAATTCGCGGGCCCCGGCTTCTGCCGCATGTTGACCTGCACGCGGCCGGCGACCACGCCTTTCCAGTCGACCGACATCGGGTCGAGCACCCTTCCCTCGGGGCCGAAGCTCGACACGATCTCATAGCCCTTCTCGTTCAAATAGGCGCGGCCGCGGGCGACGACGTTGGGCGCAAGCCTGCGCGCGGCGATGTCTGGCGGAGCGTTCCAATAGGGGTTGAGCGCGACGTAGCGGATGAACGCATTCATCATCGGCGTCTGAGCGATGGCGTCGGACCGGCCGGCGACGACCCGCATCGAGTCCTCCACCTGGCCGTTTTCATACATGTAGAGCCGGGCAGCCGGGGCGTTGACGATCACGTAGCGCTGGTTGCCCGAGGGTAGCGCCCGCGCCCGCTCGAGGTTGAGCGCGAGTAGCCGCCGCTCCTGCTCGCTGCGGTAGATGCGGCTGGTCAGCGCGAGCCGAAGCTGGCCGTAGATCGGGTTCATCCACCCCATCTTTTCGACATAACCGGCGAGCGACGGCGCCGTCGCGGCCTGGCTGAGCAGGGCCTGGGCGGAGGGCGGCCGGGGCTTCAGCTCGGGATCGACATAGATGATCCCGATACCCGGGTCGCGCCGGGTGTCGCGGGCATAAGCGACCAGCGCCTGGCTCAATAGCATTTCGCCGTTCTGGGCCGCGCCGGGATCGCCGCGCCGAACCGCCTGGATCGTCCGTGCCACGCCCTTCACATTGTAGCGGCTGGGGTTGAGGCCGTCGTTCCGGGCGGTGGTGAGCAGCATCAGCAGCTGCGGCGCGGCGTTGCCGGAATTGGGCGCAAACCACAACGGCGCTCCACCCCGCGAGCGGTAGAATGCGGCAATTTCGGAATCGACCGCCGGCGCCCGCGCCGCCGCATTCGCCGGAGCCGCGCCGAATGTCACCGGCACCGCGACCGCAAGCACCGCCGCCGCGAGCCCGCGGATGCCGACTGCCTTCAGCGGCAAGCCGCCGCCCGAACCCAGGATCATCTTGTCCACACTATCTCCCATGCGCCCGCTTGGCCGCACAACGCACGATCTCGCAAGGAGTTTATTCATGTCGTGCACTTAACCTTCAAATGTCTGAACTTGCCCGATAAAAGAAGCGCCGGCGAAATGCCGGCGCTTCCCTTTGTCAGCGATCCGCCCCACTAATAGCGGTGGTTAATGTCGACGTTGCGGACATACCCGCGATAGTCGACGTCGCAGCGGAACGACAGGTCCGGCTGGCCGTAGCCGAGCGCGCCATAGGCGCCGACGCCGTACGGACCGTAGCCGTTCTGGGCATAGCGGCCCGAGCTGGCGAGACCGCGGACGCGCACACCGCTGCGCGTCGGGGTTGCCTGGGTGATGCTCACCACCCGGCCGGTCGTGTTGGTGCCGAGGAACGCGCCGATGATTCCGCCAATGCTTCGGCGGTTCATCAGCCGGTTCTGGACGGCGGCGGTGCACTGCTGCGCCGCCATGTTGGTATTCACGCCATAGCCGCCATACTGGCCGCCATACTGGCCGCCATACTGGCCGCCATACTGGCTGCCGTAGGCATAAGGCTGGCTATAGCCGTAAGGCGCGTACTGAGCGGCGGAAGGAGCCGCAGCAATCATCGCTGCGAGGCCTGCGCCACCGGCGAGGAACTTCGTCATCATGGTCATGGCTCGTCTCCTTTCACACGAATGGAGCCTGTTCACCGGTTAGAACGCGCGGCCTTCCCAGGATGTGACGGAACTCATCGCGCCAGACCTTCCGCTCGTCGTGACGGCGTGAACGCCTTGTGAATGATGGGGAATTAACCTGCGACGTGACTTGCCTCGGGCCGTGAAGAATCGCATTCGACCCATTGCAGACAAGAGCGAGCGCCTTACGCCTTCATCTTGGCACAGCCATGACATCCGGAATCATCGGCACTTCGTAGGTACGTGACTAAGCCATTCGCCCGCTTGCAAGAGATATCGGGCGCGAGCAAGATTGCGGCGGGGGTCCAGGAAATGGCCAAGCTGTTCCTGAGTTACGCGCGAGAAGACGCGGCAACCGCGGAGCGTCTGGCGCGCGCTCTGGAGCGCGCCGGGCACGACGTCTGGTGGGATCGCGAGCTTCATGGTGGAGCGAGCTTCGGCTCGGAAATCGAGCGGCAGCTGAAAGCGTGCGATGTCGCCATCGTCCTGTGGTCGCGCGCCGGTGCGCAGTCATCCTGGGTCCGCGATGAAGCCGCGATTGGGCGCGACGCCGGAAAGCTACTGCCGATCAGCGTCGATGGCACCGAGCCGCCAATCGGCTTCCGACAATTCCACGCCCTCGATTTGCAAGGCTGGCACGGCCGGAGCGGAGCGGCTGGGCTCCGCAAGGTGCAGGAGGCGGTTCTCGCGTTAGTCGGGGATCGTCCAACGAAAATTCCACCTCCATCGGCGCGGCTGACGCCGAGGTCCGGCTGGACTCGACGTCCAGCGATGCTTGCGGCCATCGTTGCGATCCTGGCTGTGATTGGCGCTCTTTACTGGACGGTCGGCCGGCCGAACGGCGGAGAACTCAGCGTTGCGGTGGCGCCGGCCAGCAGCGCCCCGATGGCGACTGAATATGCGAGCGACATTGCTGCGGACATGGCGCCGATCCTGGCTGTGCACGCGGAGAATGCATCCGTCGCTAACGCCGGCGCCAAGGCCGATTACACGATCAGCGTAGCTGTTACTCGAAACGGGGCCGGCGCGGACACAAGCCTCGCCATGTCCTCGCGACGCGAGCGAGGGGTTCTCTGGTCGAGAAGGTGGAGCGTTCCGAACCTCAGCTTGGTCGACCTGAAACAGCAAATGTCGCTGCTTGGTTCCCAGGCGATGCTGTGCGCGATCGAGGGCGACCAAGGCGACCTACTCGAACGGCCGGGTGCTCTCGGCCTGTATGTTTCGGCCTGCACCGGCGATTCTGACCCGGATGTCAGCGGCGACGAGCTGATCAACCTTTTTACCAAAGTCGTTCAAAGAGCGCCCCGTTTTGCGCCCGCATGGGGAAGGTTAGCGATTATTTATGCCAATGCAGCCGACGACGCACGCAACGCGAACGATCCCATTCCGCCTGATGCGCTCGATCGGGCTCGCGCGGCCATCGCCCAGACCCGCAAGCTCGATCCGCATTCGGGCAAGGCGCTGCTGGCCGAAGGCATTCTCGTTGGCAATCTGATCAAGGCGCTGCCGATCTTCGATCGTGCGGTCGAAGCAGAACCGCGGACCTACCAGATCAGGAGTTTGCGGTCGTATTCGTTGCAAGCGGTCGGCCGCAATCGCGCGGCGGTTGACGACGCCGCAGAGGCCGTGGAGCTGAACCCGCTCTCCCCATTTCCGCGAGCCAGATACATTGCGGCGCTGACCTACGATGGGCGCTTCAGCCAAGTCCGCACCGAGCTGGACAAGGCGTTGAAGACCTGGCCCAACAGCCTCGAATTACTAAGAGCGTCTTATTCGTTTCACTATCGCTACGGCGACCCGAAGGTCGCGGAACAACTGATGCCGCGAGTGTTGGATTCCAGCGATGCTGACATGGAGCCCGCCCGCAAGATCATTGCGGCGCGGATCGATCCCACGCCTGCCAAAATCGAACAGGCAGTCGCGATAATGCGGGAGGCCGAGCGTGCTCAGCCCCAATACGGTAACTTTTATCTGCTCGCGGCCGGAATGTTCGGACGGACGGACGAAGTCTATTCGCTCCTGAGCGATCCCAGGTTCAAGCCGTACATAGACAGTGAGATTCTGTTCCGGCCTGATTTTGCGCACGTGCGCGCCGATCCGCGGTTCATGCAAGTCGCCGCAGAGCTGGGCCTCGTGCGTTACTGGAGGACGAGCGGCCAATGGCCGGATTTCTGCAATGACGAAAAGCTGCCCTACGACTGCAAGGCAGAGGCGGCGAAGTATCGCTAGCCAATTGAACGCTCCTCGTGATGCCAGACGCATGCAGCCGCGTTAGCGTTCGCAAGTGACCGGACCCGAGCACCCGCTACGGCACCCAGATCCGGAGCGACACTTGCAATCGCATCCTTGCATGACGGGCTACGCTCGGCGCAGCGGCAGTTCCGCCATGCACCCCGGCATGGCGGCCATGCTGCCGCTTCCGCATTAAATCGCGCCTTTGGCAGGATGGATTTGGCAACCGCAGAGCAAGCTCAGCCGTTTTGTCGTCGACCCGAAGACCTATGCCGTGACGCAGGTGATCGTACCGAAGCCGTAAGCATTCACATGGTTAAGAGTTTGGAAACCAAACGGGCGCAAACCTGAAAGGTCGATTCGTAACGAGTCGGCCGGACTACGAAGGGCGACCCGGAACCCCACTTTCCGGGTCGCTTTCGCAAACCGAACTCCCTGTTAGCGATCGAAACTTAGGGAATCGTTACGGCTCATCAACGTTGGCGCCGCAGCTACGCCCGGCGGCTAGAAAGCTTCCGCCGGAATCTTCATCACCGTCTCGGCGCCAGCCTCGATCTTCTGCCGCAATGCCGGCGCGAGCGGGAGCTCGCGCGTGGCGTAGAAGCGCGCGGTGGTGAGCTTGGCTTCATGGAACGCTTTGTCGTCCGCGCCGCCGTCGAGCGCGCGCTGTGACGCCGCAGCCATCTTGAGCCACATCCACCCGAGCGACACGAGGCCCATCAGGTCCATGTAGGCATAGGCCCCCGCCCCGGCATTGTCGGGGTCCGCCATGGCGTGCCGGGCGAGCCACATGGTGGCCGCCTGGAGCTCGGCGAGCGCGGGCTCGAGGGCGGAGGCGACGCCCGCCGGGTCGCCCGCGGCCTTGGCATCGGCGATGTCCCTCCCGACCAGCTCGAAGAAGGCGCGCACGGCGCGGCCGCCGTCCTTGGGCAGCTTGCGGCCGACGAGGTCCATCGCCTGGATGCCGTTGGTGCCTTCGTAGATCTGGGCGATGCGGGCATCGCGCACGAACTGCTCGACGCCGTGCTCGCGGATGTAGCCGTGGCCGCCGAACACCTGCTGGGCGTTGACCGCCGCCTGGAAACCTTTGTCGGTCAGATAGCCCTTGATGACCGGGGTCAGGAGCCCGAGCAGATCCTCGGCCGACTGGCGCTCGGCCTCGTCCTGCGAACGGCGCATGAGGTCGACCTGGAGCGCGCCCCACAGGACGAGCGCACGGCCGGACTCGTTCCACGCCTTGGCCTCCATCAACATGCGGCGGACGTCGGGATGGACGAGGATCGGGTCGGCCTTGGCGTCGGGGTCGCGAAGCTCGGGATCGAGCGCTTTGCCCTGGCGGCGTTCCTTCGCATAGGCGACCGCGTTCTGGTAGGCGACCTCGCCCTGGGCGAGACCCTGCAAGCCGACGCCCAAACGCGCGGCGTTCATCATGATGAACATGGCTTGCAAACCCTTTTCGGGCTCGCCGACCAGCCAGCCCTTCGCGCCGTCATAGTTCATCACGCAGGTGGCGTTGCCGTGGATGCCCATCTTCTTTTCTAAGGCGCCGCACTGGAGCGGGTTGCGCGCGCCCAGGGTGCCGTCGTCATTCACGAGGAACTTCGGCACTACGAACAGCGAAATGCCTTTCACGTTGTCGGGTGCGCCGGCGATCTTGGCGAGGACCAGGTGGATGATGTTTTCGCTGAGGTCGTGCTCGCCTGACGAGATGAAGATCTTGGTGCCGGTGATCGCATAGCTGCCGTCGCCATTGGGCTCGGCGCGGGTCTTGAGCAGCCCGAGATCGGTGCCGCAATGCGGCTCGGTCAGGTTCATCGTCCCGGTCCATTTGCCGGTGACCATGTTGGGGACGTAGGTTTGCTTGATCTCGTCCGACGCCTTGACCAGCAGCGCCGCGATCGCCCCCGAGGTCAGGCCCTGGTACATTTCAAAGCTGTGGTTGGCGGACAGGACATATTCGCCGACCGCGGTGCCGATCACCTGCGGCAGGCCCTGGCCGCCATATTCCTCGGGCGCGGTCAGGGTCGGCCAGCCGGCCTCGCAGAACTGGTCATAGGCCTGCTTGAAGCCGGGCGGCGTTGTGACCGAACCGTCGTCGTTGCGCTTGCAGCCGACCTCGTCGCCGACCTTGTTTAGGGGCTGGAGCACGCCTTCGCAGAACTTGGCCGATTCCTCGAGGATCGCCTCGACCAGGTCGGGCGTGGCGTTGGCAAAGCCCGGGAGATTCGAATAATTCGCAAGGCCGAGCACGTCCTCGAGGACGAAGCGTGTTTCGCGGACCGGCGCATTGTAAATCGGCATCTGCTGACCTCGCGGACCTCCGTGTCAGTTAAGGTCCTACCCGTGCAACCCGGTGACCGTCCAGCGGCTGTTCATGGCGGATGCGCGACACTACATTTCTCCCGAAGAGGAATGGACATGAAGCTCGCCAGGATCTTGATCGCGGGAGCGGCGCTGGCCGCCGCGCCCGCCCATGCCGACACCGCCGTGCTCGCCGGCGGCTGCTTCTGGGGCATGGAATCGGTGTTCGAGCATGTGAAGGGCGTCAGCGACGTCGTCTCGGGCTTTGCCGGCGGCGCGGCCAAGGACGCGACCTATGACGCGGTGAGCTCCGAATCGACTGGCCACGCCGAAGCGGTCAGGATCAGCTACAACCCACGTCAGGTGAGCTACGCCCAGCTGCTGCAGGTGTTCTTCGCGGTCGCGCACGACCCGACCGAAGTTAATCGCCAGGGGCCCGACGTCGGTCCGAGCTACCGCTCGGCGATCTTCCCGCAGACGCCGGACCAGGAGCGCCAGGCGCGGGCGTTCATCACGAGGCTGAGCGCCGCGCACGTGTTCAAGGCGCCGATCGCGACGCGGATCGAAAGCGGCGGTTTCTTTGCCGCCGAGGCCTATCACCAGGGCTTCGCGCGGAAGCACCCGTGGTACCCGTACATCGTTATCAACGACCGCCCCAAAGTGGCTGCGTTGAAAGCAAAATATCCCGCGCTTTACAAAGCCTAGCGCCGCTAAGCCGTTAAAATTTCACGCATTATTCATGGCGGGGGCGACAAAGGCGCGAGCTCGCACTATATGACGCGCTTAAGGCCGCCAATGGACGTTCGGGGACTCACGACCATGCTGACGACCAATCCCTTCGACGACGATAAGCTGCGCGAGGAGTGCGGCATTTTCGGCATTTGGGGCGCCGATCATGCGGCGAGCTTTGTCGCGCTTGGGCTGCACGCGCTGCAGCACCGCGGCCAGGAGGGCGCGGGAATCACGACCTTCGACGGCAAGCATTTCCATTCGCACCGGGCGATGGGTCACGTCGCCGGGAATTTCGACCGCGACGACATCATCCGCAAGCTCGTCGGCCGCACCGCGATCGGCCATGTCCGCTATTCGACCACCGGCGAGACCGCGCTGAGGAACGTCCAACCGCTGTTCGCCGAGCTTGCCGAGGGCGGCTTCGCCGTCGCCCAGAACGGCAATTTGTCCAACGCGATGAAGCTTCGGCGGACGCTCAACCGCCGCGGCTCGATCTTCCAGTCGACCAGCGACACCGAGGTCATCATCCACCTCGTCGCGACCTCGGATTTTCCCAATACGCTCGACCGGCTGACCGACGCGCTGAAGCAGGTCGAAGGCGCTTACTCGCTGCTGGTGCTGACCGAAGACGGACTGATCGCCTGCCGCGATCCGCTCGGCATCCGCCCTCTGGTGATGGGCAAGCTCGGCGAAGCGACAATCTTCGCTAGCGAGACGGTCGCGCTCGACGTGATCGGCGCAAGTTATGTGCGCGACGTCGAGCCGGGCGAGGTGATCCTGGTCAACGACAGCGGGATCCGCTCCTTCCGGCCGTTCGAGAAGGCGAGCCCCAGGCCGTGCATCTTCGAGCATGTTTATTTCTCGCGGCCCGACAGCATCGCCGAGGGCATTTCGGTCTACGAAGTACGCAAACAGATCGGCGCCGAGCTGGCGCGCGAGGCCCCGGTCACGGCCGATTATGTTGTGCCCGTACCCGACAGCGGAGTCCCCGCGGCGCTCGGTTTCTCCCAGGAATCGGGCATCCCGTTCGAGCTCGGAATCATCCGCTCGCACTATGTCGGGCGGACGTTCATCCAGCCGAGCCAGGAAGTCCGCAACCTCGGCGTCAAGCTCAAGCACAATGCCAATGCCGCGCTGATCAACGGCAAGCGCATCGTGCTGGTTGACGATTCGATCGTCCGCGGCACGACCAGCGTCAAGCTGGTGCAGATGATGCGCGAAGCCGGCGCTAAGGAAGTGCACATGCGCATCGCCTCGCCGCCGACGCGGCACAGCTGCTTCTACGGAGTCGATACGCCCGAGCGGGCCAAGCTGCTCGCGGCGCAAATGAACGTCGAGCAGATGCGCGATTATATCAACGCCGACAGCCTCGCCTTCATCTCGATCGAGGGTCTCTATCGCGCGCTCGGCGAGGAGCGTGACAACGCGCAGCCGCAGCGCTGCGACGCTTGCTTCACCGGCGATTATCCAACGACGCTCACCGATGTCGGCGAGAAGGAGCGGTCGGCGGCGCTGTCTTTGGTCGCGAGTAGATAGCAAGCCCGAACCAGGGGCTGGCTCCGAAAGAGGCCGCGACGACCCAGGCACCAGCAGTGATCGCCCAGGACACCACGGTTTCCTGCCAATTGTCCGCGCTGATGTGACCGGCGAGGACGTACGGTCCCCATACCAGGAGCGTGATCAGCGTGATCTGCACGGCGGCGAGAAGCGCGCCCAATCGCGCGGCGAAGCTAGTTACGAGGGTCACTCCGCTCACGAGATAGACGGTGCCGGTGAGATAGGCCCAGAACACCGGCCCCGGCAGCCATTTGGGAACCAGCGGCGCGGTCAGGTTCAAATAGGCGAAGTGCGAGAAGCCGAAGGCGATGTAGGCGAGACCGCAGAGCAGCCGCGCGAGGCGCAACGCCCGATCGCCGGTGAGGAAGCCGATTCGCGCAGCGCCGGTCTCATTGGCGAGCCAGATGTAGAGGATCCACGCGCCGGCGATTTGCACCGCATTCTCGCCGCAGCTCTGGTAGGCGACCTCGACCAGCGGATGGCGGACGATCACCGGGGCTTTGAACGCGATCGCCCAAGCCGCGAGATAGAGGAAGAGGAGAAGCGCGGGCGGCTCGGCGCCCCTGCGCTTCATCAACAGGCCCAGGCCGGCCGCCAACGGAACCACCAGACACAAAAAGGCGAGGAGGTGGCGGAGGGGCACGGTGGCGGGCACCGGCTGCCAGATCGGCGCGAAGGTGCCGCCGAAGACGGGCATCACCGCGATGGCGATCATGGTCACGGCGAAGAAGATGCGGCTGGCGGTTCTCAGGTTCATTGCGCCCCTCCCCAATGACCGCCTTTTATGCCGGACTTCACCCCACCCCAACCCTCCCCATCGAGGGGAGGGAGTGTTAGGGGCCGCCGCATGAATGACGGCAAACCCTTTTCCGGCAAGCTCGCGCTGGTCACCGGCGCGAGCCGCGGGATCGGCGCTGCAACCGCCGAGGCGCTGGCCGCGGCCGGCGCCCACGTGATCCTCGTCGCGCGCACGGGAAGCGCGCTCGAAGAGATCGAGGAACGCATCCACGGCGCCGGCGGAAGCGCGACCATCGCGCCGCTGGATCTCACCGACGGCGAATCCATCGGCAAGCTCGCGACCGCGGTCGGCGAGCGCTGGACGTCGCTCGAGGTGTTGGTGCTGAATGCCGCCATGCTCGGCTCACTGACACCAGTGCAGGACATCGACCCCAAGGAATACTCGCGACTCCTGAGCCTCAATTTGCTGGCCAACCAGGCGCTGATCGCGGCGTTCGACCCGCTGCTTCGCAAAGCCGGCCAGGCCGACGTCGTCGCTTTGACCTCGTCGGTCGGCGGCGAGCCGCGCGCCTTCTGGGGCGCCTATGGTTCGTCCAAGGCGGCGCTCGAGAACCTGCTCGGCGCCTATGCCGACGAAACCGCGTTCCTGAAGCGCATCCGGGTCCACATCATCGACCCGGGCGCGACGCGAACGCGGATGCGCGCCGCCGCTTTCCCCGGGGAAGAACCCGAAAGCGTCAAGCCGCCGGAAGTTGCGGCCAAAGCGATCGTCGAACGGATCCTCGCCGACGCGCCGACCGGCGAAAAGGTGCGCGTCGAAGCCTAGGCCGGCGGATTCACTCCGCCGGCATGCCGGATTTGACGATCTGCCTCAGCTCCGAGCGGAGCTCAGGGCCATCCTGGTGGCCGTGGACCTGGACCGCATGCTGAGCGGCGGCATCGATAAGCTCGTCCTCACTGTCGGCCGAGATCGCGACGGTGCAGTTGGACTCGCTGGGGTATTCCCGACAATCGATATACTTGCGGCTCATCATAGCCTCCTCGAAATGCCCGCCGGCCTCATACGCCTTTTCCACGCCCTCCTCTAGCGCTGGGTCGACGTGACGCCGCCGAAACTAAAGCGCTGACTTCGTTAGATTTTCACCTCTCAAATCATAGCTCGCGATCCGCGTTCGTGGTATGATTTGCACGTCGCGGACCAGTGATTGTCCGCGTGTCACGGGGAGGGGAAATTCATGGAACGCACGTTTGGCGAGAATTGGCGCAGCGCCGCCGCAGGCCTGATCTGCACAATCCTGATCGTCGGCGGAGGGCTCGCGGTCGCCTTCTGGTGAGGCGCGGCGCGGGTTGCGCCGTCAGCTCTTGACCATCGTCACCTGCGCGACGTCGATCGCGCCGCCGCGGAATCCGCCCTCGCAATACATCAGATAATAGCGCCAGAGGTTGTGGAACGGCTCGGCGAACTCGGCGAGATCGCCGCGTTTGACCGCGAGATCATAGCGGCTGCGCCAGCGCTTCAGGGTTTCGGCATAGTCGAGGCGGAAGGCTTCGCGGCCCTCCCATGACAGGCCGCGCTCTCGCGCCAGAGCCTCGAAGCGCGCCTCGTCGAGCAGCATCCCGCCGGGGAAGATGTAGGTCTGGATGAAATCCGGGTTGCGCGCATAGCGCTCGAACAGCCGGTGATTGATGCTGATGAATTGCAGCGCGGCCCGGCCGCCGTGCACGAGGTTGCGCGCAATCGAGCCGAGATAGGCGCCCCACCAGCGCTCGCCGACCGCCTCGACCATTTCGACCGACGCGACGGCGTCGAACTGCTCATCGGTCTCGCGATAATCCTGGAGGCGGATCTCGATCCGGTCCGCAAGTCCGGCGGTCGCGATCTTCTCGTCGGCCCAGGCCTTCTGCTGGGTCGACAGCGTCAAGCCGACGACATGAGCGCCGCGCTGGGCTGCGGCAATCGCCAGGCTGCCCCAGCCGCAGCCGATCTCGAGCAGGCGCTGGCCGGGCTTCAGGTCGAGCCGGTCGAGCAGCAACGCGACCTTGCGCCGCTGGGCATCTTCGAGGCTGTCCATGGCCGAGGCGAAGCGCGCGCACGAATAGGTCATCGTTTCGTCGAGCCACGCCGAATAGAAATCGTTGCCGAGGTCGTAGTGCGCGGCGATGTTGGCGCGCGCCTTGCGCGGCGCATTGTCGCGCAGGCGATGAGCGAGCGCGTTCATCCAGCGGAACACGCCCTTGGCGCGGCCGACGTCGCCAAGCGGCACCGCATTGGCGGAGAACAATTCGAACAATACGACGGGGTCGGGGCTCGACCATTCGCCCAAGGTCCACGCCTTGTACCAGCCGACCGAGCCCGAGGTCGCCAGGCGGACCAGCGACAGCCAGCTGACGAGCCGGACCGCGGCGTCGGGGCCCGGAGCGCGAAAGCCGATCCGGCGAACGCTGCCATTGGGGAGCGTCGCTTCGAGCCCGCCGTGCTCCAGCCGGCGTTCGAGCTGGTCCAGGACCTTGTCGAACGCCGGGGCGACCCACCGCGCAAGTCTCCCTCCGCCGGTCGCAAATCGGCGGTCCGCGCGCACCAGATGCTCGCCGCGCGTGCTCATCACGGGGGGAGTTATGAATTCGTGCGGGGATTGTCGAGCGGGACGATGAACATCGTCGGCCGGCGCACGGTCGGAAAGCGCTGGTCGCTGAGCCAGGCGCGCTGCCCCTGGTAAACGACGATCGGCATGCGCGACCAGAACAGGAAAGAGCGCACCTCGCGGTCCGTCTTGATCGCCGCGGCGAGCCGCGGATCGTCGAGGTTAAGCGGTTCGATCTTGGGATCGAGCACCGCATGGTTGAGGCCTTTCAGGGGATCATATTCGCCGGTTCCGGCAACCGCGTCGCTGCGCCACACCATCTGCCGTTTCCAGAACGTCAGCGGCACCTCCCCGGCGACGATCATCCGCGGCGTTGCGACCCGCTCAACCAGTGGGCGGGTCGCCGCGACGGCGCGGTTCGAGATTGCGGCATTGAGACCGATGTAGCCGAGCATCGCGGCAAAGGCCCAGGCCGCGGGGTGCCGCCAGTCCTTGCCCAGCCGCTCGGCGCGCCACGACATTTCGAGCCCGATGATCAGCATCAACCAAATCCACGGCTCGATGATGAACAGGGTATCGCCGTAGAACCACCGGTGCGAAAACGGCTCGAGCATCCTGACGCCATAGGTGTTCATGAGGTCGAGCAAAGGGTGGCTCAAGGTGGCGAGGAAGCAGGCCAGCAGCAGCCCGCCGAGCTTGAGCGGCCCTT
>Ga0193751_1001651_pt1 | contig 14129 bp, 13 predicted proteins | sample L1c2metaG_FD_143050 | JGI IMG/M metagenome (GOLD analysis project Ga0193751, IMG submission 143050) | Soil microbial communities from a riparian zone of the East river system, Colorado, United States - L1c2 | ecosystem: Environmental > Terrestrial > Soil > Riparian zone | place: USA: East River... | reverse complement strand
GCGGCGTCGCCGCCCCCGCCGCCGCCGCCACCGTTGCCGCCGTTACCGAGGATGCTGGTGCCGCCGTTGCCGGCATTGCCGCCATTGCCGCCGTTCCCAAAGAGTCCGGCGCCGCCGCCGCCCCCGCCGCCGGCCCCGGCGCCGCCGCCGAACGGTCCACTGAGTCCGCCCAGGCCACCTTTGCCGCCGTTGCCACCGGCGAAGATGCCGGCGCCGCCGCCGCCGCCCCCGCCGCCGCCGGCCGCGAACGTCGTAGGGACATGCCCGATCATCCCGAGACTGAGCGCCGCCGCTGCCAGAACCGATGCCACACCGAGTTGCTTCTTCACCGAGACCGTCCTTTCTGAACCTTCGTGGCGGTTAAGAGTGCCGCCGCATCACTAGATTCAAGCTACGGGCGTCTGGTGAGGCCGTCTGTCGCCTCGTTCGCACGCCAACTGTTATCTCGGTCACAGGCGCCGGCGGGCACTCGGTGTCGCTCTACGCGCCCGGCGAGGCGGTGCAAGGGCGCGGTGATCGTCATTGCTGACTGCGCAACCGGTAGCATTGTCTGGGTTTAGCGGACCGCCTGCGATTGCAACAGTCCAGACCAGGGTCGGCAGCAGAAAGACCCCCGGTCGGGGGTCTTCGCAGATTCATAAACTGGTGCCGAGGGGCAGAGTTGAACTGCCGACACCGCGATTTTCAGTCGCGTGCTCTACCAGCTGAGCTACCTCGGCGCGAGATTCCTATTGTACCCTCGCCTCTCCGCCGCAGGCAACGACACCGCCCTTCGGTTGATATTGCCCCCTGGCCCGTCCGCCACCCGCTGCGCCACATCACCGGGCCACCGTCGCTCCCCTTCCCTCATCACCCTCCACCCGCACCTCGCGCTCGCGCGTCTGTGGTCTCCCTTCTCCCCTCGAGGGAGAACGGCCGGGGATGAGGGGTGACGCCGGCAGCTGCGCCGTGGTCGGCCGCGCGCACGACTTTGGCGCTCTCCAGGCGCGCGCCTTGCGGCACTATCTGACGAGCAGGCCACCGCGCTGATAATCGAGGAACTTACGCAAAGGAGCGCCGTTAGCCGGCAACCGTACCTCAGGGCAGTCGCGGCCCGCATCGCGGCAAACGAAATCAGCCGAATCGGCGCAGGCAAGAAGGGCGACCCTTACCGCTTTTGGGCCCAAAATTCGTTTCTGTCCGCTATAGAGAAGGGGACCGATCAGAAACGAATTTCAGCGCACATACTGCAGCAGTTGCAGACCCAATCCGCCGAGCTCCTCCGCCGGAATCCGCGACACGTGCGTACCCGGAAGCGGCCCCACCGCCGGATCCGAGATCGTGAAGCCGGCCGCGCGCGCCACGCATACCGCCATATCAAGGTCCGGCACCTCAAAGGCGGTCATGCTCGACAGCCCAGGCGGCCGGCTTCGCACCGGACTGTTCGCGGTCGCCGCGCCGATCAGCTCCACAATCGCGTCGCCGAGCTTGAATTGCCGGATGAAATTGCCGCTGCTCCCGACCAGCTCGCCGCTCTGCGGAATCCCCAGGACGTCCTGCCAGAACGCCTTCGCCGCGTCCTCCCTCGGCGTGGTCGCCGCAAGGTGATCTAGACGCCGCAGGTCGAGCGAGTGCCTCAGCATTCCCGCCTGCTCGCAGTCGGCGAACCACTCGCCGGCCGGCCGTGCGTACTGCACCAGCAGGAGCTGTGCATACGCCTCCTCGCGCTCCGGAAGCACCGCGAGGTCCCAGAGCTTGGTCCGCTCGTGCACGAAGACCTCCTCGGTCTTCGCGACCAGTCCCTTTCCGCTCAGCTCCTTCAGCGCCGCCGGCATATCGGCGATACGCAGCGCCACGGCATACACCGGCCCGCGTGCGCCCGGCGCACGCTGCGCCAGACGCCCGAGCGCGCTCTTGCCAGCTTCGGCCTCATCCACAACAACGTCGAGCGCTATTCCAAATGGCTGTGTCTGCGTGCCCGTCAGGATCAATTGCCGCTCGATACCGGTGCCCGCCAGATGGTACGGCGGGCTCAGTCGAAACCCGAGCTTGTCGAACTCCTGCGCCGCCCCGGGCGCCGCGATGAGCGCAATGTGGTCGATTCCCTCGTACTGCATGCTGTTGCTCCGAGCTTTCCGGCGGTTTGCCGCCATCCTAACCCATCCTTCCTCCCCTGAGTCCTGTAGGGGAGGGCGCTCTGCCCTCCCGCGTATCGACTTCAGTCTTCAGTCCTCCGCCTGATACCATCCGCCCGGTACGGAGGCCACCCCATAGAACAGATACCCAACGAACTGGCCGGCCAAACCGCTATTGTCACCGGTGGTGGCCGAGGCCTCGGCCGCGCCATCGCCCGCACATTCGCCGCGGCCGGCGCGGCAGTGGCCGTGAGCGCGCGCTCGCAGGATCAGCTCGATGAGACGGTCGCGCTGATCGACCGCGACGGCGGCCGGGCGCTGGCGATCCTCGCCGACGTCACCGATCGCTTCTCGGTCGAGTTCATGGTTGCCGAAGCCGAGCGCCGCCTTGGCCCAATCGATCTGCTCGTGAACAACGCCGGCGTCGCCGGACCGGTCGGGCCGCTGTGGGAGAACGACCCCAACGATTGGCGTCGCTGTCTCGATATCAACGTCGATGGACCCTTCCTCTGCTGTCGCGCAGTCCTGCCGGGCATGATCGCTCGGCGCCACGGGCGGATCATTAACCTCACGAGCGGAATCGGCAACCGCTCCTACCCCTACCTCAGCGCTCATAACGTCGCCAAGACCGCCGTCACCCGTCTCACCGAGACGCTCGCGGACGAGACCAGGGAGCACGGCGTCTCGGTCTTCCTCATGACCCCCGGCCTTGTACAGACCGGCATGCCCTCTGAGATTGGCGGCTCGGACGCCGGCAAAAAGTGGCTGCCAGGTTTCGCGGCCAATCACGCGGCCAACGCGCAGCCTCCCGATCGCGCTGCCGCCCTGTGTCTATATCTTTCGGCCGGGAAAGCCGATGTGCTCTCAGGCCCCTATATTAACGTCCGTGACGACGTCGAAGACCTCGTCCGGCGCGCCCCCGACATCGAGCGCGACGACCTCTACGCCCTCCGACTCCGCACCCAGCAATAGGCGGTCGATTCTGGGGTCCTCCGTCAGTCCTCAGTCCTCAGTCCTCAGTCCTCGCTCTGCCCGCTGCTATACTTGCTCACGAGCAATCCCACCCCATCGAGGCCCACCTATGACAGCCGTACCGGATCCGCCCGGCCGATCGGAGGGCCGCCAGGGCGCCTCCAGTGTGCTCGTCGTCGGCTCACTTCAGCCGCATGCCGGCAAGACCGCCCTCGCCGCATCGATCGCCGTCACCCTCGCCTACACCGGCGCACGTTTGCTCGCCCTGCGTCTGGCCGGAACGGATGATTCCGTCGCGGCTGACGCCGACGCAGCCTTCTTTCGGACGCTTCCCTTCGCCCGCGGTCGCGGCGGTACCCCTGTATCGCCTGAGCAGGCGGCTGCTGCCGCACACGAGCAGGCGCAGACCGGCGGAATCTTGGTGCTGGAGGCCGCGCACGGGGCGGAACTACCCGAGATCGCGCAGCCGTTCGACGCAGGCGTGATCCTCGCCGTTCGGGCTGCAGACGTCGCGGTGACCAAGGGCCTGGCGGATCTGGCGCAGCAGCTCGGCCCCCGACTGCTGGGCGTTGTCGCCATGGCCGTGCCACGGGCGCTGCTGGCGCAGGCGCACGACGCTCTCGCTCCCGGACCCGTGCCGGTGCTGGGAGTCGTTCCTGAGGATGCCACGCTCTACGCACCCAGCGTGTTGGAGATCGCTGAGGCGCTTGATGCAGAGGTCGTGCTGGGTGAGCCGGAGCCGGGCCAGATCATCGAGCACCTGATGATCGGACCGATCACCACCGATCCCGGTCAGCCGTATTACGCTCGCCCGCACAGCCGGCGCGCCGTCATTACCCGCAGCGACAAGACCGACCTCCAGCTCGCCGCGATGCACAGCGACATAAGCTGCCTGATCCTCACTGGTGGCCTCGATCCCAGCCCCTACACCATCGACCGCGCCGCCGACGGCGAGATCACCGTTCTGCTCACGAAGCTGGACACGCCCGGCGCCGTCAATCGCCTCGAAGACATCTTCCTCACCACCCGCTTCGAGGGCGAGCAGAAGCTGGAGCGCATGCGCACCCTGCTCGACGAGTACCTCGACTGGGACCCAATCCGGCAGAAACTGCCGGTCGCAGCTCGCTAACCCTGCTCCCGCAACTGGCGTTCCTGGCGACAGGCGTTCCTGGCGACCGGCGTTCCTGGCGACCGGCGTTCCTAAAGAAGGATGATCTCATGACGCAGGATGACCGGTGGACCCGATACGCGGCCCTGGCAGGTATCGTCGCCGCGCTGCTGTTCGTGGTCGGTGGTTTCCTCGCGGGTTCCCCGCCGCAGCCGGGCGACCCTACCGGCAATATTCGTGACTTCTACATTGCACATCGCTGGGCTCTGCTGTTTGGGTTCTATCTGACAGGGCTCGGCGCCTCGCTGCTTCTCTGGTTTCTGGCAAGCGTTCGCGCGGTGCTCCGTCGGGCGGAGGGTGAAGAGGACGTGCTCTCGACCACGATGTACCGGAGCCATCGTGATGTCAGCTGTAGCGCCCGCCGGCACCGCTGTAGCGACCACGCTTGCCCTCAACGCCCAGCGTGGCGACGTGGCGGTGCAAACGCTGTTCGATGCCAGCAATCTCGTCTTGGTGTTTATCTTCTTTCCCTGGGCCCTGATTACGGCCAGTGCCGGCGTTGTGATGATCCGCACCGGCGTGCTCCCCCGCTGGCTCGGATGGGCTGGGCTGCTCCTCGCTGTCGTCTTCCTCCTCAGCGCCGCCGGGCTCGGAATGACTGGTGGCGCCTACGCCGCCGGCAGCTATGGCAGTTTCGCCGCCTTTTTTCTCGGCATGACCTGGTTTGTGGTGCTCGCCGCCGTCATTTGGCGACGCCCCGGTGCCGGCCGACCGGACGCCTAGAAATTGGTTCGAATTCAGGCGCTGCCTGGAGCCGCCCGGTCCCTGCAGGGGCGCGTCCAAGACCCGCCCTCACACCGAGCGCACCCTCGAGTTTCGTAGGTGCGCGTTTCAACCCGCTCACGCGCCGCCTATCGCTCCCCTTCCCTCGAGGGGAAGGGGCAGGGGAAGAGGTCACCCAGCGACCTGCGTCAGCGACAATAGATTCCCGTGCGGATCCTTGAACCACGACCTCCCGCACAAGCGTTACGCGCAGCGAGATCGGGCCCGCCTGGAAGACGCAGGCAAATCCGTCTTCGGCGACAAGCGGTAATCCCAGCACGTCACCATAAAAACGCGCAGGCATGTGGGAGATTAGTGGAAGCGACAAATCCGCCCGCGCGCCGCCGATCGCTCCCCTTCCCCCCGCGCATGGTGAGCCCGTCGAACCAGGGGAAGGGGCCGGGGGATAGGTCTCGTAGTTTGCCGGCGAACTACCCGGGCTCGGTGCCTTCCGAGGCCAGCGCCGCTGTCTCGCCGGCGCCGTCCGTGAACGCGGCCGCACGGGGGCGTCGTTCGCGCGGCATGGCGGCTGTCTGCTGGTCGTTTATGCGCCGGCGCGGTGCGCGCGAGTGCTTCGGGGTGCCGCAGTACGGACAGGCGGTCCAGCTGTAGGCTAGCGGGCGCGAGCAGGCGCCGCAGGCCTCTTTCAGCTGTGTCTCGCAGGTGGGGCAGACCAGGAAGTCGTCGCCGACGCGCCGGCGGCAATTTGGGCAGGCCTTCTGATCTTCAAGCTCCTGCAGCAATGCCTCTTCCTCGAGTGACCGCGCGTACGACTCCGCCAGCGTCTGCGGGGGACGGAGGATTAGGTAGAGCCAGAGACCGGGGAGGTTGAAGACGAGCACCACAAACACCGAGACCGCCTGGAAGAAGGGGTCGCGTGTGCGGTCGCGGATGTCACGGAATGTCCAGATGACGGCGCTGATCCACAGGACGATGACGTAGGTAATCAGCATCGCAGCGACGACCTTGGCGCTGTTCTGCCAGCTGCCGCCCGGCCAGACGAATGATAGTCCGGGGTCCGCGGCCAGTAAGAACCTCACGTCGCGAATTATAGCATGGGCCCCGATGGTATAATTTGTTCCCCAAGGAGTCACGATGGATGTCCTCGCGGGGTTGAACCCTGCCCAGCGGGAAGCTGTGCTCGTCACGGATGGCCCGCTTTTGATTCTCGCCGGGCCAGGCAGCGGCAAGACCCGCGTCATCGCTCACCGCATCGCCCACCTCGTCTCCAGCGAAGGCGTCGCGCCTTGGCGCATCCTCGCGGTGACCTTCACCAACAAGGCGGCACGCGAGTTGCGAGATCGCGTGCACGGCCTGCTCGGTGTCGAGGCGGAGTCCATCGCACTCGGCACCTTTCACGCGATCTGCAGCCGCATCCTCCGTGTCGATGGGGGCGCGATCGGAATCGACCGTGGCTTCACCATCTACGACGACGCCGATCAGATGATGCTCATCAAGCAGGCCTTCGTCGAGCTCAGCATCGACCCGAAACGCGTCAACCCGCGTGCCGTTCTCTCGGTGATCTCGCGGGCCAAGAGTGAGATGATTGCCCCTGCCCCTTACGCCCGCGCCGCTGGGGACCTCTTCCAGGAGGCAGTGGGACGTGTTTATGCCGTCTATCAGCGCCTGCTCGATGATAACCGCGCGCTCGACTTCGACGACCTGATCACGCGAACCGTCGAGCTGTTTCAGCAGAACGAGACCGTTCTGGCGAAATACCAGCAGCGCTATCGCTACGTGCTCGTTGATGAGTTCCAGGACACCAACGTCGCGCAGTACGTCATGACCCGCCTGCTTGCCGCCGTCCACGGCAACATCTGCGTGGTCGGCGACCCCGACCAATCGATCTATGCCTGGCGCGCCGCTGATGTTCGCAACATTCTCAACTTCGAGCGCGACTACCCCGGCGCACACGTGGTGCTGTTGGAGCAGAACTACCGCTCAACGCAGACGATCCTCGACACGGCCCGCAGCATCATCAGCCACAACGCCGCCAGGAAGGACAAGGCGCTATGGACTGAGAATGGGCACGGTCTGCCGGTCGCGCTGTTGGTGGGTTACGACGAACAAGACGAAGCCCGCATGATCGCCGACGAGATCGACCGCGCCATCAAGGGCGGTGACCGGCCGCGTGATTATGCCGTCATGTACCGCACCAATGCGCAATCTCGTGTACTGGAAGAAGCCTTTGTCGCGCGTCGCATGCCCTACCGTCTTATCGGCGGCACGCGCTTCTATCAACGTCGCGAGATCAAGGACTGTCTCGCCTACCTTCGGGTGGTCAACAATCCCTTCGACAGCGTGAGCCTCCTCCGCGTCATCAACGTGCCGCCTCGTGGCATCGGTCAGAAGACGCTTGACGACCTGACCCACTGGGCGCAATCGCAGGCGCTGCCGCTCTACAGCAGCCTCCAGCTCCTCGAAGCCGTCCAGCACAGCGATGCCCCCCTCGAACCGTCGCCTCGTCAGAGACAGGGCATGCCGTCTACCTCTCTCCCTCTGGGAGAGGGCGAGGGTGAGGGTCCGTCGCCTCCTCGGCGAAAGGACACGCCGTCTGCCTCTCTGCCTTTGCGAGAGGGAGAGGGACTGTCGCCTCCGCGAGAGGACGCGCCATCTCTTCCTCACTCTCTGAGAGAGGAAGTTCCGTCTCTCCCTCTCCCTCTGCGAGAGGGTTGGGGTGATGGTAGGCGCCCGCCCCCCTTCCAGCAGCGCACCGTCACGGTGCTATTGCGCTTTCTGAGAACACTCAACGACCTCATCGAGCACTCCGGTACCGATGGGTTGAGCGAGTTCCTGGAGCACCTTCTCGTTCTGACCGAGTACGAAAGCTTCCTCAAAGAGCAGTTTGATGACGGCGCGGAGCGCTGGGAGAACGTCCGTGAGCTCGTCGGCGTGATGAAGCAATATGAGCAGCAGGATCCCTCCGGTCTCACACCGATCCAAGTCCCCGCAGATGGCTCCGAACTTCCGGAGCTCGACGAACGTTCCAAGCTGGCGGCGTTCCTGGAGGACGTTAGCCTGGTGACCGACGTCGACGAGATGGAAGATCGCGCCGACGCCGTCACCCTCATCACCCTGCATGCGGCCAAGGGTCTCGAGTTCCCCGTCGTTTTCATCACCGGTCTGGAGGAGGGCCTCCTGCCGCACATGCGCTCGTACGACGATCCAACCCAGATGGAGGAGGAACGGCGCCTCTGCTATGTCGGCATTACGCGCGCAAAAGAGTCGCTGTACCTCACGCGCGCGCGGCGCCGCATGCTGATGGGTGGCAGCAGCGCAAACCCAACCTCGAGATTCGTCAAGGACATACCCTCGGAGCTTGTAACCGCTCGCGAGGGGACCGATGACCGAGCGCCGCTCTCCTATGGCCTGGTGCAGGTCCATCAACGTGTGTCCAGCCAAGCTGATGGCTGGGGCCAGGAACGGGAGACCGGACCGCGCGGCGTGCCGGAGCAACTCGCCTTCAAGAAGGGCGACCAGGTCCGCCACGCGACCTTCGGCGACGGCATCGTGATCGACTCTCACGCATCAGGTGCCGATCAGGAGGTCACCGTATCCTTCAAGGGCCAGAACGGGATGAAGAAGCTTCTGCTCAGCTACGCTCCGATGGAACGAATCAACAGGCCGTGATCGTGTCCGACGCCGTGCGTTCCTGGGCGCTCACGCACGGGCTGCGGGTTTTGGCCGTCATCTTGGCCGTGCTGCTCGTCCGCGCCCTGCTGCGACGAGCCGTTCCGCTCGGCCTGCGTCACTCGCTTGTGCGCGGGATCGACGAAGAGATCCGTGTCGAGCAGATCAAACGCGCCGAGACGCTGAGTGGCGTAATTCTGACGACCAGCCTCATCGGGCTGCTGCTCGCCGGCGGATTTCTTGTCCTGGGCGACCTCGGATTTAGCGTCGCTCCGGTCGTTGCAGGGCTTGGAGTCACCGGCATTGCACTCGGGCTCGGCGCGCAAACTCTCGTCAAAGATGCGGTCAACGGCATCTTTATCCTGGCGGAGAACCAGTTCCGTCGCGGCGACATCGTGACGATCGCCGGCGCCACCGGACGGGTCGAGGACGTGAGCCTGAGAAGAACGCTCCTGCGCGCCGAAAACGGGACCGTCTTTTCCGTTCCGAACAGCGCTATAACCGTTGCTGCCAACCATACCCGCGGCTACAGCGGCATCTAATTAAACCTAGGTCTGTCACTTGCTGCGGATTTAGAGCGGGCGACGGACGAGATTAACCGCATTGGGATGGAACTCGCCCGCGATCCGCAACTTGGACATCTGGTGCTCGATCCGCCCGCCGCCCTAGGCGCCACCTCACCAGACGACGCCAGCCTCAGCATCGTCGTATCCGGGCGTGTGGCACCAACCGCTGGTGCCCAGGCTGTGGTCGGCGGCGAGATGCGTCGCCGCATACACCAGGAGTTCGACCGCCTGGGGATTCTCTACCAGATTAGTCCGGCCGCGACTGACGGGACCGGGAAAGAAATCGCTGGCTAACATGGGGGCGTAGTGAACTGTCCCGCATGCGCCGTCGATTGGTGGTGCGGTGCTCGTCCGGTATCCCCAAGCCGACCATTTTCGGGGCGAAGCCGCCGGACCCCGTTCGGCGCCGGCCGCCGTTCCGGCGGACGTCTCGAGGAGGCGCGGGGGTGCAACCCCCGATAAAAGATCTATTGGGGTGGGCGGGCAATCCGTTTCACTCCGCAAAAAGGCCAGCGTTCGCACACGCGAACGCTGGCCTTCTGATATCGCCTGTCGGATAGGCCGCCTACGTCCTGGACTGCAGCTCCGAGACGATCTCCTTGACCGTCGCGTCACGCCAGCCGGCCCAGATCGGCCCCTTCTGGAACTCGTCCACCAGCGGCTTCGCCTCTTCCTGCGTCTTGCCCTCGCGGATGGCACGCATATGGTGCATCTCCTCGTTGGCTTTCTTGGGTCGCTCCGTGAAGTGGTAGATCTCCTTCTGGTCGCCCGTGTAGAAGATGGCGACCGGTACAGACTGAAACTCGCCCTGGTTCAGGAACTCGTTCATGACGTCAAGGTTCTGATCGCGTTCGACGATTTTGAGGTCCATTCCGGCCGCCTCAGCGATCCGGAGGAACACCGGCAGCCCTCTGTAGACGTCGGGACACCAGTCGACACCGATGACCAGCATTTTCTTCGGCCCGTTCGGCTTGGCAACCAGATCCTTGAGCGCCTTCGCATCCTCAGGGCTCACGGTCGTGTTGTCGTAGTTGAACTTGAACTTCTCCTCGTTCTGCGGAAATTGGGTCCGGAAGTCCTTGTAGCTGAGTCCCTTGGTGTACCGCTCCGCGGTGACGACCGATTCCTTCTGATCAACCATCTTTGCCCACTCCCTTTCGCCGGCCGGAGGAGCCGCCTCGACGCGACTGTTTTCCTCGACCTTCGTCCATTTGCCGCGTGATTGGCACTCGCGACCCATGACTGACAATATCACACCTCAGAGGCTTTTTGGCCCCGCTCCTCGACCTTTACCTCATCCCAGAGCGCGTTCAGAGCCTCGAGACCCGCCGACGCCATATCGATTCTGCGATCGAGGGCAAGCGTCTCAACCCTGCCGAACCGGCGTACGAACTTCGCGTTGGCGCGCCGCAGCGCCTCCTCGGCGTCCAGATGCATCCAGCGCGCGACGTTCGTGAGCACAAACAGGATGTCGCCAAACTCCTCCTCCCGCTCGACTGCGCTGCCGGCCGAGTGAAGCTCTTCAATCTCCTCGCGCAGCTTGTCGAGCACCTCCTCCAGCCTTGGCCAGTCGAAGCCGACCTGCGCAGCCCGCTCCTGAACCGACTGACTGTAGCTGAGTGCCGGCATCGCGCCCGGCACACCCGCCAAGATGGAGCGGCGCGCTTCTGTCTCACCCGCCCGCTCCTCTTGCTTGATCCGCTGCCAGTTGGCTTTGACCTCGTCGGCGCCACCGACCACGGTCTCGCCGAAAACGTGCGGGTGACGCCGGATCAGCTTTTGCGTGATCGATTCGAAGACGTCGGCATAGTCGAATTCACCCGACTCGGTCGCAATTTCACAGTGCAGCCCGATTTGCAGTAGGATGTCGCCCAGCTCCTCGGCCAGGCCGTCCATCTCGCCCGTATCAAGCTTCTCCAGCGCCTCGTACGTCTCTTCTAGGAGAAACGGTCTCAGACTGCTGTGCGTCTGCTCGCGGTCCCACGGACAGCCATCCGGTGCGTACAGCCGGTGAACGATGGCACGGAATCCGGCGAAGGTGCGCTGGTCGCGCTCGATCGAAAGCGGAGCGAGGTAGAGGCTCGAGAGATGATCGAACCTCTCGGCGCGATCCAGTTCGCTCAGCGGCCCCCGCCAGACCCCGTTGCCCGCATCGGATCCCCCCGCCAGCGCGACCTCATGTTCCGGCGGATACAGCCCGAGCAGGCTCAGCTTGAGGCCGGAGGCGATCCGCCGAGAGTACACCTGTGCGAACAACGCCGGTTGCGACGGCTCCACGCGGGGATCGAGCGCATCGACGATCTGCAGTCCGGATTCCAGTGGATCGACCCCGATGGCCGTGCAGACGGGCTCGATAAAGCTCAAACCCGCGACGATCCGCACCGCCGGGCCGCCCTCCCGGCTTCGCTCCAACAGACGGCGCACAGTCGCCTCACCAACCAGAGGGTGGCCCGGCACCGCGTAGACGATGTCGCCTTCTAGCGCGAGGCGCTCGAGCTCGATGCAGATCCGCTCGTACACCTCGCTGAACTCTTCCGCCTCCTGATAGTAATGATCGAAGTCGAGGAATTCTGGGCCGGCCGGAAGCTCGTCAACGACCGGGTGAATCCGCGTGCGGAGCCAAACCGTCTTTGCCTCTGCCAGCACGTCGCGCGCGGCAAGAGTCAGGTCCCCAATGGCTCCGGGCCCGAGTCCGACAACAGTAATCATCACTCGTCTCCCGCCGAAGACGGCGTCCGCGCGGGCGGGCAGGCCGCGCCCTAGCGGGCCACCCGTTTTGCGCATCCGCTGACAAATACAATGCTCATTGGCGAGAACTCGCTTGTGGGAGGAGTTTGTTTATTGCCTGAGAAGGCCGGACTTCTGGAGCGCGCACCCGACCGTACTGGCCGTCCGCTGAGCCGCAGACCGGTTGCCGTGCGCATCGTAACCGCCGCTGCTGTCACTCTCTGCGTACTCGCGCTGCCCGTGGTGATCGTGCTGGGAGGCGTCCGCTTCGCCTTTTCCTGGCAGCCGGTCTATAGCTATGCGATCACCACCTATCGCCCCGAGGAAACGACCGGAGTCCCGGCGCCTGAGCTTGTCATCGCGACGCACCTAATCCGCAATTACTTTACCAATCGCCAGCGCGATCTCGACGTAACGGTGACGGATGCAGCTGGCGATCGAGTTCCCCTGTTCAACGAGCGTGAGATCGCTCACATGCGCGACGTCAAGGCACTCGTGCAACGGTTCTATAAATTCTTCGACATCTCCCTAGCGGTACTACTGCTTTGTGCCCTGGCGGGGCTTTCCCGGGGACGGAGCGGCATCCGGACATTGGCTCGGTCGATCCTCGCGGGGTCCGCGCTCACTGGGGCGCTGCTGTTGAGCCTCGGTGTTGTCGCGGTCGCAGGCTTCGACCAACTATTCTTGGCGTTCCACCTGCTGAGTTTCAGCAACAGCAACTGGGAACTCGACCCAACTCGAGATCATCTGATTCAGCTGTTCCCGCAGGGGTATTGGCTCGATGTGACGCTCTTCGTTGTGGTCCTGGCGCTCGTCACCGCCCTGCTGACTGCCGCGCTCTCGGCCACATACCTTCTTCTGACGAGGCCGCCGCGTCGTGAGCAGAGGTCGGCCTAGGCGTTTAGTATTAGCAACGGCTAAAGCATAAGCACGGGACTGGCGGGGGAGCGGGGGTGCAACCCCCGATCAGATCCATTAGCTCGGGCGGGTGCCGTGACCCAGAGTGCTGATGCGGCGTCCGTCGTCGTGGATGAGTTCCTGCAGTTTCCCCAGCGGTCATTTCTTCGGGGGACTTCTCCCCGCGACCCGGCTGGGAGCGTGGAACAAGTGCCGTGGCATCGCGGGCTGGGGTGGCAGGGGCACGGGGATGCAATCCCCGATGAACAACCAAAAGCTCGGGTGGGCGGGCGGGCAAGTTGCGCCCAAGCGGGCAGGTACGCACCGCGGCTCGGACCTTACCGTCGCGAATACCAGGGGTGCGGCAGCCCGGGTGTTTTCACACGCAGCGTGTACACCGACGTGCTTGACGTCAGGAACATCGTTCGCAGGTCGGGACCGCCAAACGCCAGGTTGGCGGTCACCTCCGGAGTCTCGATGATGCCGATCTGGTCCCCATCGGGCGTGAACACCCAGATGCCGCCGGGCCCGGTGCAGAAGACGCGTCCCTCGGAGTCCACCTTCATCCCGTCCGGAACCCCGTTCGTATTCCGGGATGACATATCGGCGAAGATCCTTCGCTCCGCCACGTTGCCATCGTCGTCCAGATCCAGCGCGTGGATGTACTGAGCCCAGCGCGTGTTGGACACATAGAGGGTGTGCTCGTCTGGTGAGAATGCCAGCCCGTTCGGGTACTCGAAATCCGCGATTCGGTTGATCGCTCCGTCTGGCGTGACCCGATACACCGAGGAAGCGGCCAGCTCCCGCTGCTCGAGCGGTACGCGGAGCCCCGGATCGGTGAGATAGAGGCTGCCGTCCGACTTGCAGACCACGTCATTTGGCCGGCTGAAGCGCTTGCCTTCGAATCGCTCTACGACAGGTCCCGTGATGCGGCCCTGCTGATCCATGCGGACGACGCGCCGCCCCTCGCCCTCGCACATGACGAGGTTCCCGTGAAGGTCGAAGGTGGTGCCGTTACCCCCGCGCGTCTTCTCCCGCAGGAGCTCGGGCTGCTTACCGGGCGTGAGCCGGTAGAGACAGCTCCTGCGCACATCGACGAAATAGTAGAACCCGTCCGGATGCCACAGCGGCCCCTCGGTAAACGTGAAGCCCGTCGCCAGACGTTCTGGCTTACCCGAGTCGAGCAACGCAATAACGTCTTCGGCCATCCTGCCACTCCTCGATGACCCACAGAGCGCCGGGTCAGTGTTCCCTCTCCCTGGTGGGAGAGGGTTAGGGTGAGGGCGAAACCGG
>Ga0193751_1001650_pt1 | contig 14130 bp, 13 predicted proteins | sample L1c2metaG_FD_143050 | JGI IMG/M metagenome (GOLD analysis project Ga0193751, IMG submission 143050) | Soil microbial communities from a riparian zone of the East river system, Colorado, United States - L1c2 | ecosystem: Environmental > Terrestrial > Soil > Riparian zone | place: USA: East River... | reverse complement strand
GTGCCCAGGGGAGGCGCCTCACGATCCCGCCCTCCTGGTCGACGGCGATCAGGAGCGGCTCGCCGCCCGTGCACGCCGCCCGCTGCAGCTTCGCCGTGACGGCCGCCGCGGTGCTGCGTGTGAGCCAGCCGTTGCGCAGCAGGACGACGCCGCCCATCTTCCCGTTACGGATCCGCGCGAGGAACCTCCGGGACGGAGGCGCGACGAGCGTCCCCATCACCGTCTCGGCCGTGTTCGTGATCGCGTGCGCCGCGTGTGGATCCATCGCCGGCGCCGAATTCGTCGGCGCGGGCTTGACGCACGCCGTCCCCACCGCGACCGCCGCAACGACGGCGAGCCCCACGAGTGCCCTCGTCATCGCGGACAGGGTAGCCCCGAGGTGCCCGAGCCATGGTCGTCGCAATACACTCATCACATGGCTCAGGCGCCGGTTCTTCCAGCAGGGTTCGAGCTGCCGCTCGAAGCTCGCCTGCCGCGGATTGGAGCGGTCGACGCCGTCGCGCTCGAGGAGCGTGCCGCGTCGCTCGCGCAGCGCTCGATCAAGCGCGAGGCGAAGGTCTGGGCGCTCCTGCTCGCGATCCGCACGATCGATCTGACGACGCTCGAAGGGGCGGACACGCCGGGAAAGGCAGCGGCGATCGCCTCGAAGGCGCGCCGGCCGGATCCCAGCGATCCGTCCGTGCCTCCCGTCGCCGCGGTGTGCGTCTATCCGAATCTGGTGCCCGCGGTGCGCGAGCGGCTGGCGGGCAGCGAGGTGAAGGTCGCGGCCGTCGCCACCGGGTTCCCGTCGGGCCAGTACCCGACGGCGATCAAGGTGGCCGACGTGCGCGCGACAGTCGAGCTCGGCGCGGACGAGATCGACATGGTGATCGACCGTGGCGCGTTCCTCTCGGGCCGGTACGCGAAGGTCTACGACGAGATCGTCCAGGTGAAGGAGGCGTGCGGCGACGCGCACCTGAAGGTGATCCTCGAGACGGGGGAGCTCGGCACGTACGACAACGTCCGGCGGGCGACGCTGCTCGCCATCGCGGCCGGAGCAGACTTCGTCAAGACGTCGACGGGAAAGATCTCGCCGGCGGCGACGCTGCCGGTCGCGCTCTGCATGCTCGAGGCGATCCGGGACGTGTACGGGGAGACGGGCCGGCGCGTCGGCTTCAAGGCGGCGGGCGGGGTCCGGCAGGCGAAGCAGGCGGTGCAGCACCTCGTGCTCGTGCACGAGACCCTCGGGCCGGAGTGGCTGACGCCGGAGCTGTACCGGATCGGCGCGTCGTCGCTCCTGAACGACATCCTGATGCAGCTGCGCAAGGAGCGCACCGGGGCCTACCAGAGCGGCGACTACTTCACGCTCGATTGAAGATGCACGATTTCGTGACGCAGACGGCACACCTTCACGAACGTTCCGGGCCTACGCTTGCCCCCGACGGGGACAGGTTCCTGTCTTTACGTGCCTTCGCACGGTTGGCGAAAGTCTCGAACCTGTCCCCTAGTGGAATGCGCCCGCTGCGCATCGCACCTGTCCATCCCAGACGTGTCCGGAGCAGGCGTGGCTGAGCTCGACAAGCAGCAGCGCGAAGTCGACGTCCCCGGCGACTGGACGTACGCGAGCGCCCCCGAGTCGCGCGACATCGTCCACATCGCCGACCGCTACGGCTACTTCGTAGGCGGCGAGTGGCTCGAGCCGGCGGAGTCGTACGAGACGATCGCCCCCCGCGACGAGGAGCCGCTCGCGGCCGTCGGCCAGGCCACGCCCGAGGACGTCGGTCGCGCCGTCGACGCCGCCCGCGCCGCGTACGCCGACGGCTGGTCGTCCCTCCCCGGCTCCGAGCGGGCGAAGTACCTGTTCCGCATCGCGCGCCTCCTCCAGGAGCGGTCGCGCGAGTTCGCCGTCCTCGAGTCGCTCAACGGCGGAAAGCCGATCAAGGAGTCGCGCGACGTCGACCTCCCGCTCGCCGCGGCCCACTTCTTCTACTACGCCGGCTGGGCGGACAAGCTCGAGTACGCCTTCCCGAACCGGCGCCCGCGCCCGGTCGGCGTCGCCGGCCAGATCATCCCGTGGAACTTCCCGATGCTTATGCTCGCGTGGAAGGTTGCGCCCGCCCTCGCCTGCGGTAACACGGTTGTCCTCAAGCCCGCGGAGACGACGCCGCTTACCGCGCTCCTCTTCTGCGACGTCCTCCGCCAGGCCGAGCTCCCCGCAGGCGTCGTGAACATCGTCACCGGCGACGGGCGCACCGGCGCCGCGCTCGTCGAGAGCGAGGACGTCGACAAGATCGCCTTCACCGGCTCGACCGAAGTGGGGAAGGAGATCCAGCGGCGGCTCGCCGGCACCGGGAAGCGCCTCACGCTCGAGCTCGGCGGCAAGGCCGCGAACATCGTCTTCGACGACGCGGCGCTCGACCAGGCGGTCGAGGGGATCGTCAACGGCATCTACTTCAACCAGGGCCACGTCTGCTGCGCCGGCTCGCGCCTCTTCGTCCAGGAGTCGATCTACGAGCCGCTCGTCGCGAAGCTCGAGCGCCGCCTCTCGACGCTGCGTGTTGGCGACCCGCTCGACAAGAACACCGATGTCGGGGCGATCAACTCGGCCGCTCAGCTCGAGAAGATCCGCGAGCTCGTCGCTGCCGGTGTGGAGGAGGGCGCCGAGATCTACCAGCCGCCGTGCGTGCTGCCGGAGAAGGGCTACTGGTTCGTGCCGACCGTCTTCACGAACGTCGCGCAGAGCCACCGGATCGCCCAGGAGGAGATCTTCGGGCCCGTCCTCTCCGTCCTCACCTTCCGCACGCCGGAGGAGGCCGTGGAGAAGGCGAACAACACGCCGTACGGGCTGAGCGCCGGCGTCTGGACGGAGAAGGGCTCGCGCATCCTCTGGATGGCGCAGCGGCTCCGCGCCGGCGTCGTCTGGGCGAACACGTACAACCGCTTCGACCCGAGCTCGCCGTTCGGCGGCTACAAGGAGTCCGGCTTCGGCCGCGAGGGCGGGCGGCACGGGCTCGAGCCGTACCTGGAGTTCGACGAATGAGTCGCCTCCCAGTCAGGAAGACCTACAAGCTGTACATCGGCGGCGGCTTTCCGCGCAGCGAGTCCGGACGGACGTACGACGCGGAGGGACAGAACGTCGCCCGCGCCTCGCGCAAGGACGTCCGCGACGCCGTCCGTGCGGCACGGGAGGCGCAGCCCGGCTGGGCGGCGGCGACCGCGTACAACCGCGGCCAGGTGCTCTACCGGCTCGGCGAGATGGTAGAGGCGCGCCTCGCCGAGTTCGCCGAGCTGTGCGGCGGCCGCGACGAGGTCGAGCGCTCGATCGACCGCATCGTCTGGTACGCGGGCTGGGCCGACAAGCTGCCGCAGGTGCTCGGCGGCTCGAATCCGGTGGCCGGCCCGTACTTCAACTTCACGGTGCCGGAGCCGACCGGCGTCGTCGCGGTGCTCGCGCCCGAGGAGCCCCCGCTGCTCGGGCTCGTCACGCGCCTCCTCCCACCGCTCGTCGGCGGCAACGCGGTCGTTGCGGTCGCCTCCGAGAACCGGCCGCTCGCGGCGATCGAGCTGGCGGAGGCCCTTGCGACCAGCGACGTGCCCGGCGGCGTCGTCAACCTGCTCACGGGCCAGCACGCGGAGCTGGCGCCGGTGCTCGCCTCGCACATGGACGTCAACGCGATCGACCTCGCCGATGCCGACGGCGACGCGCCGGAGCTCGAGCGCCTCGCAGCCGACAACGTCAAGCGCGTCGTGCGCGGCCTCGCCGACGTGCAGAGCCCGTGGGAGATCGCCTCCTTCCTCGAGCTGAAGACGGTCTGGCACCCGATGGGCCAGTGAGTTCGCCAGAATCACGAGCAGTGACCGGCGCCGGACGCTTCAGCCACGCGATCGCCGAGGGCGACGGCATCTCCGTCATCGCCGCCGTCGAGGACGCGGAAGCGGCCCGAGCCGCAGAGGCGCAGCGCGCGGAGGCCCTCGTCGTCGCGGGCAACCCGGCACTGGTGCGTGAATCCACCGCGCTGCCGATCCTGTGGCGGGCCGAGGCGAACCTCGAGGAGGCCGCCCAGGTGGCCGACGCCATCACCCTCGTGCTGAGCGAGGAGGAAGGGCACGAGATCCGCGAGCAGCAGCGGCACTACGAAGCGCTTAGCCTGGGCCTCGACTGCGCCGTCGAGGTGCGTAGCGAGGAAGAGCTCGAACGGGCTCTCGAGCTCCTCGATCCCGAGATCTTCCTGCTCGCCCCGCCGCCCGGCGGTCCGCAGGAGCGGCTCGAGGCCGTCCTCGAGCTTCTCGCAGAAGTGCCGGCGGGCAAGCTCGCGATCGCCGATCTCGCGGTGACGACCGAGGACGAGGTGCAGGAGCTCGAGCGGGCCGGTGTCGACGCGGTGATCGTCCATGCGGACGATGTCTCGCCGCTCGTCGGCGACGCGCCGCCCGAGGTTTAAAGCGACTGGGCGGGACGCGTCGCCCGAGATGGCCGTGATCGTCGCGGTCAGGCGCTAACCGAAGAACGCGCGGGCGACGTCGTACCACTCGCGCGGCACGACCTTGAGCTGCGCGGTCGCCTCGGCGAGCGGCACGGCGACGACGTCGTCCCCGTGCAGGGCTGCCATCTGGCCGAACTCGCCCGCGAGCGCGAGGTCGGCAGCCTTGAGCCCGAAGCGCGTCGCGAGAACGCGGTCGCGCGGGGTCGGCGTTCCCCCGCGCTGGACGTGCCCGAGCACGGTGACACGCGTCTCGAAGCCGGTCCGCTGCTCGATCTCCCGGCCGAGCGCGTCCCCGACGCCGCGCCTCCCCAGGATCACGTGGCCGAACTGATCCTGCTCGCCGGCGTCCGCGAGTCCCGGCAGCTCGCAGCCCTCGCTCACCACGACGATGGAGAAGTTCTTGCCGCGGGCGTGGCGCTTCCGGATAGCCTCCGCGACCTCCTCGAAGTCCACCGGGATCTCCGGGACGAGGATCACGTCGGCGCCGCCGGCGATGCCGCTCATCACCGCGATCCAGCCGGTGTGACGGCCCATAACCTCGACGACCATGACCCGGTTGTGCGACTCGGCCGTCGTGTGGAGGCGGTCGATCGCCTCGGTCGCAATCGACACCGCCGTGTCGAAGCCGAACGTGTAGTCGGTGCCGGAAAGGTCGTTGTCGATCGTCTTCGGGACGCCGACGACGGGTAGCTGGTGCTCGGCGTACAGGCGGGCCGCCACGCCGAGCGTATCCTCGCCGCCGATCGCCACGAGCGCGTCGAGCTCGCGGTCGCGGAAGTTCTGCAGGACGCGATCGACGGCGCCCTCGAGGTTGAACGGGTTCGTCCGGCTCGTGCCGATGATCGTGCCGCCGCGCGGGAGGATCCCGGAGACCTGCGAGGGGCCGAGGTCGTCGAAGATCGGCTCGACGAGGCCGCGCCAGCCTTCGCGCACCGCGACGACGTCCACAGCCCCTAAGTCTTAGCGGGTCACGCCTTTGCCCGGACGAAGGAATCGAGCAGCGCGACGCTCGCGGCGCGGGCCACGGACACCGCCTTGCGATGTCGAGACGTCGTGACGATTCCCAGCTGGTCGCAGGTTCGGCAGAAGAGTTCGCGGATGTCGTCCGAGACCTGCGTGAAGAAGTACCGGGGATAGCTCTTCCCGCCGACGCGATTCAGGACTCTGCAGCCGTCCGAGTGCAGCAGCCCGCGCAGGAACATCTGCGGCTGCGCGCGGACGATGCTCTCCTGCCAAGGAGCGAGGACGATTTGGCGCTCATGCTTCTTGCCGTGGCCATGCTGCGGAAACAGCTCCGGCCAGGCGTTCGAGTAGGCCGAGACGTCGACTGCACGCTCACCGGTGCGGCGCCGAACCGACACCCGGTTCCGCGGCACGACTGCTTGCATTGCCGCGGCGCACTCTGCGATGAGCCCGGGGTACGAGGCGTCGGTCGTGATCCGGAGCCGGTGGCACCGGGCCCCTGATCGCGAGATGACGCCGTCGCCGAGGTACATCCCCAGCAGATACGCATACTCCGCCTCCGGCACGGCGGCGACCACGTTGTTTGCGGCTCGCGTGTGGTCGAAGGGAGGCCGCCGCAGCCAATCGCGGACGGTGCTCCGAGGGATCCTGGTGAGTCGAGCTATCTCGGAGGCATTACTTCCGAGCCCGGCTAGAAAGTCGACAAGTCGGTGGTCGTCGGCAGCGCGCATACGAATGCGGCGGGTGGGATTCGAACCCACAAGCCCCGAAGGGCAATGGCTTTTGAGGCCATCGCGTAGACCAGTTCCGCCACCGCCGCGCACCACCATTGTAGGCGCGGCTCGGGCGCTCCTCGCCGCCCAGTGCCCCGCTTCGCGCAACAGATCTTGTTGCACAACAAGAAGTGTTGCGCTACGCTCGAGTCATGCCTGTTGCAATCGCGGCGAAGGTGGACGCTCTCCGCATCGACGTCGGCTCGGCCGCGCGCCTCGCGGACATGCTCGGCGTCAGCCGAGCGCAGGTGACCCGGTGGCTGCGCGGTTCCGGGATCGACCCGCTCAACGCCGAGAAGGTCGACCTGCTCGAGCTCGTGTGGTCGAACCTGCTGCGCCTGTACGAGCGGGAGGCGGCGCTCGCCTGGCTCTTCGGTCTGAATCCGGTCCTCGGAGACCGTCGCCCGATCGATCTGATCCGCGACGGTCGCACCGAGGAGCTGATGCGCGCGATCCGGGCAGAGCGCTCCGACTCCTTCGCGTGATCCTCTACCGCTGCCTCGCCTGGAACGAGCGTGCCGCCCACGACGCCGCGGACGGCGCGCTGTGGTTTCCGCGCCTCTACCAGGGAGAGGGCCGGCACGACAACCCCGAGGCATACGGCTGCCTCTACCTCTCCGAGCAGCCGCTTTCGTGCGTCGTCGAGCAGCTTGCGCGCTTCCGCGGTCAGCGGCTCACGCCGGCCTTGCTCCGCCGGCGCGACCTGCCGCTCGCTCTGGCGGAGCTCCAGCTTCCCGACGACACGGAGCTCATCGACCTCGATGAGCCCTCCGTGCTGCGCCGCGAACGGCTCCGGCCGTCGCGCGTCGCGACCCGCCACCGAGACATCACCCGACCGCAGGCGCTCGCTCTGTACGAGCGGCACCGATCCTCCGCTGGGCTGCGCTGGTGGTCCACGTTCGAGTCGCTCTGGGCGAACATGACGCTGTTCGACCGGGCCGCGACCAGGCTACGGCTTGCGTCCGTCCGAGCGCTCGAGCTCATGGATCCCGAGATCGTTTCGGCCGCGGAAGTCCTGGGACTACGGTTCGCCTGACCCGACGCGGATCGGGAAGTACGGCGGCGCGAGGAGGAAGCCGATGCGCGCGTCGGGGCCGCGGTGGCCGCGGGCCATCTGAAGCGCTGCGCCGATCCCGCCGATCGGAACGAACCCGAGCTGTCGCACCGTGGTCGCGTCGCGCGCGCCGGCGACGTAGACGGCCCCTAGCCGGTCGAGCGCGGGCCGGCACGCCTCCCAGTCGCGAAACGGCAACAGCGGATGGACGGTGCGGCCGGCACGGTACTCCTCGATCGCACGCGCGTCCACGGCCACCGCCTCCTCCGCGGCGGCCAGCAGCTCGCGGTCGCGGGCGATCGGATCGGCGCGGAAGAACACGTGATACGGCTGCTGCGTCGGCCGTGGGAAGACGCGCCCGAAGCGGTGGACGAGGATGACGATGCCCCCGGCCGCGACGGGGAACGCGTCCCGCCACAACCCGAGCGCGTGCGCGAGGCCGAGGTGGGCGGCCAGGAGCGGGTTCGGCGGCTCGCGCGGCAGGAACGGCGTCGTCCCCGGAATCCCGATCACGAGCGCGTCGAGCGGCTCGTCGAGCGTCGCCAGCCGCAGCTCGATCGCACGGAGAAGCGCCTCGGCGTGCGCAACGGAAGGCGGCCCCGCGAGCACCGCGGCCGCCGTCCGCATCGCCGGCAGCGAACGGAGCACTCGTCGCCGCAGCGGCCCCGGCGCCGCCGCGAACGCGTACCGCAGCGGCGACCGCGCAATGCGCTCGGCCGCCTCCGGCTCATAGGGATAGCCGCGGAGGAGCCCGGCGAGGTGCGGGTGGTTGAGGACGAGCGAGATACCGAAGAGCGGGACGCGCGCCGCCAGCGTCCGCTCGAGCGCCGTCGCCACGCGCCAGCCCTCCGAGCCGCCGGTCTCGAGGAGCGATTCCGCCGTGGCACGGCGCTGGGTCTCCGCGTCGGCGGCGGCGAGCAGCGTCGCCGGGCCTCCGTGCAGGACCGTCTCGGCCGCGCTCACGACGACCACGAGGTCAGCCTCGACCAGCTCGGGCGCGACGCGCACCCGAGGCGCGCCGGCGGGGATTCCGGCGAGTGCCTCGCCGGCGGCGTCGTGCACGGCGACCCTGCCGTGGAAGCGGCGCCGAAACTCCGGGGTGACGAGGGCGACGATCTCCCGCTGGCCGACGCGGCGGGCGAGGCCGCCGGCGACGAGCAGCGTCTGGTTCGCGGTCGGGACGCCGAGCTCTTCGAGCGTCTCGCTCACCGCCGCGATGGCCTGCCGGCGCGGGTCGACCTGCACGCTCCCGAGCGGCAGGGCGGGCGGCTCCACCACGATCGTCACCCGTTCCGCACCTGCGGCGAGCGCTTCGAGCGGCTCCCCGTCGAGCGGGAAGCGCAGCGCCTCCCGCGTCGCGGCGTCGACGTCGGTGGCGCGGCCCGGCGGGGGCGGCCGCAGGACAACTGCGTCGTCGGGCGCCGACGCCACGACGAGGCGCGAGCCCGAGAGAAGCGGAACGCGTGGCACCCGCGGATTCAACCAGCGCGGTTCACGGCGAAGTACGCATTGCACACCCCCGCACCGGCGGTAGAAGATGCGCACATGGCGGACGAGGAGCCCTCCCGTCGCGAGGCTGGGATCCTGCCGGCGGTGATCGCCGCGGGCGTCGCGCTCGCGATCGCCGTCGGTGCCGTCGCGTACGCGGCCGGCCATTACGGCGAGCGGACGAAGACGGTCACGACGCAGGCGGCGGGGCCGAGCACGACGGCGGCGACGTATCCGAAGGTGTCGCCTGTCGTCGCCGCCGGCGCGCACACGTTCGTCCAGTTCGGGTGCGTCGACTGCCATGGCGCGCTGGGCCGCGGTGGCGTCGATCCGGCCGTTCCCGCGCTGACGACGGTTGGCAACTCCCTGACGGTGGCCCAGCTCACGCACATCATCGACCACGGCCTCGGCGAGTCGGCGAACCCGAAGCAGCCATACATGCCGGTCTGGGGCGCGGTGATCTCTAAGACGCAGGTCTCGAACCTCGTCGCCTACATCCGGGCCGGCCTGCCCGCGGTCGCCGACGCCCAGCCCGTGTCGGTACCCGAGGGACAGGGCGCCGCCGTCGCGGGCGCGGCCCTGTACGTCCGGTACGGCTGCGTCAACTGCCACGGCCCGAACGGGCTCGGCGGCGTGCCGAACCCGCTCTCCGCGGACAAGGCGATCCCGCCGCTTTCCGGCCAGGGCTTCCGCCACGACTTTCCGACGGACAAGGCAATCGCCGCTGTGATCCGCAGCGGCAGCGTGATCGGCCGGGCGCCGATCGTGAGCATGCCGCACTGGGGCGGGATCCTCTCCAACCAGCAGATCGCCGAGCTGACCGCGTATCTGAAGACGCTGAAGTAGCGGCGCGTCAGGCGATCCAGCGGTGGAGCCGCAGGAAGCTCGTGAGGAAGCCGCGCCTGGGCCAGAAGCGCGACGAGAGCAGGTTCGTCTCGCGCCAGTCCGTCACCATCATCTCGTACCCCTGCTGGCGCGCCCAGGCGAACGACGCGTCGGTGAGCGCGACGCCTGCGCCCGTTCCGCGGGCGTCCGGATGGGTGATCGCGAAGCCGAGGAAGGCCGCTCCCGGCGGCCGCGCGAGGCCGCTGTGCGCGGACGACAGCTCGAGTGGGCAGATGAAGAAGTTGCCGACGATCCGACCTTCGGTCTCGTAGACGAGGTTCGCGACGCCTTCGAGCGTGAAGTCGTCGACGACGTCGGCGCGGACGTCCTCCGCGGTCTGCTCGGGAACCTGGGAGAAGACGGGGGACTGACGCTGGTGACGCGAGAGGAACGGGCCGATCTCGACCAAGGCCTCGATGTCGTCCTCGGTCGCCTCGCGCACTCCCGCCGGCCACTCGCGCTCGGGGATCTGAATCAGGCCGTGTCCCTGCTGGGCGCCGAACCCCAGCCGGAACCAGGCGTCGAGGAGGGGCTGGTCGCTCGCCGGCACCAGCGCGTAGTGCGCTCTCAGGCCCTGTTCGAGCCAGCCGGCTGCCGCCTCCGCCCAGACGCTCCGCAACAGCTCGGGGTCGCTCGCCGCGTGCCCGGCCGCCTCGACCCAGATGTTCGGGCCCCACGGCTCCTCCGGGCCGGACCGGCCGAGCACGTACGCGCCGTAAGTGAACGCGCCCGTAGCTCCCTCTGCGAGCAGCGCCGTGATCTCCGCGCGGTAGTCGGCCTCCGCGGGAAGCTGCGGAAACGCGCTCCGGTGCCGCTCGTGCCGCTCGGCGAGCAGCTCGGCCGCGGCATCGACGTGCTCGTCTGCGAAGGGGACGATCACCACGGACGTACACTCGCAGAGATGTCGCCGAAGACCCTCACCGGCGCCGAGCTCGACCTGAACGACGCGCCGGCGCGCGACGCCGAGCTCTTCCTCGTCGACGGAAACAACCTCGCGTACCGCGCCTTCTTCGCGCTGCCCGAGGAGCTCGCGACGAGCGAGGGATTCCCCACGAACGCGCTGCTCGGCTTCACGAACATGCTGTTCAAGCTCCTCTCCGACTACCGGCCGAAGGGCGTCGCCGTCGCGTGGGACACGCGCCCGGTGCACCGCCAGGCGCAGGCGGAGGCGGCCGAGGTCGTCTACAAGGAAGGCCGCCGGCCGATGCCGGACCTCCTCGCCGAGCAGTTCTCGCACTTCCGCCCGATCGTCGCAGCGTTCGGCTACCGGAACCTCGAGTTCGAGGGCTGGGAGGCGGATGACGTGATCGCGACGCTCGCGACGCGAGCCGACGAGGAGGGAATCAAGACGTGCGTGGTCTCGACCGACCGCGACGCGTTCCAGCTCGTCTCCGAGAACGTCTGCCTGATGATGACGCCGCGCGGCGTCAGCGACGTCAACGTCTACACGCCGGAGCGGGTGGAGGCGCGATACGGGATTCGCCCCGACCAGATCCCGGACTTCATCGGCCTCAAGGGCGACACCTCCGACAACATCCCGGGCGTCCCCGGAATCGGGGACAAGACGGCCGGGCAGCTCGTTGCGCAGTACGGCTCGCTCGAGGGCGTGCTCGAGCACGTGGAGGAGCTCTCGCCGGCGCGGCGCAAGAACCTGACCGAGTTCGCGGAGCAGGCGCGCGCGGCGAAGGTGCTCGCGACGATGCAGCGCGAACTCGACCTCGAGAGCGACCCCGCGGAGCTCGTGCTCGCGCCGCCCGACCGCGCGCAGCTACGCGAGACGTTCCGGCAGTTCGAGTTCCGCGCCCTCCTGGGGAGGGTGGACGACCTCGACGAGGCGGTGCCGGCGCGCGAGCGGATCTCCGCCGGGACGGCGGTCGCCTGGCGCGAGGAAGCAAGTAACAGTCTGTTACTAAGTCCGGAGCCGGTCGGCATCGCGGCCGACGAGGGGCGGATCGCGCTCGCGCTCGGCGACGAGGTCGTCGTCTCCCCGCGGCCGGACTGGCTCGAGGGAACGTTCGTCGCCCACGACGCGAAGTCCCTCCGTGTCGAAGCCGCCCACGACACGATGATCCTCGCGTACCTGATCGAGCCGGCGCGGAGCGAGTACCTCCTCGACGACCTGGAGGCGGAGTACGCAGTCGAGGCCAAGCCCGAGCCGGAGGCGGAGGAGGAGACGGCACGGCTCGTCCGCCACGCGGCCGTGACGCTGCGCCTGCGCGAGCCGCTGCTCGAGCGGGTGCGCGAGCGCGGGGCTGAGCCGCTCTACCGCGACGTCGAGATGCCGCTCGTCAGTGTTCTCTCCCAGATGGAGACCGCTGGAGTCCGCATCGACACCTACCGGATGGGCGAGATCACGGCCCGGCTCGCCGACCGCGTCGAGGAGCTCGAGTCGCGCGCGTACGAGCTCGCGGGCGAGGAGTTCGTCCTCGGCTCGCCGCAGCAGCTCGGGCGCATCCTGTTCGAGAAGCTCGAGCTCACGCCCGGGCGCAAGGGGAAGACTGGCTATTCGACGGACACGAAGGTGCTGCGCGCGATCCGCGAGGAGCACGAGATCGTGGCGGTGGTCGAGGAGTGGCGCGAGCTGTCGAAGCTCCTCAACACGTACCTCCAGCCGCTGCCCGAGATGATCGGCGACGACGGGCGCTTGCACACCACCTTCAACCAGACGGTCGCCGCGACCGGACGCCTCTCGACGACGAACCCGAACCTCCAGTCGATCCCGATCCGCACCGACCTCGGCCGCGAGATCCGCTCCGCCTTCGTCGCGGAGCAGGGCGCGCGGCTCATCTCCGCCGACTACTCGCAGATCGAGCTGCGCATCCTCGCGCACGTCTCGGGCGAGCCGAAGCTGCGCGAGGCGTTCGAGCGCGGGGAGGACATCCACACCGCGACGGCCGCCGAGGTGCTCGGCGTCGACCCGGCGAAGCTGACGTCGGCGGAGCGGTCGATCGCGAAGATGATCAACTTCGGGATCGTCTACGGAATCTCGGCGTTCGGGCTCTCCGAGAACCTCGAGATCCCGCGCGAGCAGGCGCAGGAGTACATCGACGCTTATTTGGCGCGGTTCCCGCTCGTGCAGGACTTCATCTCCCGCACGATCGAGCAGGCCGAGCGCGACGGCTACGTGACGAGCCTGCTCGGGCGGCGCCGCCCGGTGCCGGAGCTGCGCGTGCGGAACCGGGCGACGCGTGCGTTCGGCGAGCGCGTGGCGGTCAACTTCGTGATGCAGGGCTCGAATGCGGACATCATCAAGGTCGCGATGGTCGCGATCGAGCGGCGGCTGCGCGACGAGGGGAGGAGCGCGCGGCTCGTCCTCCAGGTGCACGACGAGCTGCTGCTCGAGGCGCCCGACGCGGAGACGTCGGCGGTAAAGGAGCTCGTGCGGGACGAGATGTGCTCGGCCTACCCGCTTGACCCGCCCCTCGCCGTCGACGTCGGCGCCGGCGACTCGTGGGCGGATGCGAAGGGCTAACGCCTAGCAGGCATCGTCAGGCGTGAGGACGCTCGCCCAGGCGAGCGCTCGCTGCGCCAGCGGACGTCAAATCCCGGGGACGTGCCGGTGCTTCTCGCCGTCGGCGCGGAGCTGCCACCGGATGGAGGTCTGCCCGTCGCCGTACGTGACGTACGCGGCGCGCTCGGCGAGGAACTCGAAGTAATGCGAGTCCGGCGCCGGTCGCCACTGGATCATCTCCCAGAAGAGGTCGTCGAGCTTCCGCCGCAACTCCTCGTCCTCGAGAACCTCGGCCCGACCGGCGAGCTTGAACTCCGGCGAGTTCTCCTTCGCCGTGACCGGCGCGTGGACGTAGACGCGCGGGTCGCGGAGGAGGTCGCGCGCCTTCAGTGATCGCGGGATCATGTTCGAGAGAAGGTGTCCGTCGATGATGTACGCCTCGACCGGCGTGATCCGCGGCGAGCCGTCCTTCGTGAGAGTGCCGACGAGGACGAACTGGAACTTCTCGATCAACTCGCGTCCGCGCTCGACGATCTCCGGCGCCGCCTGCTCGAGCTCGGCCCATGTGAGCGGCTCCGATCTTTCTGCCACCTTGGGAGCGTGACATGGTCTGGGCCCTGACGCCGGCAGCACGACCGTCGTTCGGGATCTGCTGCCAGAGGACTGGCCGACGGCCGCGCGATTTACGAAGAGCGGTGGGACCGTCCCGCAGGCGTCCCGATCCGGCGGAAGTGTCCCGGCTCCGGCGACCGAGGTATCCCCGGGCGCCTCGGCCCTCGGGGAGTTCTCCCTGCGTCGCTGGCCGTAGAGGTTCGGCCGGGAGGAACTAAGTATTGATCGCTTCGAGAGGGAGCCGACGGGCGACTTCCCCTCGGAGCGAGATCAGACGGCTTACTTCGTCGTCAGCGTGGCCGTGAAGGCTTCCTCGTCGAGTGCCGCGACGCTGGCACGCCGATCGGTCCAGATCGGGTGGATGACACCGCCGCGCGCGTCGATGCCCTCGTAGTCGCCGTACTGGTTGCCGAGGTCGGCGCCGGAGACGGTCTCGTTCGT
>Ga0193751_1001649_pt1 | contig 14136 bp, 12 predicted proteins | sample L1c2metaG_FD_143050 | JGI IMG/M metagenome (GOLD analysis project Ga0193751, IMG submission 143050) | Soil microbial communities from a riparian zone of the East river system, Colorado, United States - L1c2 | ecosystem: Environmental > Terrestrial > Soil > Riparian zone | place: USA: East River... | reverse complement strand
AGACCGATTTGTGAGCATCGGGGTGCTTCAATGCGATGGTCAGCGCGCCATGTCCGCCCATGGAATGCCCGAAGATTCCGACACGCGATGGATCGACAGGAAAGCGCCCCGTGACGGTCTTGGGTAATTCCCTGGTGACATACGAATACATGCGGTAGCCATGCGACCAAGGCTCCTCGGTAGCATCGACATAGAATCCGGCGCCAAGCCCAAAGTCGTAGCCTGCCGCCTCGCCGGGAAGGTTGAGACCCCGGGGGCTCGTATCCGGCACGACGAGAGCGAGGCCAAGCTCGGCGGCAACGCGTTGAGCGCCGGCTTTGACAATGAAATTCTCTTCGGTACAGGTCAGACCCGAGAGCCAATAGAGCGCCGGCACCCGGTCCGACTGCGCCTGCGGCGGCAGGAAGATGCCGAAGCGCATGGTGCATTGCGTTTCGGCGGCCTCGTGCGCGTATGTTCCCTGGACGCCGCCGAAGCACTTGTTCTGCGATACCGTGGTAATGGTCATGTGACGAGCCGGGCAACGCGCGTTCGTATCGCGCGTTGCCGCATCAAAGGAGGCACTAAGGGTCGGCGTGCCGCTCGCGCCGACCCTACGTTCCCGATCGCGGTTGAGCTACTGCTGGACCAGCGGCGCCTTGTTAGGCTGGACGCTCCTACGCGTGGTAGAGGGTGCCCTTGGTTTTCGCGGCATGCGTCGCGATCAAGTCCATGAGCGGCGGCGACAGGCAATCATAGGGCTCCAGGCCGAGTTCCTTCAGCCTCGCCCGGACCGCGCCCATCTTGGAGGGATCGGCCCCGGACTCGATGATGGAAGAGACGAACGCCGCGAATTCAGGCGGCGCCCAGCCTTTGTCCGATGACAGCTCGGTATGGAAGAAATCGACGCCGTAAAGCGGATGACCGGTGTTGTCGATACGCCCGTACATATGCACGCCGCAATCCTTGCATGCGTAGCGCTTGATGGTCGCATTGGGGTCCACGACCTTCAGCTTGTCCTCATTCGCGGTCACCTTGAGGTTTTCGCGCGGCGTGACCGCGATCTGCGAAAACAGCGCACCGCTCGGCTTCCAGCACTTGGTGCACCCGCAAACGTGATTATGGGCGGCCTGGCCCTTGATCGACACAGTCACTTTCTTGTCCGAACACTTACACGAGATCGTACCGCCGGCGAAGTTTGCGGCGGCTGGTTTGAGGCCCTGATCGACGCCTGGATGAATGGAAGTTGCCATTGCCACTGTCCTCCTCTATCGAGATAACAACGAGTACGCGGTTTACCGCCCAGCTCACGGATTCGACCGCACGGGATCCGCCCGCCTGGTTCTGCAGATTGCTACGGGCGCGTCAATGTCAGTAGGTGACGACTGCCCGGATCGATTTGCCTTGATGCATGAGATCGAACCCTTCGTTGATCCGATCCAGCGGCAGGACGTGGGTGATCAGATCGTCGATATTGATCTTGCGGTCCATGTACCAATCGACGATCTTGGGTACGTCGGTGCGACCCCGCGCGCCACCGAAGGCGGTGCCTTTCCACACTCTGCCCGTCACTAACTGGAACGGACGAGTCCGAATCTCCTGTCCCGCGCCCGCGACGCCGATGATCACCGATACGCCCCAGCCGCGATGGCAGCACTCGAGTGCCTGGCGCATCAGGTCGACGTTGCCGACGCACTCGAAGCTGTAATCGGCGCCTCCCTTCGTCAAATCGACGAGATAGGGCACGAGATCTCCCTTGACTTCCTTGGGGTTGACGAAATGAGTCATGCCGAACTTGCGAGCGAGGCTCTCGCGTGCCGGATTGACGTCGACGCCGATGATCATGTTAGCCCCGGCCATGCGGGCGCCCTGGACCACATTGAGCCCGATGCCGCCGAGCCCGAACACCACCACATTGGCTCCCGGCTCGACCTTGGCGGTGTTGATCACGGCGCCGATGCCCGTGGTAACGCCGCAACCGATGTAGCAGATCTTGTCGAACGGCGCATCTTCGCGGATCTTTGCCAAGGCAATTTCGGGCAGGACGATGAAGTTGGCAAAGGTCGAGCATCCCATGTAGTGATACACGGATTTGCCCTTGAGCGAGAAACGGCTGGTCCCGTCGGGCATCACGCCCTTGCCTTGCGTGGCGCGAATCGCCGTGCAGAGGTTAGTCTTGCGCGAAAGGCACGACTTGCACTGCCGGCATTCGGGCGTGTAGAGCGGAATGACGTGATCGCCTTTTTTGACGCTCGTTACGCCCGGGCCCACGTCGACTACGATGCCGGCGCCCTCGTGACCCAGGATCGCCGGAAAAAGACCTTCCGGATCGGCACCGGAACGCGTGAATTCGTCGGTGTGGCAGATGCCGGTCGCCTTGATCTCGACCAGCACTTCGCCTGCCTTCGGCCCCTCCAACTGCACCGTTTCCACCACCAACGGCGCCCCTGCGCTATGAGCTACCGCAGCACGAACATCCACCACGTCCTCCTCTTAGTCTGAGAAATCAGAACAAGACGACCGTTAAAGATTTCTGACTAGTCTCCGTCGGCGAAAGAGCCTCCAGCATACCGCATCCATTTCCGGGCGACCTCAACGCACCGTTGAAGCGGCGCCGACCCGCGCAGAATCCAACCGCACGCTCGCGCTAAATTCGAGATCCTTGTTGTCGATCACCTTTGCGTCGAGCTCACCGCCGCTCCCCGGCACGAAGTAAAAGCGAAAGTTCGGATTTTCGCTGATCGAGAAATCGACCTCGGCGCTCATTACCAGTTTTTTGTCATGGCGCACTTCAACGCTGCGCACGAAATAAGGCGCTGCATACGTGCGCGTCAATTGATCCATTGCAAGTCCCGAATCGTTCGGGTGGCTGATCATAAGCTGAGCACGCGTGGGTTGGCCCGGCTTGAGCGCATCGTCGACGCGGAATCGCATTTTCCCCAGATTCGCTCTCGCCGCGGCAGCATCCTTGCCGGCTGGTGCAGAGCAACCTCCCGAAGCCTTTACATAGTTGGCGGCCATGTAGAGCTTACCGTCGTTGGTAAGCGCAATTGCACGTACGTGCGTGTATTGTTCCACGCGCACGCGGGTCTCGATGTCGGCGCGGCCGCTTTCCAGCGTGAACTGAAAGACCGCGGCGATCGGCGATGGGTTGTTATCGATGATCAGCCAGAGCTTCTGGATATATCGTTCGCTCGCCTGTGGAAACTGCGCGCGTATCGCAACCGGAACGATTGCGGCGTCTTCCGCCCTCTTGGGGGTTTCCAGCGCGACGACGTGGTCTCCGGCCTCGATCGGCGCGCCGGCAAAAAGGCCCGCGCGCAATTTCTGCCAGATCGCGCTGGCTTCGGGATCGTTGTCCTGGGCCGAACTCGCGACCGGAGTTGCGAGCCAAAGCGCCAACACCGCGCAGAGAATTCGGGAACTCATATAGGCACGCTTCTCGGTTGCCCCGCACACATCCATTGTATGCCGTCGCGATAGCGCTCGCCAGCCGTCCTTTCACTCGCCCCATTCGAGCTCCGCGTACGCAGCGCTGACATTGCGCCTGTGAAACTGGTCGACGAGCAGCCAGTGATCCGCGTCCTCGCAGCCGACGGACTCGATGGCTCGGGCAAGCGGAATCTTCGCGGCGATCGCAGCCCGTACGTCTCGGCGAAGTCGTTTCAGATAATCCTCTTCGGGCACGATCGCGGAAGGCCATGCGCTCGCACGGCCGTGGCCGGGAATGGCCCTCTTCGCATGGATGGTCTTGAGCTCATCGATCGCGGCGAGGAAGCCACGAAGGCTGCCGTCGACGACCGGGATATGCTCGACGAACCCGAGATCGCCCAGAAAAAGTGTTTCGCTCGTCTCGTCGAAAACGGTGAGATCCGTATCGGTATGCGCAGTCCGCCACGCGCGCAAGCTCAAGCTTCGGCCGCCCAGGTCAAGGCGGGCGACGCCCTCGATCGAACGTGTCGGCAACACAATCGAGCTTCCTTGCGCTGCTGCGCCGAGATCCCGCATCAGGGCGTGAAGATAATTGGGCCCGCGCCGCCGCATCGACTCCGCGAGACGGGCATGACCGACGAATTGCGGCCGATCATCGACAAACGCCTGGTTACCGAACACGTGGTCTGGATGAACGTGCGTGTTGATCACGTAACAAACCGGCAGCTCCGTGACGCGACGAATCGCCAGCCGCAGCGCGTGGCCCACGGCGTAAGTGCCGCCGGTGTCGATCACCGCAACGCATTCCTGACCGACTACGAACCCGAGATTGGCGACGTCCCCGACGTTGCGCGGAGCCATCTCGGCCTGGGCGCCGTAGTGGACATACACTCCTGGCGCCGGATTCTCGAGTTCAAATTCGCGCAGCTCCGGCGGCTCCGCCCATGCGCGAAGCGGCCACGCAATGGCGGCGCAGGCGATCAGAAGCAGTTCACGGCGACCCAGAGCTCCCAAGATCCTCACGTCCAGAGCGAAGCGGCCATCGCCGGTCGTCCGTCATTCGTTGAGGAAGCAGTGCTTTTTGGCGCCGGCTTGCAAGTCGCGAAACGACGCGATCATCTTGCGTCCATCCTTCATATCGCGCATGACGCCGCCTCGCTCGCCGGCAATCGTAGTCGCGTTGGTCACCGTCGACAAATCGACCCATGTGGCGTAATCGACCTTGGTCGCGATATCGTCGATCGCGCATGAGCACTTGTACATCGATTCCTGGGATGGCGCCTTGCTCGAGCGCATGCAGTCGAGGACGAATTCGACCCGGGCCCGGGTTGGAAAGTCGTTCGCGGGCGCGACCTGGGTCGCCGCCAGCGCCAACAATATTGCGTAACGGGGTTGAATCATGGATCACTCCTGTTCGGCCAGGGCCGACAACGACACGCCGTGAACAAACGTTACTCGGGCATGACAGGGCTCATTGGGCGCTTTGCAATCGCGAAAGCTGCACCTTGAGGTCAGCGGCAAGCGCCTCATCCAACGCACCGAGCTTCGCTTGTGCATCGCGCAGCGCGGCCACATCGCCCAATGACGCATAAGCGAACGCCAAGCCGTACCACGCGGCGGGGTCGTCCGGTGTCAGCCGGAGCGCGTCGTTGAACGCAATCACAGCCGCGGCCGGACGATTCAGTTTTTGCAGCGCCTTGGCGCGAACGAGGAGTGGTTCTGCGTCCTGTGGCTGCGCCGACGACCAACGATCGGCAAGATCGAGCAATGCAGTCCAGCGTCCTTCCGCATCGAGCGGAGCGACCCGCATGAAGTACGGCAAAGTCTCGGGGACGCCTTGCCAGAATGGCTGCGCACCATGGAGGGGGCCGAGATCCGTCCATTGATTTTCCGATGGCAAGCGCTCGCGAATCCATTCCACGGGTACCGAATAGTAACTGCCAGTCGAACCGCGCGAGCGAAACGTCAGCAATCCCACCAGCGCGCCGCCGGCGTTGAAAAGCCCGCCGCCGCTCGACCCCGACGTGAACGCCGTGTCCGATTCGATAACATGACCGGCGTCGAGCGAATGCAGCGCCACCACGCGCCCGAACTTGAGTGCGATATCCATGCCGCCGGTAAAACTCAACGCCGCTACGTGCTGACCCAAACGCAATGCGTCGGAGCTGCCGAGGACGACGGGTCTGCCCTGCCAAGCCGGCACCCGCAAGAAGCAAAGGTCGTGCACAGTATCGGCATATTGGCCTGCAACGTGCCAGACCCTCCCCGACCCGACGATGCGGATGCCCGTGCCGTCGTGTGTCACGTGGCAGTTCGTGACGACGACCGATGGCGCAATCGTAATCCCGGTGCCCAGGTGTAACCCGCCACCCTCGCGGCCAGCCTCAACCCTGACGACACTGCCCGACAGCGAAACGAAAGTGGCGGGGCTCAGCGGCTGGCTGGATGCCGCAGCACTGCAGACAAGCGCCACCAGCCCGCCGAGGACCGCAGCAGCACACATCCGCACGGATTGGCGTCTCACCATGTGATCATGGCGCCGGGCCGATCGCGGCGCCCCGAAGCGGACCCATATGATCGGAGAGCACAAGCGTAAGAGCCTCTACTGCACCAGGTCGCCGCGCTCGTCGACGAGCGGAACATTGTATTCGCGCAGGATCTGCGTGATCGCGGCGCGGTTGTCGGTGATCAACTTTTCCACCGTGTCTTTCCATTCCCGCTCGCCGTAGCGGACCCCCATGGCGATCTCGTAGTCAAATTTGACGCCGGTTTCCGACTTGAGCGGAATAAGAGCCAGATCGAGGTTACGCACTCGCTTCGCGTAATAGCCAGCAATCGGACCCCAGACGATCGCCGCATCGATCTTTCCCTGCGCCAGGTCCTTTTCGATGATCTCACCAGGATATTGCTCAGGGTCGGGAGAGAGCATGGGATAGGGTTTGGCCTGCGCCTCCATGCCGTGCCTGGCAAGCCACACAGATGCGGGCGAGCGGTCGAAGATTCCAACGGTTAGTTTGTTGCGTACTTCAGCCGGCAAAGCGAATAAGTCGGCCCCGGTCTTGATCTGGTCCAGCCCCTTGCCCTTGGGATACACGAGCATGTAGGTCGAGCGGTAGTACGGCATGGTCGCCGAAGCCTGATCGTAGCCCGCGGGAACGCCCATCACGATGTCGCAACGGAAATCCTGGCCCGGCAATTTGTAACGGAGTGTATTGCGGATGAAGTTCATCCGCTGCGGGAGAGCATAGCTTCGGACCGGCAGTCCGAGTTTTCGCGCGAACAGATCTGCGATGCGATTCTCGAAGCCTTCGCCCTGCGTATTCGAGAAAGGCAGATTGCTTGGGTCGATGCACGGGCGGAACGCCGTGGGCGCGTCCTGTGCGTATGCATGTGCGCTCCCGGCTACGATAATGCACGCCACCGTCCCCAGGAGGCAACCGCGCACCACCTTGCGTGGCCGTCTCATGGCTCGCGTGCGGGAACGTACGCAGGATGCCTGCGCAACCGACTCTGCCGAGTCATTGCTTCAGCTCTTCGACCTTTGCCCGCGTGATATCACCGTTCGCCCGCCCCTTGAGATAAGCATACAGACCATCGGTGTTCTCCATGACCATCGTGCTGGTCTTGAAGCTCGGCATCCCTTTTTCGAGCCGTCCCTCGGTAACCGTCTTGACGAAATCCTCCTTGCTGAGCAGCTTGATGCCTTCAAGCAGTGACGGGCCGACTAGACCTTGCTGGTTCGCGCCATGACAGCGGTCGCACGCAGCCGCCCGCCAGGCTCGAAAGCCGTTCATCGTCCTTGTATCGACCTTGAAGCCATCGACCACGCGGTAGGGCTTATCGTCCGTTCCTCCCGCGCCTTTCGTGTCCTGCGCCGACGCATGAAATATCGCGCCGACGCAGCCAATCAGCAACAGAGTTCTCAACGCCGGTGACGAAACATGAATGCGCATCATCTTGGCCTCAACCACGCTTCGCGCGTGGACGCTGGTACCTCGGTCTCCGGTCTCAGTTCCCGCGCGACCATGCGCCGGACAACAAAGCGCCGGCGCGCGAGACGCACGCGCCGGCGACAGGAGTATGCAGAAACTAGTTGGGAAGCGCGAAGACGGTGAGCGAGCCGCCCAACTCGGTGTAGTCCCGAAGTTCCTTGTAGCCTCCGACGGCACCCAGGCCGTCCGTATCCTTTTCGAGGCCGGCAGCCATGCCGATGCCCGCCCAGCCACCGATACCGGAGAAGACGCCAATATATTGCTTGCCCTTGTGCTCGTAGGTAAAGACATCGCCGATGATTCCGGACGGCGTCTTGAACTTGAATAGCTCCTTGTTGATATCGTTCGCGTTAACGCACTTGAGATAGCCCTCGAGCGTCCCGTAGCACGCGATATCGCCCGCAGTTACCAGCGCGCCGCTCCATACGGAGAACTTCTCGGGGTGGCTTTGCACGATCTTGCCGGTACCCGCATCCCAGGCGATGAAGTTGCCCATGTTCTTTTCACCCGGCGGCGGATACATCGAGAGAGTCGCGCCAACGTAAGGCTGCCCCGCAACGTAATCGACCTTGAACGGCTCGTAGTCCATGCAGACATGGTTGGTCGGAACATAGAACCTGCCGTTCTTGGGATTGAACGCCGCGGGTTGCTCGTCCTTCGATCCCAGCGCCGCAGGACAAATTCCCTTGCTGTTTTTATCGGGGCCATTTTGTGCGGTCGAGTATTGCTTGACGACCTGCGGCCGGCCCGTCTTCATGTCGACGTGCGTTGCCCAGTTCACCTTCGGATCGAACTTCTCGGCCACCAGCAGCGCGCCTGTCGTACGATCGAGGGTGTAGCCGAAGCCGTTGCGATCGAAGTGAACGAGCGCCTTGGTCGGCTGGCCTTTGACGTTGATGTCGGCGAGGATCATCTCGTTGATACCGTCGAAATCCCATTCATCGAAGGGCGTCATCTGGTAGACCCATTTCGCCATTCCGGTATCGACATCGCGAGCCATGATGGTCATCGACCAGCGGTTGTCGCCCGGACGTTGCGATGGGTTCCAGGTCGACGGGTTCCCGGTGCCGTAGTACATCAAGTTCAATGCCTTGTCGTAGCTGTACCAGCCCCACGTCGTCCCGCCACCTGTCTTCCATTGCTCGCCTTGCCACGTCTTTAGCGAAGAATCCTTTCCGACAGGCTTGAGTGCGCCATCGGTCCAGGTCACTGTCTTGTCCGGATCGATGAGCATCTCGGCATCCGGACCGGTGCTGTACGCCCTCCAGACCTGTTTGCCCGAATTGATGTCGTACGCCGTAACGTACCCGCGCACTCCCCACTCTCCCCCGGAGATCCCGGTGATCACCTTGTCTTTGAAGACGTGCGGCGCGTTGGTGTTCACGGCGCCCACTTTGGGATCACCGTTCTTGACCGACCAAATGACCTTGCCGGTGCCTGCATCCAACGCCACCAGCGTGCTGTCGGCTTGTTGCAGGAAGATCTTGTTCTCGGCATACGCCAGACCACGATAAACCGTATCGCAGCACATTTGCGGGATCACCGCCGCGTCCTGCTTCGGTTCGTAGCGCCACTTGATCTTCTGCGTATCGAGGTCGAGCGCGAACACCTTGTTGGGGAACGGCGTATGGATATACATTGTGCCGTTCACCACGAGCGGTGAACCCTCGTGCCCGCGCAATACGCCGGTAGAGAACATCCACGCGACCTGCATCTTGCCCACGTTCTGTGCGTTGATCTGAGTGAGCTTGCTGTAGCGCTGGTTGTACATGTCCCCAGCTTGCATCGCATGGTTTTTCGGATCGGCAGTCTGCTTTTCAACATCCGCATTTGCCGCGGCTACGCCAGGCAGCGCCAGTGCAAATATCACACCTGCGAAGGCCAGCCGCTTAGAGGCGCTTTGCATTGTTTCCTCCATTGATCGTTGTCGAACCAGAACGGCAGGCGATCGCACCGAGAGCGCACAAGCGACGCGATCGCCGACGCTGATCAGTGTCGCGCGACACCCATTCGAAGTCAATTTGCTTACTACACGACTGAAATTTCTTGACTGCACTTAGCCATTAGCATTGCTGCATTGCAATAGGGGGTCGACCTTATCTAAGTCACTCAATAATGAAGCGCGCGGGTTTTGCGGGCCGGTGCAGGGGCGGCGTTCTATGTCGCAGCGCAGCACACGGCGACGTCTCTGGCTTGTGTTCCGATCGATCGCGCCGAGCCGAAATGCTGCGCGATCCTGGATAGCGCATCGCCGGGAACCCCCACCCAGATTCGTCCGTCCCAGGCGTCATACAATCATCGGCTCGATCACGACCTTACAAACGCATCGTCATCGCCGGCGGACATGCATCCCTATCGGGAAGAGCCTCGCACTATTAGCGCTCCGATGAGCTCGACATCGATGACCCATAAGTGCTTGCGGGCCGTCATCGCCATTCTTGCGTTGTCATCTGCAACCGAGAGTTTCACCGCCGTGCAGCCAAATATCGTCAAGGTCGCTGCGGGTGTGTATGCGTTATTGGGAAGTGGTGGCGATATCTCTCCGGAGAACGGCGGGCGCACCGCCAACGTTGCCTTCGTTGTGGGCCCACGCGGCGTCGTCATCGTCGATTCCGGCATTTCCTATCGTGAAGGCGAGGACATTATTGCGGCGGTCAAGAGCGTCTCGAATCGACCCATCCGTCTTGTAATCCTCACGCATCCAGGTCAGGAAGTTATCTTCGGGGCTGCCGCCTTCCAAGCGCGCGGCATACCCGTACTGGCGCATCGCAGCAGCGCCGAGCTGATTGCCGCCCGATGTGCGATATGTTTGCGTAATTTGCAGTCGCTTCTCGGTGACGATGTCATGGCCGCCACCACGGTGGTCACGCCCGACCGCCTGATCGACGGCAACAAAACGCTCGAACTGATCGGACGACGCTTGCGCTTGATCGCACCAGCGTGGTCGAGCGCACCCGGCGCAATCGCGGTTTTCGACGAGAGGACTTCGACCCTGATCGCCGGCGACTTGGTTTCCATCGATCGAATTCCGGATATCCGCGATGCGAAACCGCAAGCCTGGCGCGATGCGCTCGCGCGCATCGCATCGATGCGATGTCGGCATCTCGTTCCTGGCTACGGGCCAATCGGCAGCTGCGCAGACGTCGACCCGTTTGCCCATTACCTCGCAGAGCTTGAAAAGCGCGTCGGGGCACTGCTGAGAGAAGGGGTGAGCCTCGCCGAATTACGCGATCGCTGCGACCTGCCCGAATTCGCGCGGTGGGACCAATACGACACGCTGCATCCACAGAACGCGAACCGCACCTACCTTCGCCTCGAACGGGCGCAGTTCGAGTGAATTCATTCGGACAACGCTCGTCAAATAGCGTCCAGCGCGTCGCGTAAGTCGCGCCGCAAGTCCTCGACATCCTCGACGCCGACCGAAAGGCGTACCAGCGAGTCGCCGATGCCGAGACCCGCGCGCAGCGCCGGCGGGATCGAGCCGTGCGTCATCAGCGCGGGATGCTCGATCAGGCTCTCGACGCCGCCCAGGCTCTCGGCGAGCGCAAAGAGGCGACAGCGTTCGAGAAAGCGTTTCGTTCCGGCAAGGTCCGTCTTGAGCACGATCGTGACCATACCGCCGAACGCGCGCATCTGCCGCTTGGCGAGCTCGTGTTGCGGATGAGAAGCGAGCCCCGGGTAGTGAACGCGCGCCACTTCCGGCTGCGCAGAGAGCCAAGTGCTAAGCTCGTTCGCGTTCTCGCAATGCCGCTCCATGCGCAATGCAAGCGTCTTGAGTCCACGCAAGGCAAGAAAACTGTCGAAGGGGCCGCTGACCCCGCCAACCGCGTTCTGAAGATACGCCAGGCGCTCGGCCAGCGGCGTCAGCCGCGCGTCTCCACCGATGACGACCATGCCGCCGACCATGTCGGAGTGACCGTTCAGGTATTTTGTCGTGGAATGGACGACGATATCGAAGCCGAGTTCCAGCGGCCGCTGTATCCACGGGCTGGCAAACGTATTGTCCGCCACCGCGATGAGATCGTGCTCGCGCGCAATCTTCGCAACGGCCGCCAGATCGACGAGCTTGAGCAGCGGATTGCTCGGGGTCTCCACCCACAGCATTTTTGTCTCGGGTCGGATCGCCGAGCGCAATCGCGCCGGGTCGGCCATGTCGACGAAGCTTGTGCTTAGGCCCGCCGAGCGCTTGCGCACGTTCTCGAAAAGCCGATAGGTGCCGCCGTAAAGATCGTCGCTCGCCACGACGTGGGCGCCGGTATCGAGTGCATCGAGCAGCGTCGCCATGCCGGCCAAGCCGGAGCCGAATGCCAGGCCGCGCGCGCCGCTTTCGAGATCGGCGACGCAAGTCTCGAGTGCGGTACGCGTCGGGTTGCCTGTGCGAGCATAGTCGTAGCCCTTGTGTACGCCGGGGCTGCTCTGCACGTAGGTGGACGTCGCATAGATGGGCGTCATAATTGCGCCGGTGGTCGGATCGGGTTCCTGTCCGGCATGGATGGCACGCGTGGCGAAGCCGTGCTGCGCCTGTACGGGTGCCTTGGCACTGCGGTCGTTCACGGCAAGTTCCTTCGCAAGAAAGTGAGCAGATCGTAACGCGTAACGAGCCCGAAGAAACGGCCTTCGTGCACGATGATGGCGATGCGGTCCTTGTTGAGCACCGCGAGCAGGTCGGCGAAGCTTGCGTCCGGATCCAGCGTTTCGAGCCGATTCGTCATCGCGGTGGCGACGGGGTCGCGAAATCGTTCCGGCTGCTTGTATACGTGGAGGAGCAGGTCGGATTCATCGAGGATGCCCACGACGCGGTCGTCGGCGAGCACGGGAACCTGCGACACGTCGGCAACACGCATGCGCTGAAACGCGGTGAGCAGCGTGTCCTCCGCGCTGACCGAGACCACTGCGCCGGCATCGAACCGGCGCGATACCAGGTCGCGCAAGTCGCCGTAGCGGGGCAGCTCGATGAAACCCTGGTCCACCATCCAGAAATCGTTGTACATCTTCGACAGGTACTTGCCGCCGGTGTCAGGAATGAAGGTCACCACGCGCTTGGGCTCTGACTGCTCGCGGCAGTACCGCAGCGCGGCGGCGACCAGCGTGCCTGCCGATGAGCCGCCGAGGATCAGCTCGCTCCTGAGCAGCTCGCGCGCGGTCAGCAGGCTCTCTTTATCGGGGATGGAATACGCTTTCGCCACGCGCGAAAGATCGGCGATCGGCGGAATGAAGTCCTCGCCGATGCCCTCGACCACCCACGAGCCCGCCGTGCCGATTTTCCCCGTCTCGATATACGGCGCGAGCACCGAGCCAAGAGGATCGGCGAGCACCATCTCGGTCGACGGACTGGTGCGGGCAAAAAAAAGGCTGAGCCCCGTCAGCGTGCCGCCGGAGCCGACGCCGCAGACGACCGCATCGACCTTGTGCTGCATCTGCTCCCAGATCTCCGGTCCCGTGGTGCGTTCGTGCGCCTGGGGATTGGCAGGATTGCCGAACTGGTTCACGTAAAACGCGCCGGGGATCTCGGTGGCCAGCCGCGCCGCCATATCCTGGTAATACTCGGGATCGCCCTTCATGACGTCGGAGCGGGTCATCCGGATCTCAGCCCCGAGGGCTTTTAGATGCAGCACTTTTTCCGCCGACATCTTGTCGGGAATCACGAGCAGCACACGATAGCCCTTGGCGCGTGCGACCAGCGCAAGACCGAGTCCGGTGTTGCCGGCGGTGGCCTCGACAACGGTACCGCCGGCCTTGAGTCGCCCGTCCTGTTCAGCGGCTTCGATCATCGCCAGCGCGATGCGGTCCTTGATCGAGCCGCCGGGATTTTGGCTTTCGAGCTTGACGAACAGCCGGCAAGGTCCTCGGTCCAGACGGGTCACTTCGACCAGTGGCGTGTTTCCGATCAGGCCCAGTACCGCAGGGTCCGAAGGCGCTTGGGCGCGCGATGGCGTCATGGGTGTCGGGCTGGATTGCACGTTGCTCTGGTGAATGTAGTAGCCAAGGACAAGCGTCCGGCTTGCCCGGTTTGCCGCTCATTCGACTGTGACAGTCCCCGCTAGAATCGCCCGGCGCTTCACGTCCGTCAAACGAAGGGCGAAAAGGGCTTGGAAGGCCATCCCTTCATTTTCAAAAGCCGGTTGTGTATCGAACGATCGTTCGATAAAATGTCCCTTCCTGTCTGACCGGCGCCCGTCCCGACTTGCGTCGCGGGCGAGCCCGGTTATTCACGGATTTCACTCGTATGAAACCTGCGCTCTCTGAACTCCTGCATAACCCCCTTTTATGGCGCGGCGATTCCCTGGCGCGAATCGACGACGTCATCGGCAGCGGATTTGCCGCGCTCGACGCGGAGCTGCCCGGGGGCGGCTGGCCCCAAGGCGCGCTCACCGAGCTGCTTTTCGATGAAGAAGGCATCGGCGAGCTGCGGCTGCTTGCACCCGCGCTCAAGCGGCTTGCGCAAAGCGGCGAAGCGATCGTGCTGGCAGGACCACCCCATATTCCGTACGCCCCCGCATTGGCGGGTTGCGGCATCGATCCAGGCCGAGTCACCGTCATCGATGCGGATGGCAGGAACTGCTGGTGGGCTGCGGAGCAGGTGCTGCGCTCCAACAGCGCTGGCGCTCTCTTGTTCTGGCCGGAGGTGGCGAGCGATCAACGCGAGCGGCGGCTCCAGCTTGCCGCGCAGGAAGGGGGGACGCTGGCATTTCTTTTCACCGGAACCGCGCGAGCCGCACAACCGTCGCCTGCG
>Ga0193751_1001648_pt1 | contig 14143 bp, 17 predicted proteins | sample L1c2metaG_FD_143050 | JGI IMG/M metagenome (GOLD analysis project Ga0193751, IMG submission 143050) | Soil microbial communities from a riparian zone of the East river system, Colorado, United States - L1c2 | ecosystem: Environmental > Terrestrial > Soil > Riparian zone | place: USA: East River... | reverse complement strand
TGACCGACGCGTTCGATGCGATGACCTCGCACCGGCCGTATCGAGATGCGCTGCGACATGAAGAAGCTATCAACCGTCTGGTGGCGAATGCCGGGACTCAGTTTGACCCCGATCTTGTGCGCACCTTCATCGAGATGCTGGAGATCCAAACGGCGGCGGGCGCATAAGGTACTGCCCGTTCTGGAGCGCACGGCTCTCAACGGAACACCGCGTCGTGGCGCGCAAAGATGCTCGCGGAGGCGCTCTCGTAGACGAGGACATATTCGGGGCTTGCGCTCAGCGACCTGCGGAGATTTCCACAGCAGCCTCGCGGGTCCGGAGAATACGCATCCGCGGCGTTGCCACGCGTTACGTACAGATAGTCAAACGTCTCCCCGTGCTGTCTCGACCACGCATCGAGGCAATCGGTATCGGCTTGCGCGCACGCCTGAGCGGCCACATAGTCGAGTTCCCGCCGCAGGGCCTCGCCCAGCCACTCGTATCCCTGCGGCGTTGCGACACTCACGCGGCCGGCCAGCACCGGAAACCACTCCGTCGTCCGATCCGCGCCCCAGCTCCTCCCTCGGTCCTCGCCGATCTGGGCCCCACCGCTGGCCGGCGTTCCCAGGCCGGTTATTACGAGGAACCGGGCAGACGCTGGCGTATTTGCATCCACCCATCCCATAGCCGCACGCTCGCCGGGCGTCAGCGAGCCCAGCGTCTGCGGCGCCGCCTCAATTGAGGAGACGATCGCATAGCAGCCGATCAATAGAACAAGCACGAGCGGCGCCGCGGTAGATGCGATTCGTGCAAGTTTGCCGGCACCCACCGCCCGCGCCGGCGCCACGGCCGCCAGAATCGGCAGCATTCCCTCGGTGACGCCGATCGCCGCGAGCAGAGACAAGGGGATCGTCGCAAAATTCGGCGCCGCCCGAGCATCGAGCAGGAACATGGCGAGCAGCCAGTACACCAGAAACAGACGTGAGCGGCGCCAACAGATTAACAGGCCCAAGAGGGCCAGGGCCGTCAGCACGGGGAATAGCGGCTCGCCCGTAAAGCTGGCAAGGGTCAGCAGCAGCACGCCCTCCAGGAGGCTGCCACTCGTCTGTGCGGCACTGACGAACGGGCTCACTCCATGCCCCAACATGACCGTCAGCCACCATGGAGCGCTCAAGAGGATGGTCGCAAGCCCGACAATCGCACTCTCAATGACGCCACGACGCGACCTCCCGATCCAGAGGAAGAACATCACGGCGCTGAAGGCGAGGAAGTAGGCCGTCTCGATATGGCTGAGGAGCGTCAGCGTGCAGAACAGCGCCGCCGCTGACACATCGCGGTATCGCCCATTGCGGTACATGTCATGGAGTGAGCGGAGCGCGAGGAGGGCGAACAGCAGACCAAATGACCGCGTAAGGCCTCCGCCCATGATGTACCAGATAAAGCTCCTTGGTGCGATCGCGAACACCGCCGTCGCAAGGGCGGCTTGGAGGGGCGAATCGAGCAGCCTGCGCGCAAGGCCGTAGAAGGCGATCACACAGGTGACATTGATCGCAGCGGGCAGGAAACGGAAGACCTGCAGCAGATCGACGTGAAACAGGGACGCAACGACCGCCGCCGCGTAGAATCCGAGTGGAGGGTAGGCAAACGGGATTTGCGCGTGGTTGTATGCCGTCGTGAGGGGCAGCCGAAAGTGCGCCTCTTGCAACTCCCGGGTCATCAGGTAGAAGAGGCCGCCGTCGTTCAGTGGGAAGTTGCCGGCGAAAAGGTAGTGAGCGCGGATGACCATGGCGGCCACTACCGACCCGACGACGATGAGTGTCTCCGCTCTGGTGAGGAAAAGCGAGCGCAGATGACGGGGGGGACGCACCAAGAGCACTCCCACCGCTCTCGCCGGTACATCCTCGCGCATTGCGGACGGCAAGCTCATGGCCACTCCTGCTCGATAATCCCCTACCCTTAGCATCGGTCTCCCCGGCCGTGCCGGAAAGGACTCCGCGGGAATCTTGCTCAGAAGGGCATAGAATGGCGAAGTGACGGGTCTCTCATGCAGCGTCTGAGCAATTGCTCTCGCCCCGCGCTCATCTGCACGCTCGTTTGTGCGCTCGCGGCCTGCGCGTGCTCCAGAAGCGAGACCCCGGCCCCTGCCAGCGAGGCGACGCCCGCTGTCACGCCCGCTGCCTCGGCAACCGGCACGGCCCGTCCGCTTCCATCGACGCCAGTCAGCGTCACACCCTTGCCGACGCCACTTCCGCTGCAGCGGCTTGACCAGGTAGCGCTATCCGCGAGCGACCTACCAGCCGGCTTTACGATCACGGCCTCAGGACCCGGCGGGCCGGAGCTTGGCGCCGATGTCATCGCCAGCTTTCAGGAAGAGTTCCAGCAGCGCGACGTCACATCACCCCAGTCTCTGCAGCAGACCATCGTCATCATCAACCTGCTCGGTCAGTACCGGGATGCAGCCGGCGCACTCAGCGGCACGCGGGCGATCAGCCTCCAAAGCCTCAATCAGCTCCTGGGGAGCGTCAATCTGAATGCGGAATTGGCCGCCGTCCCGCAGATTGGTGAGGACTCACAGTCGTTTCACTTTACCGGCGACAGCAACAACGTCTCTGTAGGCGGCTACCTCATCGTCTTCCACCGCGGACCGGTCGCCTCCTTGATCCTCACGGCGTCTGTAAAGGGGGCTGAGTCGCTCCAGCAGACGGTAGACCTCGCTCAGAAGCAGGATCAGAGGTTGCAATCGGTCCGTTGACGGGACTGTCGTTGTTGTCGCCGCGGGCCTCGCGAATCACGCGGCGCGCCTGCTCCAGGCGTAGACCAACGGGGACGAAAGAGCGGCTGGCATCGAAGGCCTGCCCCGCTGGCTCGTTGGCGGGTCTCGACTCCTCGGGCACCTCGATGTGCCGGCTTAGGTCCCCCAGATGGCGCAGTGCAGACTCCCGTCGCTTGTGCCTGACTCCGCGCCGGTGCTGAACGACGATATGTGCGCTGAGGCCGATAAGTACCAAGGCCGCGACAATCTCAGTAAGCTCCATACCGATCAGTGTCAGTGCTCTCGAGCGTTCCCTAGGGATTGGTTGGGACGGTTATGCGATTCGAGCCAGTGGATGGACCCGGCGAGGTGGGGCCGGCGCCTGCCGAGACTGCCGGCTGCACCGGTCCGCTGGGCACTGCAATCCGGTTCGGCCCCGCGCTTTGCGGTACCGGCGGCTGCCGTGTATCACCGCTCGCCCCGCCGAAGCTCGACGCTACCTGGCCCGTACCCGAGATGGCATTCGCCACGGCAGGCCCGGTCGCCGAGATCGTCGTGCTCGCTGTGCTCGTTGTGTCCGGCCCGACGGACACGGCCGCGCGTACGGCGCTACCACCGCCCGCGGCCACCGGACTCAGCGATGCGGCGGTCTCCGATCGCGCGGAACCGCTTTGGTTGCTCTGAGCAGTCACGAGTGTCTTCGAAGCCGCTCCGATAGCGCGGACACCTTCGAGCACGACAGTGCCCGCCATCGTGCCATCAACTCTCAGTGTGATCGCCTGAGGGGCAGAGGCCGCAGCGCCGGCGGGGCTCACCGCGGGCAAGGCCTGCTGCACAGCAGGGCTCGCCACGGGCAGGGCCCGCTGTACGACAGGGTGAGCGCCCGGCCACGCGGCAGCCATATATAAGAGGGCGCCCATCAAGGCGGACGTAGTCAGGTACCATGCACGCCCGATCGCGCCGGACCGTTCGATCCGATCTGCTATCCGATCTGCTACTCGCAGGACCAGGGCATCAGGTACCGCCAGAGCTACGGCTTCGGTCACGATAGCTGCCTCCATCTTCCGTCTCTCAGCGTTGGGGACATTGATCTCGCACCGAATCGCTTCATAGTTAGAACAGCTATAGATCAGCGGCCGGCTGCCGGCGTCGGTGCGACAAACCGATTCGGGCCGCTGGTGGCAACACTGACTGCCCTTGCGGCGCCCGCCGCTGCAGGCGGCGCGCCACCGGCCGTCACCGGGCCACTTGGCACGGAGATGCGATTCGGGAGTGGAGTTGGCGCCGGCGGCGACGGTGTCGCTTCCTGCGGTGTGGTGCCGGCCAGCGATGCGCCGGGCAAGAATCCAATCGTCCCTCCTGGGCTCGGCTGGCTCGCCCCGACGATCGACGGCAATGCGCCGACGCTGGTAATCGGAACGCCCGCGGGCGCAGGATTCGGCTGGGGAACCAGGATCGACGGCGCGCCACCTGGGAGACCGGCGATCTGCGCTGGTACGTTGCGAACGGCCGAGGCCGCCGCCACCGCCCGCAGCATGTCAATGATGGCGCTTCCGGTGAGGAAGGGTGGCTCATTGGGGAGCGCCCCCGGGGGCGACTGTGGAGGGAGCAGGCTCGGCCCTGGACCAAATGGCAACGGCAGCAGGCCTGGGCTGCCCTGCGTGCCCGGCCCGCCCGGACCCTGACCCACTATCGGTGACTGCGATGGGCTGGCCGCGGCGGTCGCGCCCGGCCGGCTGACGGTGGTCGCGGTCGGACTCGAGACAAGGTCGGCGACCGATTGCGCCGGCTGATTGGTGTTGCCGCGACCACGGATCAGCGGTATGAGGAAGACGAGCACCGCCACGATCGCCACCAGCCCAATCGCCGCTGCAAGTAGGGGATCAACACGGTGCATGTTGGGCCGGCTGAGCGGCAGCCGCCTCGGAAGCGATACTGAAAGCCGCCTGCCAGGTAGGCGGAACAGAGGCAGCTGGAAACGGGGCGGGGGCGGCGCACTCGCCTGGGCGTCATACCGCAGCCGGCTGATGGGGTCGCCGAGCGTCTCAAAGGCCTGTTCGATCGCTGGACGCTGTGCGGCCGCTGTAGTGCCGGCGACGATCTCGCCGATCAGCCGCTGGTAGGCGGTGCGGATGTCCTCGTTGCTCGCATCTGGAGCAAGGCCCAGCACGCCATAATACCCGCGCCCAGGGGGGCTTCGCTGGCCGCCATCATGTCCGAGCGCCATAGTCCTCGTCTCCATCGTAACGGCGGGATCCGGCCGCGACTAGGAGAATCGTATCGCCTTCCGTCCTCAGGAGTGGTGGCGCTAGGGCGTATGGACCGTACAGCTCGTGTTGTACGTGTTCGTGTGGCCCGCCGAGCCGACGCAGCAGTCAGAGCCGTTCAGCGGCAAGGTAGCGCCGAGCGTATTGTTGCCGTTGCGGCCCAAGATGAGGTCGTTGGCGGCGGTCCCGGTGGTGGTGCTGCCGGAGGCGACGACCAGGTTCGTCAGGGTGATGGCGTTGCAGGCGGCGGGCTTGAGCGTGTTGGGGGTGATGGCGGTCACGATCTGGCCGGCATGTGAGGCGGGGACCGTGTCTGTCGCGGTCATCGCCAGCGCGACGCGACCCGCCAGCGCGGCGATGACCACGACGGCAGCCGCCTGCCAGAACAGCTTACGCATTGCGCACCTCCTGTTCGTCCACTGACGCCATGGTCGAGGACCGGCGGGGCGTGACGTAGCGATAGACGAGCTCGCCGTCGCTGACGAAATAGCGATGGACGCCATCGCCGGTGCTGTGCAGGATCATGCGGCCGTTCTGCTCCGCCGCGCGCACCAGGTCCTCGATATGGAGAAGGTCTACGACCCTCCCCTGGTCGTGAACGGCCGGATTACCGGAGTCTGCCTGCACGTTGAGCAGCAGCGAGCCGTAGCGGGCCTCGATCCGGCCGGCCTCATCCGCGTCTCGGGCAGCCAGCACGGGCCTGACAACCAGAACCGCGACGGCGCTCGAGAGCAGGTAGATCAACAGGGCCACGTTCCGCGCGGTCCCGACCGGGACATCGATTCCCAACAACGACAGCCGGTCTGGCTCCATTTGCGGCCGGATGACCGCGCCGGTTTGGGAGGGCCTGAGTGGATCGACCTTGTCCGTCGCGTGCTCGAGCTCGAGCCTGAAGGCATCCAGATGGAAGTCGAGCCGCGGCGAGTAGCTGTCGCTGAGCGCCCCACCGGCCATCGACCCCTGCACCGTCACGTGTGGGACGACCGCTACCGTGAGATTGGCGCCCTGGAGTCCCGTCTGCTGCTCGAGGGCTGAGGTCATCGTCTGCACCTCGCCCAGCGGGACGATCCCTGAGACCGAGAAGCTGTCGCCGGAGAAGGGCGTGTCCGGAACCAGCTCGATCGTTCTTCGCCAGCCCGTGTCCTGCGCGACTTCGGCGTCGAGCCGGTACGTGCCGGTGAGCGAGTGCGGCGCCCGCGACTGGAAGCGGTAGTCGAAGCTCACGTTCAGGTCGCGCACCAGCTTCAGAAAGACCGGATCGCCGCTCCGGACCTCGTTGCCGGCGTAGACGCTGCCGCCGGCGGGCGATGAGTAGCTGAAGACGCCTTTCTGCTCGTAGCTGACAGGCGCGCCTACCGTCCGCTGGGCAGGCCGCGCCGACCAGACGACAGCAAGAACGAGGGAGATCGCCGCGAACACGACGGCGACGGCGAGGATCTCCTCCCGTGGGAGTGGTGGCTCTCGACCTCTCACACTATGCCGCTCGTTCGGCGCGCTCTGGGGACGCCGCCGGCCCTTGCCGGCGCGCCTGCCACGGCCAACGACTGACACGAGCCCGGCCGCAAGCACGAGACCGGTAACCAACCAGGGCGATCGCAATTTCTCCAGAAGGCGGCCGGCGCCCGGCACGTGGATCCAGAGCTCGCCCAGCACCTGGCTCGGTTCGGGCTCGGTCGCATCGACGAAATTGTTGTTGTCGCCTTTCATGACGAAGCGGCCGCCGTCCTGCCCGATAATCCTGTGCAGGACGATCGCACGGTCCGAAAGCCGGTAGGCGATGACGCTGCCGGGCCCGTAGCTGGGGGCTTTGCGCACCACGGCCAGGTCGCCTGCCCTGAAGCGGGGCTCCATGCTGTTGCCGCTGGTCATCAAGTAGGTGTTGAAACCGCCGAACTGCGCTGGACCGGCGAACACCCAGATCGCAACAGCGAGCACTGCCCCCGGAAGATAGGCGGCTGCTCCAAACCTCGACTGCTTGCCCACGTCGTGCATGCATCTCTGATCTCTGGCGCCGGCCCCGTTGTGCTGATCGCAATGAGTGGGGCGGCCACGGCCGCCCCACCACTACCGGCAAAGAACTCGACAAGCGGCCCTAGTCTGTCGTTAGAGCCTCGAGCGAGAGCGCGTTCACAACCGTCAGCTGCGTCCCGACCGTCGTGTCACAGGTGAGGGCCGCGGCCACATTCGTGCAAGCGTACCACGTGCCGGCGATCTTGACCTTGAGTGTCGAGCCGGCGATAGGCGTCGAATCGAGGTTGAACGTGACCGTGCTCACGTTTGTCGGGGTGGCGCCCAGGTTGTAGTGGATCGCCGAGACCGTGTAGCCGCTCACGATGCCGGTGCCATCACCAGCCTGGCTGCTGGGCACGATATTTGCGGCTGTATAGGAGTAGGCTCCCGCCGCCAGCCCAAGGACAAGGGCGCCGGCGCCAACCCACTTTCCGATATTCCATAGCGCGAACATGACGTACTCCTTCTGATGACGTGTGTATCAGGGCGCCGCTGGTAGCTAGTCGGTTGTCAGGGCCTCGAGGGAAACCGCGCTCACGACCGTCAACTGCGTCCCGACCGTGGTATCACAGCTCAGGGCCGCGACCACATTCGTGCAGGTGTACCAGGTGCCACCGATCTTGACTTTGAGCGTCGAGCCGGCGACAGGCGTCGAATCGAGGTTGAACGTCACCTTGTCCACGTTGGTGAAGGTGGTGCTGTTGAGGACGTAGTGGATCGCCGAGACCGTGTAGCCGCTGACCGTGCCGCTGCCGTCCCCGGCCTTGCTGTTCGGCACAATGTTGGCGGCTGTATAGGAGTAGGCTCCCGCCGCCAGCCCAAGGACAAGGGCGACAGCGCCGATACGAGTGATGACCTTCGACATTGAAAACATGATCTGACTTTCCCCTCTTTCTTTGTTGTTCCCTATTCAGGTGTTATCGCTGTGGCTCGAAACCCGCCCAAGCCCGGCGTTCGTCCGGCGTTCAGTCCGCCACGACGACCGTTAGGTTGTTGCCATTCGCGGTTGCCGCGGTTGCCTGCGGCGCCGTCGTGACACAGGTCAGGGCCGTCGTAACATTGGTGCACGTGTACCAGCTGCCGCCGGCAACCAGTCGAACCTTTATCGTCGAGCCGGCCTTGGGCGCTGCACTCAGCGTCATCGTCACGGAATCGATGTTCTGCGGGCTCGAGGCGTTGAGGTTGTAAAGGATGCTGGAGGCCGTATAACCGCTGACAGTGCCGGAACCATCCCCCGCCTTGCTCGTGTTCACCGTCGCGCCGGACGTGACCGCGAATGTGCAGGTTGCCAGACCGAGGAGCAAGCCGTATCTGGCGAGGTGTCCTAGTAGCATCTACCGTTCGCGATGACCTTCCGCCTCACTGTCTTCGTTATGACTATCGGCGCGGCTGGACGGCTTCCGTACCGCAATTCACCACTAATATTTCAGTTTTTGCTTTTTAGTGACGATTTGGGAACATCTGGTTTCACATCACGTCGATTCTTGCAAGGGACGCGGCGGGCAAGAAGCAGGGGATTCCCGATACCCACGGGCTGCATTCGGGACGATAGTCCCAGTGATGTACTCAGGCAGTTCATCATCTCTGGGAAAGGGACTTGGATGGTTCTCGCGGCGCTCGTGCTGATCTTCGTGCTCGAATTCTTGTTGCTGGCAGCCGCAGCCGGCGCCGCTCACCGCCGTACCGCTCGTCGGGGACACGCCGCGGGCACGAGCGCACCCCGTTCCGCGTTGATGGAACAGATGAAGTCGCTGCAGGACGGGCCTGAGACCGAGTAGGCCCCACGCCCCAACCGCTGACTTTTGGCGCGCGCCGGCCTCATGCGGGCTCAAGAAGCGCGGCTGCTCTGCCGACAATACCTGCATGCGGTGCTTGCAGTAGGAGGTCGGCACCATGCCAAGCAACTTCGAGTACACACCCGACGCCAACGAGCTCCGTGAGAAGGCCCGCCGCGATCGGCTGCAGGAGGGCGAGGCCAATCGCCTCGCCCTGCAGACGCTTCAGCGCGACCTCAAGGGCCGCCGGCTGCAACCTGCAACCGTCGCGCGCAGCGGGCCGAGGTTCGGAAGCAGCCCCCGAATCGGGCCGCTCATCACGCTGGCGCTGCTCATCCTCGTGGAGCGGGTGATCCTGGAGAGCCAGGGCGTCTCGGATCTGTCCCTGAGCGGCCTGTTCATCGGACTGGACGTGCTGGCAGGGGGGACCCTGCTTCGGCATAGCTTGCTTCACCCATCGGCGCGCTGAGAGGCTGTGAGCAATTGCCGGCCGAGGTTAGACCATCGTCGTAGGCGCGGGGTATCGCAAACGAACGGGACCGGTCATGGCCCCTTTCCCAAAAATCCTCACAAGCTCTAACCCCGTCGGACGCGCGGGAGCTGCCCGCCTGGTTTAAACTTCGCCGGCGACCAACGCCCGCGTTATTAGGTAGGCCAGGAGCATCGCCGACAGGAACAGTGTGATCGTCACGAGTGTGAACTCTGCGATCGTGGGTAGCGTCGCAGCATCTTCGCTCCAGCGCCGTTCGAACCAGGACCAGGGAGCACGCTTGGCGGTACGCGGGTCACACCAGAGGCGCTCCGTCAGATGTCCGCGGGCGTCAAGGCGTAGGAACAGCCACTCAGGAGGATCAACCCGCTCTCTCACGAGGGTCGCCCGGTCCCCGAGTTGGAACGTCAGGGTCCAGCCGCGCCTTGCATAGCGGCGAATGGCCGCGTGCAGGCGGGCGCCGTGCTCGGCCTCCAATGCAAGGAGGTCGGCGTGACAGGTCTGCAGAACGGTGCACATTCGCGCCCAACCTCATCCCCGCCCACCAGTGAGCCATCGTGTCGCACACGGCCGGGCTCTGGCAATGCAAATGCTTGCAGCAGGACGCGAAGATCTAACAGTTGTGGATTTTGGTGGTTCTCCATCGCCTTTCTTACGGAGCTTCGCCCCCATGGCCGCTGCAGGCGTCCTCGCCGTTACTGGAGCTCCACTCACCGTCGTTGCACAGGGTCGCGCAGGGGCCGCCGCTATAGCTCGTACATTCTGACTCGGTTGGCACCGACTCGGCTGGCACTGACACGGTTGGCGCTGACACGGCTGGCAGTTCGCTCGATAGTCCCGTCGCCGGGCCCTGGAGAGCGACAGGCCCGACGACGGCCCGAGCCGCCGTCCGATTGGTGAACAGATCGGCAGAGCTCGGCGAAGGGACGGCGGCTGCAGGGCTCGAAACCGGCGGAGCATAGAGGTGGATGACCGAGGGCCGGTGCAGCGGCAGGAGCCAGATGATGTTCGGCCCGAGCGCTGGGGCAGCCGCGGCCGGCGCCGACGGGGCCGGCGAATCGCCGTCCGCGACGGCGCCGGCGGCCGTCCAGACCCCCAGGATCAGGACGCAGGTTCCGACGGCAATCCATCGACACAATCGCATAGCAAGGCCCTCCACGTTCGTCCGCCGGGATTACCAGGGAAACAGGTTGACGATACCAGACTCGATAATGAAGGCTGTCACAAGCTGTTTGCCGCCCAATCCGGCGAACAGCTGCGCGTAGGCGGCGCGCGATAAGTCGAGCAGGACGCCATTTTCATCGAGCAGACCGCGGTCTCGAACCTGGACCACAATGCAGCGAACGGCGGTGCAGACCAGCAGCCATGAGTGCAGCGGAAGCTGGAACGACGCCGCGGTCATTGTCGGATCGGCGGGATTGTAGGCCGTACCGTCGTACATCACATCGCCGAGCCGGAATCCGTCCTCGATGCCGTAGTACGTTGCCCAACCGGTATAGCGCCGGGCCCTGCTTTGAGCGGCACCGGCGGCGATCAAGGGTACCTGCGGGCGGCCATTGTCGGACGCCGCCGGTGCCGTCGGAGACGCCTGGATCGCGGAGGGTGGAGAATTCACCGCCGGAGCGGCTGGGGGCGTCGTGGCAGCATCGCCGGCGGGTGGCGTCTCGAGCGCGATGCGAATGGCTTCAGAGATCGCGCTGGTATCCGGCGGCGGCTTGAGCTCGGCGAGCAGTGCAGCGGAAGTCAACGGCGTGACACTCCGCCGGGGCCGCTCGACGGGCAGACGCACCTGCTGCATGCCGGCCGCGAGCACGCCTGCTCCTACGGCGGCTGCAAGCACGATCGACGTACTTAAGAGAATGAAGAGAGCCTGACCGATTGGCGAAGCGCTGATGATCTGCGGCGGTTCGCCGGCTCTCGCTGGGGCGTCAACGCCCATGCGAGAGCCGTTGCACTAGCCGGGGCAGCAGGACCACAAATGCCTCACAGGATCTCCGCTCCGGCGAAAGGTTACCGGTATATGAACCGTACTATAACGCAACGAAGGGCCAAGAGGCCGGAGCTTATAATCCTTCGAGAGGACCGTTCCCGATGGCGCAGCCGCTGGTACTCTCCCTGCGGGCCGAAGCGACGCTCACGGAGATATCTGATGGCCGTATGGTGCTGCAGGCGCCAGGTGCAAGACTGCCGCTCGACGGCCTCGCCCCCGGCCTGCTGGGTGCCCTGCAGAGCCTCGTCTCGGGCGGCGGCACGGAGGACGCGCTGAGCGACCTCGTGTTGGAGGCGGACGGCGCGACGGGACTGGCGCCGCTCTACTACCTGCTGAACCGGCTCGCCGACCTGCGACTCCTATGCTATTCCCTGGTCGCGGACGGCAGCGTCATCGCGACCCTGACTCCCATGGCGGCCGGCTTCCGACCCGGCCGCACCAGTGTTACCGCAGATACCTGCGTTCGCCTCTCCCGCTTTGCCTGCTGCCGCCGCGAAGGCGACTATCTCATCGTCGAGTCACCCCTCACACCGGTGCGGATCGCTCTTGCCGGCGCGACGGGCGCCGCCCTGCTCGGCGCCCTGGCCCGGCCGCAGACGCCGTCTGACCTTTGCGCCGTGCCGGGCGTCTTGGAGGAGACGGCGCAGGCCTTCGTGGCGCTGCTCCTCGACGCGGACTTGGCCAGAGAGGCCTCTGACGACGGCAGCCTGCCGGAAGATGCGAACTCCGCGCTGCGGCAGTGGGAGTTTCACGATCTACTCTTCCACGCCCGCGGCCGGAGGGGCCGGCACGACTATCCCTTCGGCGGCACCTTCCGCTTCCTGGGCGCAATCGCAGCTTTGCCCGCCGTCAAGCCGGCGATGTCGGACGAAACGATCCCGCTCCCCAGGCCCGATCTCGCTCGCCTCGCCGCCGAAGATCCGCCACTGAGCCAAATCCTGGAAAGCCGCCGGTCGATCCGTGAGTACGGGGAACGGCCGATCAGCCTGCGCGAGTTGGGCGAGTTCCTCTATCGAGTGGCCGGCGTGCGGCAGGTCGTCGATCCCGACCCCGAGCGCGGTCTGCACTACCAGGCGAGCCGGCGACCCTACCCCAGCGGCGGCGCCACGTACGACCTCGAGCTTTATCTGACGGTCAACGCCTGCGACGGTCTCGGCCCCGGTCTCTGCCACTACGATCCGTTTGCCCACCAGCTCGAGAGGCTCCGCGGACCGAACGCCCGCACCGAAGCGCTGCTCCTCGACGCGCGCTGGTCCGCCGGCCTGGAGGTTGAGCCGCAGGTGCTGATCACGCTCGCCTCGCGCTTCCAGCGCCTCTCCTGGAAGTACCAGTCGATCGCCTATGCGACAACGCTGAAGAACGTCGGGGTGCTCTACCAGACCATGTACCTCGTGGCGACGGCGATGGGGCTGGCGCCCTGCGCTCTCGGCGGCGGCAACGCCGATCTGTTCGCGGAGGCGGCCGGGACCGCTTATTACGCCGAGTCGTCGGTCGGCGAATTCCTCCTCGGCAGCCGTAAGCCAGAAGGCGCCGAGTGACGGACACGGAACTCTCTTGACCTCAGGGGAGCTCGTTACCGCCAGGGGAGAACCCGCAGCGGATCGAAGGGAATGCCGTTGACCGGGATCTCGAAACTCGAAGTGTGGGCCGGTCGAGAAGCCGGTGTTGTCAGTAAAGCCCGACACCTACTCCTGCGTCACGTAATCTTCGCGCAGAAAAAACGCGTGGCCGCGAAAGACGGCGCGGAGTACTTAGCCTGGCTGGTAGAGGTTCAGGCCGGCGATGTGTTGGAAATCCTTGGTGTTGCGGGTCAGAAGGGTGAGGTCATAGGTGACTGCGGTCGCCGCGATCAGAAGGTCCATGTCGCCGATCCGCTGCTGGAGGGGGCGGGAGAGATTGCCGCGATGCAGCAGTTCCTTCCCTGTCAAGAAACGCTGAAGGCCCGCCAGCGCAGCAGTAGGGTCGCGCGCGTAATAGGCGCCCTGGTAAAGCTCCGCATAGGTAATCAGGCTGATAGCAAGTCCTTCGGGCGCCAGATCGACGAGGGTCCGGACGGCACGACCAATGCCGTGGAGCGCGTCAACAATCCAATCGCTCTACGCCTTTCCAGGAGCCAGCGGCCTCCTTGATACCCGCGATTGACCGCGCGATCCCAACGTCACTCGGGGTCGCCGGCTGGGTCCGGCTGACGAAGAGCTCGTAGATGATATCGCCGGTATCGACGGCGATTGGGTCCCCAGTGCTCTTGGCCGCGTCGAGTGCCCGGGCAAGTTCACTATCTGGGCTGACGGGAATGTGTTTCAGAGCCTCTGCCATTGGGAATGGCCACCTTTCGCAGGGAAGGCATGGTACAGCGGGAACCCGCGCCGAACATTGCACGGGCACCTCGAGCAGCGCCCTCATCGTCTCATAGTGCATCTTCATGCCAATCGCCGCCGCAGCCTACAAGCGGCGATGGCCGATTGATGACGGCTTACGTGTGGCAGCCCGGGGAGACCGACCCGAACGGAATAAAGGTTGTCTGGGTCGACTGCGTCGCGGGCGGGTTACCACAGTTCGCGGTCACCGTCAGCGTTCCAAAGGTGACCAACTGAAAGCTCGTGCTGGCGGTGTCGACCGCCTGCAGCGATAAGGGGAACGATGCATTTCCGCACCCGTTGACGCTGTTCGTCCCGGCCGAGCTTGAGATCGATCCTGTCCAGCAGGCGTTGCTCACGACAGTTACGCCGGTGGTGGAAAATGATGTTCCCGCTCCGGCGACGGCGGGAAGAGCGGACGGTCCGTTCGCGGCCAGCGACCCGCAGAGCAGCAGCGCGACCGTTGTCACGACGTCACTCGGGCAGAGGAACGGCCCGGAGTACGGTCGAGACGGGTAGAACG
>Ga0193751_1001647_pt1 | contig 14148 bp, 12 predicted proteins | sample L1c2metaG_FD_143050 | JGI IMG/M metagenome (GOLD analysis project Ga0193751, IMG submission 143050) | Soil microbial communities from a riparian zone of the East river system, Colorado, United States - L1c2 | ecosystem: Environmental > Terrestrial > Soil > Riparian zone | place: USA: East River... | reverse complement strand
ATGAGGATAGGGTACGGTGCTCACCGAGACGGTGGTCGTCCCGACGGGGATAGAATCGTAAGGGACGGTCTCAAGCCGATTGACCTCCTGCATTAGCACGCCATTTCTGTAGGCATTACCGGTCGCGACCAGGGAGGCTTGCGACACCGAGTATATGAGCGACGCGAGCGCAGCCACGGCGACCGCAAGAAGCACCATTGCCACGATGACTTCGACAATGGCGATGCCCTTCCTGGGCTCCTTCGCGACGGTCGTGCCTGTTGCCGTGGCGCGATTGAAGTTACGCAGTGATAATCTCATTTGACCCTCACGAATCCAGCCGTGCTCATGGTGATCTGCTTTGAGTAATCGCCGTTGGCGAGGTCGATTGTATCCGCGACCGAGGAAACTCCATTCGGGAAAACGTCTATTGATGTCGACGGGTGGAATACGAGGCTTGTGAGACGATACTCGGAGGTGTCGCCGTAGAACGCCCTGATGCGGAGTACGGTGCCCGTTTTGCGGTCGATGAACTGATAGCTGCGGGTGGAGGCGTCGGCCTGAATGAGAACCGGCTCGCGCTGGCGAGCGGCCACCGCGAAGGCGTTCTGCATGTCCGCGACGATCACCATTGCGGCGCGATTGACGCGCTGATGGCGCACGATGCGCGACATCGCGGGGCCAGTCATGGCCGCCAGGATGCCGATTATGACCAGGACAATGGCGATCTCAAAGATGGAGAATCCTTTAATCACGCGCATCGTGGCTTTTTTGCTCGAGCTTGGCGCCATACTGAAAGCCTCCGTCGGAGCCGCCGGGTTTGAGACCCACGACGCCCCCAGTTGCGTTGCGTTCTATTTAGAGATGGACGAATAGGGCACTGGCCTGCAACCCGAAAATCTGGCTAAAATCGAATTAGGCCGTCCTAGATGGCACTAACTCCAGATATCCTAGCTCAGCAGTTCGATCGCGGCCAGGATCTCTGAATTATCTCGTCGCTCGCTGTTATTGCGCTCGATGTGGGACCACTGAACCCGCCCCTCCCGGTCGATCAGGAAGTAGGCGCGGTTGGAGTAAAACCGTTGCTCATTAAGGACTCCGTAGGCCCGCGAAACGTCTCGTTTGAAATCGCTCAGGAGCTCGGTCTTCATCTGCAGCTTATTCTTGAATTCCTTGAGCGAAGCCGTCGAATCGACGGAGATGGGAAGGATCTCGACTCCCTTCCCGGCGAACTGATCGAAGTCCTCGGTAAAGCAGATCAGCTCCTTTGAGCAGGTCCCGGTGAACGCGAGCGGAAAGAACGCGAGCAGTACACTTCGCTTACCGCGCAACGATGAGAGGGATACGTCGTTTCCGGATGTAGATGCTACGGAGAAATCGGGGGCGAGGTCTCCCACCTGCGGCGAATTTTGCAGTTGTGTACTAGTCATCGCGGGAACCTAATGACTCCTGAGGATCGGATGGAAACTGAGACAAAAGAAGCTATTAAAAAGCTCACGGTTCGCTGTCAGTTCTGCAACACATGGAACCGCATCGCGGCCAGCAGAGTCACGTCCGGCCCGAAGTGCGGAAAGTGCGGCAAGCCGATCCTTCTGGAGCGTCCAGTCCCTCTCACCGACGAGACGTTCACCCGCACTATTAATGAAAGCGACGTCCCGGTCGCCGTCGACTTCTACGCCGACTGGTGCGGCCCTTGTCGGATGATGGCGCCCGCCGTAGACGCCCTCGCCGCGCACCTCCAGGGAAAAGCACTCATCGGCAAGCTCAACACCGACCACTCAGCCATAACCGCGTCGGGTTTCAAGATTCGCGGCATTCCGACTACGATCGTCTTCAAGGGTGGAAAGGAGGTCGCGCGCCAATCCGGGGCGATTCCTCTCGAAGGACTGAAGGAGCTGGTGGCAAGGGCGGGCGTGGCAGTCTGATCGCCCCAGTTTTTCGTTTACGAAATTGCCGGGCCTTTCAGCACCTTCTCCACAGCGGTAGCCAGCTCCTTACCCGAGAACGGCTTGTTGAGGAAATTTGCGCCGCCTGGGACTCCAGTCCGCGCGTCCTGATCGGCATAGCCGGATATGAAGAGAGCACGCAGTCCCGGACGCGTGGGCGCCAACCGCTCGACAACTTCCCGACCCCGCAGCCCAGGCATGAACATGTCGGTGATCACCAGATCGATCTTACCCTGGTGAGCCTCCGCGATACGTAGCGCCGCCTCGCCGTTTTCCGCTTCGAGGACGTTATAGTGCGCCCGCCGCAGAATTTTGAGCACGATCGTCCGCACGGATTGCTCGTCGTCGACGAGGAGGATGGTTTCCTTTAATCCGGGTTCGGAAGCAGTCATCGAGCTGATACTTGGGCCGGTGTGATGGACAAACAAGCTACCTCAGGGACAACCATTGTGGCCAGCACTCTTTTTCTGTGGCCAGCACTCTTTTTTCATTATCGCCAGTGCTGCCTTCTTCGATCGCCAGCACTCTTTCTTTCTCGAGCTGCTCTCTCGGTTCCCTAGCCTTGAACTTCAGTCAACGTCTCCGATCGGTGCGATAATGCGCCCATCCGACCTCGCGCATTTCAACGGGGAAAGTCCGCATTCTGTTGCAATGGCGCAACACATCTGTCGCTGCCTCTGGGCTTTACCAAGCGGGTGTTCACTCGCTCCAGATGTTAGCCCCCATTAGACGTGGTTAACGGACTTGTTGCCTTGCCACCGCAGTTGCTGTTGGGGTGAAACGTCCTATTGCCGAACTCAGCAGGTTTGCTAACGTTGTGTCCGCTCGATCACCTTCGCGCGGCAATTTTATCCACAATGCACCGATCGACGAGAACCAAATGACCAGCGCCTTGGCTCGAAAAGACTTTCGCGCAGCTTCAGACCCGGCTCCGTCGTACAACCCCGTCACGGAAAAAATGCGAGCCCTTATCGTCGATGACGATCGGACGCTCAGGGAAGGATGCGCCAGCGTACTACGCAGCGAGGGCTTTATCGTAGAAGTCACCGCGCGCGGCGACGAAGCTATCGATATGGTTCGTCGGTCCAGGTTCGACATCATGTTCGTCGACGTCTACATGACGCCCGTTTCTGGAATCGATGTCCTGAAGGCGGTAATGGCCACGGCCCCGAACACCCTGGTCGTCTTGATGACCGGCAATCCCAGCGTCGACTCCAGCATTGAAGCGATGCAAATCGGTGCCTGGGAATACTTGTCCAAACCGTACTCCGGGACTCAGCTGCAATTGATTCTGGGGCGAGCGGCTCACACTGTTTCGACTCGCCGCCAATCCGAAGGTCCAGCACTCGACACGCAGGAAGGCGCCGCCGGTAGCCTTCTAGTGGGCACGTCCGCCGCGTTCAGGCGCGCGATAGAGCTTGCCAAGAAGGCCGCCCCTACGAACGCCGCCGTGATGATCGTCGGCGAAACGGGCACGGGAAAGGAAGTCCTCGCTCAGTATATCCACCAGCACAGTCGTCGCTCCAGGCGGCGTCTGGTCCCGATCAATTGCGCCGCCATTCCCGAGCAACTTCTCGAATCAGAAATGTTCGGGCACCGCAAGGGAGCGTTCACCGGCGCCGACCGTGAGAAGATGGGTCTGCTCGAGCTCGCTGATGGAGGAACTCTCTTCCTCGACGAGCTGAGCGAAATGTCGATGCCGCTCCAGGCAAAAATGCTCCGTGTGCTTCAGGACGGAATCGTCCGCCGCGTCGGCAGCGAGCAGGAAGATGCAGTCGTCGACGTACGCTTCGTTTCAGCCACGAATAGGGATCCGCGCGAAGCAATCCGCATCAAGCTGCTGCGCGAGGACCTCTACTATCGACTGAACGTGGTTCAGATCACCATTCCGCCCCTGCGCAAACGGGCTGAAGACATTCCACTGCTGGCCAATCATTTCCTGCGCGGATTCTGGGCTCGCCATCGCTCGGCAAAGGATGCGATTCCCGAATTCAGCGAGGAGACGCTCGACTTCCTCGTCTCGCGTCCATGGCGCGGCAACGTGCGAGAGCTACAGAACTTCGTCGAGCACGTCACCATCCTCGCGCAGCCAGGCTCTAAGATCCAGATCCATCAGCTTCCGCTCGATCAGGAGGTCGACCTCGGTTCGGCGATCACTGGATTGCCGTCTCTCCCTTCAAGCGACGCGTACCACGTTGCAAAGGAGCAGGTGTTGGCGAAGTTTGAAAAGACGTACGTCACTCGCCTCGTCGCACGTGCTTCCGGCAATATGTCGCGCGCGGCGCGTCTGGCCAGTGTCGATCGGACGACACTCTACCGTCTGCTGGAGCGTCACGGATTCCGTCGCGACTTGGCGGAGCCCACTTCCCTCGGTCAGTCCGGCGACGATCAGATCGGCGACGCAGAGGGCCTCTCGCTCCCCGACGAAGCAGCCGGCTAGCCAGTCGGACAGACGAACCAGCGGTGCGCGGCGGTGGTGCTAACCATTCACGCTCTCTCGGGTCTGTGCGCAAGGTCTACTACGACGTTGCGCGTTCGCAACACTTTCTCGCGCACTGACCCTGTAAGTCCTTGCAGGTGAGAGAGTTGATTGTGGGCAGTGAATTGCGTTGTGCGTTGCGCTGAACTTGGAGCCAAGCTTCGACGCGTCTCTCACACTCTCTGGACCAATGTCCGTCAGAATCACCCCATCACCAGCGGTCGGAGAAAGCGTAGAGTTAGCGCCGTACGGACGCGGTCCGAATCAGCCTGATTGGGCTGCTGCGCTCGAGTCGAGCGGTATCCCCTGGGCACGGTACATCGACGCTCTCAAGCGCCACGTCATCCTGATTCTCGGCGTCACGCTCGCAGGCTCCGCCTTGGGCCTGCTCGCGGCACGACGTGTCCACCCAGTTTACGAAGCCCAGTCAAAGCTGTGGATCGACCCGGGTGGCTCACCTTCCAGTGGACCTACGCGGACCCAACAGCTCCTGCCCGCCACGTCATGGAATGAGTTGATGCGGAGCTCGGCTATCGTCGAGCCGGTTGTGCGCAAGCTGCGGCTGAACCTCAGTTATGCTAAGCCGGGAGATTCGATTTTTTTCACGAATTTCGAATCCCTGCCCTCTCTACGCCCGGGCGCGTACCTCCTGAGAATCTCCCTGGCCGGCCTTTATGCTTTGTCGGCCGGAAAGGATACCGTCGTTGAGCGGGGGGTTGTGGGGGACTCCATCGGACGCAAACTGGGTTTCGGCTGGGCTCCCGACGCCCGAATGCTGACTCCCGGACGAACCCTATCGTTCTCCGTTTCGACGTTGAGAAACGCGGACGCGAATCTGACGCGCGCTGTGACTGTGTCCACCCCCGACGATGGTCAGTTTCTCACTGTGAGGTTGACCGGTTCCGACCCCCAGCAGACCGCGAGAATCCTGAACGTCTGGGTAGAACAGTTCCTCAAATCGGCCGACGAGCTGAAAAAGCGCCATCTACTCGAGTTCAAAAGTATTCTCAGCGAGCAGCTTCAGCAGACACAAAGTCAGCTTCAGGCGGCTGAGTCTGAACTGGAGCGGTTTCGCGTAAACACGATCACGCTGCCTTCTGGCGGTGCGCCCAACAGTCTTGCCGCGCAGCCGACGTCCGATCCTTCGATCGCCGGTTATTTTGCCCAAAAGGATAACCTCGCCCAGGTTCAGAGCGAACGCATGGGGCTCGAGCGTCTGATCGCCAATGCAAAAGGAGGCGCGATCGAGCCACAGTCTTTCCTGCTGCTACCGTCGATACTGACTGAGGCCCCCCAGCTGCGCGCGGCAATCGATGAACTCTCTTCCCGGCAGGCTGCTCTGCGCACCGAGAAGCAGTTTCTGACCGACGCAAATCCACGGGTCACGCAGTTGGGCGAAACGGTACACAAACTTCAGTACGAAACGATCCCGCAGATCGCGCAGGAAGTGCTCCAGACTCTTCGGATGCGAGAGCAGGATCTCACGACCCAAGTCCAGTCAAGCTCTCGCGAACTTCGAGAGATTCCCCCCCGAACGATCGAAGAACTCCGCCTAGTCAGACAGGTCGCCGCGATCGAGTCGTTATATGGCGTGCTCAAATCCCGATATCAGGAAGTTTCGCTGGCAGAGGCGCAGATCCGCCCCGATCTGAGCGTCCTCGATGTGGCGGCGCCACCACTCTATCCGAGCTCGAACGATGCACCGCGTTTACTGGTCCTGGCGATTGTCGCGAGCGTCGCAATCGCGGCAGCAATCGCGCTCTTTCGCGATCGCATCGACCCGCGCTTTCGCTATCCCGAACAAGCCACCCACGAGTTGGGACTGACAATCGCTGGAACAGTTCCGCGACTCAGACCGAGCCGTCACGGTGAGTTGCAAGTCGACCTGCTGTCGCAGGTCGTCGAGTCCTTTCGAACGCTTCGCCTCGCAGTGCGCTACGATTTCCCCCCCGACTCGCCGGTGGTGCTCTCGGTTTCGAGCCCGAGTGCCCATGACGGAAAGTCGCTCGTCTCGGCGAATCTCGCTCTGGCCTTCGCCAGCAGTGGCCACAAGACGCTGCTGATAGACGGTGATGTGAGACGCGGCTCTCTTCACGATTCCTTTGGGATGAAGGCGACGCCGGGACTCGTCGAATGTCTGGGCAATGGAACAGAAATGGATGCTGTCGTGAAACCGACAGGCACCGATAATCTTTTCCTGATTCCCCGCGGTACCCGCGCCATCAAGTCGCCCGAGCTGCTCGTCTCCGCCAGAATGAACGCTATCGTGCAGGCAGCACGTGAGGCATTCGACGTGGTGATAATCGATTCACCTCCGTTTATTGCGGGGGTCGACGCCTATGCCCTCGGTGCTGTCGCCGGCAACATTCTGGTCGTACTCCGTCAGGGCGTGTCAAACCGAAAACTGGCGGCAGCCAAGCTCGCGATTGTGGATCGCTTGCCGGTTCGGATTCTGGGAGCCGTGATCAACGGCATCCCCTCCGGTGGGCTCTATCGGTATTACGGGAGCGACTACTACCCGGCGAGGAACTCAGCGAAGAAGGCGGTCACATTGTCCAAAACGCGAGGTATGGTTGTCGGAGCCTAATCTGCAATCCACGGGGGATAGTCGAAGAACTCGGTTCACCATCAGCTGTATGGCGTTGGTCGGGCTGGCGGCGATCTTCACCGCGACTACGGCCGAAAGCCAGTCGCAATCAGGCGGTATTCTTTCCACACGCTCGGAGCTGGCCGACGACGCGACTGCGGCTGAGACCGCAGCGATCAACGGCGATCCCGGAAAACGTGCGGAAAACGCGATGCTCGCGGCGGCGATCCGTCAGCGTCTTCGCGAAGGTGACCTCCAGGTGGGCGACCGCGTAATTGTCAGCTTTACGTCCGACGCCCTTCACAGAGACACGGTTGTCGTTCGGTCGGACCGCTCGCTCGAAATCTCGGGACTGATGAAGGTTCCGGTTGCGGGTCTGCTGCGCTCGGAGCTAAAGGACCGTGTCTCGGCCGAAATTCTCAAATACGTGAAGGCAGAGAGGATCGAGGTCACTCCGCTGATGCGAGTAGGAGTTCTCGGCGCCGTCGCGCGACCGGGATACTTTGCCTTTCCCTCGGACCTTCCCATCAGCGATGCGATTATGGGTGCGGGCGGACTGACGGGAGAAGCAGCCGTGGATCGCTCGATCATCCGGAGACGCAGTCTGGAATTCCGATCACCGGCTCAAACGAGCAGAGCGATCGCCGGCGGGCTTACGCTCGATCAGTTCGGGCTCACGGCCGGTGACGAGATCGTGGTAGGAAAGCGCGGAGACTTTGACCTCGGAAAAGTCATCGCCCTTAGCGGCGCCGCGGCAAGCGTGGTGACGGTGATCATTGCCATAGGCGCCCGCCGCTGAGAGGAGAATCGAGTTGAATCCGGTCCTGGATAGCCCGCGCCCGATTCCGATCGTACAGGAGCCTCATCCACGGCACTCGTCGAATCCGGAACGAAACGGGCGCGACAGGCACGCCGAGCAGGCGCGCGGCCTCCGCACAGAGAAACTCACCCGCGTCATGAACGTTGTGCTTGCGGGTATCGGGCTCCTTCTGGCCTCACCGATCATATTCGTCTTCGCAGTCCTCGTGAGGGTCACGTCGCGGGGGCCGATCTTCTATACCCAGGCTCGCGTCGGTCTCGATCGGCGACGCGCCAGACATGGGTCGAGCATGTACGATAAGCGCACCCGCGATTTGGGTGGTCGCCCGTTCATGATTCTCAAGTTTCGCACGATGCGAACGGGCGCAGAGACAACCGGGGCCGTCTGGGCGGTGAAAAGAGACACGCGAGTCACACCGATCGGACGCGTAATGCGGAAGTATCGTGTCGACGAGCTGCCGCAGCTGGTGAATGTCATTCGCGGCGACATGAATATCGTCGGTCCAAGGCCGGAGCGACCGAGCATCTTTTCACGTCTTTGCGACGACATCGCCGAGTATCCGCTTCGGCAAAGGGCGCGTCCGGGGATCACCGGGCTGGCGCAGGTGAATCAGGCTTACGACACTAGCATCGACGATGTCCGCACCAAGGTGCGTTACGATCTGCAGTACATCGAACACCATGGAGTTACAGAGGATCTAAGAATCATGGCTCGGACCGTCCCCGTCATGATTTTCCGCAAGGGCGGCTGGTAGGATCCTAGCCGGCAGTCAACGAAATCTTCGCGGAATCGGCGGCCAGATCTCGAGACCCACTTCAGAGTACGCCTGCGTAGTAGCATCCGGCGAAACGTCTCCCATCAGATGACGCAAGCTCCATCCTGTGCACAAGGCCGCCGCGGCCACACCTTGGATAAGGACATGAATTGGTGCAGACATCGCCGCGAAGCCGATTCCTCTCGCCTTCGCGTAATAGCGATGCACCTGTAGGTTGGTCACCAGAAGAACCAGCAGCGCAAGGGCAGCTTCTGCACCGATGCGGGGCGGCGGAACAAACGCCGCGGCCAGCATGAGCGTTACCAAAACAGCCGCCGCAGTGACGAGCGTGCGACCCAGAGTGAAAACCACATCGCTCGGGGCAAGGACGCTTATGCGCGAATAGCCGAGGGAGCGAGCCAGAAGGTTGCTGCGGCGCCAGACTTCCTGGCAGACCTGGCCGAGATCCCATTCTTTCAAGTGAGTCACGTTCAACTCAGAGTTCAATAGCACGCTGCTCCCTGCCCCGAGCAGCCTTTCCCCGAGCTCGACACCCTCGAGACACGCAGTCGCGAACCGCCATTCGTCGTACATACCCGCAGACAGGAAAGTTCGGCGCCTCACGGCGCCGCAGCCCGGGGCGAACTGGGCGCAACGACCCGCGTAGCGCTGCTCTCCGAAACGAAGCAGCAAATTCCAGTACTGCGAGACGAAGTTCCGCGCACCCGAGTTGTCGTCGCGAGATGCGGACACCGCGTCGACATCTGGGTGGTCGGCCAGAATCGCCAGCATCCGTGTGAGAGTATCGCGTTGCACGACGACGTCGGGGTCGACGAATGCAACCACCTGTCCGCGGGCTAGTTCCACTCCGCGATTGCGCGAGTACGCGGGGCCCGATCCCTTTCCGCTCAGCTTGACGACAGTGTCGGCGTGCCGCGCCGCGATCACCACGGAACTGTCCGCGCTGGAGTCATCCACGACGATGATTTCGTACGATTCCCGAGGAAGATCACTTGCTCGTATGGCGCCAAGCACCGCCCCCAGAGTCGCGCTGGAGTTGCGAGCGTAGACGATGACGGATAGCGGAAGCGACCGCGACATCAGAGGCTCACCGCTGACACGGGGCTCGTTCTGCGGAGCTCACACTGATACCGGCCGGCCGGTCAGCAGGGTGACAATGTCACCCGGAGCCTGACTCATGGCCAGTTCCCGAAGATCCTCGGAGCTGGTTCCTGCCGGCGCCAATAAGACCTGTAGATCTCGAACTCTCCGCTGCAGGGTACCGATGCTCAATGGGGGGCCCGCGCAAGCGAGAATGACGTCGATGACCTCACCGTCGGCCTCGGTCGACACGCTGTCGCTCACCAGATCGGGAGACACGACATGGTTCTCGGGGAGGACGACAATGAGAGATTTTCTCGGCGTGCGCCGCGGTCCGGTGTGAGCCGCCGACACCCGCGCGCTGGACGCAGTCTGTTGCTGCAGCGCGAAGGACGACTGCGCGGAAGCATCTCCGGTCACGCTAGTAGGTGAGAACGAGTCCCGGTAAAGGATAGCGTCGACTCCTGCGCTTGACATGCTGATCTCTCCGAGTTGATAGCGGTTACACGCAAAGCTTGTGGATCGAGCGTTCGCAGTACGACACGCGACAGAAGTGGGCGAGGCAAGACGCATACTCCAGCCGCCCGGATGGAAACCCTTATACGAGAGGGACTTACAGCTTGCGGGCTGTTCGCTGCTGATAAAGCGTCGCTACGATTGCGTGGCGTGGTCGCGACATGCGAGTCGCAGCCCCAGCGTGAGTCGAGCGATCAGATCTGCGATTCTGGTCGCGGCGTCGGTTCCCACGTGGCCAACTGAGCTTGTCTCACCACCTGCCACCAAGCCAGGAATCCAGCGGAGAACACTGCGACGACAAATCCGGCGAGAGCGACGGGCCTGGCCGGGGTCGAACGTCGATGGCGGATGGCGGCGGTTCCGGCGACCAACCCAGCCGTCATGATGCCGACAACAATCCGTGCGGCGGCATTGTCGATGGCGAGAATACAGAGAGCTATGTAGGCGATTGGAGCAAGCAGATATGGTAGCCACCGGAGAAGCTTGTGGCTGATCAGCATCAGGGCGAACCCGCCGTATCGCAGCGGATTCATCAACGCGCGGTGGTAAAACAAGGTGCTGATGCCACGGGCCATCGTCCGGGCTTTGCGTCTGAGCTCAGTGCGAACATGTGCTGATCTTGGCACCATGCAGACTGCAGCCGGGACACTTACTGACCGATAACCCTGTATTCGCGCGACCAGCGCGGCGGCAAAGTCCCAGCTCAGACCATTCGGCAGTGGTCTGCCGTGAACGTAGCGGCGACTCCCGTAAAAGCACCCGCTGGCGCCCACGATCGATCCAACTCTGGTTTCGAGGTCGCGAACCCACATTTCGTACCCGACATAGCGAGACTCTGCAAACGTCCCCTGGTTGTCCGCATCGCCGACGCTGACATCCCGACCGGACGCTACCCCAATGGTGGGATCGTCGAAAACGCGAACCAGCGTCTCGAGCGACCGACGCGGCACGATGATCGTCGAATCGACGTTGACGAGGATTTCGCCACGCGAGGCTGTTACGGCGGCGTTCTCGGCGGCGGTCTTCCCACGGCGCTCGGGCAAACGAAGCAGCTCGACGCCGCGATCCGCAAATCCCCGCACCAGTTCATCGGTGCCATCCGTCGAAGCGTCGGAGATTACGAGGATCTGCAGTCTATCGCGCGGATACTCCAGCGCGAGCAGAGACTCGAGTGTCGCGCCGATGCTGGCAACGCCATTGTAGACCGGAACCGTGATGGTAACGGACGGCAAGGAGGAAGAGCCCGGCGTCGGGGCACCCATATTCCGACGGCTCCCGATTATCCAGAGGATCAACGGGTAGAGGCCGTAGGCGTACAACGCGATTACGAGCGGAGCAGCGGCAAGGACAGCTGCGAAAGCGAGCATCGTGGTTGTCGAATCGGTCAAGGAATGCAGCGGGCCAACCTTTCCACAGCCTCAGCGTGGAGTGTGGCGAGCAAGGGCGCCAGCACTGCGCGCCCTGCTCGTCACGCCTCAAGGCATTGCATGTGCCGATTCGCGAGTCTGTTAAGCTCGCAGACTCCGGGGCTACGGAGCGCCGCCACCCCGCGCCTGCGGATGGTGGCAGCACAATGTTGCGGGCACGCGACGCGCGAGACGTGCATCCTGGACGGTTAGACGCAGACCGCGCGATAGACTTCGTCGATCGCGTCAACCCATGCGGCCATGGAAAACGCTTGAGTTAGTCGCTGGCGTGCGAGGCTCCTGCGTCCGGCTGCGGACGCTGGGTCACGGCGAAGCTCCCTGAGCGCCGCGGCAATTGCGCCAGGTTCTTCCGCTGGAACAAGGAGCGCGTGATCAGACGTGACAACGTCGGGCACGCCGCCGACTTGGGTAGCGACGATAGGGACGCCCGCGTGCATCGCCTCGAACAAGGCGATAGGTGTCCCCTCGGTCCGTGAGCTGAGAACGAACGCGTCAAACGCTGACAACACCGCTGCTGCGTTTGCAACGGCACCATGCCAGTACACGCGTTCGCCGATTCCCAGGTCGGCCGCCTGCTGTTGTAATCTCTCGCGCTCGGGACCTTCACCGATGATGGAAAGTCGCCAGAAGGAATCTGACTGCGCCAGCGCATCAAGCATCACATCTGCGCCTTTCTCGCGGGACAGACGGCCCACCCACCCAGCAACCATTGAGTCAGCCGGAATCCCGAGCATCCGACGCGCATCTGCCCGCTTCCTTATAAGTGCGGGGGGCGCGAAACCGTTGGCAATGAAACGAATTCTTTCACGCCGAACTCCGGCGCGCCGAAGCCGCTCGACCAGCGGCTTGGAAACGGCAAGTACGGCAGCCGCACGTCGAAGCGCAACGCACTGGATCTTCTCGTTCAATCGATTGCGTGTCCCGCCACCGGTGAAACCATGAACCGTACTGACGGTGGGAATACTGAGACTGCGTCCGACCGCGACGCCAATGACGTCTTCTCGATAGCCGTGCGTGTGTATGACTTGTGGCTGGAGCCGCCTGACGATCGCGGCGAGCGAGAGATATTCGCGCACATAGCTTCGAGCGCCGACCACCACCGGCGTGACTGGGACGTTCGCTGCCTCGAGTCTGGTGACGAAGGGGTGGTCCTTCGCTTGTGCGGGTGTGAGAACCGCGGCGACGTGCGCTCTATGTCGGCCTTGTCCTTCAGACAGCATCGACACGACACGCTCCAATCCACCTTCTCTTCCTGGCGCAAGAACGTGTAGTACGCGGACGCTCGCAACGGGACGCGTCATTGCAGCTCCGGTCGAATCACGAAAAAAAGAAACACGTGAACTGAGATGTGCGAAGTGCTGAACGAACAGCTTCGGTGCAGACTCGTTTCCATGGCGCCGTCGCTCCGCTCACGTCGTCGACCATGCGGCAGAGGCTCGGCACAAATGACATTGACTGGTATTCGACTTGCCAAAACCTAGCAGCACAACCGCCAAACGGCGTGCCAGCATCACACAACGCGAATTTCGCCTCAGGCCGACGCCATTGACACGCAGTTTATCGTTCGGTTACGCTTCATTTGGAGAATCGTCGCCCATTAGTAAGGAAGGAGCTTCGTCGTTATTGATGGGCGCCTTAAAAAACAGAACGGCAGGATCGCATGCCTCCCCTGGAGGTGAGCGACAAAGGCAAACCCGGCGAAAGCCGGCGACGCAAAGCCACGAGGCTACCGCGCAATCAGAAGCGCCATGCCAGTCGAGCCGCCGAACCACACTACGAAGGAGACGCATTATGCGTGCTTTTACTGTGGCAGTGACCGGCCTTGCTCTAGCTGTCGCTGCTTGTGGATCATATGGGACATCCACTGTTGGAGTCCCGAACCAGGCGCAAGCCAAGGTAGCGTCGGTCGTGATCGCGCTGCCGTCCGCCTCGCTCGTCGCCGGTCAGTCACAACGCGCGAACGTAACCCTAAAAGATGCCAACGGCGACCGCCTCACCGGTCGCGCCATCGTTTGGTCTACGTCGGCGACGTCCGTGGCATCCGTGAATGATTCCGGAGATGTCCTCGGCGTTTCCCCCGGCGCTGCAACAGTGAGTGCTGTCAGTGAGGGAGTTGCCGGCCAGGCCGGATTGACGGTCGTTCCGCCAGCGCCAGCTAGCGTCGCAAGAGTTTTGGTGGCTGTCAACCCCTCGGCGATAGTCGTCGGTCAAACTGCGCGGGCAACGGCGTCGTTGCTGGATTCGGCGGGAAACACTTTGAGTGACCGCGTCGTCACGTGGCAAAGTGGCAGCCCCAGTGTCGCAACCGTCGCCAGCAACGGCGATGTCTCGGCCCTCTCACCCGGCAGCGCGATTATTACTGCCACTAGCGAGGGAAAAACCGCATCGGCCACGTTGAGCGTCAGCGCGCCGGCTCCTGTTCCGGTAGCCTCGGTTTCGGTGTCGCCCTCGAGTTCCAATCTTCAGATTGGCGGCACAGTTCAACTCTCCGCCACGACTCGCGACGCGAACAACAATGTTCTCACCGGGCGTGTAGTTA
>Ga0193751_1001646_pt1 | contig 14154 bp, 12 predicted proteins | sample L1c2metaG_FD_143050 | JGI IMG/M metagenome (GOLD analysis project Ga0193751, IMG submission 143050) | Soil microbial communities from a riparian zone of the East river system, Colorado, United States - L1c2 | ecosystem: Environmental > Terrestrial > Soil > Riparian zone | place: USA: East River... | reverse complement strand
TCGCCCTCCAGCTCGCCGCATGCGGTTCGGGCGCTCCAGGCACGACAGCGCCTCCCCCGGCGCCCCCACCACCGCCAGCACCGCCGCCAACGTGGACTTTGGCGTGGAGCGACGAGTTCGACGGGCCTTCAGGCGCGGCGGTCGACGGGACAAAATGGGTCGCCGAGACGGGCGGTCAGGGATGGGGTAATCAGGAGAGAGAGTATTATACGGCCGGCACCGAGAACGCGTCGCTCGACGGTGGCGGTCGCCTTGTGATTACCGCGCGTGCCGAGCCGGCGAGCTCCACCCGCAACTGCTGGTATGGGACCTGTCGCTACACGTCGGCGCGTCTTCTGACCAAGACCAAATTCGAGCCGACCTACGGCCGGTTCGAGGCGCGCATTCGGATCCCGCGCGGGCAGGGTTTGTGGCCCGCATTCTGGATGCTCGGCGCCGACATCGATCAGGTTGGCTGGCCAAAGTGCGGCGAGATCGACGTAATGGAGAACATCGGCCGCGAGCCGGTCACGGTGCACGGCACGATGCACGGTCCCGGGTACTCAGGCGGGAACGGTATCGGCGCCAGCTACGCCCTGGCAACCGAATCGTTCGCGGACGACTTCCACGTTTTCGTCGTTGAGTGGACGCCGGGACAGGTTCGCTGGCTCGTAGACGACAAGCAGTACATTGTGGCCACGAGATCCGATCTTCCACCGGGAACGGCGTGGGTATTCGACCATCCATTCTTTTTGATTCTGAACGTTGCGGTCGGTGGTGCGTGGCCCGGCGATCCAGACGGGACTACGGTGTTCCCGCAGCAGATGCTTGTGGATTACGTGCGGGTATACCGGCAGTAAAACCAAAGACAAAAATCAACATCACATGCTCGCAGCGGGAGCTTTGCAGCGTGAGCTAACAGCTGTCGCGCAATCGAGCGGTCAGAGTTGTTTTCAGCTAGAAGCTCCGGGCTAGCAAGCTCCCGCTACCGGCGTGTGATGTTCTGCTTGACAACGCGCGTGTTGTACCGGTCGAGGTACTGCCGGTGCCGGGAGTCTGTCGGGTAAGCATCAGCGGATGAGTACGGGTACGACTTGATTCCGTGGAAGGGAAGCGGCGCCACCTTTGTTCCGAACGCCGTATTCAAATCGGAGTCCTTGATCCACCCGTCGGTGTAGAGAAGAAAATCGCGCTTCCATCCCGGCCGAAGCGCGCTCGCGGATGTCGCGTCGAACTGAATTGTCGCTTCGTCGCCGGGGCCCATGATGACGTACATGTCGTCGGGATTCTGAAGCAGCGGCAGCACATCACCAAAGCGCGTGAACGCCCCTTCGATCGGCCGCCATGGTGATTCCCTAGCAACATCGTCGTATGCAAACCAGTACGGTCCGTAGCGACCGCCCTTCCGATACATGCGCGAGAATCCACGGAAATGCAGATCTGCCGACAATGGTGTGAGCGACGCGACCGTTGTCGGACTGTTCGCGAGAGCGGATGCGACGAAAGCCTGATCCCAATAGATCTGCAAGTTCGTGCGAATGCGCACGCGATGATCCGCAGTCGGAAACTTTCCGGCAAGGTCGATAATCATCGTCTTGTCCTTGCCGGACGGGAATCCGATGTTCGCAGTGGCGGTGCGCCACGCGCCGCTCGCGTCGCGCACCTCGAGTGATGGAGACGCAAGCTTGATCTCGGATTGTTGCCCCAATGCGACGTTGATGCTCGCGTCGGTGGGATAGATCCACCCTCGCAGGAACAGGAAATTCCCGGCGCGGCCCGCTGTCGCACCGAGATCCATGATGAGATCGTGCGATTCAACTACTCCCTGATACTTCACAGGCCTGAGATTCGAGACGTACACATCGTCGCTCTGGCGCAATGCTGGCAGCACATCGTTGCCGCGTTCGTCGATTGCGGACAATGGCAAGTTGCGCTGCCCGACCTGAAAGAGCTTGAGGCTCACCGGTCCAGGCGGCACAAAGCGCTCGTCAACGAACACGTCGACCGAATCAGGATGATCCACCGCGAATAACTTCACCTGATCGGCGTACGCGGTTTCCCATAGCTCCTCGGTGAGCTGGAGGATGTACCGTCCATTGCGCGGCTCGAGAGCGTCACCCGGAATTCGCAAATATTCCTGCGACGCGCCCGCGGGCGCGAAGGCACTCGTGCTACCCATGAGACCGAGCGGCATTCCCAGCGCGCTGCGCCACATCGCATCGGTCACGAAACGGAAACGCTTCCCGTCCCACGTATACGCGAGCGCGCACGATCCCTTGAGCATTTCTCGCTCGAGAACGTCCTGGTCGGATCCCGGGAAGTAGACGATCTGCGGCACGCCGTTTGGCCACTCGATACGCAGTACGTCAGCCTTGAGATGTTTTCCCAGACCGAAGTGCGTCACGCGGCCGGTTGCCACGCGCGTCTGGTAGATGTCGCCGGCTCGAAGCTCCACCTTCGCTCCGATGCCGAACGCGTTGTTCTTCCCGCTTCCGGTGCCGAGGCCTTTGAGCTGCACGTTCACTGCGAGGTTGCTGTTTCCGAAATCGTTTCGCAACAGCTTCGACACGCCTGCCGAATTGATCAGTAGAAGATCCTCGTCGCCATCGTCGTCGACGTCAGTCGCCGCAATCGCTGACGCTCCGCCCGATCGCACGGGAGCAGGAAGCAACGCCGACCGATCCACGAACTTGCCGGTTCCGTCGTTGCGAAAGAGGAAGACCGATTGACCGATTGACCGATTGACCGATTGACCGATAACTAAATCGAGCCAGCCATCGTTGTCGTAATCCACGAATGTCGCTGCCGACTCACCGGTCGACCGAAAAGCGTTGAGTGCACTCGAGCGTGCGTCGCGAGTGAAGGTGCCGTCACCCTTGTTCAACCATAGCGCGGGGTCGCCGCCATTCGCGCTCGCGACAAAGAGGTCGAGAAATCCATCGTTGTTGTAATCCCCAACCGCTGCTGCGCTGGATTTTCCGCTCGCTGCCAGCCCACTTTGCGCGGTGACATCCGTGAACCGCTGCACACCCGCGTTATGGAAGAGTGCATCGGTCCCCGTCGCGTTCGTTATGAAGAGGTCGATGCGTCCATCGCCATCGAAGTCGCCGAACACCGCGTCACCCGCATCGCCTGCGCCGGTGAGACCGAAGCTCGATGTCGCCTCGGTGAATGTTCCGTCGAGATTGTTTCGGTACACCGTGCGCTGGCCATTCCCGATCAGCAGCAGGTCGAGGTCGCCGTCGTGGTCGAGGTCGGCGAAGATCCCTTTGCGCGCTCCTCTGATGTCCGCGATTCTCGCTTTCGCGGTCACGTCCTCAAAAATTCCCTTGCCGTTGTTGCGGAGCAAGTGACCGCGTCCGTCATCGCCGATGGCAAAGAAGTCGAGCCAGCCATCGTTGTCGTAGTCGGCAAACGTGGCATACGCTGCCCCCCCTGGAAGCAGGATGCCCGATCGCTGCGTGACATCCTGAGCAAAGCCGCGCTGAAAACGATAGAGGTGCGCGACGGATTTCCGCTCTGCAGACGACCATATCGAGACGAACAAGTCATCTGTGCCGTCGCCATCTACATCGCCAGCGGCAATTGCGCCTGGGCCACTCTGCTGCGCTGGCCCGGCTCCAGTACTGATCTCCGCCCCCGGAAGACCCGCGTCCCCAGTCGCATCGGTGAACTTGGCGAGGTCAACCGTCGCCTTCTCTCGTACTCCGCGCATCGAGATGAAATCCCTCGGCGCAAAAGTAAGAACAGGACGTCCCGCTATTGGACCTTCCGTCCATTTCACGTCTTCCAGTGACGCCTGATAGGGCGCGGTAACCTCAACCAAATTGATGAAGCGCTCGAGGGTCGGCTGCGCCTGCGCGAGGTTTCCCGCGCGCATCAGCTGAATTGTGCCGTCGAGATACGCCGCGCCAGTGCCTCCACCAGCTCGAGGCGCGCAACGAGATTTGCGGGCGCGATAGCGAGGACATCTCTCAGCCGGTCTTCGTGTCTGCGAGCCGAGGCACTGTCGCGTTGTTGACCTTCGAGCTCCGCCAACGCGTACAGCACATGCGCGCTGTTGGTGGTGTCGCGGCGAAGCCGCTCGAGCGTCGTCCGTGCGTCGGCAGAGCGGCCAGTAAGCGAATAGAGCTTCGCAAGCGCGAGACCTACCTCGGTGCTCGCCGGGTCGAGCTCGCGCGCGTGCAGTAATTCCTTCTCCGACTCTGCATAGCGACCCGCCTGGAGATAAGTCACGCCGAGGTTCGCATAGCCGAGAGGATCGTCGGGCGCGAGCCTGGTGAGCTTCTTGAACTCCGCCTCGGCTTCGGGCAGCTGATTTCGCTGGAGATAGCTGAGCCCGAGCATGCGCGTCGTGTAGAGATCCTCGACTGACGCGCGCTCGGCCCCCCGACACCCGACAATTGCTGCAGCAGTGAGCAAGACGGCCCACGCTCGTTTGCGTAGAAGCACAGTCAACCTGGAAATTCACAGACTCGAGAAGACAGAAGTATATGGGCGAGTTTCCTAGATTGAACCCAAGTTGTCTTCACCGCGGGTAATTAGATGAAACTGAAAGAGCTGGTACAGGTCTCGGCCGATGTGGCGGCTACATCCGGCCGATTGGACAAGATCTCGAAGCTGGCGGCGCTATTCACTCGCGTACCACCGGATGATCTACCCATCGCGATTGGATTTCTGACCGGCTGGCCGAGGCAAGGCAAGATTGGCGTCGGCTGGGCGACCGTCGCCTCAGCGCGTGATCGCAAGCCCGCAGCTGCACCGTCGCTCGAGCTCCGCGAAGTCGACAGCGTTTTCGATCAATTGCTCTCTGTGCGAGGGAAAAACTCGGGAAACGAACGCGCGCGTCTGCTCGGCGACTTGTTCGAGCGCGCGACCGCCGATGAGCAGGCGTTCCTGTCCGGCCTCATGGTCGGCGAAGTTCGCCAGGGTGCGCTCGAAGGTGTAATGCTCGAGGCAATTGCAAAAGCCGCCGGCGTTCCAGCGAACAGCCTCCGCCGCGCCGTCATGATGGCCGGAGATCTCGGAGTCGTCGCTCGCGCGGTCGTTCGCGACGGAGAAGCCGCGCTCGCGCTGTATCAGCTGGAGGTCTTCCGCCCCGTTCAGCCAATGCTCGCGGACTCTGCGCCGACAGTCGGCGACGCCTTGAGCGCCGGAGCACCGTCAGTTGTTGAATGGAAGCTCGATGGCGCCCGGATTCAGGTGCATCGCAGTGGCGATCGGGTGGCCGTGTATACTCGCAACCTCAATGATGTCACCGCTGCCGTGCCCGAGGTCGTCGAAGCAGTGCTGGATCTGCCGGCGCACGAGCTGATCCTCGATGGCGAGGTCATCGCGCTCAAGTCCGACGGGAGACCGCATTCCTTTCAGACGACCATGCGGCGCTTTGGCCGCCGCCTCGACGTAGCGCAGCTTCGCGCCGAGATGCCTCTCACGGCGCTCTTCTTCGATGTGCTACTGCACGACGGTGTGAGCGTTATCGACGATCCACTCTCTCAGCGATTGGAACGGCTGGATACAATCGCTCCCCCTTCGTTGCGAGTGCCGCGGATCGTTACGACTGATGTCGAAGCGGCGGCGCGGTTTCAGGCGGACGCATTGGCGCGCGGGCACGAAGGCGTGATGGTCAAGACGCTCTCGGCGCCCTATGCAGCGGGCAGGCGCGGATCTGCCTGGCTCAAGGTGAAAGAAGCCCGCACGCTGGACCTGGTCGTTCTCGCAGTCGAGTGGGGCTCGGGGAGGCGGAAGGGTTGGCTCAGCAATCTCCACCTCGGAGCACGCGATCCGGCGACTGGGTCGTTCGTGATGTTGGGAAAAACATTCAAGGGAATGACGGACGAAATCCTGGCGTGGCAAACGAAAGAGCTGCTGGCGCGCGAAGTTCGCCGCGAGGGTCACATCGTCTACGTGCGTCCCGAGCTCGTTGTAGAGATTGCGTTCAACGAGGTCCAGACCAGTTCGCATTACCCCGGCGGGGTTGCCCTGAGGTTTGCGCGTGTGAAAGGATATCGGCCGGACAAGACTGCGGCGGAGGCGGACACGATCGACGCAGTACGAGCATATCTCCCGGAGGGAGATACCGCTTAGTCAGTGCTCGCAGTTACCCAGGGATCACTCTGCATCCACCGTGCATCAGGCGCAAAGAGGAAAACCATTGCTCCGTTCGACAGAATCGGAAGAAGCTTTTGAGCGCGTGACGGCTCCATCGCGGGACAACCTTCGCTTCTGCCGGCTTTCGTCGGCGTGACATACGGAGCACCGTGCGCCACGACTCTCCGGGCGCGAGCGTTGTCGTTGTATCCCTGCGACACGCCCTCGAGCTTGAGACCGATCGATCCGTAACTCTGTCCGCCGGACTTGCCGTGAAATGCGTACGTCTCCTGAGCGAGGTACAACCCGAGCGACGTTGCATTGCTGCCGGAAGCATTCGAGAACCGTGTCGGAATTCCGTCCTTGTTGGCGGAGGAGCCGCGACCGTGCGCGACCATGAACGGTCCGTCAACGATCTTCAGCGCGTCCATGTCGAAGACATATCCGCGAGGGGTCGTGCTCGCCAAACCGTAGTCGACGAAGTAGAGGAACGGCTTCCTGACCTGATCAGGATGGGCCGACTTGTACGCGAAATAACTTCTGAACGCATCGGTGAGTGCGCGTGAATCGCTCAGCGGACGAACGACGCTCTGAAGTGCGCCGAGCGCCGTGGCGAGCTTCGAGACCGGGCCAATCGCGATTGGGGCCTGGAGCGTGTCCGTCTTGATGACCCCGCCAGTAACGATAGAAATCGCCGAGTCAACGAGCGGTCCGCGTTCACGAGCACGTGGAATCACCTGAGTGCTGCCAAATGCGACAGCGACACTACCAATGAGTGCGTTCTGAAGAAGCTTTCGCTGAATCATTCGTCTCCTTGCCCGCCTTGGCGGAATCGATTTAAAGAGATAGCAGTTTTACCGGAGATGACTAGAAAAAGGTCTCCGGGGATGAAGCGTTCGAATTGTTGTCCAACACTTAAGTTTACTACTTTCTGCCCATATTGTAAACACTTACTGTGGCGAAGGTTAGCTCACGTTGAAGGCACTCCTCGGGGTTATGTCAAGACTTGATTTTCTGACGTCCCGTTAAGGCGCTCACCGCGGTTGGAACTCCGCATATCTCTCGGGTGCGTAACGCGTGGCAAGAAGCCCGGTGGCTGCCTCGACGTCGACCGCTTGCACGAGCACACCCTCCTGTCCGTAAGGCAGGAACGCCTGGCACTCGCCGGTCGGGGCGATCAGGCTCGTCGCCGCCTCCTGGTAGCGCAACGCGTAGTTGACGCTGGCAAAATAGATCGTGTTTTCTCTGCTTCGCATCATCATCGCCTTCTCGTAATAAGGCGCGCTCACTGCGCCCCAATCGGTGAGAGAGACCCCGTCCCGCTCAGACCCGGTATGCTGCGGATGAAAGACAATCTTCGCACCCCGCATCGCCGCCCATCGCACCGTCTCGGGATAACGCCATCCCTCATGACAGATCGCGATTCCAAACTTTACCCCGTTCACCGCGAATAGTCGCCGCGTATTACCGGGGACGTAGAACCGATCCTCACTCGGGTCCAGCTGGTTCTTGGTCTGATATCCCTTCAGCTCGCCTTCGGTATCGAAGACGTATGCGACAATCTGACGCCCCTCCGCCGAAAGCCTTTCCATACTGAGGATGGTCGCGATCGAATGCTTGCGAGCCGACTGTGACACAGTCTGCAGCGCTTGCTCCTGCTCTGACGCGTCAAAAGCGAACACTTCGAAATCCTGTCCTCGCAATCCCGGGAGATAGGCTTCGGGGAAGCAGACGATCTCGGCGCCTTTGGCCGAAGCCTCGGACTGCAGGCGGTCGATCTTCGCCAGTCCCTCGTCGAGAGTTGCGGCGACACGAGGGGAGGCGAGGGCAATGATCATGTCAGCTTTCAACTGTGACGATGAGTGCCTGCATCTTTCCATCGACGGCGCTGCGGCCAAACTTCTTCGCGATTGCCTCGGCGGCGACGTCGGTTGCCTCCGCAAGCCCTTTCGGATCACGTGACTCGATTTCGGCTCTGAGGGGCGTGCCCTGACAGTAGGCCATCGCGGGGATGCGGGGTGACGTTGCGCGACTGCGGGCCGCAACGACGTCGACCCGAGGCGACCGGGCGAATCCACCATTCGAGAGGTCCTGCTCGATGACGCGGCGGTCGTGATACCCATGCGGCCTTCGGGCCAGAAAGCGCGGAGGATCCCCGGGGAACAATGGCTCCAGCGCCACTGTCACCGTGTTCGCGAATTCATTGTCCTTGATTTCATCCCACGTGTTGAAAATGAAGACGCCTCCGGGCTTGAGCACTCGATGGACTTCGGAGAACGCTTTCACTCTATCGGGAAAAAACATCACGCCGAACTGACAAAGCACGGCATCGAAACTCTCGTCGGGGAAGCGGAGGTCCATTGCATCAGCCTCCTGCCACTCGACCGGGCGTTTCGTTCCCACGAGTGATGCCTCGTCGAGCATGTCCTGATTCAAATCTGTGGCGATAATCTCGACGCTCTCAGGCAGTGTGGACGCGAGAGCCCGGGTCACTGCGCCTGTTCCTGCCGCGACCTCCAGCACGCGGGAAACCGCTCTGGATCCCAGGCGATTCGCGAGGTCAAGAGCGTAGGGCTCGAAGATCAGTGGCACGAGGTACGTGTCGTACAGCTTCGGGATCGAGCCGGCAAAGATTCTGTCGATATCGGAACTAGCCATGACTTGTATGATCGCTGACGTATTCGCGCGCGCACAATTGAATGAGGGACGTTGCCTGGTCGAGCGGCATCCAGCTTGCTTCGAACGCGCCCGGGAGCGTGCCAGATCGGTACCATGCTCTGCCGAGAGCTACATCTTTTTCGCCGAGTGACACGGGGTCATCGCCCGCTTCTTCGGCGACAGTGAATTGCCACGTGTCTCCGCGCGCGCGAAAATAGAATGAGCGACCGGCGACCGTTCCTTCGGCTTGCACCGGCGCTGGGGAGCTCGTGAACTCGAACTGAAGATTCACCGGATACTCAACTTGGCGCGTTTGGTTTGCTTGACGCAATAGTCGTTGGAGCGGGTGCGGCGGGGCTGATGGCCGCGCGTGAGCTTACGCACGCCGGCAAGGATGTGTGCGTGATCGAGGCGAGCAAGCGCGTCGGCGGGCGCATCATGACGCTATACGGTACAAGCGCGGGCACCCCTGTCGAGCTCGGCGCCGAGTTCGTGCATGGTGATGCGCCGGTTACTACGCGGCTGCTCGATGAAGCGCGTCTCGTCACGGTGCCGGTGACGGGAAAGCAGTATCGGTCTGATCATGGCGAGCTGTCGCCGCAGGGTCCGATCTGGGAGCGGATGGAAAGCGTCTTCAGGTACCTGAAGCCGGATCGGAAGAAGGACCGGTCGTTCCAGGATTTTCTGGATGAGAAACCGGGTGGCGCAGGACTGAGACGAGAGCGTGAGCTCGCGCGCGGTTTCGTCGAGGGATTTTTTGCAGCCGATACAAGGTTGATCAGCGAGAAGTCGCTTGCGCAGGCAGATCCAACGGACGGCGCGAGTGAAGCCAGGCGAGTGGTGAATGGCTACGGGGCACTGATCGACTACATGCAACGCGATGTCGCGCGAAAGATTCGCTTTGGCTCTCCGGTGACGCGAATCGTCCTTAGCGAAACTGATGTGCGTGTATTCGATCGGCGAGGGGAACAGTATCGCGCGCGGGCGGTCGTGATCGCTGTGCCTCTTCCGATACTGCAGGATGAGAGCTTTGCGATCGATCCGGAGATTCCGATGCTTCGAAACTCAGCGCGTCAGCTCGTGATGGGAAACGTGACGCACGTGAGCATCGTCGTGAAGGAGCGCTTCTGGGAGAAGAAAGCAAGGGCGCTTTCGTACGTGCATTCGCCGACGCGACCGTTCAACGTCTGGTGGACCAAGCATCCGTTGCTGACGCCGGTGATTACTGGCTGGTCCGGCGGCCCACACGCTCTGGAGCTTGCCGAGGGTGGAGATGTCGAGGGCTCGGCGTTGAAGGAGATTGCACGCGCGTTTGGGATGCAAAAAACCCGCATCGAGGCGCTCGTCGAGTCGATGCACAGAAATGACTGGACGCGTGATCCGAATTTCCGTGGCGCGTACAGTTATGTGGGCGTCGGCGGAAGCCACGCGCCGTCAATGCTCGCCCGGGCGTTCGCTAACAGAATTTTTCTTGCGGGCGAAGCGACTGATAGTGGAAGCAGTGGGACTGTAGAGGGCGCGCTTGCAACGGGCAAGCGCGCCGCTCGCAAAGTTCTTCAGCGCGGCCTCAGGTAATCGGCATCCCGATGCAGGAGTGGGCTGCGTCGTTTTTGTTCTGGCTGTGCGAGACGTAGTCTCCGTGGTTCTTGTAGTTGCTGGTGGAGTTCGTCACCGTAAGCTGGACGTTTGCAGAGCCGGGTCCGACGTACGTATTGCCGTCGAAAGCTGCGTCGTAGTTGTATCCGCTGTAAAACGGAGCGTCGTACACCGCATGGAAGTTGACAACCCCACCAACGATTGAAAATGTCACAGTCTCAGTCGTGTTCGGCTGGAAGCCGTCGTTGCTCACCAGAGAACCCGTCATTGTCTGCGTGCCGTTGCACGGATTCGTCGTGAGCACATACGTATGGATATACGTCCCGAAATAGGCGTTCACCACGTAAGTGGTACTCGATGTTTGATAGCGAGCGGGCCCGTTACCGACGGACAGGCTGAGAGCGGCCGGAGCGATTTCGGTGGGCATCGTTGAGCTGGCATCGCACGCGGCAATTGCGAGCGGAAGGAGCAGAAGAAGTCTTTTCATGGGCTACTCGGAATTAAGGAGGAAGAAAGGCCTGTCGTAACCTTCAGCGGCGCGAGTCTCTTTGCAATACATGCTTTCTGCTAAGACGCTTTTTGCTGCTCGGCGAAGGTCGGTGTCGACTGGGCGATTGCACGCTCCTCGTCGTTCATCTCAGGGACGATTTCCGCGAAGAGCGGCGTGCTCAGATAGCGCTCACCGGTGTCGGGCAGCATGCAGAGAATCGTAGATCCTTTCGGCGCATCTTTGGCGACTTCCAATGCGGCGGCGAACGACGCTCCGGACGATGTACCGACGAAAATTCCCTCCTTCTCGGCGAGCGCGCGGCTCGAGCGCATCGCGTCGGGCGGGGCCACAGTGATCACACGGTCAACGTAGCCGGCGTCGAGCGCATCTGCGGTAAGCTTCGGAATGAAGTCCGGACTCCAGCCCTGAATCGGGTGTGGCTTCCACGACGGGTGCCGGGATGCCGGCGAGCCGTCGGGTTTCCGCTCCTGCTTCGTGCCACTCGTGACCATCGCCGCATCGGCCGGCTCGGCGAGGACAATCTTCGTCTCCGGGCGCTCCTTTTCGAACACTCGTCCGACTCCCTTGAGAGTCCCACCCGTTCCGAATCCAGTAACAAAGAAATCGAGTCGTTCTCCCGCGAAATCGTTGATGATTTCCCGTGCAGTGGTGCGTGAATGCATGTCGGCATTCGCTTCGTTCTCAAATTGTCGCGTGAGGAACCAGCCATTCTTTTCGGCGAGCTCTACGGCTTTCTGCACCATGCCCGTTCCGCCGGCTGGTGCCGGCGTGAGAACGACCTTCGCGCCCAGGAAGCGCATCAAGCGCCGCCGCTCCACACTGAACGACTCGGCCATCGTCACAACGAGCGGATATCCCTTGGCGGCGCACACCATCGCGAGTCCGATACCGGTGTTGCCGCTCGTCGCCTCGACTACGGTTTGACCCGGCTTCAGCTCGCCTTTTCGCTCGGCATCCTCGATCACTCCGAGTGCGAGACGATCTTTCACGGAGCCGAGCGGATTGAACGCCTCGACTTTGACGTACAGGTCGATACCCGCCGGAGCGAGCTTGTTGATCTTGACGACGGGAGTGTTGCCGATCGTCTCGAGGATGCTGGCGAATCGAGTCATGTGAGGGCTAAGGAATTGAGATATTCGGAAAGGTAATTCGGGCGAGCGGGATTTTCGAATGGCGACCCTATTTTTGCAATGCGCTCGGTCTTCCGAGCCGTGCCCATGTCAAGAATAGAGCGGCTCGACTACTTCACACTCCGGGCGGCCTAGACTCACCTCGACTGGATCGTCTGCGTGAAACGAGAGCAGCGATAGACAAAGCGGCCGTCATGAGCAGCAACGATAATGGGGGAACAGCTACGAACACGGCTGCACGGGGCGATCCCGCCGGCGGCGATAGAACCCTCGCGTAAAAGGCCAGCGAGACCAGCGCAATGACGGTCGTCACCGAATAAAGCGTCGTCTGCGTGAGCGGCGACCACCGTGTCGAAACCCGCCATGCCCACGCGAGCGCCGCAAACGGCGCCATGATCCAAATCCAGAAAAGAACGATCAGGAGACGCGGAGTGGTGGTAGCGGCACTCATGAATAGAGCGATCGACCCCACCGCACCCACGGCCATGGCGATTCGCGCAAGGCTTCGCATGTCATACCTCCGACGATACGAATCTATTACTTAATGACCCGTTCGACTCCGGCCTTGTTGACAACTTTTACGATGCTTTCCCCATCCTCGGCAAGTACCTGCACGTATGACGGGTCCGATGCGCCGCCAATCACGAGTCCTCCGCCGGCTTTCGATGCTCCGAGCTTTACGTGCGGTCTTCCCTCGGCAGTGAACAATCGCAACAAAACAGTCTCGGGATAGGGCTTTCCCTTCCATTGAACTTTGGGATCCTCCGGCACCACCGAAAGACTAGCGCGAACGTTTCCGCGATCATCGATGATCTCGAGAGCGTGGGCGCGAAGCACGCGTGGTGTGTCAGCCGCCACCGCCGGACGTGCCTGAACGACCTGGCTGACAAGCAGCGCCAGATTGATGACCGTGAACACAGTGAGAAGTTTTTGAGTCTTCATAATCACTCCTTCTTACCTAATGATGCCGCCCGTGGTGTTCGAGTTTAAATGACGTAACACGTCACGCATCCGGCTGGCGATTCGCGACGATCAGTAGCGCGAGGCCCGCGACTACGAACAGCGCACCGTACACGGCCCATCTTGTCTGGCCTGTCATAAAGCTTCCCGGGATGATGTTGATTCCCTGAAAGAAAAACACACCACCCGACAGCACCAGGAAAGCGCCCAGAACGCTATATACGATTCGCATAAGGTTGATGGCCTTAGTCTACGTGTCGTTCTCCGCCGGGGGAAGCAGATTCCTATCGGTTGGCCTCCAGCCATCGATTAACCATCGTCATGCTCAGCGATCCAGAACTCAACGCCGGCAGTGATCTCCCGCTCGAGCTCATCGGCTGGCATGTAGGGCTCGCGCCAGCGGTCAGCGGGAATCGCTCCGCGATAAGCAAGTGCGGCGTCGTTGATGATTGTGAGTATTCTCGAGAAATCCGCGCTCTCGCTTTTGCGAATCACCATCACTGGGGCGATCTCTCCTCACGCATCGGCCAGAATTACCTCCGCCTTGGTAAGCCAGGAGAATCCAAAGGTGATTACGGCGATCGACTCGAAGACGAACACGTAATGCGTCCGCTCGCTGACGCCATCGTTGAGCAGGAGTTTTCCTATCGCGATTACAGCAATGCAGACGAGGATGGTGATACCGCAAAACACGTAGACCTTGTTGCGTCGCAGTTTTTGCGGCGTCGGATTTGGCTTGTTCGTCAGCGTGAAGAGGTAGAGCGACATGAATGCGAGGGTGGCGAAGAAAATCACCGCTGCCCCGAAATGGACATAACTGACGAATCCGGGGTCGGGAGCCAAAGCGCTGGAGAACAACGTCGAGGAGTCGATCGCGGGGAGTCCGGGGGCCACCGGTTCCCGCGGTTGCTCGCGAGTAGGGAAGAGCGCAACCACGAGCGCGCACGTGCCGGCGAGGTTGGCCGCGATATTGTCGCGCCGTTGATAGCCCTTGTAGCACACCAGAAAGATTGCAATTGCACAGAGGCTGCCGACGAAGACCTCGCGCATCCCGGTGTGGAAGTAGGCGCTGATGGATCCTTCCAGGATGGCCCTGTCGGTAACAGCTGCGCGCGGCAGAAGCCAGTCCCGAACATTCTCTCCGGTCGCGAGCGCGAATGGCAGTCCGACAGCAACGAAGCCGATTGCTTTTCGAAGAGTCCGGAGGTGAATGACATCGGAGCCCGTTGG